>MDTE01047803.1_pt1 | contig 81679 bp, 53 predicted proteins | sample 811231 | NCBI WGS metagenome assembly MDTE01 (sample SAMN05326651, study PRJNA326480) | marine metagenome | isolation source: seawater | place: Indian Ocean: Red Sea | collected 2010 | reverse complement strand
TTGTGCGCGATCCACGCCAAGCGTGTCACCATCATGCCGAAGGACGTCCAACTCGCCCGACGCATCCGTGGTGAGCGTGCGTAAATTTCTTGTTTACGCAACAGCTTTCATCTACTAGACAAAAAAAGAAAAAAAACGGCGCGGTGCTTCAAGGCGCTCGTCGGTCAAACCAAAATTGGTGTTCATTCAACACCACCATCTACCGATTGTTCGAACAAAATGTCCCCCAACTGCGCCGAGAGAATCGGTTTACACTCGCTCCCCGCCGACGTCCTGCGGCGCGTCATCGCGCACTACTCCGTCCAAGAGGGCAAGGCGGAGTTGAACCAAATTCGCGAGTCTCTCATCAAATCGTTACCCCCCCCTCGCACGGCAATCAACGCGACGCCTCTTTTGAAAAGTAATTGAATCAACTATGACACTACAATGGAGATACTATAATTCCTCTCAATCGAACACGCGCTCTCCCGTGCTCATCGTCAGCCACGTCGCGGCGCCGAAGAGGTACACCGCAGCGGTGACGTACAGCACCGCAGACCAGTTGCTGCCGGTGGCCTCGAGGACGGCGCCGGTGGCGAACGTACCGACCATTCCTGCGACCGAACCCGCGGTGTTTGCCATGCCGTGCAATGCGCCGGCGTATTTGGGGCCGATCTCTTGGAAGTTGACCAAGAATCCAGCCTGAGTGAACGCCGTGCAGCCCATGGCGACGGTGAGCGTCGTCACCGCACGAGAAGCGGTCATGTCGGCGCCAAAGGCGGCCAAAATGATCAGGCACACCGCCGGACCGATGAAACCGACGCTTTGAATGAATTTGCGCGTCTTTGTCACCGACCAGCCGCGTGAGTTGATGAGATTGTCCGCCAACGTTCCAGCCACGACGCCGCTCGCCGCCATGGTGGCCCACGGAAGCGCGCTGAACCACGCGGCTTCGCGCAGATTGAGTCCAACAACCTGCTTGAAATACAGAGGCATCCACGCGAGTAAGATGAAGATGGCCCAGTTATTGACAAAATTTGCGATGATGCACGCCCACGTCGGAGCCTTGGATAGGAGTAATTTGAACGGAGGCGGTGTCTTCTTTTCGGCAAACGTTTGCTGGTCCAAAGCCGTGAGCGCGCCGCCCGGGTTATCGACGATGTAACTCAACTCCTCGGCGTTCACCATTTTTGACTCTTTCGGATACGTCGTCGCCACAAAGTTCCAAATCACCGCCCACACCAAACCGAACGTTCCGAAGAGGATGAAGGGTCCCGGAATGCCGCCGTACGCCAACAGCGCCGGAGCCGCGAGCAAACCAATCATCGAGCCGCTTTGGAAACCACCCATGGAGACCGCCACCGCGCGAGAGCGCTCCGTCACCGGAACCCATCGAGAGATGACGTTGTTCATGCACGGAAGCGCCACACCTTCACCCAACCCCATGACGGCGCGCGCGGCGAGCAGCGCGCCCAAACTTCCGCTCGTCGCCACGAAGGGCGTCACCAACGTCGCCAGCGACCACACCGCGATTCCAAACCCGAGAACGATCTTCCCACCGTACCTATCCGCGAGCACGCCACCGATGAGCGGCGTCAGGGCGTACCCCCACAGGAACGAACTCTGCACCAAACCCACGGCGCGCTCTCCCCAACCGTTCGCCGCCGCCAAGGGCACGCCCGCGACGGACATGATCACCCTGTCCGCGTTACACAGCATGAGCGCGAACGCGACCATTCCCACGACGACGAACCGATACGCACTCGCCCTCGCGTCCTCGCTCGATGCCATCGTCGCGCCGTCCGCCGCCGCCTCGACGCGCGTCCTCGTCCCTCGCCGTCGAGGCGTCTTCCCGACCTCTCTCCCTCCCCTCCTCCACCCATCGCCCATCGACGACGCGCGCGTCACCGTTCGCCCTCGCATCATCCCCTCCGAACGTCTCACCACCTCTCGCCGTCGACCATCCACCGACGTCGACGTCGTCGTCACCATCTTCTTCTTCATCATCATCATCCTCTCTCTCGTCGTCGTCCTCGTCCTCGTCGTCGTCGTCATCGCCCTCTTCACCGACACCGACACCACCATCGTCGTCATCGGTCGCACCCTCCGACGTCCCGTCGGTCCCACCACCACCGCGCGCGCGCGCGCCTCCATCGCGCGTCGAGACCCGCATCCTCGCGCGCGTCCCTCGACCGACCGACCGCTCGATCGAGACGACCGATCGAGACCGATCCGATCGAGACGACCGATCGATCGACCGATCGAGATGACCGATCGAGACCGATCGAGATGGGACTTCCATCGAGACGATGTCCCGATCGAGACGATCGGTCGATCGGTGCGGGTGCCCGAGGTGCCCGGGACGCGCGGGACGCGATCGCGCCACCGACCGATGGTGACTCGAGGACAGTCCCCCCTCCCGGCCCCGACCGCGACGTGATATGAGTCGAGGGGTGAAGCGTCGCGCGCGGTGGTGGTGGTGGTGCGCGCGCGCGCGCGTGAGAGCGCGGCGTGCGCGCGTGCGCGCGCGGTGAGTCGAGGGAGAGCGCGCGCGAAGGGAACGGGCGGACGGACGAGGACGCGAGCGCGGGACGGGGCGACGGCGCGAGGGGTGTCGGAGAGGCACTCGAGTCGAGTCGGGCAATCACCGATCGGTGGGACGCCCGTCGTCGCGGGAGAGATGCGAGGGAGCGCGCGGTCGAGGCGGAGCGCGTCCACGGGAGCGATCGATGCGGACGAGGGGTTGGCGCGACGAGGGGGGGACGCGGGGGGGCGAGAGGTGATGGGGAGCGCGACGACGAGATCGATGGCGGCGAGAGCGAGCGAGAGGAAATCGTCGGCGGCGAAGGACTTGAGTGAGGATGAAGGCGTGAGATTTCGCGATGGGGTGAGCGCGGTCGAGGGGAGGGGGAATCTGTTGAAACGCGCGGCGGCGATGCATGCGCAGGATGAGGAAGATGAACAATTGGTGGGACGGTTTGAGTGCAACGTGTGTTTCGAGACGGCGCGCGAGCCAGTCGTGACTCCGTGCGGGCACTTGTACTGTTGGCGGTGCGTGAAGCAGTGGTTGGATGGGGGAAACCATGCATGCCCCGTGTGTAAGAGCACTATCGATCAAGACGTGCTCATTCCACTGTACGGTTTGGGCGTCGGCGAAGCGAACAGGGCGAGTGGGAAAAACGCCAAGCAAGAGCTTTCGTCGTCGAGAAGTTTGGCCGCTTTGCTCGGGCTTCGACCGAACGAGGACTTAACATTGGGACGAGCGCAACAGTTGCTTCTCTCACGTGTATTACTGACTATCGGCACGCTCATTATTATCTGCTTGCTTATCATCTGAGCCGCGCGATAAACAATAAACAATAACACTCACCAACCATGTAACATGTCATGTACATTCGCACTACAAAAACTAAAATCACGTCGCGATCATCACGCCTTCGGACCCTTCGGGCCCTTGTCCGCGCCCTTTCCACGCCATAAGAGGCGTATGGGCGTTCCGGGGAAGCCTATATTTTCGCGCAATTGACGCTCCATGTAGCGTCTATACGTCTCCGGGAAGAGCTTTGGATCGTTCACGAAAAACACAAACGTTGGTGGACGAATCGAGGCTTGCGTGATGTAGTAAATCTTCCCCTTACGGCTGTTTCTGGACGGTGGCAGTTTCCACAGTGTGGCTTCCTGGACGACCGAGTTTAGAGTCGCGGTGGTGAGACGCTTGCGATGATTCTCGCTCGCCACTTGCGCCACGTCCAAAATCTTTTGAATTCTCTGTCCAGTGAGCGCCGAAGTGTACACAATTTCGGCGTACTCGAACACACGCATCTTGATGCGCATCTCGTCCGTGTACTTGTTCATCGTGTACGTGTCCTTGTCGACCAAATCCCATTTATTAATGCACAGCACGATGCCGCATCCCTCTTGCGTCGCTCTCTCTGCGAGGACGAAATCCTGTTGACTCGGGCCTTGAGTGCCGTCGATGACGAGCACGACGATGTCAGCGCGTTTCATCGCCTGAAGGGCACGACCGACGCTCAACTTTTCGGCGCCATCCGTTCCTGATTTCACCTGCGTGCGGCGTCGAATACCCGCGGTGTCGATGAGCGTGTACTTGCGCCCGGTGTACTTGTCCTCGACCAAGGTGTCGATACTGTCGCGCGTGGTACCGGAAAAGTCACTCACGATCGACCTAGCTTCGCCGGCTAGACCGTTCAGCAAGGAACTCTTTCCTACGTTTGGTCGGCCGATGATGGCGACGGTGACCGGAATGTCCTCGTCCTCTTCGGGTGCTTCGCCATCGACTTCCGGCGGAGGCGGCAGAGTCGCGCACATGTTGTCCAAAAGCTCGCCAGTTCCGGTACCACTGATGGCGGACACACCGAGCGGCGTCACATCGCCCAGAGACCAAAATTCGAGGACCTGATCCTCTCCCTTTGTCGTGCTTTCGCACTTGTTAACGGCGAGCTGAAGAGGGACGTGCGAGTACGTTCGCCTCAGCCATCTATAAATTTCTTCGTCCGCCGTGGTGAGACCCGCTTGACCATCGACGACGAAAATGAGCGCGGTCGCTTCCTTCACCGCTTCCGCGGCTTGAGCCTCGATCATTCCGGGTAAAATCTCCACCCCTCCAATCCTGTCCGTACGAGGCGCCGCCTCGGGGTTCGCCGGTAAATTTTCCAATCCGCCGGTATCCACCATCATGAATTCGTGTTCACCCCAATACGAACGCACATACATTCGATCTCGCGTCACCCCCGGTTCGTCGTACACGATCGCTCGCTTCGTCCCGGTGAGTCGATTAAAAAGCGCGCTCTTCCCCACGTTTGGCCGTCCCACCACCGCCACGCGCGGCAACGCGTCGTCTGGCACCTTACTCCAATCCCTTCGCGTCTTCCTTCGCATCCGCGCGTCCGCACGCGCTTGACTCTTCTTCGTCTTCCCACGATCCACCTCCATCTTCTCATTCTCATCTTCTTCCGTCTCGAGTTCGCGCGCGCGCGCGCCGCCGCCGCCGCCGTCCTCTCCGAACAGCCGCCTCTCCAACGCCTTGGCGTCCTCCACCGTGTTCGCCAACTCATTCGCCCACGCCGAGGCGTACGCGCTCGCCTCACGATCCATCCTCTCCATCTCCACCGCGCTCGGTCCTCGTCCACCTCCCTCCTCACCGTCGTCCCCGTCCTCACCGCCCGCCGTCCCGGCGGCGCGCGCCGTCGCCGTCGTCGTCGTCCCGCGCCTCTTCGCCCCCCCTCGTCCCGCGATTCGTCCCGCCCCGCGCGCGCACGCCCCGCGCGACGTCATCATCCTCCCCAGCGCTCGCGCGCACGTCCCCGTCGACGCGCGCATGTCGTCGCGGCGTCGTTCGATGACGCGGAGGATCGAATGCGATGCGATGGAATGCAATGCGTAATGAATTGAATGCTCAGCCGACGACATCGAACGACGCGGGAGCGAGCGAGGGGCGAAGAGGGATGGCGGAGGAGGACCGGGACGAAGAGGGAACGACGCGCGCGATGGTGAGGGGGATGACGCTCGAGGAGACGGGGGAGGGTAAGCGTGGGACGACGACGATGAGGACGCGCGCTCGGGACGATGCGATGGACGCGCGAGCGGGCGCGAGGGAGGAGTGGGGGGGGCGCGTGGTGTTTCGAACCAAGTATTGGACGAATTGGGGGGAGAATGTCGTCGTGTGTGGACCCGCGGAGGCGCTGGGTGGGTGGAATCCGGAGAGAGGGGTGAGGATGTCGTGCGCGCACGTCGGCGAGCGAACGCTCGAGTGGCGAGGGGAGGTCGAGTTTGACGATTGGACGGGATTGCGGGATGGAGTGGAGTACAGATACGCCGTGGTGGATGAGCACGGTCACGTCATCGCGTGGGATGGGGAGGTTCGGACGCTGAGACTGAAAGACGCGGCGACGACGGGCGAGCGAGGCGCCGAGTGCGTGGACGAGTGGAGCTCGCGAGCGACGGCGGAGAGCGTGTTCAGCCGACGAGCGTTCGCGAACGTGGTCGCGCCCGATCTCGCTCGCGTTGGTGACATCGACGACGCGATCGAGGGCGATCGTGCGCCGACGATGTCGACGTCGGGTGGGTCTCGCGCGCTGGACGTGCGGCTGGAAATCAGAGCGCCGCACGCGACGAGGACGCAGCGATTGGCGGTGACTGGATCGTGCTCAGCCTTGGGAAAGAGCGATAAAACGAAGTGCCTCAATCTCGGTAAAGACGCGGGCACGGACGTGTGGTCGATCGAGTTCCGCGTCGACGCGAGTGAGATGCCGTTCGAGTACGCGTACCTCCTGCGCGACGGCGATTCCGTCATTGAGGACGCCACCGGCAATCGCGAGTGCTCGTTTAGCGTGAATGGCGACGCTCTCAGCGTCGCGGAGACGCAATTATTTCGAAGAGACGGTGTTTTCGACTATGGAAACGTCTGGAAAGGCTCTGGGTTGGCTCTTCCTGTGTTTTCTATTCGCACGGGGGAGAGCGTCGGTTGCGGCGACTTTGTGGATTTACGACAAATGGTGGATTTCGCATCTACCGTTGGAATGTCCGTCGTGCAAGTGCTGCCAGTGAATGATACGTGCGTGTACGGCACGTTCTGGGATTCTTATCCGTACTCGTCGCTTTCTGTTCACGCCTTGCACGTCATGTATTTACGCGTGCAAGAGTTGACGGGCGTGACGCCAGAACTGGCAGAAGAAATTGAAGCAGCGAGACTCGCCCTGGACCTGAAGGAGATCGATTACGAAGTTACCGTCAAAGAAAAACTCTCGTTCGCGCGTAGAGCGTACTACAACGACGGTGAAAAGGTTCTCGAATCTGATGGTTTCAAGTCATTCTACGAGAAAAACGCGTCTTGGTTGAGACCTTACGGTGTCTTTTGTGTATTGCGTGATCTGTTCGGAACGTCCGATCACTGGCGCTGGGGAGTGTTCTCCACCTTTTCAAACGACGTCTTGGATAAAATTGATTGTCCAGGCGGAGATTTGTATGAATCCACTCGATTTTTCTATTATCTGCAGTACAATTTGCACTCGCAGCTGATCTCCACCGCAGAGTATGCCAAGTCGAAGGGTGTCATATTGAAGGGTGATCTACCGGTTGGTGTAGACAAACGCAGCGTCGATACGTGGATGTATCCACGGTTATTTAGAATGGACACGTCGACGGGCGCGCCTCCAGACGCTTTCGACGCCAATGGACAAAACTGGGGGTTCCCCACGTACAATTGGGAAAACATGGCTGAGGATGACTACGCCTGGTGGCGATCACGCATGCAACATTTAGAACAGTACTTCAGCGCGATCCGCATCGACCACATTCTTGGATTTTTCAGAATCTGGGAGCTTCCGGCGAGTGCGATGACTGGCCTCATGGGCCGCTTCCGCCCGTCACTTCCTCTCACGAGAGATGAACTGGCATCGCGCGGTCTGTGGGATCTCAATCGCCTGACGCAGCCGTACATTCAATGGCACGAGCTTGAAATCATATTCGGCGAACATGTGCACGATGTTGCGTATCGATACATGATCGAGTGCGATCCAGAACGTGGCTTGTGGCAGTTCCGTCCAGAGTTGAACACTGAGACGGCAATTTACGAAGCAACAAAGCCCCGTAGCGATTTCCCACCGCACTTCGTGGAGGAGCAAGCCTTCATTCGTTCCAGCTTGATGCAACTATTCCAAAATAGATGCCTCTTGACGGATCCAGAGAATGTCGATCACTTCTATCCGCGATTCGGTCTCGAGGACACGACATCTTTCCAGTCTCTCGACGGGTGGATGCGTGACAGTCTTCGCGACCTGTCAAATGACTACTACTTTGGCAGACAGACGAACACGTGGCGTAGACAAGCGCGCAAGGTTCTTCCTGCACTGTTAAGCTCTACGGATATGCTGGTGTGCGGTGAAGATCTCGGATTTACTCCGACGTGTGTTCCGCCCGTCATGGATGAACTTGGAATACTGGGCCTACGCATCCAACGAATGCCTCCGATCGGTGAAAGCGCGGAGTTCGGTCGACCGCACACATATTCATACTTGACTGTGTGTTCGCCATCGTGCCACGATACCATGACGACGCGCGCGTGGTGGGAGGAGGATGCTGAGCGCCGCGGTCGCTACAGTGAAATGTTCCAAACCGGCACTGAGGATGCGTGCACGCCGAGCGTCATGCGTAATATTTTGGCGCAACACATCGAAAGCCCGAGTGTCTTGTCAATCCTCCCGATTCAAGATGTACTAGCTCTCTGCACGGAATACGCCAAAAGGCCAGCCTTGGAAGAGACGATCAACGACCCGACCAATCCCAAACATTACTGGCGTTTCAGGCTTCACGTGTCATGCGAAGACTTGCTCTCGAATTACGACTTCGTGAAAGACGTCAAAGAACTCGTTAGCTCGCGCGCGCACGCTCAAACGATGTAATTGTACTATTTCATCTAATATCATCTAATGCTGCGGTGCTACTAGTACAACACTGTTGAAGGAGCGTCCATCGACGGCGACGGCATTTTCACCCGATTTCATCTAAGAACTTTTTGAGTTTGTCTCGATAGTCATCGTACTGCACCCGTCCAATCTCACAATGCGCTGCATCCAAGTATCGATGCATCACCACCTTACCTTTCTTCTCTCTAATCCTAGCATACTCTTCGATTTCTCTCGGTGAAATCAACACGTCCGCTTCGCTATACATGAACAGCGACGGGCAGTTGAGCCAATCGTCATCACCGGTTGAAATCTTCCCCCACGCCCCGTCGATCGACCGCAGGCGCGACATCACAGGTCCAGTGTTCATCAATAGCGAAGACAATCTCTCCAACACCGGCGCTGGTTCGTTCGTCGCGCTCTCCCCAGAAAAAAAGACCGCATTCGCCGCTCTCGCAACGATATCCGGCCTCAAGTTCCCCGGAGTGCAATCGAAAACAACCCCGCGAGTGCGTTCAAAAATTGCTCGAGCCGTGGCATCGCCGTTCTTCCCCTTTAAAATTAAATTTCCCGCAAAAATAAATCCCCCGTTTGACGCGACGTGCACTAAAACGTCGCGATTATTCACGTCGGGCACGACGTGTTTCTCCATCGCGCGCAGAACCACATCTCCGTAGACATCTGCGACCGGAGGCACGAGCGTGGCGAGGCTCGGCGGGGCCACCGTGATCGCGTCCCAACCGGCGCCGCGATACATGTCGGCGTACTTGCGGACGTGCTTGAGCTCTGCGCCGAACCAGCCTACGACGAGCGCCAACGGCCGCGGCTCGGTGGATTGTTGTTCCGCGCGTTGAAACTCGCAGTACGGCGCGATCGAGGCGACAGAAGAGGAGGCGCGCGTCCGCTGCACCGCACATCGTCCTCGTGTTGTGTACCTCCGCGCGTGCCTGAGCGCGACACTGTGCGCGTACGCGCGCGCAGACGCTCGAAGTGTGAGTCTCATGTCGAGGCGAAGACTGAGGAGTTCCAACTATTGTGAATCACAAACGTCTAGTTTTCGCTAAACAAGCAACGGAATCTACATCACTAGCTAGAGGATAGAACACCGACGATCACACGAGCGTGGTGTGTTCATCGTGAACCTCGTCCTCGTTGGCAGTAACTTTGACGCGACTCGCCATGAGCGCAGCCGCGAACACGCTGACCATGGTCAGCGCCATACCAGTGACAGCGTGGAGTTCCCCCTGTCTTTTCGTACCGAATGACGAAATTGCACTTTTAATGGTACCTTCCACCGTCGACGCACGGGCGGCGCCGAGCGAAGCCACCGACACCGCATCGCCTCGCATGTACGACGAGTAGTGTTCGAGTGACTTTTTCGGGTATCGCAGCATTTTATCTCCGTACTTGCCATCGTAGTCGACGTAAACCAAACCGAATCTTTTGGCCCGGCCGTCCACCCACTCGACATTGTCGAATATCGACCAGTAGAAGTACCCGATGACGTTAGCACCCTTACGCATTGCCTCTTGCGTCGCGCCAAGGTAGGCGTCCAAAAACTTCACTCGCTGCGAGTCATCCAAGGATTCCTCGATCGATGGTCTCTCCGCGATATCGATGCCATTTTCGGTGATGATTATCTGCGGATTGCCGTACCTCTGCTTAATGCGCAAAAGTACCTTCTCCAAGCCCCATGGAACCACGTGCAACCATTCGCTCTGTGCCTGTTTCCCGATCGGCGCGGTACTGCTTTCAGAGGTCAACGTTATATCCCAGGGCTGTGGTTTCCCACTCATTCCTAACTGTCCAGACGCGCGTCCTTCGGCGACATGCTTGACGTAGTAGGATGTGTAGTGATTGAGCGCGAAGTAATCGGTGCTACCCTTCACGAGCAAGCTCTCTTCGCCCGTAAAACGTGGAAGGAATTCACCAAGTCTCGCACGCATGCTCGCCGGGTAATCACCCGTGTAGATGGGATCCGCAAACCATCCGAGCTCTTCATCCATTGCATCATTCGCCGCTCGCACATCTTCGGATGAACCAGATGCCGGTTCCGCCCACGCGCTATTCAGGTTGATCGAAATCTTACCACTTAAATGCGAGTATTTCTTTCTAAACAACGCCACAGCGCGCGCGTGCGCGAGCAGCATGTTGTGTCCCACTCTAAGTTGTTCTCGCACTTCCATTTTCCCCGGTGCGTGAACACCTGCGCCGTACCCCATCTCGGCCACAGTTTTTGGTTCGCTTATCGTTGTCCAATACTTGACCCCGTCGCCGAGCCGGGAGAAGACGGCATCCGCGTACGCCACAAAATCCTTCACGATGCGCGCATCCGCCCACGCACCGTCACAGACACCTGAAATGGCCGTCGTCACGTTCTTGCAACACCAGGTGGGAGTATCCCAATGAAACAGCGTCACGTGAGGCTCTATGCCGCGCATTCGAAGCGCGGCGAACACCTTCTTATAGTAGTCAAACCCTTCCTCTATCGCCGTTCCGTCGGCGCGCATCAGTCTAGGCCAACTGAGTGACATCTTGAAGTCTTTCACCCCCGCATCTGCCATGAGCTCCGCGTCCTGTGCGTATCTCTCGTGAAACTCGATGCCGCTCTCAGCCTCCAGGACCTCGCGGTCGCCCAACGTGCTCACGAACTCGTCCCACACGCTCCTCGGTCGATCTCCACCGCTGCCTTCGATCTGCCACGCCGAGGTTCCCACGCCGAACATGAACGTCGCGGGAAACGTCGGTCTCCGCGCCGGTCGCCCCCGCACCGTGTCGTCCTGGGCGGCACGTCGCTGTTGCGCGAGGTCGGTCTCACTCGCGCTGGCGACGCCGACGACCGCGAGTAAGACGACGCAAAACGACGCGACACGCATCGGAGGGTCATTCCCTCCGCTGCGATGGCGCATCATGCGCATCACGTCGCGCGCGCGCGTCTGGAGCCGTCAAAGATTCGCCCAACACCATGATCGCTGGAATGTCTTCGGTTGGGTCTCTGGGAGTCGCAAAGCGAGATTTCATTAGAATTTTCAACAATGACAATGTACTAAACGAAAGACGAGCACGTCAACTCCAAATATCTCTAACGTATCGACCGGACTTTGTGAAATCCATGAGAAGCGCCTCGGCGGCCTTGAGGTCCGCGACGCCGCACACGCCGGCGTCGGCGACGATACCGGCGAGGACGGCGTGGACGTCCTTGGCCATGTGTGCGCCGTCTCCGCAGACCATGATGTACGCACCTTCCGAAATTAAACGTGCGATATCTTTCGCGTGTTCTTTCAGCTTGTGTTGAACGTACACTTTCTCGGAGGTTTCGCGACTGAAGGCGCACACGAAGCGGGAGAGCGTTCCGTCCGCGGTGAAGCCGTCCCAATCTTCTCGGTACAAAAAGTCTTCATCAGGTTTGCGACAGCCGAAGAATAACATAGCTTCCGACAACACGTGTCCTTGTTGCATTCGCGCACGTCTGGCTTGCAGGAAACCGCGGAATGGAGCGACTCCAGTCCCCGGTCCAATCATGATGAGCGGCGCTGCAGAGTCTTCGGGCAAGCCAAATTTCAGACTGGGCTTGATGTAAACGGGGACTTTCTTGTTATCACTGTCCATTTTCGCGTCGAGCCAATTCGTCGCCACTCCTAGACGCTCGCCACTTCCCGAAACCTCGAATTTAACGACACTGAACGCCACCGATGGTGTCGTCGGCGCCGCTTCCGGGGCGCAGGTGATCGAGTACAATCTCGGCGCGAGTGGCGAGAGAGCGTCGAGCAGCTCAGCGAGAGGCGGAGAACAGCTCTTGAATTGTTCTAAGAGCGTCAATAACGTCGGCGACTGCGACCTTATTTCCTTCTCGTAGTCAGTTCGACCACCTCGAGAAGAGAGGTGTAAGAGCGCGTTCTTTTCTCCTTCATTGGAACAGTGTTCAGCCAAAACGCGCAAGAGCGACTTGCGCGGACACCCGGTGATATCGATGTAGTTCGTGAAAGCGGACTCCACTGTGCACGGCGTGCGGATGTGAGGCAAAGGATGCGTCGCGTGCTTGTCGGTGTCTTCCTTCTTCCAGTTGAGCGCGAACACAGCATCCGAGTCCAATTTGAGACGACTGACGATGCCTCGAACCAGCTCGGCGTTGTTCTGTGGGATCACACCGACCGAATCGCCGGGCTTGTAGGTGATGCCGCTCGATCCGAGGTCGAACTCGACGTGTAAAACTCTGCGATCAGAATCGGGATTAGTGAGTAGCTTTGATGCCGAAATAGTCGCCATGTAAGGAGCGGCGACCGTGTACGCGCCGTTCGAATCGGGACCGGGCTTGACAACAGACGGGTCCACTTCAGTCGTTTTCGGCAACCATTCGACTTCAGATCGACAGATGGGTAAGGGAGGAACCCCCTCGACCTTTTTCGTCGACGATTCAGTGACCTTTTTCTCCTCCTTGGGTGCGGTGACGACCGTCTCGTTCTCCTCAACCATCTCTCCCGAGCGCAACTTGTGAGATTTTGCGCGCGCGACTTCCAGATGCCCCCAGTATTCACCCGTCCACTTGTCGACTTGTTCGTACAAACCTAAAGTGTCATCGCATTCACCACGCTTCGCGAAGGATTTAGCGCCGAGATTTTCCATGATTTGCGAAAACTGTCGGGGTATGGCCATAAACGCGCTGTAATTTTGATCCCCGAGGCCAAGCACCGCGTATTGAACGCCGATCCCTCCTTCTCCTTTCTCCTTCTTAGACTTACGCTTGAGTCTAGTGAAAAACGTGTCGCAATTATCGGGAGCGTCGCCATCACCCGTGCTCGATACGACGAATGTTATGACTGCTCCTGGTTTTAGCACGTCGTCGGGTTCGACTTCGTTCATGGAACAAACCTCCACGGGATAGCCCTTTTCACCGGCTTCCGCGGCGAGATTTTTGCAAATTTCGGACGCATTCCCCGTCTGAGATCCATACAAAAAGCAAAGCTTCGCATCCCTCTTCGCCTCCAATTCTTTGTGCACTTGCGCCAACTTTGGAAACATTTTCTCCGACCACGGAACGACGTCCTCGTCCAACCCGATGGCGTCGTTCGCCTCACCGCGAGGATGGAACCGCGTCGCACCGAGCGCGGCGAGGGCAGAATCCAACGTCTGCGCGGCTTGGTTGCAATCCTTCGCCGTCGTCGTCTGCCGATCGAGCAACAAGTTGGTGTCCCCGAGTCCCAAGACGGTGAACGTCATCGTATCCTTCAACATCTCTTGATTCGTACCCTCCTTACGCTTTCGATTAAAGAAACGCACGCACGATCCCGCAGCCTCGGCCGGTTGCGCGTTCTCCACCGTCTCCACGATGAAGATCACGGCGCACGGTTTCGTATCGAACTCGACGTCTCTAAAGTCTTCCATATCGCGGACCCGTACGTCGACGCCGTGCCCCTTCTCCGCCCGCGACGCTAAATCTCTCGCAATCTCCGACGCCGCCTCACCTCCGTGCAATATAAACGTCCTCGACCTCTTCTCATCTCCTTCACCCTCACGCGCGCTCGTGCTCGCCTCTTTCGCCGCGGCGACGCGCTTCTCTCCCGTCACCGCGCTGCTCTTGCGCATCTTCGCCAGCATGGCGGCGGATCCCGTGAGCGCCACGGGTTCGCTCGACCCCGTCGTCGTCGTCGTCGTCGTCGTCGTCGTCGGTCGCTCGATCGCGGGCGCGATCGTCGACGCGGTCGTCGTCGGGGCCCGCGTCGGCGCCGACGCGGGCGGCGCGAGCGTCCCGAGCGCGCGCGTGATGACGACGATGACGATGAAGATGGGCACCCAGATGGGCACCGCGGCGAGCGCGACGGCGACGATGACCGCGGTGGCGGCGAGGTTGGCTCTCGCGAGACGCGCGACGTCCGCGAGGGACGTCGGGAGCGTCATGGTGGGACGTCGACGCGCGCGAATGTGTGGATAAAGGGTACTGTACGAATGAATGAATGAAACGGGGAATACGGCGCGGCGGCGGCGCGCGCGAGGCGAGGCGAGGCGAGGCGAGGCGGGACGTGGAATCGATCGCGGAGGTACGCGTCATTCGAAGGGTAAGAGTTCGACGCCGTCCGCGTCGTAGCGCGCGTCGGGAGATCGACGCACGCGTTCTCCTTTGGAATCGAAGTGGCGTCCGCCCGCGGAGGTCGCGATGTTCGGCAACTCGCGCGCCATTCGACGAATCGCGTCGAACGGGGTGAGATACTCCACGGGCGTCGTCGATCCCTCGGGCGCGTCGCACATGCCCTCCGCGAGCGCGCGCGCGATGACGTCGGGCTCCTCGGCGAGGGCGTTGAATATTTTCTTCGAGATTGGATTCGCGTTATCGTTGCCGAGTAGCAACGGCGTCAACGCGAGCCCCGGCGAGAGCTGATGAAATTCACAGCGCAGCTCCACGCCGTCGCGCTTCAATCGCTCCACGTCCGCGTTCAACGCATTCGTGAGCTCGCTCAGTCCACTCTTCGTGGATTTGTGAGTCGCCGCCGTCTTGGAGAGCTTGGCGCCGAACGCCGAGAAACCAAAATTCCACACGACGAAACGCGCGCTCTTCCCGCGCTTTTTCGCCTCTCGCATCACCGCTCGCCCGCACAACAGCGGCCCGGTCAGATTTGATCCCACCACGGACACGATCTCGTCCGCGTCCACGTCGCACAGAGGCGCGTTCTTCGTCACCGCGCCCGCCGCGTTCACCCAGTGCGTCGTCGTCGTCGTCTCGTCTCGTACCACCCTCTCCATCAACGCCTCGACGTCGTCCGCGACGCTCACATCGCATCGCACGCCCACGACGTCTTCTCCCAGCGATTCCGCCGCTCGCATCGCGCGATCGCCGTCTCGAGTCGCGACGAACACGCGCGCGCCTCGCTCGACAAACTCTCGAGCCAAGCGATAGCCGACGCCCGACGCGCCGCCCGTGACGACCACCGTCGTGGACGCGGCGACGGACGACGCGGACGGCGTCGACGCGCGCGTCGCGACGCGTCGTCGGGGCGTCCACGCCGATACAGTCGCGAAAGACGGCTGCGATCGCGTCATCGCGCGCCGCACTCTCGCGCGCGTCGATGCGCGGACTCGCGAGCGAGCGCGAGACGCTCTTGGAAAAGGTGCGCGCGCGCGAGACGGACGGTGACGGAATGGTGACGGTGACGCGCGCGACGCGCGAACGCGAGACTGACGGCGACGACGACGAGGACGGCGCGCAGGCGGAGGCGGGACGGTCAACACCCCCGGATGGCGCGGGGAGCGATGGGGAGGCGACGAGCGCGTCGAGGGCGGCGGACGGTGGACGAGCGTACGGGGGGAAACTGATGGGGTGTCCGATGGCGGAGAGCGCGGCGTTCGCGCTGGCGTCGACGTGTTGCATCGTCTTCATCGGGGCGTCCTGTTACTTTGAGGAGTACGTGTACAAATCGTTGCCAAACTTTCATTATTATTGGACGGTGGCGCTGGCGGAGTTGTTGGTTTTTTCGCTGATATCGAGTGCGAGCTCGATCGCGGACGGCACGCTGTTCGCGCCGAGGAAGGCGCCCTTTGAGCTGTATTTGATACAGGCGCTATTGTTGGCGGCGTACAGCGCGGTGGGCAAGTTGTGCTACAAGTGGATTAATTACGCCACTGGCACCGTCCTGAGGAGTTCGAAGTTGGTCTTCACGATGATAATTTCAATGTTTTGGTTGCAGCGAAAGTACAAGGCGCATCAAATCGTGGCGGCGGCGCTTTTGGTGGTGGCGGTGGCGTGTTTCGGCATTGCCGAACACGATTTGAGCGGGGGCAAGGAAGAACCCATCGACATGTCGGAGGTCGATCCCGTGGCGATTCTGGGACAGGGAGATGATGTGAAACTATTATTAGGCTTCGGGTTCTCCGCGTTCGCCATCTTTTTGGGATCATTGCAGACGAACGTCTCCGAACACGCGATGCGTAACCACGACGCCGGCGTCCGGGAGAATATTTTGTACACGAACGTGATAGGTACGGTCTTTGCGTTAGCCGGTGTCGTGGCGTTTGAAGGATCATCGTCTCTGGTGTACCTACGCACGACGAAAGGGGCGTTCGCCTTGCTCCTCGCCCGTTCGGTGACGTTTTACTTTGGAGCGTACTTCTTCTCGGTGCTCACCAGACATTTCGGCGCGACGTCCGCCACCGCCGTCACCACTCTCCGCAAAGCGCTCACCGTGATTCTATCCTTCGTGTTGTTTCCCTCGGACAAGCCCTTCACCGGGTACTTCGTGTACGGTTTGCTGTTTTTCCTCTTATCGATTTTCGTCGAATCGGCGCCGATGTTCAACGCGTGCGTCGAACGCGTACATCGAGCGCGACGCGGAGAGTACTCCCTCAGTCCGCACCTGTGAGACGTCTCACAACACCACTAGCATGGAGCGCGCGCGTAGCCCATTCGTAGACCATTCTTTGTACATTCACCATTTCGCGACGGCCATCCGCTTCGTCCTCCGCCGCGCGCGAGCGCCGCTCGACACTCTGGCGCGCGAGATGACTCGCGTCAACCTCCTCGTGCGCGCCCTCGACGGGCGCACGCGATGCCTCGACGTCGATCTCGACCTCTCCTCTCCCCGCGCGTCGCCCATCGCGCGCGTGCACGACGCCATCTTCCGCGCCGACGCCGCGCTCCTCCCTCCCGGGGCGCGCGCGCGATTCCTCACCTCCGCCGCGGCGCGGGCCTCCGCGAGCGCGTCCGCGCCCACGGATGTGCGCGTGGAGATCACCGCGAGCCTTCTCGGCGGTAAGGGTGGCTTCGGCACGCAGTTGCGCACCGCGGCGAGGCGGGGACAACAGACGACGAATTTCGACGCCTGTCGAGACCTCGACGGCCGACGACTGCGCGCGGTGAACGGGGAGAAGAAAATCGCCGAGTGGGAGGCGAATAAGGAGGAAAGAGAGCGGGAAAAACAAGCGGAGGAGTATTTGAAGAAGCAAGCCAAGGCGAACGGGGCGGCGAGATTGCGAGAGGTGGAGGAGAAGGAGCGAGAGGCGTATCACGCGGAGAGCGCCAAGGTGAGCGAGGGCGTCGAGGCGGCGGTGGCGAACGGTTTGAAGGAAGCGGCGGCGATCGAAGCGGCGAAGAGGAAGGGCAAGGAGATCGTCGTCGAGGAGGAGAGCGACGAGGATGATGACGACGATGATTTCGATGATTCGGCGTTGTTGTTCCCGGCGCCGGCGAAGAAGAAGATGAAAATGGCGGTCGACGAGAGACGCGCCGATGTGCCGGGGACGTCCACCGTCGCGGGGACTTCGCAGTCGCATTCACCGACGTCCGCTGTTCCGGAGCGCGCGAAAGAGAAGGCGCTCGATTTATCAGAGTATGATTCAGCGGAAGCGCTCGAGGCACTCGGGATGGAGCGATTGAAACAAGAATTGGCGGATAGGCAATTAAAATGCGGAGGTGCGCTGATCGAACGCGCCGCGCGTCTCTTCCTATTGCGCGACAACACGCGCGACGAGATCGATAAGAAACATTGGGCGAAACCAGGGCCAAAATGAGATGAAATGGTTTCGTTACGTTTCAACTGATGGTGTCTATATACACGTCGGAAATGATTGGCGTAACGAATCTTACGGCATCAACGCTAGCTAGACTTGTAAATTCTTTCTTTTCTCGACTTCGTCGAACTCCTCTGCGTCGATGTAACGCGACTCAACCGTTCGACCACCAAATTTTCTACCGTCCATCATCGCGTGCGCCTTCTCGGCATCGCGCGTGTCCTCAAAGCGCACGTACGCCTCGCTCGGCGTCTGCGCGGCGACGTCTTCGTCGCTCGGCGTCGGAACGATGACGCGAATCACTTTACCACACTTCCCGCACTCATCCTCTATGTCGTATCGCAATTCCTTGCGCTCTCGAGCGCTCAATAAAACCTTGACGTCCACCATGTTTCGCAGGCGCAGGTGCGCCGTCGGCGGTTTCTGGGGCGCCATCGCCTCTCTCTCGTTTCGCGCGTCCACCGCCGCGGATAACGTCTGTTGAATCTTCTTCGCGCGTTCGAGTGCGTCGAGTCTCGTCTTTTCCTCCGAATTCTTCTTATCTTCGAGCGCCGCGTACACGTCTTGCACCTTGGTCGGCGTGGGCAAGACGTGCGCGACGTCTAAAATCGACCTCGGTTCGTCTTGATTTTCAAAGTACCCATCCGGTCGATTGACGTGAACCGGTCGCCCTAAGACGTGCATTTGATCCAATCCCAGCGCTGCAGTCGCGAGCGCGGCGCTTCGTAACTGCAAGTGCGCGTAACGCTGCCCCGCGTCCATGACGATGCTCAACACCGGCGGCAAATTCCCCACCGCCTGACACGCCTCGGGAACCACCTTTTTCAGCAAATCATTCAACAATTCGCACAGACTCGTCGCCCCGATCTGCCCAGACACTAAATTCCCGATGACAATCTCCCGTTTCAGTTTCTCCATCGTCGCATCGCTCACTCGTCGCTGGTTATTCGCGTTTTGCTCGAGCCATCGAGACGCGAGCGCCTCTCTCGTCTCCGTCGAGCGCTGGTCCGAACGTCGCGCCTGCGCCCCGAACCGCGGTGGCGGCGCCGAGGACGACGGCGGCGCATACCCTCGATCCCTCTCGCGGTACCGATCGTCTTCGCGTCCGTACCAATCTCTCGACCCGTCCCCGCGTCGTCCCGCGCTCGGCGGCGGCGGCGACCCGCGTCCCCGCGCGCCGAATCTCTGATCCTCTCGTCCACCGAACCGTCTCCCCTCTCGCTCGTCTCGCCACCGCCCGCGATCGTGCGCGTCGTACCGCTCGTCCGACCGTCCTCGCTCGAACGCGCGTTCGTCCCGTCCATCACCGTCGTCCCGTCCTCGTCCTCGTCGGTCCCAATCGCTCGGTCGTCCGCGTCCCCGCGCGTCGTCGCCCTCCTCGCGGTCGCGTCGACCGCACCGATCGTACCGACCGGACCGATCGTCGCGACGACGATCCTCGTACCGATCCCGTCGATCGTACCGATCATACCGATCGCGGTCGCGCTCGTACGGGCCGTCGCGCGACATGATTTGAAGACGTCGCGCCCGCGCGCATCCATCCGTCACTCGGTGTCGGCGAGTGATGGCGTCGCGCTCGCCGTTCGGGGACGCCGACAGCGATGAAGACGACGATTGGTTGAACGACGTCGCGCCCGCGGCGAGCGAAGACGTCGGGAACGCGTCGTGGTTGAGCGATTCGGAGGTGAGAGCGGGGACGGGGGCGAGCGAGTCGTCGTCGATGCCGCGGGCGCCGGAGGAGGCGCGCGCGGTGGGAAACGCGGAACGTCGAGAGGAGACGGTGATCGCGCGTGAGGCGACGGAGACGTCGGCGTTCGGCGCGGTGACGCCGAGGGCGTTCGGGTCTCCGCGCGCGACGACGCCGACGGCGCGTCAGACGCCGGCGTTTCAGACGACGCCTGCGTCGCCGAGCGCGCAGGAGGTCGAACCGAGCGCGGAGAGCGGGTTCGTCGAGGTTTCGAACGGGGATTTAGGGGCGCTGTTCGGCGGAGACGAGGCGGATGACGATTGGATGTCGCCGACGGCGAGCGGCGCGCGAGACGGCGCGCCCGTCGGGAGCGCGGCGCCGGCGGCGCCGCCTCCGGTGGCGGTCGGGATGGAACAGATGTCGCCGACGCAGGTGGTGCACGCCGCGACTGGGCCGTTTGCGTCGCCGACGACGGCAGCGGATCCGGAGCGAAACGCGCTGGAGCCCGTCGTCGCAGCGCCCGAGCCGCGACCCGCGAGCGCGTACGAGAGCGAGACGTACGCGCCGGCACCCGTGGTGCACGCGCAGCACGAACCGTTCGAATCGCCTTCGATCGAGAAAAATGACGGAATGGATTTCTTTAACGATTTGAATAACGCCGCGGAGACGAATGAAGGCGCGGTGGGCGTGTTCGGCGCATCGTCTACATCCGGTTTCGCGGATGTTCCAACGCATTCGGACGTGCCGGCGTTTTCACACGAGACGCCTGCCGCCGTGGAGGCTCACATGCACGCGCACGAAGAGCCTGAAAAGAAGGAAGATATTTCGTATCAACCGCAGCCGGCGTTTTACGAGGAATCGAACGCGCCGGCGCACGAGTACCCGCAGACGGAATTTGTCGCCGGGGGTGATATTCCTCAACAAACGACACAGTTTGTGGCGGAACCGGTGTACGAACCCGCGGTGCCTCCTCCTCCGCCGCCAGCGCAGACGATACCGCCTCCTCCTTCGCCTCCTCCCGCGCAGACGCCTCCGCCTCCACCTCCTCCGCCTCCGCCGACGCAGGAGGAAAGTTTTTCGCACGCCACCGCACACGAGCCAGTGGCACCCATTCATTCTCAAGAACATGCTCCGGAGACGCAATTCACGCAGCAAACTGAGTACGTCCAGGAGCCGGTGGTGAGCGCACCCCCCATGATTCCAGCCTATTCATCAGAAAATTTACACAGCCAAGTTTCGTCGTCGAATGCAGTGGCGGAGTTACAGACACCTCCTAGACCGACGTTCATGGTCCCCGCACCCATTCACGAAACGACGACCGCGGGCCACGGTGGTTTCTCTCAGAATCAAGGGCCCGTACCGTTTACGCCGCCGCCACGCGTGGACGCCGTGTACGAAGCGTACGAGCCGGCGCGTCCGCAGCAACCTCAGAGGTCAGAATACACGGCGGCGCCATCTGCGAGCTATAGCGGCTACGCGCCAGATCAACAGATGGAATACGCAGCGTACAGTGAGTCTGCGACGCAGAAACCGGTGCGATACGATGACGCGGATCGCTCTCCGCACGGAAGGCCGCATCACGTCGCGATAAGCTTTGGTTTCGGCGGGTCGTTGATGTTGTCGGGACCTGGATTTCCCGGAGGCAGAATGAGTCCTGGATCGACCATACCGCCCTGTAGCTTGCGGGTGTACTCCGTGAGCTCTCTTCTGAGGGATGGAAGCGTTCTCGGAAACGAATACGTGCGATCGATGGAAGAATTGGATGGTCCGCTCGCAAATCGACGAACGGGTGATGTCATAAAAATGATGGACGCCGCGTTGGCGTCGGAGAGAGATCAAGGGGGTGAGGGCAGGTCGCTTCTGTATCGCGTGCTACAGACGATGCTTCGCCATAAGGGTGATCTCCTCTCTTCGACGGATTTGCTCGGTGAAGGCAAATCGGGCGCGTTTCGCGAGTTGGCCGCCCTGCTCACCGGCGACGCGTCCGCCGCGGCGGACGGCGGTTGGGTGGCGGCGAGCGCGTCGACGTCGCCGCTCAATCCCGCGAGCTCCGTCGACGAGAGAGAAATCATCCGAGTGGAGAGTCTTTTGATCGCCGGCCGTCGCGGGGAGGCGTTAAAAGTCGCGGTCGAGGCGAGACTCTGGCCTCACGCACTTTTACTCGCGCGGCATCTCGGCGGTCAGCACTATGAAGACGTCGTGGCCACCATGGCGAAGAGCGCGTGCAGACTCGGTTCACCTCTGCACACGCTCGAGATGATCATGGCTGGATTACCCCAAGAACTCGCGGTGAGCTCGACGCCGACGCCGGGCGACGCGCACGGCGCGCACGCGCCGAACGCGTCCACGATTCGCGAGTTGCTCCCGCGATGGCGCGAGCACGTCGCCATCTTGTGCGCCAATCCGACGCGCGGGGGCGAGTTCGTGCTCAAGGCGCTCGGCGACGAGCTCGCGCGTCAAAACGACATCGACGCGGCGCACATCGCGTACGCGCTTTCGAACGAACGACCGGCACCGTACGCGTTCAATTCGCGTTTGTGTCTCGTCGGCGCGGATCATAAAAAGTTTCCGAGGACGTACGTCGCTCCGCGCGCCGTGCACCTCTCGGAAATTTTTGAATCCGCGGCGTTGGGCTCAAATTCTCAGGCGCAGATGGCCGCGCTCTTGCCGTACAAGCTCTTGCTCGCCGGCGCCTTGGCCGAGGTGGGCAAATTGCGACAGGCACTGGCGTACGTCGAATCCGTGTTGAAGAGCGTTCGATCGCTGGATCGACACTGCCCAGAGGTGAACGCGGCGCGCGTCGGCGCGTTGGCGGCGCAACTTGAGGATCAACTGCACAATTCGCTCAAGGGTAAGGGTGGTCGATTGGCCGGCGCCGCCGCGGGAGCCGCGAAGTCGCTCGTCAGCGGTGTTCGAGGTTTACTCGACAGAAGCGTGAGTTCGCTCTTCGGCGACGGGGGCGAATTTCAGCAAACGCAATCGCAACCGCCGGGCGAGCCGCGGCAACCTCCGCCCGCGCCGCATTACGCGCACCACGCGCCGAATGCCGTGGAAAGTCACCCGACGACGACGACGACGACGACGACGTCTTCGCCGGCGCAGTACACCGCCACGCACGCGACGCACGCGACGCACCAGCGGACGCCGAGCGGAAGTGGTTTGTTGCGCTCCGTGTCGTCGCTCTTCGGCGGCTCTGGGCAAAAGGCGCAGTCTCCGACTGAACCGACGACGAGCCAAGAGAATGCGTTCTACTACGACGAAGAGCGTAAAATGTGGCTCGAACGAGGGAAAGAACCGCCGAAGGAGGCGCCGCCGGTCGGTGCGCCGCCCGTGAGGACTCCATCCGAGCAGAGCGTCTCCGGTCTGGATTCGACTCTGGATTCGACGGGACCGCCGCCGCTCGCGTCTCAAAACGGGCACTCCCCGCACTCGAAACAAGGCGGCGTTCGCTCGAGGTACGTGGACACGTTTAACCACGCCGCGTCGTCGCACAGCGTTCCTCACGCGGAGAACGGCGTCGCGCCGCAAGGTTTCGTTCCCGCGGCGCCGAACGCGGCGGCGGCGGCGATGAAGACGCCGTCCCAGTTCTTCACGCCCGCGCCGGCGGCGTCTCACTCCCGAGACGAATCCACCGAGAGCCACTCATCCAACGCGTACGTCCCACACGAACGCGACGGTTCGTTCCACGAAGATAACGGCGGCTTTTACGGATACGCTGATTCCGGGCGGGTTCCGACGACGGAGCCTTCGCCTTCGCCTCCGCCTCCGTCCGCGCCGCCGCCGCCGCCGCCGCCGGGCGCCATCCCGGGACCGCCCGTCATCGACCCAGCCTTGCTCGCCGCGCCATCCCTCGCGCCCGGAGCGACGCTTCCACCCTCCCACCACCACCACCGCGGGACCTCCGCCGAATTAGTCACCGAAGAGCTCCAAGAGCTCAATTTGCAATAGAAGACGCGCGCGCGTCCCGCGACGACGCGACGACCAATCAATCGATCGATGCGGCAGTCATGCTCGCGCGCGCGTCCGCACCGTCGCCCGCGCGATCGCTCCCGCGCGCGCGCGGTCGAGCGGCGTCCAGAACCGTCGTTCGCGCGTCTTCGTCTTCACCGTCGAGCGTCGACGACGCGCTCGCGGTCGTCATCGAGCACGCGCGTCTCGACTCGGCGCGATTGCACGAGGGCGTTCCCGACGATGTTCGACGCGCGATCGATCGATTGATCGACTCTGGACGCGTGGACGGTGGCATCGAGAACGCGGTGAGAGGTGATGGGACGTGGCGGGTGTTTTCGGCGCCGCACATTACGCGATTGGCGACGCCGTTGGGGGTGAAGTTTCATCCGTTGCGGTACGTCATCGCGGACGGGGACATGACGTCGGACGTTCGACACGGTGGGATCGTGCCGGATGGATGGTTATCGGCGAGCGGTGGGGTGAGGGTGACTCGAGAGTACGAATTGGACGGCGTGATGCGTCCGGCGTGTAGGATTAGCTTTGATAAATTTTGGATTGGACCGGGCGGCGACGCGCCGCGGGAAGAGCCGGGAGACGACGACGAGGGGTTCGTGGATAAAGTGATCGATTTCGTGGGCAACTTGGGATTCTTGGAGACGTTCGCGACGTTTCCCGTCCTGTTTTACGACGAAGAGGTGGGCGTGGTCGTTTTTCAATTTCCTCCTCTCGCCTCAAACATAGCCGCGTATCGCGAGAGTCGGTAATTTATACGTCGCGTTGCATTTCAATGAATGAATGAATGAATCGTTAGAAAATCGCGTGCCCGGCGAGTTCGCTCAACTGATGCAGTTGCCCGGCCATCTCGGGTACGGGATGACGTCGCGAATGTTTTCCATGCCCGTGCAAAGCAAAATAAGACGCTCGAAACCGAGACCGAAGCCGGAGTGCGTCACCGTGCCGAAACGACGAAGGTCCAAGTACCAGGAGTAATCTTCCGGTACGAGGTCACACTCAGCCATGCGGCGCTCCAAAACGTCCAAGCGCTCCTCCCGCTGACTGCCACCGATGAGTTCGCCAACCTTGGGAACCAAGACATCCATCGCGGCGACCGTCTTGTTGTCCTCGTTCAAGCGCATGTAGAAAGCCTTGATGTCCTTCGGGTAGTTGTACACAATCACAGGCTTCTTGAAGTGTTCCTCCGCGAGCCAACGTTCGTGCTCGGTGGCCAAATCGATTCCCCAAGAGACCGGGTAGGCGAACTTCTTGCCGTCGGCCACAGCCTTCTCCAAGAGTTCGATGGCCTCCGTGTACGAAACGCGACCGAACGGCGTAGACGCGATTGCCTTGACGCGGTCGATGCACGTGCTGTCGTACATCTTGGCGAAGAATTCCAAGTCACCGTAGCAGTTCTCGAGGAGGTAGTTGCAGCAAAACTTGACGTAATCTTCCGCGCACTGCATGTCATCGTTCAAGTCGGCGAACGCGAGTTCTGGTTCAATCATCCAGAACTCGGCCAAGTGTCTCGTCGTGTTGGAGTTCTCAGCGCGGAAAGTCGGGCCGAAAGTGTACACGTTGGACAGAGCGCACGCGTACGTTTCGACTTGCAATTGCCCGGACACGGTCAAGTAAGACTTACCCGCGAAGAAGTCGTCAGAGTAATCGATGGCGCCGTCCTCCGCGCGTTGGATGCCACCAATCTTTCGCGCCGCACGCTCCATCTCCAACAACTCTTGCTTAAGGTTATCCAGCTTCTTCACCGCCTTCTTCACATCCTTGGACTCCGCACCGCTCTCCTTCATCGCCTTGATGCCACTGCCGCACTCGGAAACTTCCGCGCGCTTCGCGTCCAGTTCTTCCGGCTTGACCGCCGGTTGCGCGGATTCAGCCTTTTCGGCTTCGCTCAACAGCGTCGTCACCTGGAACATCTCACCGGCCCCTTCGCAGTCGCTCTGAGTGATGCAAGGCGTGTGGACGTATAAGAAACCGTTCTGGTTGAAGAAGGTGTGCGTCGCGTACGCGAGGGCGCTGCGCACTCGCGCCACGCTCGCGATGGTATTCGTCCGCGGTCGCAAGTGAATCTTTTCTCGCAAAAACTCAAGAGTCTGCTTCTTCTTCGAGATCGGGTACACCGCACCGTCGCACTTACCGCACATCAATATTTTAGTCGCGTGCATCTCGATCGCTTGTCCCTTGGCCGACTCCGGCGGCGCTCTCAACTCGCCCTCGACGACGACGCTCGTCCCCGTGGTCTTCAAATCCCCGAGAGCGTACACGTCTTCCCGCACGATCACCTGCAAATTACCCGGTCCGGACCCATCGTTCAGGGCGAGGAACAACAACGCACCCTTCTCCGCCTCGCGTCCCGTCTTCACCCATCCACCGACGATCACCGTCGATCCGACCGCCGTCTCGGACGGCGTCCGCAGCACCTTTTCGATGGGAACCCGGTCGTAGATTTTCGAGTACTTGTGCGTCTGTCCTCGCAGATCCATCGCCCGCATCGCGTCCGCGACGTCCGTCATGCGTTTCTTTTCCTCTCTCCCTCTCGCGGCGTCGACGCCGTCGATCGACGCGTCGGGAACTCGCGCGCGCGCATCGCCGACACCGAGGGATGGGTGGGGTCGACGAGTCCCACGACTCGGACGAGTCCCGACCGGTGCGCGAGAATCCGACGCGTCGCGCGCGCGCGCACGCGCGCGAGGGGGTCGACGGACGACGCGTATCGAACGAGAGACATGTTCGTCGTCGACGCGCGACGCGCGAGCGTCGACGAAGGACCGACGAGGGAGACGCTCGTCGATAATCCGCGACGGCGCGCATCGGATTCGGACGACCGCGGCGTCTCGATGGACGCGCGAGCGCCCGCGCGAGGGTCGACGGGGCGCGCGGCGAACGTAGAGGTGATGATACGCGTTCGACCGGCGCTGCGGAGAGAGTTGGAGGGGGTGATCGCGTATCAGCGAGCGGTGGCGGCGACGAGAGACGGGACGGCGTGCGCGGTGAGCGCGGGGGGCGAGCGCGCGCTGACGGGGGACGAATCGTTCGTGTACGACGAGACGTCGACGAGTTTTAAGGATGCGGCGCACGGAATGTCGATGGATGATGACGGTCGAGCGCCGAGATCGCACGAGTTCGGGTTTGATGCGGTGTACGACGAGAGGGCGAGTCAGGAGGAGGTGTACGCGAGGAGCGCGAAACCGGCGGTGCTCAACGCGTTGAGAGGATACAACGCGACGGTGCTCGCGTACGGACAGACGGGTACGGGTAAGACGTACACGATGGAAGGAGATCGAGGGACGATGCTCGCGTACGGGCAACAGCGATTTGGATTACCGGGAGATGCGCCGGCGACGGACGGCGCCGAGCGTGGTATCATTCCTCGCGCAATTGAGGACATTTTCGATTACATCGCCGAGGATTCTCACGCGAGATCGAGGTATCTCGTGCGTGTGAGTTATTTGCAGATTTACAACGAGACGGTGAGTGATTTGCTGAAACCCGAGCGGACGAATTTAAACATTCGCGAGGATAAAAAGCGCGGCGTGTTCGTCGAGGGACAATCAGAGTGGGTGGTGCGCACGCCGAGCGAAATTTACGGTTTACTGGAGCGCGGCGCGCAGCTTCGCGCAACGGGGTCGACGAAGATGAACGAGGTGTCGTCGAGATCACACGCCGTGTTCACCATCGTCATAGAACATAGTTTGATCGAGGACGACGAGCCCTTGGACGGATTGGACGCGACGGTTGATTCGCCGGCGCAGAGACAGAGCATCACCGTGGGTAAGCTTAATCTGGTGGATTTAGCCGGCTCTGAGCGCGTGTCTCTGACGGGCGCGACTGGTAAGAGGTTGGACGAGAGTAAAAAGATAAACCAAAGCCTGAGCGCGCTCGGAAACGTCATCAGCGCCTTGACGGATACGAAGGGTCGAGCGCACATTCCGTATCGCGATTCCAAATTGACAAGAATTTTGGAGGACTCGCTCGGTGGTAACTGCATCACCACCGTCATAGCCATGGTATCTCCGGCGCTCGAAGCGTACGCAGAAACTGTGTCGACGTTGAAATTCGCGCACCGAGCGAAAGAGATTCAAAACACAGCCATGCTGAATGAGGATTTGGATCAGAAATCTCTCTTGCGCAAATACGAACGAGAACTTCGTCAGCTGCGCTCCGAGTTGCAGACGCGTACGAAAGATTTAGTCGATAAACGTCGTCTTTTAGAAGTAGATGATCAGAGACGGCGCGCGGAAGCAGATAAACTTCGCGCAATCACCGAGCTCGAAGTTCGCTCGCAGCAATTTCTCGTGGAAAAGCAGGAAAAGAGAAGTTTGGAAAAGCGAATCGCCGAGATGCAAAGTCAACTTCTTGGCGGTGAAACCTCGTCGAGTGTGGCTGCGATTCGCGCGGAATACGAAAGAAAACTCAAAAGCATCGAGGCGGAGCGCACCGATGCGAGTAGCTCGACGCGCGAAGTGGAGAGATACAAAGCCGTTCTTCTGAAGCAACGCGACATCATGCTCGGTCTCACCTCGAGACTGCGCGAGCGCGACGAGCGAATAAACACCTTACAGGATGAAATTCGCAGCAACGAGACGCAAATCGCGACTCTAGAAGACGCTCTCGACGAGAAGACGGCTGAACTTTTCGGAATCAAGCGCGCCGCGGTGAAAGAAACTATGCACTCCGACTTGAGTCGAACTCTGCGCGATGCCCTTGGGGGCTGGGTAAACTACGAGTCTGGCTCAGATACGGACCCGAAGATTGCGGGCATGGAGGCCGCCGCTTTAGAGCTCAAATCACTTCGTGCGAAAAACGCACAGCTCGAAGCGCAGAACATCGGTCATAAGACCACTCTGCAAGAGGTTGAAGCGGATAACGCTCGTCTTCGTTTGGAACTTGTGTCCGCTGACCGTCGAAACGAGACGCTCGCAAAGTGCGAACAGCTCGAAGCGAAGTGCGCATCGTACGAGCGCGAACGCACGGCTATTCGAACCATCATCGAATCGAAAATAAGTTCGTTGGCGACGAAGATTGCCGAAACGGTCGACACGTTACCGAGGGAAGTCAAGGAGAATGAAAACTCGGGCGGTCGCATCGTCAAGTTGTCACAAGTTCTCGAACGCCTCGTCGACGCGACCCTCAACGCGCTCGAGGAGGACGACAGAGCGAAAAACGCCATGTGAAGCGAAAAAACTGCTGAACACGAGTGTACATTAGCGCGCGCGCGTAGAAAATCACCGACGCCGTCGCGTCGCGTCGTTGTATTTATTACACGTTCAAGAACGGACTCTCGTCTCCGGCCGAAACGACTTAAACTTGGGTTGTCGCGCGAGCACTTCGGGCGATGCCTTATTCAACACCACCGCGATGTGAAACGTGCTCGTGTAATTCCTTAGCGCCGCGACGATGACGGCGTTTTTCGGTTCAATCTTCTTCGCCGCCTTCAACGCCTTCAACGCGCCCTGCGCGTCCCCGATCCCCTCCAACGCCCACGCCCGTCGCACCAACGCCTTACACACCGCCTTCGGTCCCGCCTGCACCGGTCGACGCACGACGTATTCACAATCATCGATCGCTCCCTCAAACATTCCCCTCTTCACGCGCGCCATCGCTCTGTTCACCCTCATCACGCACGTCTCCCGCGTCCTTCCCTCCTCGTTCTCGCGCGCCAACGCCTCGAGCGCCCTCCCGTACGCCTCACACGCGTCCACCATTCGTCCATCGTCGTACGCCTCGTTCCCGGCGCGTCCGAGCGCCCTCCAATCGTCCATCGTCGTCGCGCGCGAGTGCCGTTACTCCAAAAAAAAAACGGTTCACGTCACACGGTCGCCTCGAGCGTCACGACTCGGCCGCGATTGGACGAATGCGTGGAATTCGACGTCTCGTCGCCCCGGACGTCACACCGACGCGATCGAGCGCTCGCGCGTCGTCGATACGTCATGGGAAAAATCGCGCTCGTGTGCACGTCCGCGCGCGAGATGCGCGGGCACCCCACGGGGGCGTGGTTGGAGGAGATCGCGACGCCGTATTACGCGATTCGCGACGCCGGTCTCGATTGCGCGATCGTGTCCATCGACGGCGGGGAGGTGCCGATCGACGGCGCGTCGGCGAGCGGTGATTTCTACACGGAGGATTGTAAAAAGTTTACCGCTGACGCGGAGGCGCAGGGGGCGATGAGGGCGAGCGCGAGCGTGAATTCGGTGCGCGCGGATGATTTCGTGGGTGTCTATCTCGCCGGTGGACACGGGACGTGCGTGGATTTTTATAAGAATGCGGCGTTGACGGCGTTCATCGAGGCGTTCGTGGCGAGCGGGAAACCGGTGGCGGCCGATTGTCACGGTCCGATCGCGCTTTTGGACGTGAAACGGGCGAATGGGACGCCGTTGCTCGAGGGGGCGAACGCGACGTGCTTCACCGATTCGGAAGAGAGCGCCGTCGGACTCGCGGACAAGGTTCCGTGCTTGCTCGAGAGCGAGTTTAAGAAGCTCGGCGCCAAGTTTTCCGCCGCGCCGGATTGGACGCCGAACGCGGTCACGGACGGTAAGCTGGTCACGGGACAAAACCCGGCGAGCTCCAAGGCGTGCGTCGACGCGTTTCTCGCGCTCTTCTAAAGCATACTTACTACAAAGTCTCGCGTTGCAATTTAACAAAACGAATATATTCAGTTGTGCTCGCGCAACGGAAACCGCACGCAATATTTCGACGTTTTACGCACGAATGAACTCTTCGACGGTTCGTCGACGTCGGGTGGAAGCGAGATGGTCACTGGGTTCGTGTACAGTTTCGGCGCTTTGATGGACAGACACTGTCGCAAGGATTTGCCGGCGTCTTCGCTCGTGTTGAGCTCCACCTCGAATTCGCGCGCGCTCACGCACCCGGGCAAGGTGACCGAAATGCGCAACTCTCGTCCGTTTCCACAGCGCACCTTCTCCATGTGAACGGACGGTTCCTTCTGCGAAACGGTCGCCACCTTTGGGGAGTGACTCGGCGACGAGTACGTTCGTCGCGCGGCATGCGATGACGCGATGTTCATGGACTCGAGCCTCGACGTCAACTTTTCAGCCGTATTCATCATCGCGCGTTCTTCAGCGCGTTCTTCGTCGTCTCTCGCCGCGGGCGCCGCGTTCGCGGCGTTTCGAGCCGCCTTGAGTTCGTCCAGGTACCCGTCCGGACGCACGGGCGGCGCTCCTCTTGCGTGCACGCGCTCATAAAATAGAATGTACGCCTTCTGTTTCATCGCCTCCTTCTCCGAAGAGGGCGACACCCGACTATCGTTGCACAAGACCCACGAGTCGTCGCGAAGTTTGACGTACGCCACGTAGTGTCCAGAGTGCGCGCTGGCGTAAAAGTCTTGGTGCACCAAGACTCCGAATAATTCATACTCTGGCGCCGTGTCTTCGTAAGGCGCGTCGTCGCTCATGAACTCCGCCAACGAAAAGTTTGAAGGGTATTGCACGTACTTGGTGATCTTGCTAAATCTCCCTGTGGAATATCGCTTCAAAGGAATAGTCAAGACGTTGGGAGACACGTGAATTTTTGACCCCTTCTTCGCTCGCACCAGCGCCTTACACTTGGCACACTTGTACTTGTTGGATCCTTGCAACAACTCTTCGCTGCAAAAGTTTTCTCTCAGCGCCTCCTCGACCGATGAAATTTTCCCCGTCACCTCGAGCGGTACGTCCAGCGTGCTCTGGAAGCTTTTGCTCACGTATCCGCACTCCAAACACTTCACCGTGCCCAACGTATATCCACCAAAGACGTGGTACACGACTGTCGTCTCTTGCGTTCGTAGATCGAACTTTTTCTCCCCACCGAGATCCTTCAAAAACGTCACGTGCATGGCGTCCAATAACGCGTTGATGAACTCGTGCGAATCCTCCTGTCGCCCGCGTTTAAACTGTCTCGCCACCTTGCTAATGTCCTTCGTCAACCGTCCTATGCTGTGCGCGTCCCGCGACGCCTGCGCCCGCTCCAAATGTCGAGAGTACTCGCACACGACGCAAAACTTCCTCGTCTCCGCACACTTTTCCACGTCGTGATGTTTCTCCACGTCGTTGAACCACACCGTCAACGGTGTCGCTCTCCGCAAACACTGCAACGCCGACGCCGCGAAGCACGTGTTCCCGCCGTTCGTCAACCCGGATGGGTAATCGTCATCGTGCGTTCTCGCCCCCAATCCCTCCACCACTCGTCGCACGTCCCCATACGAGTGCAAAATTCTCTCCGGCGGCATCAACGCTTTCGCCTCGGCGTCCTCGATCTCCTCCTTCCCGCCGTCGTCTCGCGCGGCGGCGTCTCCGTCTCGCTCGCCGCGCGTCTCCTCGTCGTCATCGCTCTCGCTCTCGCTCGAATCCACCGTGGACCCACCGGAGAAGAATTTACCGAACACCGACGTCACGGATTCCATCGCTCACGCGTCGACCGCGTCCTCGTCGCGCGCGCGCGCCGTCCGATGAATCCGAAAGACGATTCCAACGAGAAGATTCCAAATCCAAATCTTCACCCGCACGCCTCCTCTCGACGCGCGTCCCTCGCCCTCGCGCGACGTTCGCGACGTTCGTGACGTTCGACGCCGCCGAGCGCGTCCGCGAAGACGCTCGCCGCGACGCGCTCTGGCGCGAGGGCGTCCTCCGTCGTCGTCTTTCGGCGCTCCACGAACCATCGTCAAATACCATACAGTACCACCAAAACCTCTACGAAAAATCACTTGACCCACGCATACATACTACACACTGTGTAGGGTTTAGGGCACGGTCGCCCTCGAACCCTCGGACGCCGGCGACGCGACGACGCGCGACACACCGCGTCGACGACGCCTCGCCTCGACGCCGCGCGCGCGCGAGATGCCGCCGACGACGTCGTCCGCGTCCTCGCGCGTCGCCGCGCGCGCGAGAGGGATGTTTGCGCGACGAGACCTTCTCGACGCGCGAGGGATGGGGACGCGACGCGCGGGACGAGGACGACGCGGTGCCGTCGACGCGCGCGCGGGGGCGATGGAGACGCCGATGGGAACGTCGACGACGATGCGTCGCGCCGTCGTACGTCGCGAGCGCGGACGCGGCGTCGCGATCGGGACGACGACGACGACGCGCGCTCGATGGAGCCGACGGGGCGAGCTGCAGCGCGCGCACGGGTTGGTGAAACCGCGAGGGATGACGGACGCGGAGTATGAACAGATGCTTCGACAGCAGGATGAACAGTATAAACTGTTCAGTGAGAAGGCGAAGAAGCGGATCGCGAAGCGCGGGCCGATGGAGGGTGATGTCAAGGGCACGAGCGATTACGTGAGCACGCAGAGCTTGGGGGCGCCGGTGGACGTCGAGCCGACGTGGTCGAAGTACGCGGAGATGACGCTGCAGGAGTTCGTGAGTGCGGTGGATAAGGGTCAGGTGAAGACGTTTCAAGTGTGGGACGCGCCGGAGTTTGGTTGGTTTCCACCCAAGGTGTTACGGAAGATTCCGCGGGCGAGGTATTACCTCGTCACGATGAAGTCGGGCGAGCAGTTTCGCGTGGACAGCATCAATCAAGCCTTGGACACGGCCGTTTTGGATAAGAGCGACAGAATGGGCGCGTGGTACACTTATCATCAAAAGTGGACGCCGGCTTCGTACTCTGGATTGGAATTTCTGGCGTATTCCGTTGGCGGTCTCGCGTTTATGATTGGATCGATTTACCTCGGCATTGTGCGCAAGACGTCGGTGCCGCAAGATCAGTTTCAAGCGATGCAGTTTGCGCAGTCTCGCGCGGGCGCGAGACGAGACGGGACTGTCAACGTCACCTTAGAGGATGTCGGAGGTTTGGAGAACATCATCGAAGATTTGGAAGAGGTGATTGCGTTTTTGAAGGAACCGGAGAGGTTCGCGAAAGTCGGCGCCAGACCGCCGAAAGGTTTGCTCATGGAGGGCGGTCCGGGCGTCGGCAAGACTCTCATCGCCAAGGCGATCGCGGGAGAGGCCAAGGTACCATTCTACTCTATGTCTGGTTCAGAATTCGTCGAAATCATTGTCGGTGTCGGTGCGGCGCGGGTAAGAGATCTCTTCAAGCGCGCGCGCATCAACGCTCCGTGCCTGATTTTTGTGGACGAAATTGACGCCTTGGGGACGAAGCGCGCCGCTGCTGGAACGCGAGGCACGGAGGAGCACGAACAGACACTCAACCAACTCCTCACGGAGATGGACGGTTTCACCCCGGACACGGGTGTAGTTTTCATCGGCGCGACAAATCGAGCGGATTTGCTCGATCCGGCGCTCTTGCGTCCCGGTCGCTTTGATCGCAAAGTTCGCGTCGGTCTCCCGAACGTGGAGGCGCGCGCGAAAATTTTGCAGATTCATTTGTCCAAGCGCAACTGTAACCCGGAGATCGATACGAAGCGTTTAGCGCAAAATCTCCCGGGCTTGTCCGGCGCGGAAATTGCAAACATTTGCAACGAAGCGGCGGTGCACTGCGTCCGTCGCGACGGCGAGCAAATCGAAGAACAAGACGTACTCGATGCGGTCGAACGCGTCGTGAGCGGCATTCGCTTGTCTCCGCATCCGAAGGAGAGCCTGTTGACTCGCAAGCTCGCGACGCACGAGATTGGACACGCGCTCGTGCAAAACTTGTTGCACAAGAGCACCGGTTTGATTGAAAACATTGAGCTCGTCTCCATCATCCCGCGCGGATTCGAGCCGACGATGACGTTGATTCAGAGAAAGCGCGACGAAGATTACAGATATCCGACACGTGCGAGAATGTGCGAACGCGTGCAAGTCTTGCTCGCCGGCCGCACGTCCGAGAAGGTGGCTTTCGGCGAAGCGAGCACGCGAGGCACCGAGGACATTGTCGAGGCGAACGACTTGCTCCGAAACATGATTGTCAACTTTGGTTTAGGACAACCGGGCATGATGACGACGTACACGCACGATCCGACGCACTTGAATCGTTCGGACAAGCGTGTCGCGCGTTTACAGGGCGTCGTGTCCAAGTCTGGCGAGATTAACCGCTTGGATGATTTGAAAACCATCGCCGGGCCGATTCGCGCGGCGGCGCCGGATCACTATCAATACGCCGAGCGCAAGATGGCGCAAATCCTCAAGGAGGCGGAGGCTAACTGCGAAGCGATGATTCGCGCGCACGCCGACGCGATTGAAGTCATGGTCGATCGTTTGATTGAAAAGGAGACGCTTTCTTTGGAAGAGTTTGAACAAATTCTCGCGGCGCACCCACCGACGAGCGATTACCCGAAGACGGGTCCAGACACTCCGGTGAAGATGCTTCCCGAGGAGGCGACTGAGGCGAGCATCGGTCTGCGCAGCATCGACGATAAGGCGGAAAAAATGAAAGCCGCGTCTCGATTCTATGATGTCAGTTTCGGCGACGACGTTCTCAAGCTTCGCGACAGAGAGGCGTGGAACAAGCCGCCGACGAGTCTCGGCGATTACGTCTCCCCGTTCGGCGACAGGCCCAGAGAGGAATGGCGGCGCCTCGTCGCACCTCGTCACAGTTTCCATCATATGGCGATCAGGGAGAGTGATGCCGTCGATCCGGAGTGGCGCGTGGGCGAGATCATTCGAATGACCAAGATGAAAGACGATGATAGAAGCGAGGAGTTGCGAGAAATCATCGCCGCGCTCAAGGCTCGCCGAGACGCCGGCGAGGCGTTGAGTGATTTCGAAGAGCGTCGAATCGCGGTGAGCGAGGCCGAGCTCGCCCATTACGTCGAAAAGTGGTCCGGTGAAGGTTGGAGACCGTCTCCGGACGCGCTCAAGTTCGGCATGCGCTACGAAGACGACTTTGAATCGGCGAAGAGGGAGATGGATTTCTGGAGCGACTTCCCCAAGTCGTACCAATCCGATTTGTACGAGCTCGGTCGAACGCTCGACCGACTGACGACCAAGCGCGTCGATTAAACACCGATTATTTCTCCATCACTAGTAGACACCTTAGCAATACAAAATGCACACGCATCATTAAAACTAATTCTAACTACTCCACCTCAACTAACTGGCGCCGCCGAATTTAGCGCGCTCGGCGTTCTTCACGAACGCTCCCAACGCCTCCGAACACTCCGGCGCCACGTACGTCCCACAGGCGTGACACCACACGCTCAAATCATCCCACGACATCGCGCACGCGTGTCCATTCGCCTCCCAATGCGCCTTTCCGTGCGCGTTGGCGTACCGCCCGCAACCGACGAAGCCGCACGTCAGACATGCCCACAGTTCTCGCACCGTCTCGCACGATTCGCACGATCTCGCCGGCGTCGTCGGCGACGCGCAAACATCTCGACAGTGCGCGCACGTCGTCGACATCCCCAGCGCCGGTCCTCCGCGATCGGCGCATCCGAATTCGTCGATGAGTTTGTCCACGCACGCGCGCACATCTTCCTCATCGTCCGCGCCATCCTCCTCCTCTCCGAGCGCGCGCACCGCCTCGAGCGCGCGCGAGGCGTCGAAACCGTACACGCCCACCAATCTCGCGAGCGCGCGCGCCGCGCGTTCCGTGATGGCGTCCTCGGGCGTGGACATGAATGAATGAATGAATGAGACCGAGCGTCAGACTCTGGCGGGCGAGCGCGTCTTCTCTCGCGTCTCGCTCGGTCCCGACGATGGACCACCTCGCGCGATCGTTGCGCGCGCGCCAACGCGTGCTCGCCGCGTTCAACAAGCGTCAGTCCGACTTCGCGTCGCTCAGGGAGTGGAACGACTACCTCGAGCGCGTGGAGACGTTGATCTTCAACCTCACCGAGGGCGTCGACGTGAACGCGACCGAGGCGGCGATCGCGGAGCACAAGCGCGCGAACGCGAGTGAGATCGCGCACTTCGCGGCGCGCGCGCGGGAAGAGGCGGCGGCGGTGGCGGCGGCGGCGGGAGAGGAGGCGGGGACGGAGGACGCGGCGCGGGACGGCGGGTACGCGCCCGAGGCGGCGGGCGCGGCGGCGGCGGCGGCGGCGCCGGTGCCGGTGCCGACGAGCGCGGTGAGGCGAGGATTAGAGAATGCGAGCCTTGGATTTGATGAAAACACCGAGGAAGGGAAGCGGGCGCGGGCGGAGGCTATCGCCAGAGCGTGCGGTTTCGACGGGAAAGCGGTGGCGAAGGAGAGGTGTCTGCGCGAGGCGTTCGCGACAATTTGGGTGTGAAGGAAACTCAGGAAATCGTCGCCGCGCTCGCGATTCGATCTGTAGCCGTAGTTTGTTTGTGTAGCGATGTAGGTGTAAAGTAGCGATGTTTATTCACATGGTGCTTGAATCGTGCGAAATTCGGTCGCCGGTGGTGACGGGCGACGTTTGCGAAGAGAGACTTACATGTCGCGCATCAAATCCGACTCCGAGTCGTCGGAGATGACATCGTCGCTGAATTCGCCCGTCGACGCCTCGAGTTCTTGGTACGCTTGACTGACGGTCTCGATCGTTTGCTGAGAGACGTTACTCACGTCCGTCGCGCGGGCGGTGATGGTGTTTCGCGCCCAGCTCAAGAGTCCCTTGGCGGCGTCCGGAATGGACAAGGCTTGTCGAGCTTCTTTCTTCGCGTTTTCGTCGTCGATGGATTTAGTGAGGAATTCGATCACCTTTCGATCGTTATCCCACATCGTCTGAAGCTCCGCCGCGGCTTCCCACGCGCGGTCGAGCTCGCTCTTCATAGAGGAGTGTTCAGATTCAGACACCGAGTTTGATTTGAGCTCTCGCAACTCGTCCTTCGCCATCTCCAATTCCTTCTTGAGCATGAGGACAACCTCCGCGTTGGCATCGCGCATGGCCTCAACCTTGATCGCCGCAATCTTGGCGTCTTCGACTTGCTTGGTGAGCGCGGACTTTTCATCTTCCAGAGCTTTGTTTTTCTTCTCCGCTTCGGCAACGTCTCGTTGCAGCGCCTCGACCGCCTCGTCGACGTCGCCCGCGTTCGCGAAGTTCACTTGCTTGAGTTGCGCTTCGAGAGATCGAACCTCCGTGGACCAGCCCTCCTTCATCTCAGCCAAAGCTTTATCTGCGGTGGCCTGCGAAACGATGATTTCGGCTTCAATCTCTTCGAGCTCCGCCTTTGTCTCCTGCAACGCCTGTTCGCTCGCGAGCAACGCGAGCTTGGTATCCTCCAGCTGTTTGTACAAGTCCACGTCGTCGGCATCCATCTCGGGAGTCGATCTGATGGCGGCCGCGGGTTCTTCGCGCGTGGACCAATTCTCCGACTCGTTCAAAGCCGTCTCCATGTCCGCGAGCTCTGATTCGGTGAGCGACGCGAAGACGTCGAGAGCGCGCTCGCTCGAATCCTCCGCCGCGCTCGAAGACGACGACTCCACCACCGCGTCCGCTGTCTCTTCCTCTGCCTCTTCGCCGACTTGGACCGCCGCCTCCTCCTCGCCGACGACGCTCTCGATGAACTCCGTCGTCTCCTCACTCTCACGCGACGTCGCCTCATTCATCGCCAACGCCTCCGCCGCCTTCACCCGTCTCGCCAAATCCTCGTCCTCGTTGAACATCCTCGCGTCGCCTCCCTCCACCGGCGACATCTCGTACCTCGCGCGAATCTCATTCATCGTCGTCCCGCGCAACAGCTCCACCTTGAGATCCAACAACGCCTCATCGTACTCCCGTCTCTGCCACTCATCCGTCGTATCGCTCGGCATCCCCGCTTCCTCCCAACGCACGTACGCCCGCACTTCCACGAGCTCCGCCGGCACTTCAATCGCGTCCAGAACCTCCTTGGGCGCCAACCCCACCGCCGGCGCGCGTCTCGGCTTCGCCGTCGAGGTCCCTCCCTCCTCCTCACCACCCTCCGCGCGCGCGCGCGCGACGCATCGCGTCTTCCCCCGACGCGACGTTCGCGTCTTCGTCCTCGTCGTCACCGTCCTCATCACCCTCATCCTCATCCTCATCGTCGTCGTCGTCGTCATCATCGGTCCCAGACAGAGTCAAATCGAAATCAAATCAAATTCGAAATTCGAATTCCGAATCGTCTCCCGTCTCCCGTCGATCCCACGCTCGCGACGCGCGATCGAACAGACGCACGACGTCACCGACCCGTCCTCGCGCGCGCGCGTCCGACCACCGCGCGAGAGAGACTCACGACGCGGTCGACGCGCCCGCGCGCGATGTGTGTTTAAACCGTCGACCGACCGAGGGCTCGTAATGGGTCATGACTCGTCACGTGTCCCCGTGATGGGTCATGACTCGTCGCGTGTCCCTCGGCCACGCACGCACGGCATCCGCGTCATCATGCATGCATTCGCGTCATTCGTCGACGCGCGCGCGATGATGCCGATGACGACGACGACGACGACGCGGACCGTTCGTGGAGCGATCGACGGACGCCGCCCTCGCGCGACGACGACGACGACGCGCGCGATGAAACCCACGGGGGTGACGCGATCGGATTTGGAATCGAACGAGAAAAAACGCGCCGTCGTGGACGTCGACGGTGTCGGAGCGGTGCTCCTGCAAGAATTCATGGGCGACGTCTACGCGGTGTCGAACGCGTGTCCGCACATGGGACTGTCGATGCAGGGGAAGACGCCGCTGTTGAGCGCCGAGGTGGGAGGGGATTGCGAGATTACGTGTCCCGCGCACGGGTCGACGTTTTCGATGAAGGACGGGACGCCGAGAGGGGAGTGGTGTCCGAAACTTCCGGAACTGCCGATGGTGGGGAAACCGTTCGCGGGGGAGCCGAAGGGGATCGCGACGTACGTCGTCAGCGTGGATGAGACGTCGGGGGAGATTATGGTGGACGCGTGAGCGTCTCCGCGTCGACGCCGGGACGCGCGTCTCGGCGCGAATCGGTGTCCAATTCGATCCGCGCGCGGTGCGTCTCGTATCTATACACTCGTGTGATGGAATCGAGAGTGCTCTACGGTAATTTCAGCGTTACATCGATCAATCGTTCGTTCGCTCGTCGCCCGTCGCCCGTCGCTCGTCGACGCTCGCCCGCAGAGCGCGCCGCGCGACAACCATCATGTCCGCGGCGTCGATCGCGCGGCGCGTCGCGCATCGCGCGTCACGCGCGCTCGCATCCGTCCCGTGTCGCGCGTGCGCGTCGACCGCGGTCGACGACGCGCTCGCGCGACACGAAACCGTCGTCGGCATTGAAATTCACGCGAGACTGGCGACGAGGTCGAAACTTTTTAGCGGTGCCCCGTCGGCGTACGGCGGCGGTGCGAACGAGCGCGTGGCGCCGTTCGACGCGGCGTTACCGGGAACGCTTCCGGTGCTCAATGCCGGGGCGGTGGCGCTCGCCATCAAGCTCGGACTCGCGCTCAAGGGAGAGGTGCAGCTCAAGTCGAGTTTCGACAGAAAGCACTACTTTTACGCCGACTTGCCGCACGGGTATCAGATCACGCAGCAGCGCGCGCCCATCGTGCGAGGGGGGGAAGTCGTCGTCGTAGACGCGGGGAAGACGCGCGCGGGCGGCGAAGGGGGCGATGGCGGATTGAGAATTGGCATCGAACGCGTGCAACTGGAGATGGATACGGGAAAGAGTCAGGCGATGGACGGCGCGGATGGATCGGTGAACGGCACGCTCATCGACTTGAATCGCGCCGGTCAGGCGTTGGTGGAGATCGTGAGCGAACCTGACATCCGGAGTGGAGAGGACACGGCGGCGTGCGTCGAGTCTTTACAGAGAATGTTGCGTTACTTGAATGTGAGCGACGCCAACATGGAGGAAGGTTCGTTGCGTTGCGACGTCAACGTGAGCGTGCGAACGGCGGACGAACGCGCGCGAGGCGTTTACGGCGAGCGAGTAGAGATTAAAAATCTCAATAGTTTACGAAGTATCGTGCGAGCCGTGAAGCACGAGGCGAAGAGACACGTCGACGTCATCGAAAACGGCGGGAAAGTAGAGCGAGAGACGAGGACATTCGACGCGAACACCGGGAAAACGATCGTGTTGAGATCGAAAGAAAGTCTTTTAGATTATAGATTTACGCCCGAGCCGGATTTACCACCATTGGTGTTGACGGCGGCGGACGTGGAGGCGGTGGCGAATAGAATGCCAGAACTTCCCAACGACGCGTATCAGCGCTTGGTCGATCACGGCGTCTCGCCGTCGACGGCGAGCATCATCATCGCGTTTCCATCGACGCTCAAGTACTACGACGTCGCTATGGAGCATTGCGGTGACGCTAAGCCAGCCGATGTGGCGAATTTCGTGGCGAATGAAATTATTGGCGCGGCGAGAAAAGACGCGGGCGCGTCGCACAAAGAACCGCTCGCCACGCTTCCACTCGCCGCTTCGTCGCGGCGCATCGGTCACCTGCTGGGAAAAGTAGCAGAGGGCGCGTTGAGCGGACGCATGGCGAAACAAGTCCTCGAGTCGCTCATGAATAGCGACGAGCGCGCGCTGTCAGAAATCATCGGCGACGTTTGCGGCGGCAGTCAAATATCAAACGACGACGAATTGAAGAGTATATGTCAAGCAGTCGTGAACGATAAGCCGGAAGAAGTCGCGTTATTGCGCAGTGGCAAAAACAAGCTCATGAGTGCGCTCGTGGGCGAGGTTATGAAGCGAACGCAAGGTCGCGCGAATCCGAAAGAGGTGAGCAAAACCATACAGGACATCATCGCCAAACTCGGGTAACGTCTTCAATCTGACGATTTTAATACACACTAGCAATTAGCAACTCTCTCACAGCGTGGCCAACCCATTCTCAAAGGCAGACGCAGCAGCCGGGGCAACCGGAGTGCTGCCGACGTACACGTCCAACAACGCCTTCGCGAACTCGGGAGATTCAAATTCGATCTTCGCCGAGCCCTGAACCTCGATGGTCGCCTTCTTCGCTCCAGCGGGGGTCCAGGAGATGGTCATCTTCGTTCCCGATTTTAATTTCAGGGATTCAAAGCCCGAACGCATGGTGTCGAGTTCCTCGAGAGCCGCGTCCTCCGCGACCTCAGCCGCCTCTGCCACCGAGGCCATGAAATTACCCTCGTCATCCTCCGCGGTGGCCATGTTCGTGGCGATCTCGCGGATTCTCGGAGACAGCGCCTCGTCGAGCGCCTCATAAAACGTCTTTCCGTCGACGTCTCGGGCGAGTTCTATCGCGACCTCCTTATCGTAATCACCATCCAGCAGTCCCTTTTCCCGTTGCGCGCGCGCTTTGTCGGCGTCGACGTACATCGCGAGCGCGTAAACCTTTACGTCGAGAATCGCGATGCGTTTCGTTCTGCAACCGGCGCCGATCGCCGTCAATCCCGACGCGTTCGTATCGGGGAATGATATCTTCGTCGACGGGTCCGTCACCGCCGCTCTCACCACCGTCGATCGACGCGTGGATCCACGCGCCCGCACCCGCGGGCGCGTCGCGATGATCATCGCGTTGCTATTGAGCGCTCGCACGGAGGTCGACATGTTGCTTCCTCGCGCGGTGTTATGACGCGCGCGCGGGCGCGCTCAGTCCTTCTCGCGTTCGCTCGCGACGAGGGCGTCGATCTCATCCGGCGTCAATCCCTCGAACGCGTCGTCGTGCGCGAATTCCAAGGGCATTGACGTCCCCATGTGCGCGCGAATGGCGTCTCGCGCGCGTCGCTCCAGCGCCGCGCGTTCCTTCTCTACTTTTTCGCGGCGTTGAAGTTCGCTGGTGACCAGTTTGTTCCCGAACCACGCCAAGAAGGACCCCACGACGACGACGAAGACGGCGTTTTGCCAGCGGGGAATGTGCCTGTCGGCGTCGCTGACGTCCACCTCGGTCCACGAGAAGAGCGGGGACGATCCCGCGTAGACTTTGCTCGCGGCGCGCGCTTCAGCTGCTTTGCGCATGGAATCTTCGTCGTCCGATTTCTGCGACGACGCCGCGCTCGACGCGATCGCGCGCGACGTGGACGCGCGCTGGACGTGTGTTTGAAGCGATCGCGCGCGCAGCGCCGCGCGGCGAAGCATGTCGACGCCGCATGCGCACGACTGTGGGACAAACTAACTGTCTGTCTGTTACTACTACGGCTACGGCTTCTACTTGGCCTCCTCTGGCGAGGCTAAATCCTTTCGCTCAGCGGTGGCGCTCTGTTCGCTATCTAAAACTTCGACGATGGATTTGACGACGTCCCGGCGGTGGGAGATGTCCATGCCTGGCGACGCGATTTTCTCCATGAGGAGCGCGTCAAGTTCCGCGCGTAGATGTTTGAATAAAACCGCCACGCGCGGCGCGGCTCGAAAGTGAATCCAATTATCGCACGTGGCGCTTGAACGCTCGTGGTTGACTTTGATTTTACCTCCAAAGAGTAACAGAGGGTAAGGACCGACCGCAGTCGCGTCTCGAATGTACACCTTGGTCGTGCGTACTTTTTCGTGATACAGAAGAAAACGTGAATCGAAATTCGTCAATCCATAACACACGGACGTCGGATGCAAGTGTACGTCGGTGTCATTCTTCGTGCGTACGCTGACGGTGTTAGTGGGATACCTGGAGCGCGCGCGGGTTTCTTCCGTCTTCGGCGCGGCGGAGACGCTCGCGACGTTTGGATACAAGCCTGCACAGATGATCGCTCGCACGAGCGATTCATTCCCTGCGTTCACACTCGCTTCCGCGAGCACACTTTCAAGTTTATTTCGCCGCCCGGTTTTCATTTTATTCACCGCGACCGGAGGAGCGGTTGCATCACCGAGTGCACCGGCGCCGGAACGAAGAAATCCAATCTGGTCCAAAAGCTCGGTGTACTGCTGTCGCATTTCCGAAATTTGTTTCAAAGTTTGACCAGATAAGAAGAGCTTTGATAGATAATCACGTTCAAATCCGCGTCCCTTTGAGCGTGCGTGTATCCAGCCAGCGTATGCGCGCACGAGTGTCAGGTGATCGCTCGCTTGCGCGGCGATTTTCCTCTTCGCGGCGTCGGCTTCGTCTCTTTTATCCATCGGCGCCAAGAAGGGAGATCGGAATCCAACACCAGCGGCGATCGTCAATATGGGATCCAAACAAGAAAACATGGCGCCGTACAACATCATCTTTCCAAGTCTTGCGTCGACTGGAAGCTCGGCGAGGTGATGACCGAGCGCGGTGAGCTCATCCTTCGAGTCGACGGCGTCCAACTCGTGCAACGATCTCAGCGCAGAGGCGATGGCGTCTTCGGGTGGAGGCTCGATCGCCATCGACAGAAACTTTCGAATGTCTCCGAGTCCAAGAATCTTAATTTGTAGGCACAGGGCATCCAATGGTGTTCGCAAAATCTCTGGAGTGGTGAAATCGGCGAGCACCGTCGATTCCGTCTTCGTGCTGTACATGTGGAAGCAGTAGCCTTCGCGAACGCGTCCCGCACGACCACGACGCTGTCGACTGCTCGCCTTGCTGCACCAAGCCGTCACAAGAGCAGACATTCGCGTGGACGGATCGTACTGCGTTTCACGCACGCGACCGCTATCGATGACGAACACAACGTCATCAATCGTGATTGACGTTTCCGCGATGTTTGTCGCCATGACGACTTTTCGCTTTCCCGGCGGAGGTTTACTAAAAGTCAGGCGTTGCTCTTCAGAGCTGAGCGTCGAGTGGAGTGGGATCAGCACGAAACGAGACTCGGCATCTTCCAGATTCGCTCTTAGTCGATCGTGAAGGGTGCGAATCTCAGCCATACCGGGCAGAAAAATCAGCACCGCACCTTCTTCGTACTCATCCGCGATGAGGGCGACGAGAAGTTCAATGAGCTCGTAATTGATTTTCTCCTCGTCTATCACCTGCAAACTCTTCCACGTCGTTTCGCTGTACTCTGGATACATCTCGCGCGTCTCTGGACGAACGTCGCTCATCGCCGAACGCTCGAAGGATTCCTCGACGGCTTCGCGCAAGGCGGCTCCTCGCGCTCCACCACCGCCTGGCATCTTGAACATTCTGCCGCCGCGACTCGGCTCGACGCCCAGCGCGAATTCACCGTCGGGCTCACAGATGTAGCCCGTCGCTTCTATGGCATCCTCCAATCTGTACTCAGCCACAGGAAACGTTCGTCCGGGTATTTCGACGACTGGACACGTCGTTTCCAGGTGCGACTCGAAGTAATTCTTGAACAACTCCGCGTTGACAGTGGCAGACATGGCGACGAGATGAAAATCTTTCCGTCTAGCGGCGAGAGATCGAAGAATCACGAGTAAGAAATCGCTGAGTAAATCGCGTTCATGCACCTCGTCCACGACGACGTGAGACACTCCAGTCAGATTTGGATCAGTCTGTAAACGACGCAGTAAAATACCAGTCGTGCAGAAGAGCATTCGCGTCTTCTCGCTTTGCTTGCTCTCTAATCGAATACTGTAACCGACGGTGTCGCCTATTCGCTCGCAACGCTCGTTTGCGACGCGTTCAGCGACTGCAATCGCAGATAAACGTCTCGGCTGAGTGATGATTATGCTCGTCTCTCCACCCTTACCCGCACGCACAGCCTCTTCAAAGATAAACTGAGGCACTTGCGTTGTTTTACCGCAACCCGTCGCGCCACTCACGACTGCGGCATTCGAGTCTTCGATTGCCTGAAGGACTACGTCCTTCAAATCGCGAGCGGGGAGTTTGGAACGGATTTCTTGCATGTCACGCCACTGTTTCGTTTTCTCTTTCGCGAGCTCCGCATCGAAGAGTCTTTTGCTGATCTCGGCCCTTTGTTCCGCGTTTATCTTTTCCGCACGTATTCCGGAAACTCCAGCGAGGATACTCGCCGTGGCCGTCGCGAGTTCGTCTTCCTGTATCTCTTCCTCTGGTGCCGCTTGCTTATCCAGACCCGCTTTTTTGACCTGATTCGCGAGCCAACCACCTTTGGCCTTACCGCTCTTGCCAGTTTTCCCATCTGTTTCTTCCGACGCCGGCGTCTGTTTCAATTTACTGGCATTTGGCACGATTTTCTTTTTTACTTTCGCCGCTCTCGCGTTCGCCTCTTCCAGTCGTCGCGCATGCTCTCGTTCCCATCGAGTCAACTTTGCCTCGAGTGAAAAATCCTCACACGGCTCTTCGCTCGCGAGGGCGTCCGAACTCGCGGCTCGATCTGATTGCTCTTCGGGTTGCGCGACTTCGCGCTCAGCTCGCGCTTTTTCCTCAGCCATCATGGCGCGAAAGTATTTGATCCGTCTGAGTCTCTCCTCCTCCGCGGCTTCTTCTTTCGCTTGCTGAGCCTCCAAGCGCTCATACGTTCGTTTTATGTGTGCACCGCGACCAGTGAGCACGAACGCGTCGGCTTTGTCGTCGACGTCATCCACCTGCACGCGTTCGGGCTCGGCGTCGACGATGCCGCGTTCCGCGAGAATCGTCGGCATATTTTCTTGCAACCACACCACCATCGCGTACACCGCCGCTTCGCCGACGTACGCGTACGCCTGCGCGGCGATGGTTGCGTTTATCGATCGACGAAGCTCCAGTGGTAACTTGTCGTGACACACCACGAATAACGCAGCCTCGGCTGGATACAAATTATCCGGCGGAAAATGGATTTCGAGTTCGCACGGTTCCCACAGAACACCGTTCGCGTCCTCTTCCAACGTCACCTTCACTCTCCACAATTTATTCTCTTCGACGATTTTGAAATCTTCCTCCAAAATCGCCTCGAGCGCCATGGCCTCTTCCCCGCGCTCGGCCAGCGTCTCTTCCTCGTTTGGCGTCGACGGCGTCGACGTCTCGGCGGGTTGTAACGATTTCAACAGGGCGAATGTCGCGTCCTCTTCGACCCACCCCGCCGATTCCAACGCCTCTCTCGCTTCAGCTTTCGAGAAACCCATCGTCATCAATCTCGCCAGCATTGCGCGCTGCAATAACAACACGTACGGATCCTCGACTGGGGCGTCGCTCACCGCCGCCGAATTGACGAGCGTCGTCCCGCTCACGTCGAGCGACGTCTTTGACGGACCTTGCGCTTTCGACGCCTCGCTCAGACGCACGAACGCATCCGGCATATCATCCTTCGGCACGCGCAAACACAACCAATCCAACACCATCCCCAAGCGTTCGATCGCGTGCGTATTCGTCTCGCCGACTTCCGGATTGGCGCGAATCGCCTCCTCCGTCCACGTCTCGTCGAACCCTTGCTCCAACACTCTTCTCCGCAATCGATCCTCCCGAAGCCGCTTCGCGCGCGCGACCCGTTCTTGCTCTTCCCTCTCCGTCAGCGCTTTCGCCGCTTTCGCCGCGACCAACGACCCGTGCCGCTCTTGGGCGCTGATTTCGTCCAAAACCGTCGCCGCCGTCTTCGCTCTCGTCGCCTTCGCGTCTCGCGTCAATCCCGCCGCTCGTCCACGAACGATCGGCGCCGCTAAATTCGCTCGCATCAACCGTTCCCGCGCCATCTCCACCTCTGATTTCTCATCCACCTCCTCGACGTCTCCTTCTCCGCGCGCGCGTTCGTCCTCTTCGCGTCGTCTCCCGAGCATCGCGTGCGCCGCGTCCGCCGCGCGCTCCGTCATGTGTAAAATCTCCACCTCCGAGGCGTCTCCCGCGCCGTTTCCCGCGCGTCTCGCGCCGGGTACGATGCCCAACCCATCGACACCGTATTCCCGTCCATCATCGGTCGACGGTGCGCGCGCGTCGTCGCGTCCGACGTCGAGCGGTCGGTGGACCCAATCGCCGTCGTCGTCACTCTCGGCGCCGTCGACGCGCACGCGCACGTTGAGGACCTCGATCGAGCCGCCACCGACTCGAGGACGGGTCTCGGGGAGCGCGGGGCGACGCCGCATCGTCACCGATCGGGCGTCGCCGCGAACTGTCGCGGGATGATTGATCGATGGGCGAGACGGTGAATGAATGAAGTGAAACGAAACGAAATGAATGAAACGTCGATTTCGATTACAAAGGACTCACGCGCCTCGCCACTCCGGACGATCTCGAACGCTCCCGAACGGATTAAACCCGCGCTCGGGTCCCGTGGAGACGACGGTGTTCATCTGACGCAATTGTCTCTTGGCGCGTCCCGACGCCCGCACGGCGCCGCGACCGGTGAGAATCCAAAAGACGGCGCGAATCGCGTACGCGAGCGTCCAAAATACCAGTCTAAACGGCGTCGACGCGACGTAGACGACGGCGTTTTCAAAACTCAGCGTAGAGGCGAGGTATTTGACCGTCATGAACCATCGCGCGATGATATTTTCATTCGTCTTGGTGTCGCCCCAGAGTCGACGCTCCACCTCGACGGCGAGACGACGCTGCTCCGCCTCGGTGACGGGACGCGGGGGGCGGTCAACCTTGAATTTAAACAACACGCTTCCGTCGCGTAAATCGATGCGTTCGACGTCCAACGCACGTCTCGCCTGTGCGGGGAGAATAGGAAGAACACTCGTCAGTCAATCAATCAATCCATCGCACGCATCGAAATCAATGCATAAAAAATCAATCAAATCATTCGCCGCGTTCGCGCGTACCCGTTTCTTCACCAACGACTCCACCTCCTTCTCCACCTCCCGCTCCACCATCTGACTCCGCATCTCTCGCTCTACCCTCCTCCGTCTCTCGATCACCTCATCCGCCCTGTTCTTCGTTCGTCTCTTTTCATTCGCCGCCGGTCGCATGGCGCCGCGCGCGCGTCTCGCGCTCGCGCCAATCGCGCCCGCCGCCCCTCTCGCCGTCGCCGTCGCCGTCGTCGTCCCCGTCGCATCGTACGGATCGTCGTAAAAACTCGCACCGACGAACGATCGCGCGGCGCCACCCGTCGGCGCGCGAGACGGCGCGTCGATGTCGATGGTGTCATCCGCGCGCGCGAATGCGATCGTCGTCGTCGTTCGCGTCGTCGGGGACGCTCGACGACGAGGAACGGGAGAAGGACGCGCGAGAGAGAGCGCGTGGACCGTGTGCGCGATCGCGTGCGATGGGGACGCCATCGCGCGCGCGTCGACCGCTCGCGCGTCGTGAAATGACAGATGATCGAGATGAGATCTCGACAAATGGATAGCGCGCGCGCGGGCCAACGCGGGACGCGGCGGACGACTCGAAAGGGACGCTTTGGATGATTCGATCGATGGATCGGTGTTACACCGCGCGAGGTACACCGCGCGCGTGCGTGTGATAATCAACGGGAGTGTGTGACGCGTTCGTTTTCGGGAAAACGAACGACGTCGAGACTCGACGGCGGGACGCGGGACGAGCGGGCGGAACGAAGGAACGATTCGCGCCGCCGCTCGATCGGTGCGTCGTCGTCGAGACATAGCTTGAAACGATGGATGGATGGATGGATGGATGGATGGCCGGATCGATCGATCGCGTGATTCGCGCGATCACGCCGCGCGTCCTCGAACCGCGGGTCCGAGTCGACCGCGAAGCGCCGCCACCGTCCCGGACGAGTCCAACCCGAGCTCTTCGCAGAGCGCGACGAGTTCCGCCTTTTTCATCTTGGAGATCGGCTTGGCGTCGCTCGACTCGGCCTCGTCTTCCTCGGTCGTTCTCTCGCCCACCCACGTGAGTTGCTTTTCAAACGTCGGTTCGGGCGCGGCGTCGGCTTCGGGCGCGGCTTCGGCTTCGGGCTCGGGCTCGGGCTCGGGCGCGCGCGTCTCCTCGACCGCGGCCACCGTCTCCTCCTCCCGCACCGGCGGCGCGTCCTCATCGAACGAATACGTCACACCACCGTCCGCGTTTTCGCGCACGCGCACGCGCTCGCTATCCATGTACCGCTCACCCGCGCGCGCGCGCGTCGTCGATCGCATCGCGCGATGAAGATATCGTCCCGCGCGTCTCGCGCCCGTCGCGGGCGCGCGCGCGGTCACCGCGCGAGTCATCGGCGTCGCCGAGGCGCTCCAAAACGCGAACATCTCGATCGTGCGTGCGTGCGTGCCGCGCGGGCGCGTGCGCGCGTGTGTGGGAACGCGCGAACGGGACGGGGTCGATCGTCTCGATCCTCTCGGTGGGACGGGACGAGAGAGACGTGAAAAAGTGGTTTCGGTCGGCATCTCGCGTCGCGAATGACGACCGGACGCGATGTCTCGCACTCGGACGTCATCGCGAGGTTGAAACGAGCGGCGAGAGGGGACGCGCGCGCGTTCGAGGACATGACGGTGCGCGCGACGACGACGGCGAGAGGCGCGATGAATGAATGAATGAATGAATGAATGAATGAATGAATGATTCATGATGGAATGTGACGCATCGATGAAAACGACGCGAGGAGACTGACGATGACGCCGTGTGCGCAGATTGAGGACGCGCGCGAACGACTGAATCGTTCGAGAGGGATCGCGCGCGCGATCGAGGCGAGCCTGGCGACGGAGACGGCGAGGAAGAGAGGTTTAGTTGAGGTTTTCCTCTCGCGAGGGTTGCCGCTGCCGCCGCCGCCGCCGCGCGAGGCGAGCGCGAGCGCGGACGCGTCGGAGGAGACGTTGGCGAGAGAGAACGAGGGCGGTGACGATATCGACGACGAGAAGGACGCGAACGCGGACGAGGAGACGATCGAGGGGTTGAAACGAGCGTTGGCGAGTTCGCAGGCGCGCGCGCGCGTCTCGCTCGCCAAGGCGAGACGCGCGCGCGCGCACGCCGACGTCTTGGACGCCGCCTTGGACGCCGCCGAGCGGTAGTCGTGTATTTGTATTCATGTATGCGTGTACTTGTATTTTCCGTACCATCGGTCGCATCGCGCGCGCGGGTCCTCAAATCTTTGCGCGCGGCGCGATTTTCATTCTTGGCCCGAAATCATCAAATGTTTCAACCGTTGTCCCGACGATCGCCACATCGACGCGCGTCTCTCTTCTCCCCGTCCGTCTCGCGCCGCCGAACCCGACCGAACCGAAGGATGCGAAATCCACTCCCGTTCATCGCCGCGAGCGCGTCGAACGGTGATTCCCCGACGTCGCGACGCGCGTCCTCGCGCCATCGTCGTCGTCCCGGGGAGTCGGACGAGGACGCCGTGCTCGAGTACTGGGCGCGCGTTCGCGCGGGGGTGGAACCGGCGCCGAGACCCGGGGCGGAGGCGGCGGTGAATAAACGTCGGTGTGCGCACCTGCAGTCGCACATCGGGGACGTTTTGAGCGGTGAGGGGTCGACGTCGAGGAGGACGGGCGCGGAGGACGGGGAGGACGCCGCGGGCGCGCTCGAGGTGGGGGAAAAACTGGCGGATGAGGACGTGTTGGAACTGAAAACGCGGGGATGGGAGGAGGTGGGCGAACCTCTGGCGGAGGCGGAGGTGGTTCGACTGAAATCGCTCGGGTCGGGGAGTCGACGGTCGGAAGCGGGGGCGTATTCGATGCCGTTGGCGCCCGAGGGAGACGCGGCGGAGGGAGACGAGGAAGACGCGTTCGAGGAGGAGGCGGGTGAGTTTTTCGATTACGATCGACATGAGTTGCCGAGACACATGAAAGATTGGTACGCGCCGCCCGGAGAGGAGTACGGGTCGTTCTTCGACGTGAACGCGCCGGCGGCGGGACAATACGATTGGAAATCCGAGGAGCGCAAGTACGTGACGGTGAGGAATTTACGTTCGCACGCGCTGTGGTGATGTGTGGTTTAAATTAAATGAAATCTGCTACAGCGGGTCATTGTGGTTTCGTAAAGTACACTGGGCGCGAGGGTGATCGCGGTCAGGCGCTGCACGACAGGCAGGCGTACGAATAGCGAGGCTTTTTCAAAACCGACTCCGACGTTCCCCAGTCGACGGTCGGCCATCCTCGCTCGGTCGCGTGTTTCTTCAATCTAGAGTCCGGATTCACGCACACCGGATATCCGACATTTTCCAATAGCTTGACGTCCGACATGCTATCGGTGTAAAAGTAACAATCCTTGAGATCGATGCCGTTTTTATCGCACCAACGCTTCGTCGTCTCGTACTTGCCGTCCCCGTACGCCACGACGCGTATCGTGCCGTCCATGCGACCCTCATCGTCGACACCCATGATGCTTGACACGACGTTCGACTCACCGGTCTCTAATCCGTAGATTTCCGCGCCCACCGCCGCGGGATGCTGCCACGTCGACGTGCACATGACGCACCGCTCCCCGTTCTCCTTGTGCGCGTCCAACACTCGTTTAAATCCGGGTCGAATCCGGTGCGCCAACTCCATGCGGAAAAAGTTTGTGATGCGCTCGCGAAACGACTGTTCACTCTCACCCTTATACAGCGACGCGGCGTCTTTCCCGGCGGTCTCCGCCCCGTCCCCGTACCCGAAGGCGTATCTCGAAAACCAATACACCGCCGTCCCGATCAACGACACCCCGACCCGTCCCGAATTAATCTCGCTCTTCACCCACAACCACGACGAATTCACATCGATGATGGTATGATCGAGATCAAAAAACGCCACGCCGCGACGTCGCACCGCCGCTGGCAACGACGCCGTGGGCAACGTCAACGTCTCCGCCTTCGCCGCCGTCGTCGTCGTCCCGCCGCGCGTCTCGCCCGCGAGCCCATCCTCCTCATCGCTCGCCTCTTCGCTCGCCCGCATCACCTTGGGCGCCGTATTCACCTCTCGCGCCGTCCTCTCGCGCGTTTCCTCGCCTTGGCGCGTCGTCGTCGTCGTCGTCGTCGTCGTCCGTTTCCCCGGCGGACGATTCTCGCGCTCGCTCTCGTCGTCCACGTCTCCGTCTCGCGCCCCGAGCGACGTCCGCGCGTCGACGCGTTCGTCGGCGTCGAGCATCCTCGACGATTCGCGCGCGCGCGCGGACGTCGACGACGGTCGAGTCGTCGCGCGCGTCGCGCGATGTGACGCCGTGACGCTGGGTGTTGTTCATCCTCGATCGCGCACGAATGACTGGATTCTTGAGTCATGAACCGTGATGAGTCCCCCATACACCATCCGTCATCGCACCACATCGCGCGCGTCAGTCGTCGTCTTCGCGACCGACGATGCGCGCGGCGTCGCGGCGCGGTCGAGCGACGTCCTCGACGCTCGCGCGCGCGCGCGGGGGGGTCGATGGGGACGCGTGGACGCCCGGACGCGGGTTCGCGGTCGTCTCGGGCGGTGGGCGGTCGAACGCCGCGCGCGAGGAGGACGAGGGCGACGGGCGGGGGAGGACGCGGGCGACGAGCGGCGCGGCCGCGTCGTCGTCGTCGTCGTCGTCGTCGTCGTCGTCGTCGTCGTCGACGGTGGTGACGCGCGCGAGGGCGTTTTTGCGCGAGGGCGGCGCGGTGGCGAGCGTGTGTCTCACCTCGGCGGCGTTGATGTCGGGACACGCGTGCGCGAGCCCGGTGTTGCCGATGTTGGCGCGAGAGCTCGGGGCGAACGCGACGGAGATAGGGGCGACGATGAGCGCGTTCGCGGCGGGGCGGTTGTTGTTTAATCTCCCGTGTGGGTGGTTCGCGGATAGGTACGGACGGAGGCCGCTCATGGTGGCGGGACCGGCGGTGACGACGGCGGGGATGATTTGGAGTTATTATTCCGGTGGGTTGAGCGAGTTGTTGGGGGCGAGAACGGTGGCGGGGATCGGAAGTTCGATGTACATGAGCGGGGCGACGGCGATGTTGGCGGATCTGTCGACGAGAGAGACGAGGGCGAGGATACTGGGGGCGAATCAGGCGGCGGTGCTCGCCGGCGCGGCGGCGGGACCGGCGTTGGGAGGGGCCATCGCGGGGGCGGAAGGGATGAGCATTCGTTCGCCTTTTCTCGCCGTGGCGACGATGAGCACGTTCGCGTCCGCGTACAGCGTCATGGGCATCGCGGAGACTCGACCGAGCGTGCTTAAGAAGGATTTCGCGCCGAGCAAGCATTGGTACTGCGACGGACACCCCATCGAGGACACGAAGATGTGTTTGGAATTGGGTGAATCCGGCCAAGACGTGGTGTATAGAGATGGACAAAAGTACGAATTACTCGACGCGACGACGTCTGAGGTCGTCGTCGATCCCGACACGGCGCAAGACGCGGCGATGGGTCGTCTCGTGAAATCCGTCGATTTCTGGGCCGTGTGCGGATTAAACTCGGCGCTATTCTTCTCCGGCGCCGGAGGTCGAGGAACGCTGCTCCCCATCTTAGCCTACCAGACGTTTGGATTCACCCCCGAATCTCTCGGGGCGCTGTTTTCCGCCATGGCAGTCACGAGTTTACTCGGTCTCGGTCCGGCGAGCGCCATCACCGACGCGTTCGGACGGAAAGCCGTCATCGCGCCGTGTGTCATCGCCTCCGCCGCCTCCGTCGCTCTCATGGGCACCACCACGGATCCGATCGCGTTCACGGCCGCCTCCATCCTCTGGGCCGCGGCCGGAAGCCTCATGGGCACCGCGCCTGCGGCGTACGCCGCCGACATTTCACCGAAGAACATTCGCGGAAGCGCCCTCGCCATGTACCGCACGTGCGGCGACATCGGTCTACTCCTCGGCCCGCTCGCGCTCGGTGCACTGGCGGACGAAGTCGGGATTCCCGCCGCGCTCGGCGCGAACGCCGCCTTACTGACGCTCTCCGGCGGTATCTTCCACTTCACCGCCAGAGAGTTTCGCCGCAAACCGTCGCCGCCGTCGAAACGCGATTGACGACGACGACGACGACAACGACCATTAGAATATTCATCATTAGCTACATCTACATCACATCACAACCACTACACACTACCCACATCCACATTCTCTACTCCTCGATCGCACTCCTCGGCGCGACGTACCGAAACTCCCGCGTCCCGAACGCCGCCTCTCCCAACAACCGCTCTCTCTCCGCGCGCGCCGTCTCTCGCTCCCCGACCTCTCCATTCACCCTCGCCGCGGCGTCCACGCGCATCCGCAACCCATCTCCACCACCCTCGCTCGTCTCCCTCGTCGTCCACATCGGTCGCGCGTCCTCGTCCTCCCTCGCCTCGGCCGCCGCGTCCAGTCGTCCCGCCGCGCGTAACATCTCCTCCACGTCCCTCGCGAAGCCCTCTTCCTCCTCCTCCGGCGGACGAAGATTCGCCAATCGCGCCACCGCGTCCAGTTCACCGCGCGCGAGAACCGCTCCTCCATCCCGCGTCTCCGTCGTCATCGACGTCGTCGACCACGACGCGCGCGAGGGCGTGGCCGCGTGGTGCGTCGCGCGTCGTCGCCACGGGTCTTCATCGTCGTCCCGCGTCGCCTCCCTCGCGACGTCGTCCGCGTGAGCGTTCGCACCGAGCGCGAGTCTCGCGCACGCGACGAACGCGCGGGAGGGCCCCGTCGAGAGCGCGCGCGTCGTCGGCGTCATCCCGCGGCGTCGCGGTGTCGCGGAGACGTCCCCGCGGGATGGTTGAGGGTGTAGGTAGGGTTTAGGTAGGGTTGAGGGAGGACACAGGTAGGGTTTAGGGAGGGTTGCGGATGTTCCCGCGACAGCCGAGATTTCGAATGTCGCGACGACACTGCGAGACGACGCGCCGCGGCGTCGAGGGTCGACGGGCGAGACGCGAGTTCGATCGCGCGCGCATCGTTCGTTCGTTCGTTCGTTCGTTCGACGTCGAGAGGACGGACGGGACGCGAGAGGCGCGGAACGGAGACGTTCGGTGAAGGAAATTTTGAAAATCGGCACGGCGAGGACGACGACGAGGACGCGATGGGAGGCGGTGGGAAAGGACCCGCGTTCAGCGGTACGACGGGTGGACACAAGGTGAATCTGTACGGTGAGGCGCGGGTGCCTCGAGGCGGGCGCGGCGGGCGCGGCGGGCGCGGGGGCGGGCGCGGAGGCGGGCGAGGACGCGGCGACGTCGGCGACGGGAGGAGCAAGGCGCAGATCGCGGAGGAGGAGAACGCGTTGCAGAAAGAGTTGGGATATGAGGTGTTGGAGGATGGTGTCGATCGAGTGGGGTGGTTGATGAACGCGAGCAGCACGCAGGCGGAGGATAAAGAGAGCGGGAAGACGTTCGCGGCGGTGAATTGTTTCTTCATGTGCGAGGACGGGTCGACGTTCAAGGTGCAGGCGAGGTATGCGCCGTATTTTTACATCGCCACGAAGACGGGGTGTGAACACGAGGTGGAGGCGTTGCTTCGACGAAAGTACGGGGAGTTTGTGCAAGACATCATCATGGTGGATAAAGAGGATTTGGATTTGAAGAATCACCTGAGCGGGTTGCAGCAGACGTACCTCAAGGTTTCGTTTCGCACCGAGCAAGAACGCCTGGACGTGCGTCGGGAAATCTTGCCGATCGTGTTGAAGAATAAGAAGAAGTCGTCCGCGGCGGCCGAGTACCAAGCCTTGTCGCATCAAGAGAGCTTGGACGCCGGGATCAAACCGAAGAAGAGGGCGCTGACGGATTACGAGGACACCATGGTGGACATTCGCGAGTACGACGTACCGTATCACATGCGTTTCATGATCGACACGGAGGTTCGTTGCGGTCACTGGTACTCGGTGCGTTCGGAGCAAGGAGACGTCAAATTTGTCCGTCGAGCGGATATGTTGGCACGGGCCGAGGTGCGCGTGTGCGCGTTTGATATCGAAACGACCAAGCTTCCGCTCAAGTTTCCAGACGCCGAACAGGATCAAGTGTTCATGATTTCGTACATGTTGGATAATCAAGGGTATTTGATCATCAATCGGGAAATCGTGAGCGAAGACGTCGAAGATTTCGAATACAATCCGAAACCCGACTATCCGGGTCCATTCATCGTGTGGAACGTGCCCAACGAACAAGCGCTCATTCGGAAATGGTTTGATCACATGCGCGAGGCGCAACCGAACGTGTACGTGACGTATAACGGTGATTATTTTGATTTCCCATTCATGGAAACGCGCGCGAAAAAGAATGGAATGGACATGTATCGCGAGATTGGATTCAAGTGTGAAAAGTCTGGCGAATGCCGAAGCGACTTTGCGTTGCACTTGGATTGCTTCTGCTGGGTGAAGCGCGATTCATATCTTCCGGCTGGTTCACACGGTTTAAAGGCAGTCACCAAGGCGAAATTGGGTTACAATCCCGTCGAGGTGGATCCAGAAGATATGTTGCCGTTCGCCCAAAGCCGCCCGCAGACGATGGCGGCGTATTCAGTCTCTGATGCCGTGAGCACGTATTACCTGTACCAAAAGTACGTCCATCCGTTTATTTTCGCGTTGTCGACGATCATTCCTCTGTCCCCGGACGAGGTGTTGCGAAAAGGCTCAGGCACACTGTGTGAGGCTCTACTCATGGTGGAGGCGTTCCGCGGAAACATTGTGTGTCCAAACAAGCAAGTGAGCGCTGGAGAACAGTACCACGATGGACATCTCTTGAACAGCGAGACGTACATCGGTGGTCACGTCGAGTGCTTACAAGCTGGTGTGTTCCGTTCAGACATTCCGTGTGACTTCTCGCTCAATCCAGAGGGATATCAGAGACTTTTGGACCAGCTCGATGAAGATCTCAACTACACTCTCAAGTACGAAGCCAAAAAGCCACTGAGCAGAGACAACTGCGAGAACTATGATGAAGTTCGAGCGCAGATTGCCGAAAAGTTGGAACACCTTCGCGACAATCCGAACGTCAAAGTGAACCCGTTGATTTATCACTTGGACGTCGCCGCGATGTATCCGAACATTATTTTGACAAACCGATTGCAGCCGGCCGCCATAGTGACCGAAGATGTGTGTGCGGCGTGCGACCACAATCGCCCTGGTAAAGGATGTCTGAGAGAAATGGAGTGGATTTGGCGTGGTGAACATTTCGCATCCACGTCGAGTGAATATGCAGCCATCAAAGCACAGTTGCAGGTTGAGACGTTCGCGCCGCTGCATCCCGGCGGAGCGACGCGCTCTTGGCACGATCTTTCGTATGAAGAACAGCAAGAGAAGAAAAAGACACGCTTAAAGACGTACACGCAAAAAGTGTATCGAAAGGTGATGGAAAAACCGGTGACCAAGACGAAGATGGCTGGAATTTGCATGCGTGAGAACCCATTCTACATCGATACGGTTAAGGCGTTCCGCGATAGACGATACGAGTACAAGGGGTTGAATAAAGATTGGGGTAAAAAATTATCCAAGGCAAAGGAGAGCGGTAACGCTGCGGAGATTCAAAACGCCGCAAATATGTGCGTCTTGTATGATTCGCTTCAGCTCGCGCACAAGTGTATTTTGAATTCATTCTACGGCTACGTCATGCGAAAGGGAGCTCGGTGGTATTCCATGGAGATGGCGGGCGTCGTGACGAACACCGGTGCCAAAATCATTCAAATGGCGAAACGTTTAGTGGACGACATCGGTAAGCCGCTCGAGTTGGACACGGATGGAATCTGGTGCTGTTTGCCTGGAACTTTCCCGGAGACGTATAGCTTTAAAATCAAGGGGGAAGACAAGCCGTATGAAATTTCGTACCCTTGCGTCGTGCTCAACCACATGACGAAGGTTCAAAACACGAACGATCAGTACCAAACTCTCGTGAGAGATGAAGACGGTAAACCGTTGCGTTACGAAACGAGCTCGGAGATGAGTATTGAGTTTGAAGTCGACGGGCCTTACAAGGCGATGATTTTGCCGGCGTCGAAAGAGGAGGGCGTGCTCATCAAAAAGCGTTACGCGGTGTTCGATGAGGAGGACAAGCTGGTCGAGCTGAAAGGTTTCGAGCTCAAACGTCGCGGTGAACTCAAGTTGATCAAGGTTTTCCAAAGTGAAGTGTTCGATTTCTTCTTGAAAGGAAAATCTCTCGACGAAGTGTACCAAGCTGTCGGAGCCATCGGTAATCGTTGGTTCGACATGCTCAAGACGGAGGGAGCGAACTTTGAAGACGACGAGCTTTTGGAGTACATTTCGGAGTCGAGCGTCATGAGTAAAGCTGCGATCGAGTACGGCGATCGTAAATCTACGTCGATCACGACCGCCAATCGTCTGGCGCAGTTCCTCGGCGCCGATTTGATCAAAGACAAGGGTCTCGTGTGCAAGTACATCATTTCGAAGAAACCTCTCGGCGCCCCGACGTCTCAGCGCGCCATTCCGGTCAGTATTTTCAACGCCGAAGTACCCGTCGCACGCGCTTACTTGAAAGAGTGGACGCAAGACAAGGTTCCGGGCGAAGATGACGAAATGCCAGACATGCGAGAGATGGTCGATTGGGAGTACTACAAGACTCGTCTCGCCGGAGCGATTCAGAAAATCATCAGCATTCCCGCGGCTCTGCAAGGCGTAGAGAACCCTTGTCCGGACGTCGCGCACCCTGACTGGCTCAACAAGCGCATCCGCGAAAAGAATGATAAATTTATGCAGCGAGATTTGCGTAAAATGTTCCAGAAGCAGATTTCTGAAGGCGCGCCGCTCGCCGGTAAAGATTTGAACATTTTCGACATGGAAGATGGTGGTGTGAAAGCGTCGACGCCGTCTCGACCACGAGTCAGGAAGTTCAGAAGGGACGGCGACGCGCCTCAGACTCCCGAACAAACGGCCACACCGTCCGGACGAGGACCGAGGACCCCAGAATCGGCGAGCGTGGATGCGGCAGTGCCGGACAAGAAGACGAATTATGACGGTTGGTTGAAGCATTACAAGTCGAAGTGGAAAACGTTGCGAGCCAACATTAAGCGTCAACGCATCGAAGATGAAAAAGAACAAGCTCGCATAGAACGCGAAGGCGGGGTCACGAGGCGTCGACGTCGTTCGGATGCCTTTGGTATGGAGGCATTTGTTGAATCACGCGAGGAAACCATCGCGCTATCGACCATGCACATCATTCAGGTTGAAGCCACTAAGACGCCGGGTTTGTTCAACGTCTGGTTGTTCGTAAACGGATCGATGCAGACCATCAAGGTGAACGTGCCGCGTCGTCTCGTCATCGCAACTCGTGAAACAGATCGCGACGGCGATCTCGGTCTCGACGGCAAGCGTCGCATCAACGCGATTCTTCCTCGCGGTTTCGACGCACCTCACTTGTATGAAGTGAGCGTTCCAGAGCAGAATTTCTCTCTCGGGCTCGAAATCGCTGGTCTCTTGTCGGATCCAAACGTGGTGGGAGTGTACGAAAAGTCTGTGCCTTTGCTTGATAGATTCATATACAACATCGGTTGCGTCACGGCGGTGAAGAAGTCGGAACAACAGCGAGCCATGTCTATCGCCAGCGAACCGTACGAGATGGATATGCTTCAGATGAAAGCCACGGCTGAAGTGAGCTCGTACTTACCGGGGATGTCTCACATCACGTTCTATTTCGCCGGCGAATCTGGTCAGAAGGGTCGCGGAATTTACGTGCTTCACAATGGTCGCGAAGAGAAGGGAACCGTCGTCGTCCATCAACCGGGTAAGGGTGTGCGCGAGGTCACCGCCGAGCTATGGACGTCGCATCTCCACGACGCAATCAAGGAAAGCGCCGACGGTGAGGGCGCGGCCGTTGAAGCACCCGATGTGTCGAAGTGGACCGTGCTGTACGCTAGAAACATTGAACAGGTGAGTAAACATCTCAGTCACGCTATGAATGGGTACTTGGCCACGGCGCGAGGAGCCACCGTTCTTCTCGTGCAAGCACCGCCGAGCGCTGGTTTGGAACCGCCGCATGACGCTTCATCCGCGCGACGGGGGTTAGCCGGTAGATTAAGCGCACTGATGCCCGCCTCGGGGCGCCTTCCGATTGTCTCCAGACCGGCGTTCATCTCTGATAGCGACTTGAGCAACGATCCCACAAAGGGTTGGCAGTTGGACGCGGCGAAGACAGCGACGTGCCGCATCGTGGAGAGCGCTAAGTGGCTCGAGGAACATATTCAGATTGCGAGTTACGCGCACATCCCGATCGGCAACTTGAAGTCGGATTGGTGGGTGCACACGGCGGATACGTTTTTCGCACGCACGCTGCAAGACCACGAACAAGTTCTATGGACTGGATCCAGTGGCGAGCCAGATCTCGGTGGTGGCGCCAGTGCGGTCTCGCTCGGTGGCTTGGATGACGCGTACACGTCGTCCAAGATGGAAGTCATCGCGCCCGGCGCGTACCGCAGCGTGTGCGTAGAGTTGCAAGTGCATCACTTGGCGGTGTGCGCCATCGTGAAATCAGGCATCCTGAATGATCTCGAACAAGGTGCGTTGCTCGGTTTCGACACTGGGTCAACGGTGACGTCGCGCACGGGCGGTCACGAAGCCGCCATTGCGTTCAAAACGCTGCGAACGCTCGTGGACAATTGGCTCAGAGACGCGACAGATCATCACAACGAATATGCCGACGAATTGCTCTCTCAGATTCATCGCTGGTTGTTCAGTCCCAATTCATCGTTGCGCGACCCGTCGTTGAAGAATCTGGTCGAGCTCTGCATGAAGAAGGTGTTCACGCTGTTGCTTGCCGAGCTCCGCAAGCTGCAAGTCGAAGTCGTGTACGCCGACATGCGACGGATCATCATCGCCACCAGCAAGCACGACCTCGCCAGCGCGTCCTCATGCGTCGAAGGTTTGAAGACGGCTTTGCACCAGCGCGAATTATTCTCCTGGTTGCAACTCGATCGCATCAATCAATGGCACTCGTTGCTCTTCAAGGGTCCGTTCGATTACGCCGGCATCAAGGCGTCGACGCTGCCAGGCGAGAGTCAGTGGGTGGACTCGCTGGCTCCGAACGATTCGCAGCTTGATCCGCTGGCGATGGGCGACGGCGAAGGCGCCCTGGACATGCACTGGAACATCGCTCGCTTCTTACCGGAAGCGATTCAAGACCACTTCCACGCTATCGTGGGTGAGTTCTTGCTGCTACCTTGGAAACACGAAAAGGATGAAGACGATCCGCTGCACGGTCGCACGCCCGGCAAGTTTCGGGCGATGAGCGACAGCGACGATTCAGACGATGAAAACTCTGACTCTGAACACGCGGCGCCCGGCGCCGCCGTCCCGCCGACGCCCGGTGCCGGACACAACGCTCGCGACTTGGATCGTCTCGAGGAGGATAAGACGATCTGGTTGGAGAAGCAACTCGAGACGCACTTTGGACCGAAACTGTTGCGATACGCGCAAGAAATCCAACGCGTCCTCGGACTCGCCGGACCGCGTTCTCCTCCGGAGCACCAGTTCCCGTCGCCGCCTGGCGCACATCTATCCAAGAAGATGCGAGGTACGCCGGCTCTCGCATTTGTGAAGACGGTGATCGCCGTGTTATCCCTCGACGCCAGCTTGGCGGGTCCGGTGGCGCTTCTTCGCCGAAACGCGCTCAAGATAATCCGCGTCGCCGAATTCGCCCCAGAGGCTGAATTCGCCGAGCCGTGCGTGTCATACACCCTGCGAGACGTCATCTGCACCGCGTGTTCCGACTGCAGAGACTTGGACCTGTGCCGCGACCCGGATCTCGCCGCCGGTCAGTGGATGTGCACCGCGCGCGTCGATGAGCACGGTCCGCCGTGCGGTCAACCGTACGACAGACAGTGGATCGAGGGCACCCTCCTCACCGAGATCAACGAACGCGTTCGAAAGTACCAGCTCCAGGACTTGAAATGCGTCCGCGACGGTCGCGTCAAGGTCGGCCATCTCGCCAATCGCTGTCCCTGCGGAGGCGTCTTCGCGTGCTCCATCGCCGACGGCGCGTTGAGCGACGACTTGCGCGTCTTTTCAAACATCGCCAAGGCGCACGACTTTAAGATCCTCGGCGAGACTGTCGAGTGGATGCAATCAAACGCGTCGCGCGGCGCGTCAACTTCTTAGTTCTCTTTACGTAATAGCTACAGATTGAATCTATCGAATCGCGCGTTCGCTCGTCGTCGACGGCGTCCTGGCCCTCAACCTCTGCGCGCGTCATCGTCTTCAGACATCGGCTCGCGAGTGCCACGCGCGCGCGCCCGAACGTCTCAACGAACGATCGCGTCTCGCGACCCGGTGCCATGCGGGAGACGAGCGCGAGCGCGGCGTCGACGTCGGCGCGCGTCGCCGAGGAAATGTCGGCCGCGCATCAAACCGTCTTTTATAGAAACCTCGCGCACAGCCTGCCGCCGCGCGCGATGACGCTTCTGAGCGATAAGGCGTTCGCGAATGGGTTCGCGGGCGCGATCGCGGGCACGGTGGCGGCGACGGTGGTGTGCCCGTTGGACGTGCTGAAGACGAGACTGCAGGTTGGCTCGGCGCTGCGAGGGACGAGCGCGGGCGAGTATCTGAGCACGTACGGGGCGCTGCGGCGAATAGTGCGAAATGAAGGGCCGAGAGGGTTGTATCGAGGACTCGGACCGACGGTGACGGCACTGTTACCGAATTGGGGGGTGTATTTTAGCATGTACGGGGCGTTGAAGAGGCTGTTGAGCGGGACAAGGGACGACGCTTCGTCCGAGGCGGCGAGTGCGGATGGCGAGGACGCAGAGGTAGGCGACGCTTCCGCGCCGGTGAAGGGTGCAAATCATTTGGCGCACATCGCGGCGGCGGCGGGAGCGGGAGCGGGGACGATTTTCGTCACCAATCCTCTATGGGTGGCGAAGACGAGACTGCAGGTGCAGCACTCGCAAGCGCTCGCGGCGGCGATGCCAAAACGCGTGCCGTACACGTCCACGATCAACGCGTTGACGAGAATCACGCGAGAAGAGGGACTTCGAGGGCTTTACAGCGGATTCGGACCGTCCCTCATCGGTATCGCGCACGTCATTATTCAGTTTCCACTATACGAATCCATAAAAGTGGAGCTCGCACGAGAACGCGACGTCACGCTCGATAGGATTTCACCGATGGATCTCATGGTCTCGAGCGCTGTGGCGAAGATGATCGCGTCGACAATCACGTACCCGCACGAGGTGATTCGTTCGCACATGCACGTGCACGGCTTGGGTCCGTTTCGCGGCATCGGTACTGTCGCGAGTCGCATCTTGAACGAGGGCGGTATCACCGCCTTTTACCGCGGTTGCGGGACGAATCTCATTCGTACCACACCCGCCGCGGCGATCACGTTCACGTCGTTTGAGCTCGTATCGAGAGAGATTGACAAATTGGTCATCGCCGCCGATGAGGCTGTCGATGAGGGATGATTTATATTTATTTGCTTTGCGCGCGGCGTTTTGTTTGTTGAAATCGACGTAATTTCTCTGCCTTCACTCCGACCCATCTTCCTAATCGTACTAAAGATGCATGACTACAACATTTACCTACAATAGTGCTAATTCACGGTTGGATTTCCCGACGTTTGCGTCTCACGGCGGCGGTTGTCCCGGAAACATCCACGACATGCGTTCGGCGTTTTGGTTAGTCTCCAGTGCTGGTTCCGATCGCTCGCCATCTTCGCTACCCTCGTCGACGAGATTAGTGCCTTCCATGGACATGTAAATACCCTCTGAAAGCTCGACGACGACCGGCCCGTCCTCTCCTTCTCCCGATTCCGCATCCGCCAGTTTCTGTTCTCGCGCCTCCTCGACGAGATCGACGTCAAATTTTTTCTTGACGTCCTTTGCCAACTTTTCAAGCTTGCCCGAGATGGAATCGAGCACACACTGCGCGTCCACGTCCACGACGTCGCTCTCCGGTGCGTCATTTTCCACGTCGACGCGCATGAGCGACACGAGACACGGTCGAAGAAAATTGTCTTCGCTGTAATCGTCGACGAAGAAATCCTCCCCCGCGCGCCCAAGCTGCGCGTCCAGGGCGTCGATAAAATTCGAATACAACTCTGGATGCTCAAACACTGCCGTCTCCGCGCACGAACACACCACGTGCGTCAATCGTTTCCACTGCTCCAACGCCTCCATGGACGACAACGCCATCAACAATACGAACGCCAACTGAAACTCCCCCAACAATCCGCGCCACCCGTCCTCTTCGAAACACCCCAGCGCGTGCTCCAACCGCACGTTCGCGTCCAAATTCATCGCCGAAACCTCCGCTGGCGTCTTCCCACTCGGCTGTCGACTCGTCGCCTCCACCGTGAACGTCGCCGCTCGATGCGCGTCTTCGAAATACGGCGTCACCGCGTCCCGCGCGTCTCTCCGCGCGTCCGCGTCCGGGTCGCCCGCGACGATTCTCGTCCCCACATCCACCCCACACCGCCGAAGCGTCCCTCGCGTGACGAATCCGCTCATCCTCACCCACATATCCTCGATCTCACGCGGATACCACGCCAAACGCCCGTCCAACGCCCGTCGCTCCGCGTTCGCCGCCGCGTCTCTCACAGCCGCCGCGTCGGCGTCGCTCTGTCCACACCCTTTCCCCAGCGTCTCCTCGCGCGCGTCCCACTTCCTCACGTCCACCCACCCCGCGCGCGCGTCGATAAACTCTCCCACGGTGTCCTCCGCCCCCGCGCTTCCGTGCGTCGACGACGGCGGCGCGCGAATCGTCACGAGGTGCACGCCCACCGGCACCGCCTTGACGCCGGCGAATTCGTCCCCGGTCGTCCACGTCGCCGTGTCCATCCCGAACGTCGCGCCGCTCGGCACGTCGAGGGCGACGTAGTACCCGCGCGCGTCAAGCGTCGCCTCGAGATCGGTCGACATCGGGAAACGCGCGCGAGGCGACGCGGTCGAGTCGCCGTCTGACGTGGTTTTTTCTGAGAAATTTTGAAAATGATGACGCTCGACGCGGCGTCACTGCGCGACGCGGGTCGAGTCGACGCGATGCAGCGCGCGATCGGGTTATTCGGAACCGTCGCGAAGAAGGTATTCACCGAACGAGGGCGTCGACGGTCGTCCGTCGCGGCGAGGGGCGATGATGATGATGATGAAGATGAAGATTTTGATGACAAAGACGACGACGATCCCGCGACGGTGACGACGATGGAAACGGGGGCGCGCGCGAACACGCCGGTGATGACGACGACGATGGTGACGACGACGACGAGGAAACGCGCGCGCGCGAACGCGAGCGACGAGACGACGGTGTTGAGAGACGTGGAGAACACGGCGCCGAGCAGACGCCGAGCGGCGGGCGAAGACGCGGACGAAGACGAGGACGAGGACGAAGACGCCGCGCGAACGGTCGGGGCGACGACGATGATGCGCGCGCGAAATGGGTCGCCGAGCGGGAAACGTAAGCGCGGCGCGAGCGGGATGCCCGTGAAAAGTTTTGATTTCGAAGACGCCGACGCTCGCGAGCCGGCGAAGACGCCCTCGACGACGCGGAATCGAGCGCAGACGACGTCGCCGCCGTCGACGAGCGGGCGAGGACGATCTGTCAAGGGGACGCCGGGAACGTGCGTGGCGTCGCCGGCGATCGGGGAGGGGATGACGAGTCCGACCATCGTCGGGAGGGTGGGTGACGTCGTGGCGAGGTTGGGTTCGGATTGCGATAGCGAATCCGAAGCGGAGACAGAGACGGCGGAGGACGAGGACGATGATGATATGGGCGGGACGATGCCGTGCGACGAAGAGGAGTACGCCGGGGCGACGCAAGTGCTCGATTCGGCCGCGTTTTGCGACGCGCCGTCGCGCGCGGACGCGTTCGCAAACGAAAGCGTTGCGGAGGAGACGGAGCCGACGTGCGCTCGAGGCGGCGACGCAGCGATTCGACTGCTCCGTCGCCGTTTATTCGGTGTTAATCGCGAACGTCCCGTCGACGCCGACGGATTAGAGTTTGCGCCGAATCTCAAGGCACACCGCGACCGCTTGCTCGACATCTTAGAGGACACCGTCTCCGGCGGGCAAAACAACTCGGTGCTCGTCGTCGGCGCGCGAGGCTCTGGGAAATCGCTCGCGCTGGATTCAGCGTTAAACCTGCTCAAACGCAGACATCCCGGTAAAGTGGTCACCGTTCATCTCAGCGGTTTACTCCACGCCGACGAACGCGTGGCGATGCAAAAGATAGCGTCCCAACTTTGCCCGAACGTACAAGAAGACATTCTCGGTCGCGGATCCGGCGGTGGGTTCGCCGAAAACGTTGCTTTTATGACGGAGATGCTCAAATTGTTGCAGGGTGGCGACCGCGGCGTGATTTTCGTGTTGGATGATTTCGAACTCTTCGCCATGCGTTCGAAACAGACGTTGTTGTACGCCGTGACGGATCTGTTGCAACAGTCGTCCGTGCAAGCCGCCGTGGTGGGGGTGACGCAGCGACACAGCGTCGAACGGTTGCTCGAAAAGCGCGTGGCCTCGAGATTTTCGAACCGGCGCATCGTGTTCGCGCCGCCGGGAAACTCGACGTCGATGCTCGACGCCGTCGTCAAGGCGCTGAAGTTGTCCGAAAAAGACGCGTACCTGTGTCCGTCCGATCCCGATTACGTCGCCCAGTGGAACTTACACCTGCGAGCGGCGATGCAACATCCCTCCGTCAAGGAAAAGCTCGAGCGATTTGGACGTTTGGAGAATACGCCCTTCGCCGTGAGTAAAGTGGCGGGCGCCGTGCTCTCTCGAGTGAATCGTCAACTGGGTAAAATCACGAGTCAAGACGTCGTTGACGCCGTGGACGGTCTGTATCGCAATCCATTCATCGATTCGTTGATCGGTGCGACGCCGTTGGAGTTGTTGATGTGCGTCGCCATGTATCGCATGCACACGGCGAGAAAGCGTCCTTCGTTCACCTTCGAAGCGCTCGCGCAGGAATTCAAAGACATGGGCACAAAAGAACAGCTCACGCACGCGAAAGATTGTGCGAGATCCGTCTTAGTGCGCGCGTTCGAGAATTTACTCGCGCTGGGGATCGCCACCGCGCACAAATCTGGATCAGGCGTTCGAGGCGCCGCGCTCAAAGAGTACAAAAACATCATCCTCGTCGTCGATCCCGAGGAGCTTCGAGAAGCGATTCGCCAGCACCCGAACGCGATTCCGGGTCTGGCGGATTACATGGACCACGAATCTTTGCGCGTCTCGCACACCGTGTAGATGCACGAGCGACCAAGCGCGTGCGTGTAATTCATTTTCATTCTGTAGTGAATCTTCCGCGTCGGCGGCGAACGCCTCGTCGAGCCCTCCTCTGTGTCGAGCGCGCTCGATCCGCACACTTCGCCTCGCGCGAACGCATCGCGCGGTGGCGAAGAGGCGTGCGTTTTCTCGCGCCCATCGTCATGTCATCGACGTCGCCTGCGTCGTCGGCGCGCGTCCACGCGCGCGCGTCGACGAGCTCGAGCCGCCGCCGGTCCCACGTCTCTCGCGCGCGCTCGGTCGCGCGTCGGCGTGAAGCGCACGTCTCGCGCGCGTCGTCGCCGACGTCGTCGACGTTCGATTGGACGCCCGATGATCCACGGGCGATGCGTCTGGCGGAACCGAACGCCGAGGCGCCGCTTCGCGTGGCGGTGCTCCTGAGCGGCGGCGTGGACAGTTCGGTGGCGCTCTCGCTGTTGCGAGCGGCTGGACACGAGTGCGTCGCGTTTTATCTGCAGATTTGGTTTCAAGAGGATTTTAGAAACACGTGGGATCAGTGCCCTTGGGAGGAGGATCTGGGCGTCGCGCAGGCGGTGTGCGAACGCGTGGGCGTTCCTCTGGAGACGGTGCCGCTGACGAATGAGTATTGGGACTTGGTGGTGAAGGATAGTGTCGAGGAGATTCGTAAAGGACGAACGCCGAATCCCGACGTATTGTGTAACAGTCGAGTAAAGTTCGGTGCGTTTCGCGAGTGGTTGGCCAAGGCGCATCCCGGCGAGTTCGATCGAGTGGCGAGCGGTCACTACGCGGCGGTGGAGAGAGACGAGAGCACGGGCGAGGCGACGTTGGTCATGTCGGGAGACTCTTTCAAGGACCAGACGTACTTTTTGGCCGACTTGAGTCAAGAACAATTGAAGAGCGTGTGTTTCCCAGTCGGAGGTATGCCCAAGGCGGACATTCGCGCCTTGGCGCACTCTGCCGAACTCCCGAACGCCGGGCGGAAGGACTCGCAAGGCATTTGTTTCCTGGGCAAGGTCAAGTTTAGTGAATTCATAGCGGAACATCTCGGAGAAATGCCCGGGGACATCATCGAGGTGGAGACTGGAACGGTGCTCGGTAAGCATCGCGCGTATTGGTTTCACACCATCGGACAGCGCAGCGGATTATTTTTACACGGCGGTCCTTGGTACGTCGCCGGTAAGGATTGCGTGAATAACATCGTGTACGTCACTCGTGACTACTATTCGCTCGACAAGGCGCGCGATAATTTCACCGTCGCAGGTTTCAATTGGATATCGGGCGTCGAGCCAGCGCTAGAAGATATAGAAAATTTGCGCGTCAAGGTTCGCCACGGGGAGAAAATGTACGCGTGTTCCTTCGAGTTTACCGACGTCAACGGCGAGCGATGCGGACACGTGAGCATCGGCGAAGATGACCAAGGTCTCGCGCCGGGTCAATACGCCGTCTTTTACGACGGAAACACCTGCCTCGGATGCGGTAAAATTCTCGAACCGAACGTCGGCGCCATCGGGTTGTGTCGCGCGGAATCGACGACGCCGTCACTGTAATCTATCATCATCAATCAAGCTACTGCACACAACTCTAAAGTACATCACATTCGGCTAAAATGATTTTAAAAGCTAATCCCCAACGACGAATCTCCCGGCGAATACTCGGCGCGCATCCCCAACAACGCCACCAGCGTCTTGAACCGCCCGCGCAAACGTTCCACTCGTTCCAATATCCCTTCATCCAACGGATTCCCCAACGCGCTCTCTCGAAGCTCCCGCTCAAACGTTGCGATCATTCGCTCCGTCCTCTCGCTGAATCCATTCTCCGCCTCATCCCTCGCGCGTCGCTCGCACGCCTCTCGCCACACCGCCGCGCACCCGGCGTAGTACCCGACCTCCTCCGCGAGCTCAAATCCCTTCCGAAACCCGAGCTCGCGCCCCTCCTCGACGCCCAGGACTCGTCCCGCGGTCTCGCCCTCGTCGCGTCCGCGCGCGCGCGCGTCCGTCTCCATCGTCAGACACGCGTCCAGGGCGTCCTCGAGCGTCGCGGGCGGCGGCGAGCGCGCGCGCGGTGCCGGCGGCGATTCATCGCGCGCGCGCGTCTCCGTCGTCATCGCGCGCGAGTCCGACGACGGGCGAGACGGTCCGAGAAAATCACCGTCGCTCGGTCGCTTGGTCGCGCGCGCGTCGCGAGGTCGCGCGCGTCGCGTCACCCTCTGCGGGCGCGTCGTTCGCCCTCACACCGCGCATCGACGCCCGTCGCCGCGACGCGCGACCGAGACCGCGTTCGAGCGCGCGCGCGGGGTACACATGGAGGTTGAGTATTGCCCGCAGTGCACGTGCCCGCCCGAGTACTGCGAGTACGTGGCGTGCGCGAGAGGCGCCGCGGAAAAGTTGGAAAAGGTTGCGCTCGACGGGGACGCCGACGCGTCGACGGCGCGCGAGGGCGAGGGCGGCGACGAAGCGCCGGCGGCGAAGGCGACGGAGAAGACGAAGTCGTCTAAATCGAAATCCAAGGCCAAGGCGAAGGAGGTGGTGATCACGAGATTGTCGAGAAACAGGAGGAAGATGATCACCAACGTCGTCGGGTTGGAAAAATTCGACGTCGACCTGAAGGACGCGTCGAAGATGTTCGGGAAAAAGTTCGCGTGCGGGTGCTCGGTGACCAAGGGGGCGACGGGGAAGGATGAATTAGATTTACAGGGCGACTATAGCGAACAATTGGGGGAGTTGATCGTGTCCAAGTTTGACATCGCGGAGGAGGAGCTGCGATACGTAGATAAATCCAAATTTTAAGTCGACGAAGAGTTTCTTTCACGCGCTCGTTTGTTTTTTTTCTCAAGTTTCGAATGAGTGTTTGGGCTACATCATCTACGTACACATCTACTGTGACTCTGTTTAGTATCCGAGTTCTTTATCCACGACGTTCGTGAACGGTTTTCCCTCGACGTACTCCTTGGCGTGTTGAATGAAGCAATCGAGAGCCAAATCGTGATAATCGCTCGTCAGATCGGCGCAGTGAAAACTCATGAGACAGTTTTCGAGCTTGTAAAATGGGTGATCGCTCGGAAGCGGTTCAACCGCGAAGACGTCCAAGGCGGCGCCCGCGATTTTCTTATTCGAGAGCGCGTCCACGAGCGCGTCTTCGTCGATGGTGGAACCGCGACCGACGTTGACCAACACCGACGTCTCCTTCATAGCGTTCAACACGTCCCCGTCGATCAACTTATCCGTCTCCTTCGTCGCCGGCAATGCGACGACGACGTAATCCGCTTTCGCCACCGCTTCCTTCAACGATTGAAATCCGACGACGCGTTCCACGTGCTCATCCCTCGGATCCGTCTTCTCCGGGGTTCTTCGCACCGCGCTCACGCGCATCCCCATCGCTTTCGCTCGTCTCGCCACGTGTTGCCCGATGTCCCCGTACCCGACGACGAGCATCTCTTTCCCTTGAATCATCCCCACCGTCGTTCGAATCCACCTCGACTCTCGCTGCGCCGCTCGCATTTCGTCGACCCGCTTCGCAAAGTACATGCACGCGAACACCCCCCACTCGCCCAAGCTCGCCGAAAACGCCCCTCGCGCGTTCGTCATCACGCTCGAATGCCCCTTCACGCTCGGTATCGCCAACAGATGTTCCACACCCGCGCTTCCACTGTGCATCCACCGCACGCGTTCCGAGCGCTCGGCGCGCGCCGCCGTCGTCATCACCCCCTCCGCGAGCGCTCTCGGGGCGAACCACCAGAGCAACGCCACGTCTCTCCCCTCTCCCGCGCCGGAGATGGCGTCATCAAAATCCTCCACGCGCGATCCGACGACGATATCGAACGCACTCGGCGTCTCCGCGCGCAGACGCTCGGCGATCGGTCGCGAATCGACGAGTTTCTCGTGCGTCAACACGCACAGCGTCGTCGACGCCGTCGTCGCCGTCGTCATCCCGGCGGCGCCGAACGCGCACGGAACGACGCGCGATGTTACCTGTGTCGACCGGAGCCCTCGTGAGACCGCGCGCGCGAGTCCTCGCGCGAGCATCTCTGACGACGTCGTCATCCCATCCCGCGCGCCGTCGAGCGGGATCGATCCGAGAGACGTCGAATCCCCGCACACGGCGCCGCGCGACCGCGTCGAGCGAGTCATGGCGCCGCGCACGGTGAAACCGAAACGCGCGCAAGACGCACCGCCGGTCGTCGATCCGATGACGGAGATGAACCTGCGCGTGTTGCGCAAGGATGACGCGGCGATTGAGACCATCGTCGCGCAGAGTAAACACGCCGTGCTGTACGGGTTCGATCCGAACACGCGAGCGTGGGCGAGACAAAACGTCGAGGGCGCGTTGTTCGTGGTGAAGCGCGCGAAAGCGCCGCGAGACGCGTTCGTGGTGCTGAATCGAAGCGGGACGGGGAACCTGACGCAAGCCATCGGCGGCGACGGGTTTGAGTTGGAGCGGTCGCCGCCGTATTTGATGTATCGAGTGGGATCGGACGTGCGAGGGATATGGTTTCACGATCAGAGCGAGTGCGAATCGATGAGCGAGACGTTCGAGCGGGTGATTCGCGAGGCGGAGTCGGGGGCGAGCGGTGAGGAATCGACGGGCGGAGACGCGGCGGCGGCGACGGCGGCGAACGAATCGCTGCGCGCGTTGTTCTCGTCGGCGAGCGTGCGCGGTGCGACGGGGGAAAAGACGGTGAATGATGCGTCGACGACGACGCTCGTGCGTCAAGGTTCCGGGGTGAACGGTGCGCCGAGGGTGTTACAGCCGCCTCGAAACATCGTGGGGACGTCGGCGACGGCGCCGAGGACCAAGTCATCCGTCAAATCGGCGGCGGCGGCGGCGGCGACGACGACGAAATCCTCCGCGTCGACGCCGTCCACGATCACGCCCGACGCCGTGCGCGCGGCGATGCGCGAACTCATCGAAGACGACGCGTTCGTGCGAACCATCGCGAACGCGATCGCGAGACACTCAACCTAGAACGCGAACGAAACCGCACGTACGATTGATTGATTTGTGACGACGCGCGCCGACGAACCCCCGCCGCCTCACACCTCGACGCCTCGACCCCGTCGACGAGAATCGCGCGACGAGAGACGAGAGACGAGACGCACACTCGCGTTCGCTCGCCCGCTCGCGCATCGATCGTTCGCTCCCGCGCGCGCGTCGCGACTGACGCCGTCCACGCCGGCGCGCGCGAAACTTGGCACCCTCTCTCGCGCGAAGAGACATGTCCGCCACCGCGTCGCGTCGTAAGCGCGCCGCGGCCGCGGTCGCGGAACCGGTGTGCGTGGCGCGTTCGTGTCTCGCGTTTTCGTCGCGCGCGGCGCGTCGATCGAGACGCGATCGCGGGCGATCGTCGTCGATTCGTGCGTCTTTACGTCCGAGAGAAGAGAACGCGACGACTGACGAAATCGGACGCGAGCGGACAGGGTCGACGTCGAAGAGGATGCAGACGCCGCGGGCGCGTACGGAGAAGAGTACGCGACGGTGCTTCAGATCGATGCATTGCAGCAGAGCGGCGTGTCGGCGACGGATTGCAAAAAACTTAAAGAGGCGGGTTTCGTGACGGTGCGACAACTGCTCATGTTTCCTCGCAAAGCGATAGTCTCCGTGAAGGGATTTTCCGACGCCAAGGCGGATAAAGTGCTGGAAAGCGCGCATAAACTCTTACCAGAAAGTGACTGCGGAGGGTTCGTGACGGCGGCCGAGGACGCGGAGCGACGAAAAGATGTGTTGCACATCACGTCTGGATGTGCCGCCGTCGATGCGATTCTCAACGGCGGATTCGAAACGCGCGCGATTACTGAAATTTTTGGAGAATGGCGATGCGGTAAAACGCAACTCTGTCACACGATTGCCGTCACGACGCAGATGCCGTTGGAAATGGGCGGTGGATGCGCCAAAGTCGCCTGGATCGATACGGAAAACACGTTTCGCGGAGATCGCTTGGAATCCATCGCCGATCGGTTCGGATTGGATCGCGAAGCCGTGCTGTCCAACGTCATCGTCGCTCGTGTGGACACCGTCGATCAAATGATGCAAGCTCTCATCGCGGTGGGCGCGAAAATGGCTGAAGAGCCTTTTCGCTTGCTCGTCGTCGATAGCATCATGGCGATCTTTCGCGTCGATTACGTCGCGCGAGGCGAATTGTCCGAGCGTCAACAGACCCTCAACCAGTTTCTCAGTCGTTTGCGAAAGCTCGCCGAAGAATTTAACGTTGCCATTGTGCTCACGAATCAAGTTCAATCGGATCCGGGCGGTATGGCGTTCGCGGGCGTCGAACCGAAGAAGGCTATCGGCGGTCACGTTTTGGCGCACGCGAGCACGATTAGAATTCAGGTGCGTAAGGGACGCGCCGAGGCGCGCGTGATGAAGGTGCTTCAAGGTCCCACTCTGAAAGAAAACGAAGCCGAATTCCAAATCACGGAGGGCGGCGTCACGGGGATAGACTGATATGAAAATGACACGACGCTATTCGACACACAATCGCGAAAGATAGACATCTATGTGCTCGAAATGTAAACGAAGAAAACACGATGACTTCTACATTGTATTGCATTGTTCTTCTACTGATTTATCGTTCACGTGATCACGTGTAGGCGAGATAGTTATCGTCGCCCTTACACAAACACTCTTGAACACGGAAGGGGTTCGGTGCGTCGCAGCATCTCGGAAGATCATCCTCCAGACCGAGCGCGCGCATGCGATCGCAGTACGTATCTCTACCGAGGTTATCGATTTGTCCGCAGCCGATCGGTGTCTTATCCATGATCCGCGTGCAAGCGCAAAGATTGCGAAGAATCGAGTTGTACGAGTTGAATTCGAGATCGGATTCTTCTTGCTCCTCCTCCGCAGTCACCGGCATGTCTCTGCAGCACGCGTTGTCGCGTCCCTCCTCCAAGCACCACGTCTTGGTGCGCAGACACTGTCTATGATACCGAATCAAGCCGTTCGTGATGTTTCTTTCCCTTTTAACTCTCAGTTGCTCCACGACGTGCGCTCGAGTCGCCGAACGGATCTCGTAACCGGATGCCTTCATCGACCAGAAGCCGCCCCATCCCAGACGGGCGATGACGAAGGACTCGAATTTGATAAAGTCTTCGAGCGGATACGGTCTCGCGCCTTGCGCGATGTCGCTCCCCTTGACGGCGCACGATCCGAACGGAAGATTTACTACGTAAAACTTACCCGAACAATCCGCCAACTTGGAACCTAATTGAGCCACTTGGCGCTTTGCGCTCGCGATCGCGGACGCGCTGGGCGTGGACGACGTCGTCGCCGCGACGAAAAAGACGCCAGCCAACGCCGACGCCGCGATGACGTTTCTTCGCGTCTTTCCATCCCCATGTTTCGCCGAACCTCGTTCCGAAACGTCGGACGTCGACGCCAAAAGCGACGCGCGCTCCTCACTCTGACTACGACCTCGCGTCCTTTCACTCACGACGACCGCGGCTGCGATGACGGCGACGACCGCTAAAGGCGCAATCAACTCAGCCATTCTAACTGACGAGCGCGCTTGCTGCATCCCGAGAGCGGCGTAAAACGCGCGATCCATGTTCAAACCGTAAGGACTGTCGCCGATATCGTTGGCTCTGTGCGCGTCAAACTCTCTCACCCTATTTCTGTGAGTCGAGAACCTACCCGAACCAGCCAAAAGCGCGACTTGATCCTCTGGCTCTTCGGCGTCGGCTGCGTCCTCTTCCGCCGTGTTCACCGCTCGAGCTCTGTAGTTGGCGAGATGGAAAATCGCCGGACATTTCTCCGGTGGGTTGTAACACTGTGGCTCGAGATCTGCAATCTGGGAAACATCCTCGTCCGGCGCATCCAGACTCATCGCCGACGCGTTGAATTCCAACCTCTCGAGGAGGAAATCTTTGATTTCATCCCTCACGGGAACCACGACTCGACCCCGTCTCAAACCTCTCTCCGCAATGTCCGTGTCCGGCGCCGGTGGAAGAGGCGGGCTCGGTGGGGGCGGCCCCAAAACAGGCGGCGGCGGCGGCGGGGATGCCGGCGGCGGCGGAGTGGCATCGACCGGATATCCCGCCTCGTCGGACGGATATCCAGCGTCCTGCGACGGATACCCGGTGTCGTTGGATGGATATCCCGTCCCGTCGGATGGGTAGCCCGTCTCGTTGGAGTTGGATGGATATCCCGCGTCGCCGGATGGGGAGCCTTGATCGCTCGATGGATATCCCGGAGCTCCAGTGTTGTTCGCCGAATCGAGCGTACTGTTCGTCTGCGAGCTGTTCAAACCAGATCCTTGACCGACGGGCGACGCTTGAGAGGGTTCAAATCCGGTGAGGCTGTCCACCCCGAGGTGTCCGGCGTCGTCTTTGTCGTCCAAGAAGGCCAGAGCAGACTCGTTGCGTTCGTGCAACGCGAGTGCGTACTCTGGGTGAAGCTCCAAAGTAAACACTTCTTCCGCCTCCGGATCGCGGAAAATCACGGAAGCCTTCTCGGGGCTCTCTCTCTTGAAAGACACATCGGTGTACGCTGACGGCGCCGTCACAATGAGCAGTTGAGCGAGTGACTCGTGGTTCACGTGATGACGGCTTCGCGAAATCGTGGGCGCGCCAAAGTTTCGTCTCAAATTTTGCATGTTTTCGAGCACGGTCTCGTGCACACCCGGCGTGTCCGTCGGGTCGATGCCTGAGATGTCTTGACGAAGAGTAAAGTCTCCTCTGCTCACGTTGACGAACCCCTCCACGCTCGCGTCGAGCCTCGTCATATTCGCTCCAGTCACGACACCGCCGGCCGCGACGACATTGTTTCGAGCTCTGTTATTGTACGGCCAACCCAGCGACGCATTCATGCCCACGGCGAAGTCAGCCGCGGCTGAAGTCGAGAATACATTGTCCTTCAAAATGATCTTCGACGGCTCGTGAGAATCGTGAATCAGCGACGCGTGCGTTCCCGGGTCCGAGTACAACGTATTCCTTTCGAAAAGTAAATACGGCATGTATCTGAACGTGGCGTAAAGGCCCGCGCTGAAAGCCATCAAGTTGTCGGCGATGCGAATTCTCGAATCCGAATCCGCCACCGCGTCGAGGGACAACACATTTGAATCCGCCAATCTCGAGGACGACGCGTTCGTGGAGCGTTCGTACAAGTGCGACTCGACGTCCCAAATGGCGTTTCCTTCCACTTCTAAACGATACACGTCGTTCTCCTCTTCTTCATCTGTGGCCGGCGTGAACGTTCTCTTGATCGCCGCGACGTCTTGCCGTCCGTACCAGCCAATGCGGTAAAACAAGTTACGACTGATGGAAGTGTAAAAGGCGTCAACGACGTTCACGCCCGCCTCACCGACGTCGTGGCACGCACAATTCTGAATGGTCACGTGCCGACACTCATCTCGCAGTCTGAAACACGTCTTACCCAAGTGTGAAATCTTACCGTTTCGCCACCACGCCGACGCCACATCCGTCTTGCTCAGAGACCCCGCGCCCCCGTCTACTTCAATGTTCTCAAATGTCAGGTACTCCGCACCTCTGAAATCGAACGCCACGCCGCCACCGAACACAAACCTGGGAAAATCCTCCTCCTCGTCGACGCGATGACCGCGTATGGTGGTGCGATGCGTCTCGTTCCCGCGCGTCAAGATCTCCGCCCCGACAAAGATGTTCAACTGATACGTCCCACTCAGCACGCACAGCGTCGTCCCCGGCTGCATCGCGAGCTGCGCCTCCTCCAAACTCTCATACGGTCGTCGAAACGACCCATCCAGATGTTCATCGGCCCCGTTCGACCGTCCCGGAGGTTGCACGTACAAATCGCACCCATCCGCGTCCGCCGCGCTCGCCGTCGACGTCGCCACCGCCGCCATCGTCGCCCCCAGCGCCAGCGTCCGCAGCGTCACCATCGACGCACCGTTCCCACGGCGCGCCCTCGACGATCGACGCATCTCTCGCTCCATCGCTCTCGTCGACATCCCTCGCGCGCGATTGCCCGTCGGCTCGTCGATCGTCGGCGCTTCGTCACGTCTCGCGCGCGTTCGCTCGCGCGTCTCGGCGTTCGGTCACCGTTCGTACGCGTCGAACGCGTCACAAAGATCACTCTCGCGCGCTCGCTCGCGCGAACGGGGCTCGTCGACGCGCCTCGCGCGCGCGTGTGCCGTCGTCCCACGATGCCGATGGGTGTTGGTGTTACGTCTGCCGTCGTGAAATCACACTGGTGGCGTCGTCGCCTGGCCACCATATACAACACATTAATAATCTATCAATGGGCTGAAAATTCGAATGTTAATAGCTATCGATCACGATATGGGTGACAATGAAACATGGTATGTACTACATGTCCGGGAATTTCCTCGCGAGCGAGCGGCGGATGCGCGCGACAGCCTCTTCCAAATCCTCCATCGGGCCGACGTACGAGAGTCGTAAATGCCTCTCGCCGTTGGCGCCGAAATCAGTCCCGGGCAACAGGGCGACGTGGGCGTCGTCCAAGAGGTAATCGGCGAGCTCCTGGGCGGTGCACGGGAAGGTGAACTCAGGAAAGACGTAAAACGCGCCGGCGGGTTCGGGACATCGAAAGCCCGGCGTGGCGTTCAACGCGTCGACGAGGTAGTCTCGACGCGCGCGGTACTCGTCTCGCATCTCGCGAACGGAATCCTGAGGACCGGTGAGGGCGACGATACCGGCCTCTTGGGTGAAGGAGGCGACGCATCCGACGGAATGGACGGTGAGAAGCTTCAAGCGTTCGGCTAACGATGTCGGGCACGCCACCCAACCCAGACGCCAACCCGTCATGCAGTACGTTTTGCTGAATCCGTCGACGAGTATCGTGCGCTCTTTCATACCGTCTAACGAGGCGATGCTGAATATATCGTTCTCGTCCTCGGCGTCGTAGATTAATCTCGAATAAATTTCGTCCGAGAGCACCCAACAGTTGAATTTTTTCGCCAACGCGGCGACGCGTTCGACGTCCTCTCTCGGCATCACCCCACCCGTGGGATTCCCCGGTGAATTAATGACGATCATCTTCGTCTTTTCATTCACCGTCTCCTCCAGAGCTTTCATGTCAAAACTCGCGCCGTCTCGTCGCAAAGGAACCGGTCTTCCCACTCCGCCGCTCGCCTCCGCCATCGCCGCGTACGTCGGAAACCCGGGATCCGGATACACCACCTCGTCCCCACTCCCCGCATCGATCACCGCCAGCGCGGGTAAAAACAAACCCGGTTTCGCTCCCGGTCCGACCACGATCTCCTCCGCGTCGTACCCCACCCCTCGCGTCCTCGAGAGATACGCCGCGACGGCGTCTCGCAGACGCGCGTCCCCGTTCGGCGCCGCGTACTTCGTCTTCCCGCTCTCGATCGCCTCCACCCCCGCCCGCGACACGTGTTCCGGCGTTTCAAATCCGGGCTGTCCAATCTCCAGACGCACCACGCGCGCCCCTCGCGCCTCGAGCGCCGCCGCCCTGGCGAGCACGGCGTACGCGCCCTCATTTTTCAATCCATCCACTCGAGCCGACGTCGACGGCGTCGTCGCGTCGCGCGCGATCGTCGTCGACGCGCGGCGTCGGCGACCGCGCGCGAGACGCGTCGCCGTCGTCGGTGCCGCCGTCGTCGTCGTCGTCGTCGACGTCATCGTCCGCGCGTCCGCGCGTCGCGACGAAGTGTCGTCAGACGCGCGCTCGCGAGACGCGTCGTCGTCGGTCGGGCGGGCATGGCGTCGACGTCGCGCGCGAGCAAGCACCGGTGCGTCGCGCACCTCGATCTGGACGCGTTTTACTGCCAGGTGGAGCGCGCGCTGTTACCGCGCGGTCGACACGGCGATGACGCGCCGTTGGTGGTGGTGCAGTATAATCCGTTCGAGCGGGGCGGCGTGCGCGAGATGCGCGCGTCGGACGATCGAGAGCTGCGAGATGGGTTTGAGAATCACTCTCTGATCGCGGTGTCGTACGAGGCGAGGGCGAGGGGGGTGAAGCGAAACATGCGAGGGGGGGAGGCGAAGGCGTTGGCGCCGACGGCGGTTGTGGTGCAGGTGCCGACGCGGCGGAGTAAGGCTGATTTGACGACGTATAGGCGAGCGGGAAGCGCGGTGGCGGCGGTGTTGGCGAGAGGAGGGACGATTGAGCGCGCGAGCATCGATGAGGCGTACTTGGACCTCACGGAGAGCGCGAAGAGGACGCTGCGAGAGACGGCGTGGGAAGAGGTGCTCGCGGCGGCGAGGACGTCGCACGCGGCGGGAGCGCGGAAACCGGGAGAGGACGGCGAGGATCGAGGCGCGTACGTGAGTAAAGCGAGTCTCAGGGCGGGGTCGGCGGACGCGCCGGTGGTGGTGGGGACGACGAGCGCGAACGCTGAGTCGGCGAAGGAGGAGGAGGATCCCATGCGGAATTTTAGACCGAAACCGCCGGACGCGGCGTCCGTTGCGTGGTGGAGTCGCCCGGAACACGAGTGGCGCGAAGAGGAGAAGCTTCTCGCAGCCGGAGCGTACATTTGTTTCAATCTGCGCAAGGCGTGCGTGGATGAGCTCGGGTACACTCTCAGCGCCGGCATCGCATCGAACAAGATGCTGGCCAAGTTGACGAGCGGCATGAACAAGCCCGCGTCTCAGACGATTCTCTGTCCCGATCACACGTCGACGCTTCTGAATGATTTACCCATAGATCGCATTCGTGGCCTCGGCGCGAAATTTGGCCGAGAGTTAGCCGAGGGTTTGGACGTGAAAACCATTGGAGAACTCGCGAGGACGCCGCTGCGCAAGCTCGAGGAGGTGTGCGGAGAAGAACGAGCGCAGTGGGTTCGTAAAGTTTCCTTGGGTTTAGACGATGATCCGGTCAAAGAGAGGGAGATGCCGAAGAGCATCGGCACCGGGAAGACGTTTCGAGGCGCTCTGGCCATTCGAACTCTCGCCGGGGCGAAGCATTGGCTCGCCGAGTTGACGGCTGAGCTCAACGATCGATGCGACGAGGACGAGGAGGAATGGGGCCGCGTTCCGAAACTCTTGACGCTCGGATTATCGTCCCCGAACGAACGAGGCACGAGCAGTGGACACTGTTCAAGACGTTGTCCGCTTCGACAGGGCGCGGAAGAGATGGCGCAAGACGCGTTCGCGTTGGTGTCCAAGTGGGCGAGCGGTCGCGCGACGTGGTCCATCACCGGTTTGTCCGTGTCGGCGTCCAATTTCGTGTCTCTCGAGAAGGATAGCGGCGACGTCGCGGAGATGTTTAAGAACGCGCGGAGCGATGCGCGAAATAAAGACTCGACCGTCGCGGTGAATCACTCGCGATCGGCGACGGTGACGCCCGCGGCGAGTCCGATCAAAGCAGACCAGATTGACGCGAGCGTGCTCGCCGAGCTCCCAGAGGAAATTCAGAGAGAGATTCGCGCGTCCATGGGCATGAGTACCGGCGGCGCGGCGGCCAAGCGGAAAACACAGGCAAACTCGATAACGAATTACTTTAGCAAAAAATCGGCGCGGTGAAAACGCGCGCCGGCTGTGACATTGAAAGAATTAGATTATTACACCGCGTGTAGCCTCTCGCTAACGCTTTGTTTGATTCAACCACGCCGGTTCTTCGACACCGCTATAGAATAAATGAAAATCTCCGAGCGCCTCTATGATTTCAATCGTCTCCGCCTCGTTTCTCGCCACGTACGCGTCGTCTCCGGCGTTCTCTCGCGTCGCTAACATTTCCGCGTGCAACAAATCTCTGTAATACTCGGCGTCATCGTCGTGCGTCGTCGGACGATACACGCCGATCAACCGCACGTCCGTCACCCCCTCCGGTATAAACTGTCGATAATACCGTATCTTACGCTTACTTCCACGACTCAACATCGACAACTTCGTCGACCAATCCCTCTCGACTTGTTTTCCTCTCACCACCGGCGGTTCGTGCGTCCCATCCGGAAACCACTCCCTCCTCAGCGCGAACCGCACGAATTCCGCCCCGTACCACAGCGCGCGAGGATTCCCCCTCCCCTTCACCACGTCCCTCGACCCGAAATCCCACACGAAACAGCTCCTCCCGAGCGCCAACTCCATCATCAACGCGCTGTCCAGCTCCGCCACCACGCGCTCGACGTTCCCAGCCTCGAGCAGGGACGATTGCACGCGCGTCGTCCCCACCCGCTCGCCTCGCACCCCGAGCGCCTCTCGAAGCGTCGGCAAGGCCTCGATGCCGTTCTTCAGGTTGATGAAGTGTCGAACCTCGGCCTCCTCGCGCGTCGACGCCGTCCCGCGCGCGCGCGTCGCGCGCCGCCGATGTGCCGCGGCCCGCCGTCCCGCGCGCGCGCCCGCGTTCGCGCGCGCGCGAGGCGACGTGAGCGTCGAGACGGACGACATCGTCGTCGCCGCCGCCGTCGTCGTCGCCGTCGTCGAGAGCGACGACGCGCGACGCGGTGTGGCGTCGGCACCGGGACGCCGTTCGAGAAACCAAACGGCCGACACGATGACGACGCGTCAGTCGACGGCGCGGTCGTCGCGCGCGCGAGGCGACGACGCGCGCGGGGGCGACGACGCGTGGCTCGCGATCGATTCGCGCGTCGGCGCGCGTCGACGCGCGACCGATGGGCGCGGACGCGCGAGGAGGGAAGATGCGGCGCAGGCGCGGGACGACGAAGAGCGTCGACGCGAACGCGCGCGCGGTGACGCGCGCGCGCGGGGGAGTGGGGACGACGACGCGCGAGGACGATGGGAACGACGCGCGCGATGGGTCGGCGGGGCGGCGACGCGGTGAGGGACGCGGGGGGTGGGTAGGCGGTGGGAGAGGGCGACGGGTCTTGGCGACGGTTTTGGCGACGGCGACGGC
>MDTE01082798.1_pt1 | contig 81751 bp, 91 predicted proteins | sample 811231 | NCBI WGS metagenome assembly MDTE01 (sample SAMN05326651, study PRJNA326480) | marine metagenome | isolation source: seawater | place: Indian Ocean: Red Sea | collected 2010 | reverse complement strand
GCTGCGTCACCGAAGAGCGAACTCTCCAACGACTAGCTCTCATCGTTTACGGCGTGGACTACCAGGGTATCTAATCCTGTTTGCTCCCCACGCTTTCGCCCCTCAGCGTCAGGACAGACCCAGACCGTCGCCTTCGCCTCTGATATTCCGTCCGGGATCTACGCATTTCACTACTCCCCCGGACGTTCTACGGTCCTCTGCCTGCCTCTAGCCTAACGGTTTGCTCGGACCATCCGCGGGTAAGCCGCGGGCTTTCACCGAACACCTGTAAGGCCGCCTACGAGCGCTTTACGCCCAGTAATTCCGGATATCGTTCGCCACCAGGGTATTACCGCGGCTGCTGGCACCTAGTTAGCCGTGGCTTATTCCTGGGGTACCGTCATTTGCGTCCCCCAGAAAAGGGGTTTACGACCCGAAGGCCTTCATCCCCCACGCGGCGTCGCTGCGTCAGGCTTTCGCCCATTGCGCAAGATTCCTCCATGCTAAACCCCGTAGGGCTCGGGACCATGTCTCAGTCCCCGTGTGGCGGATCATCCTCTCAGACCCGCTACCGATCACAGCCTTGGTGGGCCATTACCCCACCAACTAGCTAATCGGCCGCAGCCCCCTCAGTTGGCGCCATTGAAAGTTCCCTTCCAACAGCTTTCGTCCACCCGTATAACCGGGCGACCATATGCGGGATTACCCTCGGTTTCCCGAAGTTATCCCCCACCATCCGGTAGGTTAGCTACGTGTTACGCACCCGGACGCCACGGTCGTGGACGGCTCCGAAGAGCTGCCCCGTACCGTTCGACTCGCATTGGTAAAGCACGCCGCCAACGATCATCCTGAGCCAGGATCAAACTCGCCAAAAAAATACAAATTCACGTCTGCTAAAGACGTGGACAAGATCATAACTACTGAAGGTCACTGGCCAAGCCAAGACCGACAGCCATCGAGTTCTCCCGTTCACTTAGACTTAAAGTCGCGCCAAACTCAGAAAATCGACGTGAGCACTCACACTCACTCTTCCCTTGTTAAGGTTCAATCACGCTTACGTGCGGCCAACTCAGCCGACACGAGTCCGAGGACCGATTAAGAAAAAATCTGTCGCCGGTTGCGCGGATGTCCATTGCGGACGTGAACGCATCCTATCACGGCTTACTGCCAAATTCTTAAGATTCGTGTGAGCCATAGAGCTCGCATAGCCAGCCTCATTCTTCGCATCTCAGCCGTGATGACATCCCATAACAAGGAAAGCGGCCAAAAGCGGCTCTCTGGTGATATTATTTCCCACACCAAGTTTTGCGTGACGTTACCTCTCATCAAGATTGGTGGAGGGAAAATCGGCCCCTCGAAGCCTGGCAACCTACAGGGTATGAAAGTACGCCTGAAAGGTGCCAAGTCCGGCAGCTCTAGCTGCAAGATGAGAGGATCGCCGGCGCAACTGCGTGTTGCTCGAATAGCAAGGCGCGGCGTGCCAAGGGGTAAAGATTGAGTGAAAGGCGCAAGGGTTTGTGCCAAGTGGCAGTTGATAGCAATGCCTAGGCCCACGCCATTCGTGGGCCACGCACATCAGCTAGCTAAGCAAAACCAATACACACGCTGAACACTCAAATCAGCCCCAAAAGAAGAGGATCACCAAAAGACATGTCAAGTACTCAAACGCTTCGGTGTCGCGAATGCGCGCGCACCTACCCTCTTCAAGCCTCACATATCTGTGAGTTTGACTTCGGACCCCTCGAAATTCAGTTCGATTACAAGGCGATCAGTAAAACCATTAGCCGTGAGAAAATTTCCGAGCGCCCTCCCACACTATGGCGCTATCACGAACTCCTGCCGGTGGACAGCGGGTGGGACGAGACATGGCCCGTCGGATTTACGCCCTTACAGCGAGCTCACAACTTGGGCGACCGCCTTGGACTGTCCAACCTGTACATCAAGAACGATACCGTCAACCCAACGTATTCCTTCAAGGACCGAGTAGTTGCCGTTGCCATCACGAAAGCCCGCGAGTTTGGATTTAACACGTTCGCTTGCGCATCAACAGGCAACCTTGCTGGGGCTGTTTCAGCCGCTGGGGCACGCCATGGCATGCCCTCATACGTATTCATGCCGGCTGACCTAGAGATTGGGAAGGTGCGAGGAGCAGCAGTTTACGGCGCAAACATTGTTGCCGTAGACGGCACTTACGACGAGCTCAACCGACTCTGTAGTGAGATCGCCGACCTGTACAGCTGGGCTTTTTGCAACATCAATATCCGACCCTACTATGCCGAGGGCTCAAAGACCTTAGCTTTCGAATCAGTTGAGCAACTCGGTTGGCAAGCACCCGACCACATCGTTGCTCCTATAGCCTCAGGATCGCTATACACCAAGGTTGGAAAGGCCATGCGAGAACTCGTGGACGTGGGCCTCCTTGAGAAGCAGTCCACCAGAGTGCATGGTGCCCAAGCAGCAGGTTGCGGACCAGTAGCTGAGGCGTTTTCCCGTGGGCAAATGACGTACCGGCCTGTCCGAACCCCTAGCACCGTTGCCAAATCGTTAGCGATTGGTAATCCGGCTGATGGCTTTTATTCGCTAAAACTAGCCAAGGAAGTGGATGGCCTTATCGAATCTGTCACCGACGACGAAATTGTTGCAGCCATGCAGTTGCTCGCATCCACTGAGGGAGTCTTTGCCGAGACTGCAGCTGGCGTAACGATTGCGGTCCTTGTGAAACTAGCTGAGCGAGGAGTCATCAGTCGAGACGACGTCACAGTCGCGCTTGTGACCGGAAATGGACTGAAGACCCAAGAAGCCATCGATAATCGTGTGAACGACCGAATTGAGATCCAGCCCAGCATCGCATCGTTTCAAGAAAATCTAGCCGAGCGTGGCGTACTCACGCCTGCTGAAACCATTTGAGGATAAGTGCTTATGCCGCAAGTAAGAATTCCGACTCCACTTCGAAATCTCACCGATGGCCAAAACACTGTGGACATTGAAGCCACGACCGTTGGTGCGCTAGTGAAAAATCTAGATGCTGCTCACCCTGGGTTTGCCGAGCGTCTCCTCGACGAGGAGGGCGAGTTGCGACGTTTCGTTAACATCTACGTCAATGGTGAAGACATCCGGTTTCACTCAGGCTTCGACACTGAGATCAGCAGCAACGATGAGGTTTCGATCGTCCCCTCGGTCGCTGGAGGAAACTAGCTAGAACTGGAATCAGTTCTCGGATCAAAGAGGCTTTCTGCTGTCAAAACCCTCGTCTGTACCGTGCCAGTAGCCGATTTCGTCTTCACCAAGACGCCAACACAAAAACGCGTCTTCACCATCAATCTCAGATGGAAAATCAACAAGGCCAGTGGACGGGTCGCGAAGCACGATCCCCCTAGACCGAAGCCAAGCCACGAGCGGCTGCACGTCCCACAACGCAGCCACAAGAGCCTGATGCGCCAAGCTCACATCAACCGGCGATAGATCAGACGTCTGTGCAAGATCAAATTTTCGGCGTTCGGTGCCAGCATGAGCCCAGATTTCCTGGAGGCGAGTAGTTATCTCACGAACATCCGGCAAGATGTCTGTCGCCTCTGCCAGCGTGTAACACCAACTCTGATCCTGAAAGTCGTCCATCTCACATGCAATATTGGTCAGCGTCTAAGTATGGCCTACCGACCACATACTGTTGGCCACATCGTGCCTTGACGTTCAATCGCGTCTGTTGGATACCAAAGTGCACGTAGATTTCCAGCCAAATACACGGATCCTGCACAAACAACCGCCCCTCCAGGGCCAGCTATATCAATCGCAGCGTCCATCGCGGCCTTGGGCTCGGCTATCTGACAAGCTGGAGGACGACCGAGCTCTGCCCCAGTAGCAGCGATCTGGTTGAGTGATAAAGGATTTTTTCCATACACCTGCGGTTCAGTCGCCACCCAGCCACTTACCTGTGGAAGAAGACTCGGCAACACGTCAGCTGCCGCACGGTATCCAACCATGCCAAAAACCCCAACCGTCAATCCCGACGGCTTCGACTTCTGCAATAACATTGCCAGCGCATGCGCCTTGTCACGATTATGAGCACCATCCAGATAAACGACTCGATGGTCGGGCATCTGCTCAAATCGACCAGCCAACCCTGTCTGAGATATAGCCATGCTCGAATGATCTGAGATCGAGAAGCCCCGATCATTGAGCCCAGACAGTACAGCCCTCGCTAGCACGCAATTCGTCTCGCGAAAATCTGTTGAGGAACTGGAGATCTCTACAAGGCGCACACCAATATTCTTCGCCTCCTGACGCAGGGGCTCCCTCGCGATGTCAGGAATCGATCCAGCCATCGCCATAGCGCCCGGTTTAAAAATTCCAGCTTTGTGCCACGCCACGTTTTCAAGCGTGCCGCCCAGGCTCTTAAGGTGATCGGCACCAACAGAGGTGATTATCGCAAGTTCAGGCTTAACGACGTTCGTAAGATCGTAGCGCCCTCCTGAGCCAACCTCCATCACGGCTATATCCACACCACGACGGCGAAAGAACTCAAGAGTGAGTGCGACGCAGACCATCCCATATGTTGGCCTGCCACCAGGATCGTTTCTCGCGAATGCATCTACATGCGGCCGGATCCAACTAACCAATTCGGCAAGTTCAGCCGGACGAGCCAGACGGCCATCGCACTCGAATTTTTCAAGCACCGTCTGCAAATAGGGCGTGCAATGCAGCCCAGTGGTTAAACCGGATGCTGTGAGCCCAGCTGCCACTTTAGCCGCGACTGACCCTTTCCCTGACGTACCACCCACGTGCACATAACGCACCGAGTCCTGTGGGTTACCAAGGCACTTTAAAAACCTTCGGAATCGAGCTATTCGGCGCTCACCAACCTCCACCGATTGCTGGCGGGTACGGGGTGTTGTTGGTGACGACGCACCTCTGATCAAACTGTTGATATATCGTGCCGCAGCTCGACCTGCCTCTAGTTCAACATCATCGATTTGGACCGGCTGAGTCTCCATCCTGTCTTTAGCCAAGAGTTTCCAATGCAAGGTCTAGAGCTTGTCGTAGCCCCCTAAAGGATTCCCGGGAATTCGTCTCACGCGTTTGCCCCTTAGGATGCCAGTGGGTTTCGAGATTTACAGCCCCGGTATAACCATCAACGATCAAGGTTCGCAGCAAGTCTTCAAAGTCTAGTTCTCCCCGACCAATTGCTTCCCACGCTGTAAGCCCTGTCGCCAAATCAACGATCCTAGCGTCCTTGACATGCACATGTTTTATCCAAGAACGACAAATACGATATCCAGTCGACGACCCATCTCCACCGGCTACAAAATCGTTCCCGGGATCCCAAATCAAACGTACATAGGGATGGTCTACAGCTTCCAAAATTCGCGCTGCGTTAACCATTGAGTTACCCCAACAGCTTCGTACATTTTCTACCAATAACGTTACGCCAACCGCGGCCGCCTGATCACCCGCGTCCCTCAAAACTGCAACAATCGAGCCCAAGCAATCGTGGGGTATCGGTCCACCCTCGGGGAGCCGAGGACTCGGATTACCTAAACCAATCATTCCGGTTCGACGACCTGAAAAAACACGGACATAGCGACATTGGAGAATTTGAGCGGCTTGAAGAGCACCGTCAATCTGGGCTCGGTGGGCTACCCATCCGTCAATAGCCGATGGATGCGTTGCGTCGCCTGAGGAAATCTCCAATAACTTAAACGCCTGCGTACCAATCACCGAAACATAGAGACCGCTGGCCTCAACCAGGGCATAAGCTCGTTCTAGTAGCTGAGCACTTGCCTGCCATGCTTCCAGACCCCAAAAATCCTCAAGCTCAATGCTGCCCATACCAAGGCTAGCCGCGAACGCTACACCGTCTTCCACCTTCGGTGAAACTTCACTATTGACGACTCCGAAATGGAATCCTTGTTCCTTTTCCCCCAAGACTCCCTCCTAAGAAAGCATGGCTCGGGACCAGAAAGCCATAACGAGTTCTTCAATCTCAGATCGGCGATCCACAGCCGACCGCATCGTCTTCATGTCTAGTCCCGAACCACTTACAGCCACGCCACGTAGATGCTCGCCAACCTCATTGGAGGCTCTATTCCATGTTTGCATCAGGCTCCGCAGTTCCCGGGCCTGTTCACGGGTCAACGCCATCACCGCTCCACATCTAGATGAACGGCAGAGCCTACCGCTCTTGACGGATGCACCGTAGTTTTTCTCTGGCTCACAAAAACCCGATGGTAGACTTCGGCTCCTGCTAATGGCATGTGACACCTTTCCGTGGTCACTGCCCACTAACTAATCTAATTTTGCCAATACGGGAGGGGCCCATGGCAATCCATGCAGGCGCAGCCAAGCGTCCAACTCTCGCGCCTGAGGATCAAGCCAAATTAGACGACCTGCGTAAGCGCCTTGATGCACTTAAATCTGAGCCAGGGTCTACGCTAGAAGCACTTTACGCTGCGCAGGAACTTTTTTCGTATGTGCCACCAGAGGCCGTAACTATTATCGCCGAGGAACTTAAGCTTCCCGAAAGTGAAGTCTTCGGCGTCCTGACGTTTTATACGATGTTCCATCGTAAGCCCTCAGCGAAATATGTTTTGCGCGTATGTCGCGATCTAAGTTGTCACCTGTCAGGAGCCCCAGCAGTCTTGAAGGCTTTTGGCGAAGCACTTGGAACTCGTGTCGGTGAACTCACGGAAGACGGGTTGTTTGAAACCGAGTCGGTTTCATGCCTGGGGTTATGTGACCTTCAACCAGCTGTACTCGTAAACCTCGAGCAACGAGGCCCGGTGTCTCCCGACAAAGTTTCGGAACTGCTCGACGAGTTGCGCGGACGGAGCGACTAATGGAACTGGTTGTCACACGAAACTTTGGCAACAACAAATCGTGGACGTTAGACGCATATCGCAACGCCGGCGGATATCAATCCCTTGCACGTGTGCTGCGCGACATGACGCCTGAAGAGGTATCTGACTTGGTAAAAGAGTCAGGGTTGAGCGGCCGCGGCGGGGCTTTCTTCCCCACAGGCCTGAAGTGGGAATTTGTGAGAAAAGACCCCAAAACGCCACGCTATATCGTCATTAATGGCGACGAAAGCGAACCGGGAACATATGTAAACCGACATTCGCTCGAACTTGATCCTCATCTAATGCTCGAAGGCATGATCATCGCCGCCTACGCGTGTAACGCGGAGCTAGGTTATGTGTACATCCGTGGCGAATACGGGCTAGCACACGACCGCGCTCAGTCGGCAATCCGTGAAGCCTACGAGGCTGGCTATTTGGGGTCAGATATTCTCGGAAAGACAGGCTTTAACTTTAATGTCACCTTTCGCCGTGGTGCAGGTGCCTACATTGTTGGCGAAGAAACAGCCCTTTTTAACTCGCTGGAAGGTAAACGGGGTAATCCACGCTACAAGCCACCATTCCCAACTAATGTGGGTGTGTGGGGCATGCCAACCGCTATAAACAATGTCGAAACATTGTCTGCTGTACCGTCGATCATCGAGCGGGGCGCCGAATGGTTTCAGTCTTTAGGCCGGGGCGAGGCAACCGGAACAAAGATGTACTGTCTTTCTGGCCACATCGAGAAACCTGGTCTCCATGAACTCCCGATGGGAGTAACTGCTCGCGAACTCATATACGATCACGGAGGTGGTGTTGCCAATGGTCGAAAGCTCAAAGGATTTAAGCCAGGTGGTGCGTCTTCAGCACCTTTGACACCGGAAGAACTCGACGCCGCTCTTGAGCCAAAATCGATGGCTGAACTCGGTACGATCATGGGAACCGGTGGCGTTGTCGTCTTCGACGAAACGACCGACATGGTGGACGTGGCTTACCGAGACGCGCTGTTTTTCGAAGAAGAAAGCTGTGGCTTCTGCATACCGTGCCGAGAGGGAACTCCAAATCTTGTGCAGATCTGCGAGCGAATCCTGCATGGGCAAGGAACTATGGACGATCTTGACCTCCTAAACGAACTCGGCTCAAGCATGATGGCGTCGTTTTGTGGGTTGGGTCAGTTTGCCCACCAACCCGTTCGTGGCGCTGCCCGAAGATTCCGCAAGGACTTTGAGGCTCATATCCGGGGTGAGCCAATCCCCTCATATGGAGCCTAGAGCGAATTAGACGTTTTTGTAGCACCTGTCCATCGGTGGGAACAGGTGGCAAAAAAATCGCACCCGGCACACCATGAACCCGGTTTCGGCGCAAACGACCCGCTAGCAATAGACGCGCTCGCCATCCGGTACCGGCCCAGGAGTTCCTGAGCGAACTCATAGTTAGGCTCCATGGAAATAGCCTGGTTGTCCCTTAGGTAGTAGACCGTGAGCCGACTGACCGACTGGTTAAATCCCCGTTCAAGCGCAAGCGCGTAAGTATGTAGCTGGGATTTCTGCCTTCGGGGAAAAGACTGGGGCGTCCCACCACTCTTGTAATCAATTACTTCCACACCGCTCAAGGTCTCATCGACCCGATCAATGACTCCCTCCACTGTATGAGCGTCCTCCAAATCCATTCGAAGTCGAAATCGCTGTTCAAGCATTATCGGCGCACCAAAATTGTTTTGGTTGGCTGACCAAAAGGCAGTCAACAAATCAATGCTTGTTGACCAAACCTCAGGGAAGCGGTGTGGGTCCAGTGTCGGAGCATTGCTCCAGTACTCCTCATGCATATCTTTAAAGTCTTCGTAGGAAACGTCTGCCTTTAATTGAAGCGCTTCAAAAAAGTTCCGAAGCACCGCATGGACAATCGCCCCAACAACTAGGCTCTTGGAAAATGGAATTTTTTGCCGCTCGATATAGCGCAATCGGTAAGCGAACGGACAAAATTCATAAAGCTCAAGCTTTGAAAAGCTTATTCGCACAGCAAAATCTCGCGGGTTCTAGTGCAGCCGGCTTGGCCAACATTTGGAAAAACCCGAACCAGCTGCATTCGACAGGACGACTAGCCTGAGCCTGAATATGTTGGTCGTCGAATAGCAGCCGCGTAACCACGACGCAACACATCCTCAGCCGGCTTACCATTTGGGACATAGCTCGTATCATCGGCATCAAGCGTCTCGCTCGGCTCCCAATGCCACCAAAACACCCCGCGGAGAAACTCTCTTCGATAGGGAACACCAAAAAACGCGGCATATAAGTTGGCCTGCACGCCTGTATCTACTGGTCCCTCGTAATCCCAGTTTCGGGGCGAAGGCTGAACTGCTGCCCCAACGACGCTTCGATAGCCGAGTTCCGTAAAAATAATCGGTTGCTTAAGTCCTGAGGCTACATACCATCGTTCGATTTCCCCCATCCAAGTCTCCCAGGTTGCGGCCAGCTGAGAGGGGCTTATCAGTCTGGCTGTCATAGGGAAATAAGCATCGATCCCAATGCAATCAAGCTCACTCCAAAACGGCGTCCGCTTATACCCCCCGCCACGCGGTGGCGATCGATGGCTTGCAGCATAGGTCAGTAAACCCTCGTAAACACGTCTTACCTTGCCAATAAGCACGCGCCATTCATTCAGGTAGGTTTCCTCTGAAAAATCAAGTTCCGACCCCACGCTGAACATGTCGACCTTCGCTTGTTGGCCCAGCTCGGCGTAGTGCAGCGCCATCGTTGAATATTCGGCAAACCAAGCAGACAAATCCGTCGGTGAGAAATCCCCACGCCAAACCCGGTCACGACTGTCAACAAATGGGCTCAGAAATACATTTGCACCCACCTCGTGAGCCTTCTCGATCACCGAGAGAACATCCTCGTCGGGTGGGGTGCGCGCCGGATCGGGCCGTATCTTCGTGGATTGATGCGTGTCTTGTGACCAACTCGGAGCAACGGCAATCCAGTCGGCCCCGGTACTCGTTATCGAATCGATCACGGCCTGAATTCGAGATGGCCGAAAATCATCAGCAGTTCCCGCGACCAACGTAAGGCCATGCATGAAGGACGCTTGTGCTGGTTCACGCGCGCTCGAACCATTGATTCGGCACGAAGCCATTGCCAAAGCAGCCCCACCCACAAATCTCCGTCGGTCTAGAGAAAAGTCTCCGCGAAATTTATTTGAACGCGTTATGCCAGAAATCCAATGAGCCTCACGCTACGACTATCGTCCCAGAATCCACCGGACGTCTTCGCTCATCATTTCCTCGCTCCACATAGGGGTGAAGGTAAGATCGATATCGACTTTACGGATATGTTCCATGGCCACGGTCTCATCGTTAACCTCTTTGAGAATTGTTGGTCCCGCCGGACAACCAGGAGTAGTGAGCGTCATCGTGATGGTGGCATGCTCGTCGTCAGGTTGAGCCTCAGGCTCTCCTTCGGCTGCCGTGTAGGGCTCCACCTTTACATCGTAAATCAGACCAAGATCCACGATATTGATGCCAATCTCAGGGTCTATCACAGCACGTAGCTTTTCGTGAACATCTTCTGAGCTTGTAGCCACACTTACTCCTCTAGCAAACAATGACAACCAAGCTTCGCAGTCGAACGCAAGTCTCACAAGACCAACAGCCATTACCGCCACCTAATGTACCGGCCAACCGAAACAACTACACCGTTAACACTTCGCGTTTCATGCGTCACCAAAGCCCGGAAGCAGGGCGATACCCGGGTATCCAAGTTCTCGAGCGGCCTTGATCTCTAGCTCAAGATCCCACGCAACCGAATGTACCGCGTAGTCCCATTGGTTCCCTTCGGCATCCCAGCGTATTTCGGCCCAATGAGCAATGTTGGTCCAATGCGACTCGTACTTCAGCCCCACACTCCCCGGCCTCAAAATGCTCGTGTCCAGAACCTGTATTTCCAGAGGCGCATGGATGTGCCCTACAACCATTAACTCCGCCGGTTGAGGACCAAGCAAGCGCTCAAGTTCCGCAGGCGGCGTATCAGCCCATATGAAGTCATCAAGATTTAGGCCATTCGCATGTGTCACGAGTACGTCATGCCCAGATGAAACCTCGTATCGCACGTGCTCCGGAAGCTCCGCAAGACACTCACGAACATGGGTCGGCACAATGCCCAACGTCCACTCAAAGATGGCGAGGATTTGGTCGCGTCGATCTTCATTTCCCGCGACCGGTTTTGATTGGCCGAGAACCAGATCGCGTTCCGTGTCTCCTTTTAAGATCACAGCTTCATTTGCCCGAAGCTCTTGCCATGTCTGCAGCGGGCGGGGACCCCCAGAAAGCTGATCCCCCGCCGACACAATACAGTCATAGGGTCCGCGCTTTTCCACGTCATCAAGCACGGCGCGAAGGGCGGTTAGGTTAGCGTGGACGTCTGTAAATACTGCTATTCGCAAGACACGATCCAAGTCGACGTCTATAGCTTTTCGCCCCAAACTGGGATGGGGTCAGCAACCGACGAGATAAACGCGGTTCAGCCTATGCAGCTTAGCGGTCACCTGGCAATAGCAACCAAGAGTCAAGCGTTGACCCGAACCTGTGATACGCTCGGCCCACACGGCGCATGATGCGTCGTATTTTTATCCCATATGCCAAAGATTAAAACTCGCAAAGCAGCCATAAAACGCCTCCGCCTTACGCGACGTGGAAAAGTCACGCGGGCCAAGTCGTGGGCTGGCCCATACCGAGCGCGCAAGAGCCGTAGAGCGAGGCGTGCAAAGGGTCACGAGCAGCTGTTAACTCTGGGGCAACGCCGCCAAGCGTTACGCCTCCTAGCAAACTAGGTTACGGTCCATGGCACGAGTTAAGCGGGGAGTCACAGCACGACGTCGGCGACGCAAGGTCTTAAAGGCAGTACGTGGCCATCGAGGCGCACGAAGTCGCCACTACCGTGCCGCGCACGAAGATCTTCTTCATTCACGACAATATGCGTATCGTGATCGCCGAAATCGCAAACGACAAATGCGTCGCCTGTGGATCATGCAAATCAATGCTGGAGCCCGAATTCATGGGCTTTCGTATGGTGCATTTATACGTGGCCTAAAGTCCGCCAACGTTAACCTTAATCGAAAGATTCTTGCCGATCTTGCCGCCCATGAGCCTCAAGCCTTTGAAGCGCTCGTCCAAACTGCTCGAGCCGACGCTTAGGCTTTAAAACGTCGGCATGGGGAGCGGCGTTCACATGATTACGAGCGTTCGTAACCGAAGGGTGGCACAAGCCCGACGATTGCACCGCAGTGGCGTACGCCGGCAAGAAGGTCTTACTCTGCTCGAAGGTCCACGCTTGGTATCAGAAGGTGCGGAAGCCGGACTCCTGCAAACGGTGTTTGTGGCCACAAATGCGGATATCATCGCGGAACATGCAGCGGAGGCTGCTACCGCGGCTGGTGCTGAGGTCCTACGTTGCTCGCCTCACGTGGTCTCCGCAGCATCCGAAAGCCATGGCCCTCAAGGAATCGTCGCTATCGGAAATGTGCCCCATGTAGACGGTCTTGCAGAACCTGCACTAATCCTTGTCATCGATGGCATACAGGACCCTGGCAATCTCGGTTCACTGGTTCGAACAGCCGCCGCGGCAGGCGCATCAATGATTTTTCGGTCGCCGGGCAGCGCCGACCCTTTCAGCCCGAAAGCAATGCGCGCTGGTGCTGGCGCGCAGTTTCGGATACCTATTCGGGACACAGAAAGCCCAACCACCCTTCCTTCTACTATTCAAACAACACGGTTTCATGCATCGGCAGCCGACGGCGAGATCAACTATGACCAGATAGATTGGACCGAGCCATCGGGTGTTGTTGTTGGCGCCGAAACACGCGGAGTCTCTACCGCATGGCTGAGCGCCTGCCTCAAGACAGTCCGTGTTCCATTGCACCGTGGAGTCGAGTCATTAAATGCGGCGGCGGCGGCGGCCGTTATCCTGTTCGAGGCCGCGCGGCAGCGCACAGCAGAATCGACGATCGGGGAGTAGGGTGCGCGAACGGCTGGATCAACTTCACGTCACCGCACGTGACGAGCTTGCAAAGGCTACGACTGACGCTGCGATCGAGGCGTGGCGGGTCTTATACCTCGGTCGACGCAGCGAGTTAACCAAGGTTTTGCGATCAATTAGAGATCTGCCCGCCACCGATCGTAAAGACGCCGGTCAGACGGCAAATTCGGTGCGAAAGTCATTACAAATCGCGTATGACGAAAAGATTGCACGACAAAATCAAGCCCTCACCAGAGACGACATTGATACGACAATGCCGGGTTATCCGATGCGACTTGGCAGCCTACACCCCTTAACCCAAACGCTGCGGAGCATACGCCAGATTTTTGCACCTCTCGGATTTCGTGCGGTAACCGGCCCGGAGGTCGAATGGGACCGCTATAACTTTGAACTACTTAATATCCCGGCTGACCACCCTGCCCGAGACATGTGGGACACGTTTCACGTCCAAGATGACAAGCGTCCCGGAGAAATCCTGCTTCGCACGCATACGTCACCCGTCCAAGCTCGAATCATGGAACAAGTGTCTCCGCCAGTACGCATGATCGTGCCAGGCAAGGTGTATCGCTACGAAGATCGCGACGCTTCTCATGAAGCAGAATTGATGCAGGTCGAAGGACTCGCGATTGACGAACAGATCACAATGGCAGATCTAAGAGGCACGCTCGCTCACTTCATTCGAGCAATGTTTGGCGCAGATCGTGACCACCGACTCCGCGCCAGTTACTTCCCATTCACTGAACCTAGTGTCGAGGTCGATGTGTCCTGTCACGTCTGTGAGGGCTCGGGGTGCTCGTTATGCAGCAACACTGGATGGATCGAGATCCTAGGTGCAGGGATGGTCCATCCAACTGTCCTGGTCAACGTTGGCTACGATCCCCAACAGTATCAGGGGTTCGCATTCGGAATGGGTGTTGAAAGAATCACGATGGTCAAGCTGGGCGTCACAGACATCCGTGACTTTTACCGCAACGACCTGCGGTTCCTGAGACAGTTCACGTAACTCATGCGCGTTCCATTCGAGTGGCTCTGCGAACTCACGGGCATAGACGCCCCTGTCGACGAAGTAGCGCAACGACTCACCAATGCCGGGTTCGAGGTAGAAACTATTCACCGAACGGGGAGTCACTGGCACCACATTGTGGTTGGTCAAGTCGATCGAATTGACCCGCACCCGAATGCCGATCGTCTCACTCTTCCGACCATTACGACTGGTGACCAACAAGTACAGGTTGTCTGTGGTGCCTCAAACTTCAAGGTTGGAGACAAGATCGCCTTCGCTCATGAAGGTGCACTACTGTACGACCCCCGAAATCCGACACCTGAACTTAAAGAGCTAAAGGCTTCAACCATCAGGGGGGTCCCCTCACACGGGATGCTCTGTTCGGCCCGGGAGTTGGGGCTAAGCGATGACCACGATGGCATTGTCGTCCTCGAAATGGATGCTCCTATCGGCCAGCCATTGGTCGAGGTTATCGGCAATGAGATTATCGAGTTTGAACTTAAGGCAAATCGTCCCGACGTTTTGTCAATGGTCGGTATTGCTCGTGAAGCCGCCGCCCTGTACGAGTCTCAACTTCGTGCGCCACCAATGGAGGGCCTCAATCCTTCCTTGTCGTCGGGATTGTCCGTCAACCTAGATATAGCGGACCCCGACTTATGTCCGCGCTACTCGGCAGCATTTGTCGTCGACGTAGAAGTGGCTGAGTCGCCCTCCTGGCTCCGCAAACGGCTAGATCTCGCCGGAATGCGACCAATCAACACCATCGTGGACGTAACCAACTACGTGATGCTGGAACTCGGACAGCCACTCCATGCGTTCGACTGGGACACCCTTCGGGGTGGCCTACTTAGCGTACGCAACGCTAACACCGGTGAGCGTCTCGTTACCCTAGATGGGCAAGATCGAGAACTGACACCCGAAACACTCTGCGTTGTTGATGCCGAAGGCCCAGTCGCCTTGGCTGGAGTCATGGGCGGCCTCGCTACAGAAGTAACAACCCGAACAAAAACTGTCCTCATCGAATCAGCCACGTTTAATCCCATTAGCGTAAGACGTAGCGCCCGCCAACTCGCGTTGCGGAGTGAAGCCTCACGTCGGTTCGAAAAGCGTCTTCCTCCTGAGTTAACCACCATCGCTCTTGCGCGGTGTGTTCAGCTACTTGCAGAGATCGGTGCCGGGCATGGGGAGACACTCTCAGCAGATTTTTATCCCTCTCCCAGTAAGACTGTTCCAGTACAGCTGGAATTTTCCCGGATTCAAGGGTTGCTGGGAGCGAGTTACTCGTCTGAAGAGGTCCATCGCGTACTGACCGCTATCGACTTCGAGGTTGAGGAGGATGGGGGCTACCTGTCAGTCACGCCGCCGTTCTGGCGCCGAGACGTCGCGAGTCCCGCCGATGTAATTGAAGAGATCGGTCGACTAGTAGGGTACGACCGGTTGCCAGAAACGTTACCTCTGGGCCGAGTCACGGCTGGCTTACCCGGGGAATACGATGCCGATGAAGACAGAGTCCGTGACGTTATGGTCGGTCTCGGCTTCTCCGAGTGCGTGACGTATGCCCTAACCAGCGAATCCCGCATGGCCCGCCTTCTCCCACCAGATCTTCTGGGCGGTAGCTCCGAGCATCCCCTGGGCGATGCCATGGCCTGGCAAACCATCCGGGAATCCTCCATGAATACTGCAGGTAACATCGTCTCAGATCGATTGTTGCCATTGGACCGTAAACCTGTACGGTTAGTTAATCCCCTATCTGTCGAGGAGTCATCGCTTCGTCTGACCGGGCTATCCACATTGCTCGAAAAGCTACGGGAAAACCGAAGACATATTGATCGAGACCTGCTCCTCTTCGAAGCTCAGCCTTCCTTCCTTCCTAGATCAGGGGACCTGCCTGAAGAGCCCCTTGTTTTAACCGCGGTGCTAGGACAACGGATAAGTGCTAACCGCTGGGACGACGTTACAGATATCCAGCTGCCCTTTGTCAGGGGATTACTCGAAGAAATCTTCCTGCGTATAGAGATAGATGCTGAGAATGTTGATCACGAGATGCTCCAGCACCCCACATTCGCCGCGGGTAATGCGGTCGCCGCCAGTATGGACGGTCGGCTTCTCGCCGCCTATGGCGAAATTTCCCCAGCAATTTCAACCCAGTTTGATCTCGAAGATCGGACATGGGCTGTGTTAATCGACTTGTCAATGGTGCGCAAATCCCCGAGCAGCGGACACGCCTTCAAACCATGGTCCGAGTACCCAATGGCGCGCCGTGATATAGCCGTGCTCGTCGACCTGGCCACTGCCCAAGCTGATGTGTATAAAGCAATCCAAAAGGCTGGACAGCCTTTACTCCAAACGGTCCGGCTGTTTGACGAGTACACAGGTGAACAAATCGCTGCTGGACAACGAAGCCTCGCGTACGCGCTCGGTTACGGATCACCGAATCGAACGCTGACCGACGCCGAGGCTGACAAAGCTCACGCAAAAGTAGTTCGCGCCCTCACGCACAAATTCGGTGCCAAGCTTCGAACCTAGGACACAGTCCTGATCTTAAGTGCTCACCAAGCTATGGCGGATTATTCCGGGTCTTCCATCATCACCGGAGCCGCATGTAGTTCGTCAGCGCAGGGTTGGTCAATAGGAACTGGCGTCGGCAGATTGTTTTTCTCTATATACCCCTTGGAAGCCAGCCAAGCTTCGACTTCCTCGCCACTAACGTCGGCCAGCATTCGACCATCCACCACGACGCACGGTGATAAAGGTTGTCCGCTCTTAGTCACCATCTCCTGATAGATATCAGGATTGTTGATGATGTCCTTGTCTTCATAGACCAACCCATACTTGCCGAGCACCGCACGTACACCATTGCTCCAGCCACAGACCGGCTTCAAATACGCTGTGATCACCGGCGTTTGATTGCTCATCTTCATCATCACTTATCTGCTCACAACAATGTAAATCTAAGTGACGTCCACACCTTAGGTCCATAAAAAACCTTGAGGGCCTATTGACCATTCCTGAGCCAGCAGTAACGCTAACCATATGAAAACTGAGATGTGGATTGCGTCACGATGAAAAGACTCGCTCCTGGTGACCTTCTCCCACAACTCGTTGGTCGTTGGATCGATGGATCACCGGCAACCATCCCCGATGATCTTGCTGCGTCGGCCACGGTTCTACTTTTTTATCGAGGTCTCTGGTGATCCCACTGCAGGCGGCAGTTAGCCGCCTACAACTATGTTCTCGACGCGTTTAAGGCCATCGATGTTCAGGTCGTCGCGCTTTCCGTCGATTCGGTGACTGAGAGCAACACGCTTTGCGATCGCTTAGGCCTAGAGCTTCCGGTGGTTTCCGAACTGGATTATCCGTCCTCGGTAGACATCATCGGTGCCTATCGCAATGAATCGAAACGGTCACATCAAGCAACAGCGCTAGTAGCCGATAGGCATCGAATTATCCAGCATGCTGTTTACAGCGCAACAAACATTGGACGCCTGATGCCCGAGGAAGTCCTACGAGTATTGAGCTAGGACTCATTACTCGAGATGGGGATTGACCGATGCCCATTCTGCAACGGGCGGCAAAATACCCATCTCGATCGTTTCGTCGCGAAGCACCTCGAGATGTGCGTACGCAGCATCGAGTTCCGCCCGCTCTTCATCATCACCCTGAGGTAGCGTCCACTGCACTCCGTCAGCCCCAAGTTGTACGGGCATCGCCATCATCACATGGCGGTACGGCTCACCAGTCAAATATGCCCCGCACGGCCATTCGAATGTTTCTCCACCCGCAGCAGCCCTCACCATCATCGCGGTGTGATGGCCTGGGGATTGAAACGAAGACCTTCCACGCAGCCTAATTATTCGCGCCCCGCCATCGATCACTTGTGCTCGAATCTCCGCCCAGCCCTCCTCGGTCAATTCAATTCCATTTACCCGGCTTGTACCAGAAATAATGTCGTTAAGCGGAACTCCGTCAACCCTCGTATGACTCTTAAACAGGGCCATTTCTTGACCGTGCCCCCCAAACGTTCGGCATCCCGTGATCATGTGCTGAGGGACCCCGAAATGTGAGGCTAAGCTCGTCTGCAATCGAGTGCTATCAAGTCCTGCCAACGTGGTGACACGCTGTGGGGGTAATCCGGAATGCACAAGCGTCACCAAGCCGGTGATGTCGGCTGGGTTGAATACAACTACGACGAGTCGCGCATTGGGAGCATACGTCGCGATGTCTTTTCCAAGCTGTGCGGCTATTTCCGCATTGCCACGGAGCAAATCCTCTCGCGTCATCCCGTCACGGCGCGGTGCACCACCCGAGCTAAGGACAAACGAGGCATCGGACAACGCCTCAGCCACATCAGTTGTCCAAGATACAACGGCATCCGGAAACCCACAGTGGTGAATCTCAGCCGCAGCGCCCTCAAGGCCCTCGGCAAATGGGTCGTACATAGTGACGTGGCTGGCAGTCCCAGTTGCCAATAGGGACTGCACAATATTGGATCCCACGGCTCCGGCCGCGCCTAACACAGAAACCTTGCTCAAAGTCGTATAAGCCATGATGAATTCTTCCTAAGCCTTCATGCCCTCGAGAGCTGCCGCACCAGCACTACTCAACAGGCGCAAATCATTTCCAAAATCTATGAGCGTGAATCCCTGCTCCACTAATTCACGAGCTTTTGCAACATCCGAGATCGGAGTCCCGGCCGGCTTTCCATTCGCCTTAGCCCCCGCAAGGATGGCATCGATCGCCGCGACATGCTGGGTGTTGACAAAGGCGTCGGTTTTCGAGAGCCCCATGGATAGTGCCAGATCATTTGGCCCAATAAACGCAACATCTATGCCATCAACGGCCATAATCGCCTCTATATTGTTGACCCCTTCCATGTCCTCGATCTGGGGACAGACAAGCACTTGTTCGTTGATTCTGTCCCCGTCCTGCGCATTAATCGTGGCACGACCAGAACCCGACGAACGCTGTCCCCTCGGGGGATAACGACACGCATCAGCAATAGCCTTTGCTTGTTCAACTGTGCTGACGTGCGGAACGATCACACCCATCGCTCCAGCATCAAGAGTACGAGCCAAAACAGTAGGGTCGTGAGATTCAACGCGGGTCATCGGTACACCACCTCTGGCCTCAATGGCCCGAAAGGCATTGGTCATGCTCCCGATATCCCACTGCGCATGCTCCGCATCAACAGCCAACCACTCATACCCCAGATCAACAAGTACCTCGGCCGCCATGGGTGATACAAGATTTAGGAATGATCCAAACGATGGCTGGCCGGCCATGATTTTCTGTCGAACCGGATTGGGAAAGTTCACAAAGTAAGCCCTTGTATATTTGCAGTAGTAATGCTGAATTGTGACGCATGCCGTGGTTGCTGTCAGCACAGCATCGTGAGACAACCGATGAACTACGTGAGAAGGCGAGTCTCCGGGTAGGTCCCCACCCAGGAAAACCAAAGACTGTTGCTATGCACCATCGGCGATAGCCGAGCCCCCTGCATTGGCCCTCTGATTCCATGCCCCCACAGGTTCCACGTGCTACCGGTTTCGCGATCTTTGAAACCCTCCGCGGTCGCGTCGAAACTAAGCGTGCGCTCGCCGACCTTTCGCTCGTACGCCATAGCAGTGCCGGTATCTCTCGAATGCCTTATTTCGGTCTGGTCAAGCACTGAGACAGTGCCTGGAAACCAAACCGCCACAACTGGTCGATCACCAAGAGAAATGTTTATGGTCCGCTGTTGAACCAAGCGGTCGAGATCGACAGCAAGAGCGTCACCATCAACGGCCATCGCCAGCACACGACGCGTAGCAGGTAGCCGCGCGTCGAGACGTCCGGAAAAGTACATAGAAGGGATCTGTCGACTGTCATAGCCTGGATATGGAGTCGTGCCGTATGAGCCGTGAACAACAGGCCACTCGGTGCTCAACACCCTTCCATCCGGAAAAGCTCGTTGAAAATCCGAATAGCTCACAAGCAAGGACGGTCGAGTCTCAAGACGAATGCCCGTGAGATCTCCCACTACCGCCTCTCCATTAAGCTGCTGCCACCATGTCTGGGTTAACGTGTCCCACATCAGCAATCCACCGTTTCGGACGTTGCCAGAAACCCCAAATCTCACTGTAGCGTTCACTACCCGACGGTCAAAGACTCGCCACGTGTTAGTTCGAGGACAATAAGTGACGGCAACCGGCTCTCCGCCGACCACGTCATTGACAACCTCGTGCCAGAGCAAAACCTGTAAGGGATAAGCACGAACATCACCATTCGCGGCAAAGGCGATTACCGGTTCGCGGCCATCGATAAATGTTCTGGCGGTACGCGTATTCCAAAAACGCGGCTTATCGATAGGCTCAATCGCATCACGAGTAGTCCCAACTTTATGAATTTCTGACAGTAAGACCTTCTTAATATGGAAATTCGTGGTCCAGTGCTCACTACGCCAGATCTCAATCAACCGCGTCTCCCGTGCTGTCACAGGAACTAATGAGCGTGTCCGTGTCACGGCAAGGTCTAGCGGTAACTGGAGATGTCCTTGAGCCCCTGCTGTCGATAGGGTCGATGACACGACCGCTGTAAACGGAAGGTCCTTCGGCTGCTGACCTCCCGTGGCCCTTCTTTTTTCTAAGCCAATCTCGGAGGGGCCTTCGGTACAGGCCCATAGTGCTAGTCCAGACAAAGCGGTGAAGCTAAGCAACTGCCGTCGACTAGGCCGCTTTGATTTAGTTTGACTCCGACCAGCCCTACTGTTTACACCAGACAAATCTATACACCCTGAGCATCCGCCGTGTGAAACACGTCAACACCGCCACCCAACCCACCATCAGCATCGCGCAAAATCAGAGTCGGGCTCGCAAAAGCCGATCGACCTGGCAAAGATGGTACGTGAACATCCCAACCCCTACGACGCAGGTCTGAAATCGTCTCGTCCCCAAATCGCCCATCAACAGTGACCCAAGGGGTACTAGCATCAACTCTCGGAGCACTTACCGCTTCCTGAGCACCCAACGAATGGTCGACTATGTTCCCAACAAGTTGTGCAACGCAGTTTGTAATGCGTCGCCCCCCGGACGCCCCAACCGCAAATGCTCGCCCATCCGGGATAAACACAATCGCAGGGGTCATGTTGTTCAGACCAAATCGTCGAGGAGCCACAGACGTAAGCCGACCAGGGACAGGATCGAACCAGTACATCCCATTGTTCCAAACGATGCCCGTGTTACCTGGGATCACCTCCGAGCCCCAACCACCACCCAAAGTATTGGTCAGCGAAACCAAACCACCACGACCATCGGCGGTGCAGAGATGCGTTGTTGAAGTTTCACCCTTTACCCGTTGGCCTTCTCGCGCTTCATCTTGATAAGCCCAAGCATCACCTGGTTTGACCCCATGGGTTAGCGCGTCCGGACCGATTAAATCGTACCGCCCACCCGCGTAAGCCTTTGACACTAACGAATCCCAGGGAACTTCGGCTCGCGCAGGGTCTGTCATAAACCGAAAACGGTCAGCGTAGGCAAGTCGGGCCGCGCCCAGAAACGTATGGAGCCGTTCGGCCGAATTGTGATCGTGGCTCGCCACATCAAACCGCTCATAGATGTTTAACGTCTCAGCGGTTGTAGGACCCGCACAGCCAGGCCCCGGAAGCAGCACTGTGGCTTGGCGATATGTTGTGTGTAGCGGAGTTCCCACTTGCGCCCGATATTCCGCGAGGTCTGCACGTTCAATTACTCCGTCATTTGCGATTGAGTCGGATGCCACCACCGCCGCAACATCACCAACATAAAAACTTTCAGGACCATCCAAAGCTATGGCTTCAAGACTGTTGCCAAGTTCTGGTTGCGTTAGACGAACAACGTCAAAATGGTCAGATGTCGGGGGGGCTCCGCCAGGATAATATCGCTTCTGAAGTTCTGGATGGCGCTGGGCTGCAGTCGCCATCGTCGCCATAAATGCCGTGTCATACCACGACAGCTCAAAACCCTGACGCGCTAGGGCCACAGCAGGCTGGACCAATTCATTCCACGGCATCTCGCCGTGCCGCTTATGTAAAAGAGCCAATCCTGCTACAGCTCCCGGAACAGCCATGGCCCGATGACCATGCAGGTTGGCGTCACCCTGAACGCCACTCCAAAGAAAGCCGCTCACATTCTCTCGTCCATCTAGTGGGTACTTCTCAGCTGTCGCGCCTGTGCCTGACCGCATCGGAAATCCGACCACTTCTGTAGCCTCGCCTGAACTCACCACGGCGTACCCACCACCACCCACACCACTGTTCCAAGGCTCGACGACACCAACAGCGAACGCAGAGGCCACCGCCGCATCAGCAGCTGAACCTCCAGCCGCTAGTACTTCCGCACCTACAGCGCTAGCAGCAGGGTGTTTTGTTGCCACCATCCCGTGCTGTCCACGGGCCTCGGACTTCTCTATAGAAATCTCAGAGCGGGACACCGCCACCACGCCTTACTCGTTACTCACATCAGAAAACAGCGCACTTACCGATTCACCAGTATGAATCCGTCGAATAGCCTCCGCCAGCATAGGAGCAACAGACAAAACGTGGATTTTGCTTATGGGTCGCTCCGTTTCAAGAGGAATGCTGTCAGTTACCACCATCTCTTCAAGCGGCGATTCATTAATGACTTCATAGGCCTCTTCAAGGAACACCGGGTGAACACAGGCTCCAAAAATGGCTCGAGGCTTATGCCTCATAATCTCGCGGAGACTCTCACGCAAGCTTTGGCCAGTAGCGACCTCGTCATCTACGTAGAGAACAGAGCGACCACGAACATCACCAACAAGCCCACGGACCTGAACATTCGACGTTATCGGATCTCGAAACTTATCAATCACCGCCAGCGGGGTCTTTAGCCGTCGTGCACACTCGCTAGCAGCCTTAATCCGACCTGTGTCGCCAACCACAACCAAATCATCTATCTCAAGACCAGCGAAATACTGTGTAAGCAGCGGCATGCCGGTGAGATGGTCGCCTGGAATGCTAAAAAACCCGCCTATTTGCTCTGCGTGCAAATCAAGTGTCAACACGCGATCAGCCCCAGCCGTGGCAAGCAGATCAGCAACCAGTCGGGCTGTGATGGGCACTCGCGGTTGATCCTTCTTATCCGACCGCATATAGGGAAAGTACGGAATAACGGCAGTAACACGAGCAGCCGATGCTCTCCGGAGCGCATCGATCGTTATCAAAAGCTCCATTGTCATGTGATTGACAGGACGGCGAGCCGTCTGAACCACAAACACGTCTGCCTCACGAACGTTTTCAAGCACTCGTACAAACGTGTTGTCGTTGCCGTACTCGAAAATATCTACCCCGCCAAGTTCGCAGCCAATCTCCCGACATATACCCTCGGCTAGAGAAGCATGACTGCGACAGCCGAAGACCATTAAATTATCGTTTGGTGCACCCATACGGCCTCCTCGTATGACCATCTGTTAACGAATCGGTTCGTAGCAGAGAACTACCGGCATCACGGCGTGGCGAAGTACATGAGTAGCAGTGGGGCCTAGATCACAATCATGTTCGCCAAGGAATCTGTGCGATCCCACAACAATGGCGCTGGCATTTTCCTCCAAGCTCGTCTCAACGATAGCGGTAGATGCACGGCGCGCTTGCCTAATTTCAGTACGGACCCCAATCCCTTGAAACTTTGACAGGTCCTGTTTTATCCGATCCTGGGCTGCTGCAAGAACAGCCTCGGCTGACAATAGGGCGACGTCGCTTGAGGCCTCAACAGGAAGTGCTCGACTAACCTCAATCACGTGGAGTAGCAGAAGAGGGACGGATTGCTGACCGGCGAGCAACGCACCGGTGACGGTGACGTTCGGATCCATATGGGAACCACCTATCGCTGCAACCACTGGTTGGTCGTTATCAGCACGCATGACACTGGGTCTCTATCACCACCTACGCGGTCACTGTTTTCTCTGTTGTGTCAGCCTTTGCTTCTTGACCAGGAGAGGGGGTGGCCAACAGAAGATCGCGCACCTCCGCCTCGAGATCTCCGGCCACATCCGCATTAGTTCGAAGAAAATCCTTAGCCTTCTCCCGCCCCATGCCTAGCCGTGTGTCTCCATAGGTGTAGTGCGCACCATTCTTCTCAAGCATGCCGTGCTCTACACCAAGATCCAATAAATCACCTTCCCGCGAAATCCCCTGCCCGAAAACCATGTCGAACTCGCAAAACCGGAAGGGCGGAGCAACTTTGTTCTTTACGACTCGAACTCGTGTCCGAGCACCAACAACTTCGGTGCCTTGCTTGATTTGTCCAATGCGACGGATGTCCAAGCGAACCGACGAGTAGAACTTGAGGGCCCGCCCCCCAGGCGTGGTTTCTGGATTCCCAAACATGACGCCGATCTTTTCACGCAACTGGTTGATGAAAATCACGATTGCACGCGACCGACTAATATTAGCCGTCAGCTTCCGCATTGCCTGCGACATAAGTCGCGCTTGCAAGCCCACTTGTGTGTCGCCCATGTCCCCATCAATCTCTGCTCGCGGCACCAAGGCTGCTACAGAATCGACAACAACCAGATCGACAGCATTACTGCGAACAAAGACGTCAGTTATCTCGAGAGCTTCCTCGCCAGCACTTGGCTGCGACAAAATTAATTCCCCAACATTAACCCCCAAAGCCTCAGCGTAGGTCGGATCCATGGCGTGTTCGACATCTACGAACACAGCCGAGCCACCAGCTTTTTGCACTTCAGCTACTGCGTGTAACGCCAACGTTGTTTTCCCGGAAGCTTCGGGGCCAAAAATCTCAACGATCCGACCCCGGGGCAAGCCGCCTACTCCGAGCGCAATATCAATTCCCAGCGACCCAGTCGACACCACCGGGATCTTTTCAGCATGCACCGATCCCATCCGCATTACTGAGCCTGACCCAAATTTCCGCTCTATCTGCTCAATCGCAGCTTCTATAGCCTTCGCTTGGTCGTCAGCCATCAGCCATTGGCTCCATCCCATCAGCCAGCGAATCTCATCACCGGCAGTCCCATTGGCCCTCATCTTATCGAAGGCTCGGCGAGCGCGCCCGTCCCAAGTTGCAGATGTGGACTCATCCAGATAAGTTTTGCCATTCAGGCCAGCCCAAGTAACCGAATGCCAGCAGACCAAAGTCGGGCGGTAATGTTGTACGGTCCCGGCCAGATACAGGTTCAGTCTGTCGACGCCCTTCCCGTCGGCCCACGCGACGTTGCTCTACAAGTAGCTGTCTCGGGTATCTGCGGAACGGATCTTCACTACTGGGACGGTTGGGAGTTCGATGCTTGGTTCCCAGAGAAACCTGGCCCCTGGGTTCCAGGCCACGAATTCACAGCCGTGGTGCTGAGCGTTGGCGCATCCGTGGATGATCTAGCCCCGGGTGACAAAGTCGTCATAGAACCTAATCTCCCTTGCGAGGACTGCCCAACGTGCGATCGAGGATTATTCAATTTTTGCAAAGAGCGCAGCCAGCTCCCACGTGGGGGATGGGCAGATCAACTGGTTCTGAATCGCAACAATCTGGTACCGCTTCCTGATGGGACCGACATCGTAACTGCAAGCCTCACCGAACCGCTTTCTTGTGTGCTCCGTGGTTTCGATCGGGTGCAGATCACGCCGGGCGATACCATCTTTATAGCTGGAGCCGGGCCGATTGGATTGCTTGCCCTCCAAGTTGCAAAGCAGCAACAAGCTGGAACGACTATTCTCAGCGAGCCAATCGAAGCTAGGCGCACAGTTGCGGCCAAACTTGGTGCGGACCACATTCTTGATCCAAGCACCGAAAATGTTAAAACCGCAATTCGTGACCTAACCGACGGGCTTGGTGCCGATCTCTCTATTGAATCGGCAGGGGCGAATCCTGCGTTCGCAGCGTGCCTTGAGGGAGTTCGAGACGCCGGAACCATTCTTGTGCTGAGTGTCGGCAACCCTGCGACAACGTTTTCGCTGCGTCCGTTCGATCTCTTTGCACATGAGCTTACGATCGTAGGCAGTAACACGCGCCTGCACACATTTCACCGCGCGCTTGAAATGATCCCGACTCTTGGTGCCGAACCAATCATCACGCATACCTTCGATCTGGCCAACGCTGCAGAAGCGATAAAGACGGCCAAGTCTGGTCAAGGGGCAAAGGTTGTTTTCGACCTACGTTGATCGCTTTAGGTACGAGTCAATTTGTTGTCAGGACCCCGGCAACTGAAAACACGGAATCCACCCTTGGAGACCAACTGGGAAACGTGCTGAAAATCACGCTTCAATAAGGCCGCCGGACTGTGTGCACCAGTAAGCACAATTCGAAGTTCCCCTGAAGGCTTCAATGCGTTTCGTGCGGATCTCACCATGCGTCCACTAGGACCATGGTCTACGAAAGGACCCACGTGAAGCGGGGGATAACAGATCACGACATCAAACGGTTCGGCAGCACTAGGAACCAGATCGGAGGTAAAAGCGTCAGCCTGAACGTTATTCGATTCAAAGGTTTTTTGAGAAGTTGCTATAGCAGCGTAACTCCAATCGCAGGCAGTTACGGATCGATCATCACGAGCCGCCACCACACTAAGCGCCCCATTTCCGCACCCAAGATCGAGCCAATTTCCACCAACTTCGGGTAACGTTTCGGCTAGAAGCCGTGTTGCCGGATCGATTCGGCCAGCCGAGAACAACGTGGGATGACGGTGTAGCACGACTTCACGACCGCCGAGCATATCTGCCTGTATCCATTCAAACTTTATCGGTGGCACCTGGTCTACCTCACGCTCATGGACATAGAGACGACGATGGGCCCCGATAGCGCTGTCGACTCTTCGTCCAATCATCTTCTCGGCACGCTTAGTTACTGACTCAATGCCACGACCACGATCACCAACTAAAACGAGTTGGCCACCATGATGCAAGAGCGAAAAAGCCTTTTGAATCAGCCAGTCGACGCCTGCTCTGCCAAGCCAATAGGGCACTCGCATCACAACCATCGGTACACACCGCGCACCTAGCGATTCGAGTTCACATACGCGCCATGAACCAGCTGCCGCCGCACAACTCTCAGCCGCTCCCACCGTCAACGGCACAAGTGTTCCTTCACCCGACCAATCTGCCGCACGACCAATCGCTGCCACACCGGCATCCCAAGCTGCCATCTCCACAACGGTTTCTGCCAACCGATCTCCAACCGACCTCTCCAACAAGCGTAGTTCGGGATCGAGAATGCCGCCCGGCTGGTCAGCCCTCGCTGGTATATCAACATAACCCGACCTAACACGGACCTGCCGTTCAACAATGGATCCGGCATCAATCATTTTGTGTTCAAAGTTCGCAACTGCAAGCTCTCATGGCACACTAATCATCCCTTCTTGTGAATGGTCCCTGATCATGCCAACTGGATCTGACCTCAAAGATCGAATTTCCACAATCATCGAGTCCAACCGTGAGGACATCGTAGAAGTCGGTGAAACCATTCTCCGAAATCCAGAGCTGGGCTTTAAGGAAGTGGAAACGTCCGCCCTAGTTCAACGTAAATTCGAAGAGCTCGAGTTGGATTATCGATCCGGCCTCGCCAAGACCGGCGTAAAGGCCAAGATTGACACAGGGCGACCTGGCCCAACTCTAGCGCTCATTGGCGAACTAGATGCACTCGTTGTACCTGGCCATCCACACGAAAACCTCGACACACATGCCGCCCACGCCTGTGGCCACAACGCCCAGATCGCAGGGCTCATTGGTGCCGCGACTGCACTAACCGATCCCAACATCCTGCGCGAACTATCAGGATCAATCGTCCTCATGGCTGTTCCAGCGGAGGAATACGTTGAAGTCGAATACCGCCACCAGCTCGTCAAGGATGGGCAGCTGGAGTTCCTAGGCGGAAAACCAGAATTAATCCGTCGCGGAGAATTTGACGACGTCGACATCGCCATGATGATCCATACTCACTCAAATCCCGATGAAAACGGAATGGCCGCGGTTACCGAGTCGAACAACGGTTGCGTGGTCAAGCAGATCAAGTACGTGGGACAGGCTGCCCACGCTGGTGGGTCCCCCCATCTCGGAATTAACGCCTTGTATGCAGCACATATCGGGATGGCTGCAATCAATGCCATTCGAGAAACGTTTCGAGACGAGGATGCAATTCGTGTTCATCCAATCGTCACTCACGGTGGAGACTTGGTTAACGTGATTCCAGCCGAGGTAATACTTGAGACCTATGTCCGTGGCAAAACAACCGATGCGATCGATGCCGCGGACGCCAAAGTCGATCGCGCTCTTAAAGCCGGAGCCCTAGCGCTCGGGGCTGACATCGAAATCATCACCCTTCCTGGGTACCTTCCGCTCATCAACGACTCTAGCCTCGGCGAATACTTTCTGGACAATCAGCGAAGAGTGCACGGTGACGCAAGAGTTGTTCGGCAAGGTCACCGGACAGGCTCAACAGACATGGGTGACGTATCTCACATCATGCCGGCACTCCATCCATCGATGGCAGGAGCAACCGGGAACAACCACGCGGTGGACTGGGCCATTGCCGATCCACAGATGGCCTACATTGAACCCGCCAAGGCCCTCGCCTGGATGGCAGCAGATTTGTTGTCTGGCGACGCTAGCAAGGGGCGCCGCCTCGTCGAAGAGTTTGAGCCACTTATGACCAAAGACGAATACCTGCGTTACCAACGCGGGATCGGAAAAACTGACCTTTGGTCCGGCGCAGCACCCAGCTGATGTAACGACCGATACAATAAGCTATATAGCCTGCAGCTGAAGGTCCTAGATGCGACGGCTCATTCTTATCGGCGCACTTCTTCTGGTGCTCTCAGCCTGCGGCCAAGCCGCCAGCACAAGCGCTGGCCCACCCAAGGCGGACACCATTAAAAAGTACCCAACCAAGTACAACGTTTACCCGGAAACCATTATCAACGCCGAAAATACTTACACCGCGGTCATCAAGACAAATCTCGGCGATTTAAGTTTTCAGTTGCTGGCCGACGAGTCGCCATTGGCCGTCAATAGTTTTGTCTTTCTTGCGCGGGAAGGCTTCTTTGACGGAGTTCCATTCCACCGAATCATTCCAGGATTCATGGCACAAGGTGGAGATCCAACCGGCAGAGGCACTGAGGGCCCTGGATACCGATTCGACATCGAGACCCCACAACGGCCCTACACTCGCGGGTCGCTGGCAATGGCAAATGCAGGGCCAGGAACCAACGGGTCCCAGTTTTTCATTGTGTTCAGCGATCTGACAGCAGAGGGACGTCTTAGTCCCGATTATTCCTTGTTTGGGCAAATGACAGATGGGGAAGATGCCCTTGCCGCGCTGGAAGCAATACCCGTGGGACCAAGCATGTCTGGGGAACGCTCTAAACCGCTAGAAGATGTTCACATCGTAACTATCCAGATCATCGAGAGTTAGTCCATGGCCGGTCTCTCCGGCACTCGGCAGGTGTTAGAAGTTGCTTCGCCGTTCCATCTTTGGGCAACGGTCTTGTCACATGGTTGGCATGCTTTAGCCCCATTTGGCTGGAACCCTTCGACGGATACCCTGACGCGGAGCGATCGATTGCCGTCGGGTCGGCTCTATGTCATCCACATGCAACCGGTTCCCGGGCCCGCGGATGACACTGGCAACATCATGCTTGAGTACCAACCGAGACCTTCCCCGTCGGACCTGTCAATCTTGAATGCCAGGACACGCTGGATGTTACGACTTGACGAAGATTTTTCTGCCTTCCATGCCCTGTGTCAGGCATCACCAACCCTTAAGCCCATCGCTGCCATCGGGGGTGGACGCCTATTGCGCAGCCCAGACATTTGGGAAGACCTCGTGAAAGGAATATGTACAACGAACGTGACCTGGGCACGCACCCAAAAAATGGTCAGTATGATCTCGAGGCTAGGGCCAACGCCTTCCGGATCACATCAAGAAGTGTTCCCGACACCTGACGAAGTGCTGCGTGCCGGACCTCGCTATCTAGAAAAGCGAGCGGGAGTCGGTTATCGCGCAAAAAGCATTCTGGCACTGGCAGAGAGTATCGCAAGTAAACAAATTGATCTGGCGTCGTTCCAAGAATCTACTATCTCGGACAGTGCGAGAGTCGCTGCACTGGAAACTCTTCCAGGTATCGGTCCGGTGACAGCCCGGTATCTGGCAATGCTTTACGGTTCATATCGTGACGTTGCGTTAGATAGCTCCACCCGCGCGTTCGCCCTGCGGATATGGGGAACAACTGCGAGCGACCCTGAGATTGTTAGCCGAGAACTATGTTCGTTCGGCCGATGGCGAGCACTAGCGTTCTGGTGTCTCCACTGGCTGCATTGGCCCAGTGTCCAAGATCGGATAATGGACCACTTCGAGCCATGACCGCATCTGAGCCAATAATGATTCCACCACATGGTTCGACCAAAGCCCGTAAGAAGCTAACCATGACGTTTCTTCTGGCCTTTACCGTCACGATTCTTGATCAAGCTATCAAGTTGCTCGTCGATCAGTCGCTGCCACCTAATGGCCTGTCCTTAGCCCCGTTCTTTGACTTTCAACGCGTCTATAACCCCGGCGTCAACTTCGGATTGCTCGCGGATCGCCCAACCGTAGTGCTAGCAGTTACCCTTGCGATTGGGATCGGCTGTGTCGGCTACGTGTTGCTTCAGCCTCCATCACGATGGTGGACCGTTTCCGGCTTTTCCCTTTTGATCGGCGGCGGGTTTGGCAACCTTGTAGACCGCTTGCGCACAGGCGCTGTCTTTGATTACCTCAACATCACACCATTCGTGGGATATCTGAACCTCGCCGATCTTGCCATCGGATGCGGAGTACTCCTTTTAGTACTAGAAGCACTGCTGCTTAGCAAAAACCATGACTCCTAACTACCCTTACCAGCAGCCTAAACCCGGCCCCCCCGGCGCGATTCGTACGCGCGCACCCAGCTCCGGAGGCCTGCGTTCTATCCACTGAGCTACGGGGGCGTGTCCTGTATCTTATTAAGCTGTAGCACTATGGAAATTTGGCGCTTGTTAATCTCTCCACCCGACTGTGGAGCCAGAAATTTAGCGACGGACCAAGCGATCGCCGAACAGGTCAGTTACGGAGCTTCGTTGCCAACCCTGCGGTTTTACTCGTGGAATCGCCCAACCCTAAGCCTCGGCTACGCTCAACCGATCTCGCTGGTCGACTCTAGACTAGCTAGTCGCCTAAAAATACCAATCGTCCGCCGGTCAACAGGCGGGCAAGCAATTCTTCATGACGATGAATTGACCTATTCAATCGCCCTTCCCCGCATACATGCATTGACTAAAAAGGGGATCATGGCCTCATACCAAATTTTCAACAATGCGTTTGCTCGTGGCTTCAAACAGCTTGGCCTGCCCGTAACGCAGGGGCCATGGGCACCGGCCTCTCATGCCTACCAAGATGCTGTCTGTTTTGGTGCCCCGAGTACACATGAACTTGCTGCGGGGGATCACAAGATGCTCGGGAGCGCGCAAACGAGGGTCGGAGGGACTATGTTGCAACACGGTAGCCTTCCGCTCTCCCATAATTCGACGCTCGATGAACTCCTTGGTCAACCGCAACCGCTGTCCCGGCGGGGACTGAGAGACTTCTTAACTCCAACTCCTACCATTGGAACACTAATTCAGGTGTTTACCGCCGCTCTAGCTAAAGAACTCAATATTTCGACCCATCCTGGCCATCTGAGCAGCCATGAGATAGAAACCCGAAACGCCCTAATGCATAAACGATACGAATGTGACTCGTGGCTTTACCGATGTTGATATGAATTCCCCAACTCACATTCTTGCCCGTGGTCTCGATATCTTCGAGAAGCTAAAACCTCGTATCCTTTTGGACCTAGGCTGTGGGGCCGGATCCGAAACTCCTATACTGGCCACATCCCTCCGAACCCGCATTATTGCTGTTGATCACGACGCCGCCGCATTGGCCGCTGCCCCCTCCCACCCAAGCGTTCTTTACGTGCGTGCTGACGCAACCCGGCTTCCCTTCGGAGAAAGCACAATTGACGCCTGCTATAGCTTCGGCCTCCTACAAGAACTTGGCCAAAATGGTGATGCTCCGCTGCGGTTGCTAACGCGAGAGCTTGATCGAGTACTAGAAAAATCTGGAGTCGCCATTCTCGGAACAATCGCAAACTTTAGAGATACCAGCTCCACCTATCGGAGCCTGACAGGAGCCGAGGTCTCGAAAGTTTTGCGCGGAAACATGGTGCTGCAAGAGCTTATTGGCCTTATGGACATCAATATCGACGGACAAGAAACGCGTTATTGGTATATTTCGGCAACCCCCACAAAAAACAGTGAGTGACAACTCACTTTACAATGATCAACCGCTCATCTTCGGGGTTTCCTTCTGGGCTAGGTTAGGCGTAGTTCGCAAACTCGTGCTCCCCTAGATAGCGTCGCTGCCTTTTGTTTGCCTGCGACAAAACATCAGCGTCGAAACGGAAATCTAGAAAAGGGGGAAATACCTGGGCCATCATCCGACGTCCGTAGTGCACCTGTAGTAAATACCGCGTTTGGTCGGTCGTGTTTGCTGATCCCCGGTGCCACACTTCTGATCTGAAAAACACAGCATCTCCAGCATTGCAGACCACCCGGTGTGGTCCAACTCCGTTCCATTCGGTTTCGTTCTCAGACGGTGGCCGGCCAGCTCGATGACTGCCTGGGACAAAAATGGTCGGGGCCAAGTCGTCAGTAATGTCAGTCAGATAGTAATGACACGTAGCAATATAGACCGGAATTTCAACCCGTGGATCACGCATCACCTCTTCGGGTAATTCAAGTGGCTGATAGTCTGCATGAAGCTGCTGATCAGCCCGGCCCGGCCCGTTGATCCAGCCTGATTGCCCGATGATATGACAGTCGTCACCCATTACCGCATCAGCTACGTCAGCCGCGGGTGCCCGGTCCAAGAACTGCAGGAAGTACGAGTCCTGATTAAAAACACACTTCGTGTGGGCCTCGTACGCTTCTCTCTCGTTACCCTCATCATCAATAAACTTTTTTATCCCGTGACGGTCGTTAGCCTGAGCATTCGGCGTCAGAGCATCAAGACGGACACGCGTCTCCTGAACTTCGTCCTGCGTCAGTGCAGCGGGTATATACGCAAAACCATCACGCCGAACTGCCTCTGCCAGCGCATCGACACCACTAAACGTGTACCGATCAAGATCTAGTCTTGGTATCTCCACGGGCTCTGGACGCCGTTCAGCGGGAGCGACTTGATTCATCTAGACCCTTCAACTGTAAGGAATCCACAGCTTTTCTCGTTACGTCCTGTGGTCCACCCACACATGCTACCGAAACTGCGCCTGCAGCGTTTCCACGCACACATGCGCTCTCGAGATCGGCCCCATCCAGCCACGCGCTAAGCAAGCCTCCAGCGAAAGCGTCGCCCGCACCGATAAGGTTGGTGACCTGTACATTAAAGCCCGGCACGGGCCGGAGCGTATCTCCGCTTCCAATATCAACAAGCGCCCCGGCAGCACCCTGCTTTACAACAACAGGACCGGAAAACAGTTCCCGCAGCAATTCACGGCCTTCGGCGTAAGGACACCCCAACACCGCCGTGAACTCTGCCTCGCTGCCGATGAGTAGATCCATCTCCGTACCGATCTGGGCGATTTCCTCAATATTGAGCGCACCAGGGCCACCTTGCCCAATGTCAAGCACGGCACGGGCACCTGTAGAGCGGGCTATCCGCCCAAACATTCGAGCGGCCTCCGTCAGTGGTCTTTCAAAACAAAGGTTTATTCCGCTCAAAAACACATGGCCTGGTTTCCACGCCTCAACTAGCGTTTTTATATCTAGCGGCGTACCGGGATACCAGTAAGCCTGACGTTTGCCATCCAGTCCTTGAGCAATCGTATGGGTCGCAGTGCGCCCTCCCCGAGACCCGATGGTTTCAACCCCTTTGTCAGCCAAGCCAGCTGCCAAGAAGTCTCCGAACGGGTCGCTCCCGACCACTCCGCCAAGTCCACACTTTCCCGTAAGGGCCGCATAAACCATCGCAGTATTGGCGGCAGTGCCTCCCAAAAGAAGCTTCGCAGGTTCTTGATGTGTAATGTCGCTATGACACGTAAATTCAATATCGGGCGTAGGAAACTGCTTCAGCCCTTGAATGTTTATGTCCGCTGCCACACCACCGATGCTTAGTAGCTCGGGCCCCAACATTTCGCGCGATGAGTCAGCTTCGCTCATGACGTCCGAAAACCATGGGCCCGCTCAAAGCCTCTCTCATTTAGACGTTGGAAGAGTACGGGACTGCAATTCTTGTATAAGACTCTCCGGGTCGGACACGCCAAGCCAGATCCGTTCAACAAATAAGAAAGGGAAAAGCAAAAACGTGCCCATACGGACACGTCGACACAAACCAATTTCGACAGCCTTCTCCAAACGGCCAAGGCTGAATTCGTGACGCCTATATGACGGGGAAACACCATAGGTAGAACGGGGCCGAGGTGTCGGACCTCCAATGAACTCCATATCAGCGTATCGAATAGTCGTGTCCACAAGAAATCCGATCTTGACATGTAAGCCTCCACGGCTCGTCTCGACGAAACCGTCTCGAGCCGCGCCATAAATCGCGACGATCAATGGCACCGTCAAAAACAGTGCTCCCGCCGTAGCAAAATTTACTGACCGACCAGGCGATCCCTCCGGGTTCCCGAACGCCCGTAGCAAAGCAAAACAGGCCAGAAGGACTACCCCCCCCGCGATGAGGTAGAACGCGTTGCGGTCCACGCCAGCCTGCAGCTGCCACCGCACAGCACCCTCATCAGCCCTGGCGAATTCATCAGACATTGGTTGTCTCCATACGCTCTATTGCACGTATCCCGAGAATCCGTACATCAGAGGTTATAACGGGATCGCGAAGAGACTCTTTGTCGAACCACCGCATTTCCGAATGTTCATCCGGAGCCAACCGTTCAGTACCCGCAACCGGACGCACGAAATAGATGAGATCAATATGAAAATGTTGAGGTTCAATACGCTCTAAAAGGATTGTTTCGGGACGCGGCAACGCCTTTACCGAATCCTCAGCGATTTCAAGCTGCTCGCCGACAATCTCTATCTCAAACCCGGTTTCTTCCCGGGCCTCGCGATGAAGCGCCTCGATCGGATCCTCCCCTGGATCAATGTGGCCGCCAAACGGTAACCACATGCCAAGCTTCCGATGGTTCAGTAACAAGACCGTTCCATCGCGAACAAGAAAGCCTGTGGCTGTAAAGTGCTTGTCAGCGATCATTAGCGGCTACTGTCTCTACCCTCGTGGAGACGTAACTTACCGTGCCGCAGGCAACTAATTCCATGCATAGCCGTCCAATCCAACTACAAACATGGTGGAGATGGGGGCGAATCGAACGCCCCGTCCAGAACCTGTCTCCCCGACGCATCTACAGGCTTATCCGGGCCTTAGTATCTTGCTGCAGCGTCGCTGCCGGCAGCGACGACTCACAGCCAGCCCGCGTGTCTTGATCGGCTTACTCGGGCACCTCAGCCGACGCACCCTAGAGAGTTAGCGCTCGATCGAACCCGCTAGGGACGGGACCGAGGAACGTCACGGCGCCTAGGCCGCGAGCGGGAGCTGTTGCTCTTCGCCAGTTAAATTTTTGCCAGGGGGATTTACGAGCTCCCCAGCAGGCTCGACCTGCAACGCCGGGCTTCAGGGCTCTGTCAAAACCCGTCATCCCCAAGCAAAGATCCTTACCGAAGATGGCGGGCGATTTCTCGCGCAGCCTCACGGGCTCGAATCTTGTCCCTATTATCGTATCGTCGCAAACCTCGTACCAACCCGATCTCCACTTTCGCCCAACCACGGACAAGCAAAAGTCGTAAAGGAACCGCTGTCCGCCCTTTGGAGTTTGCGTGGCTGGCCAACTGCACAATCTCCATCTTGTTCAACAACAGACGTCGAGGTCTATCAGGTTCATGGTTCCTATCTGCCGCCGGTTTGTATCGGGCAATATGGACATCCCGGAGATACGCATTTCCATCTTCGACGGTTACGAAGCCTTGTGCCAGGCTGATCGAGCCTAAGCGGACACTCTTGATCTCTGACCCACATAGCGATAGACCAGCGACAAGGGTCGAAAGCACTTCGTAGTCCCGTCTAGCACGACGATTGACCGCGACCGTGCGCTCGCCTGTCGGGCGGCCCTTCCCAGCGACCTTGTTTGAAACCTCTTGCCTACGACGCTTACGTGCCATCTATACCACCGTGCGATGCTCACTGTGCTGATGCCGATCGGCCCTGAACGACCATTGTGCATTGCAGGGTCAGGTGGCGGACAAAGTGATTTAGGCGGGTATCGGATCCTTCACCATCGGTGCCTTAACCAAGTCGTTCAAAAGCTTGGGAAGTGCCATTGTGTGGCTACACGTCGACCAAACCTGGAAAAACTCACAATCACAATCCCAATGGTCCTGAGCAAAGCTAATGGTATGGGAACTATTGTCCCCATCGAAACGAACCTGCAGCGACTCGACATGAACACGTTCCGGCTCAGCTTCGTACTGACGCGCCTTCTGCACCTTGCTGATTAGGCTGGACTGCACCGTGGAATCCTCCTTCAGGATTTAAGCCAACAAAAAACCCGGCCTCTTCAGGCCGGGCAAACCGCGACTGGGTAGCCCGAAAAGGGCGCAACCACAGCGACGGCCAGTTACTCATAGTGCAAGTATATCCATGGACGTCGATTCGTGCTCCTGCCTACGTTCCGTACTGCAACCGAGCAGCCAGTCGGTCCGGCAACCCTGCCTGGCGTATAGCTATTTGGGTAGCATCCACGTCATATTCGACACGGTGAAAACTAATCAGCCTCGTTTCCGGTTCATAGCAAGCATAGGCCGCACGAGGATCACCATCACGGGGCTGCCCCACGCTACCTGGATTAATGATCAACCGATCGCTACCAAGCTCGATCGCACTATTCGACAGCGGCACGCTGCTCGAGAAGGCATCCGGGCCAAGTATTCCCCCAAGCCAACGATAGACACGAGGCACATGCGTATGTCCGATCAAACAAGCTTGGGTAGCGAAATGTCCAAAGTTTGTCACGGCCACCTCCAAGCTGCTCACGTATTCCCATATCGGATCCCGAGGACTGCCATGTGCGACGGATACGTCATCAAATAGGGCTGCTCCTTCAAGCTCCTCTAGGAAACGACGTCCATCCTCATGTAGCTCGCCAGCGGTCCATTGGCAGGCAAGCCTCGCATCAGGATGAAAAGTTGATAGATCAACTTTTCCAATGCTGGCCAAATCATGATTACCCACGATCGACCTGAGTTTGTATGACCGAAGCCGTGCTACCACCTCATTAGGCTGAGGGCCATATCCCACCAGATCGCCCAAGGCCCAGATCTCTTCGAAGGGATGAGCTTTCTCGATTACACTCTCCAAGGCAGCAAGATTAGCGTGCACATCGGCCACGACCAGTATGCTCAGTCCGTAACTTCTCTCTGGCGCTTAAGTGTTTCCTAGGACCTACTTTATGGGAACACCACCCCTCAAACACCTACTTGTGAACCCAAAGATTCGTAGGCCTATCGTCGTAGGCCATCGTGGTGCTCCGCGCATAGCTCCCGAAAACACGCTGTCGTCCTTTGAGGCTGCGCTTCGTCTTGGTGTTGACGGCATTGAGCTCGATGTTCGCTTGTCAAAAGACGAGGTCCCCGTCGTCATGCATGACCGAAGCCTGATCCGGACAACACTGGAGCAGGGCATGGTCGACGAGCTTAGCGCTGCTGACCTAGAGCGTGTCGTTATTCGAGGGGATGGAGAAAAAGCCCACCCTAATGCCCGACTACCGACGCTGAGAACCACAATTGATGAACTCCAAAACCGCACGTCGTTATACGTCGAAATGAAGGCAGGTCCCGGCTGCGATGCGAAAACTATCGGTCGGTTAACAGCAACCGAGTTTTCTCAAAGTAACAGTGATCAGCCACAACAACTTATGAGCTTCTCGCCAGCTGCGCTTGATTCCTATAGCTGTCACCGTTCATCAAGTACGGTTTTGTTGCTTTCACACACCGACGCCACATCTACTCGTGCACGCGAGCAGGCTCTTGCCAGCGCTCGCGCCTGTGGGGCGAGTACTATCGGATTGGTTGACACCTCAGTAACAGCCAGCTTCGTTGCCTATGCCCATAGATGGGGCATCGCCGTTCTCACGTGGCCAAACGCCGACCTCCCAATGGCCCGTCATAGCCTAATAGCTGGCGTCGACATTCTAGTCACGGATGATCCTGAAGCTTTGCTGCCACGCCTCGCACCTCTTGCTACTGAACCCAAACCTCCTTCAAGAATCTAAGCCCACTTCTCTGACCCGTGCCTCAAACTGATCTCCTCGATCAAATTCATTGTTGAACATTCCGAAGGAGGCGCAAGCCGGTGACAGAACGATCGCATCGCCGGGGTGTGCCCTCTTTAGCGCTCGGGTCACAGCCGTGGCCATATCTCCTGCTCGCTCAATCCGGCCTGCCGGCAGCAACGGAAGCAACCGATCAGTGCCCGTACCTGGCAAGAGAATTATGGCGCGAACGTCTTCCTCATTGCACAAACGATCTGCCAACAGCGCAAAGTCGATCCGTTTATCCGAACCTCCAAGGATAAGGATCCACGGACCTGTGATCACGTCCAAGGCTGCCAACGTAGCCTCTGGCGTGGTCGCAGTGGTGTCGTTGTAGACACGAGCACCATCAACAGTACCAAGAAATTCCTGACGAGCAGGCGCACCGGCAAAATGCTCCACAGCATTTCGGATGGCCGATTTGGGTACACCAACGTGGCGAGCGGCAGCCGCGGCAATCGCTAAGTTGTCACGATTGTGGCGACCTGTAACTTTTGCCGAACACCAGCCCGGTGGCGCCACCTCAAGATCGGGCCTGAGCACTTCTCCTCCTGCCCGGTCGGCAAACCATTCAGTCCATCCATCACCACGAGGTATGACTGCCCAGTCCCCGAGTGTCTGATTAGCCACGACCGGCAACTTAGCCTCAGCGTAACTTTGCATGTCTTGGTAGCGATCGAGGTGGTCGGGCATCAGGTTCGTAACAACAGCACCGTTTACACGGAGCGGTTTGTTGTTTAGGGCCTCAAGCTGAGCGCTTGATAATTCGAGAACCACCATAGAACCTTCTTCGATTTCCTCCAGTTGCGCTAATGCTGAAATCCGCATGTTGCCAGCTAAGGTTGCTGGCACTCCCCCAGCAACCAGCATTGCCTGCAATGCCGTAGCCGTTGTGGTCTTTCCCCGGGTGCCCGTCACGCCCACAATCCTTGCAGTCGAGCACCACCGGAGAAACAAGGTCATCTCCGTCTCAACATGCACGCCAGCTTTCCGCGCCTCCACCAGATATTGTGAGCCCTCGCGAACGGCTGGATTTCGAACCACTAAGTCTGCGGCACGAAAATCTTCTACATCGTGCCGGCCCAACACATAGCGAACGCCCTCAACACCAAGAGCCTCGACGCTTGGTCGAAGGTCATCCTCCGAACGCAAATCAGTGACGACTACCTCGGCACCCTTGTCCCTCAAAAACCTTGCCACACCCAAACCACCCGCTTGCAGGCCCAGGCCCATAACCACCGCACGGCAACCAGAAAGCCGATCACAATCAGCTAACCAGCTAGGATCCACATGCTTATTCAGACGTACCCCCGCTCGCATCTTTTGTTTTATCGAAGCGACAAATGGTTATGACAAATTGTCTACACATAATCAAGAACCTAGTCCACAAGTAGCAAAATCACGAACAGCGTACGGACACTATGTGTGTGTTTTGTCGCAACATTATATCCGATACCAACCCGCCCTTTGCCGTCATCACTACCATGCACCATAGTTGTTTTCAGATTCAAGTTTGACGTCATTGAAATACCCCGTACACTACAAGCTGTGCAGTGAAGTTACACACGTCGCTGCATTATCGGAGCCAGGGAGGCGGTTCTGTCGTGAGGTTTCACAAACATAATCACGATTAGCTGAGGTATATATACCCACCCCCACGGGGTGGGTATTTTGTTGCCGAAGCGACTAGACCCACCGGACCTGCGCGAGAAAAATGTGTCGTGGAGCTTGGGGGAGGCCCGGCATGGCAACAGAATGTTCATCGTTCCATTCAGCACTAACTTGGTACTCCGGAGAGCTCGTGAGACGCCGACGGTGCCCACCCGCGGAAGCACAGCGCCAACTGGAATGGCTCCGCGAGTTCGGCGAGTCATTTCCACAGCGAGTAGATCCCGCAAATGTTGGCCAGCGCGAGGTGATCATTTACTTCGCCGAGCATTGCGATGATTTTGCGGATCCTGTGGAGTGGTACTACCGCTACAAAGCAATAGAGACCTTTTACGAAGACATGACTTCAGAGTTCGGCCTTCCAAGCAACCAGATCAAAGGCCTCTACGATGAGTCCGACTTGGAACCGGAACTTCTTGCCCAGATACCCGAGAGACCCCGCGCGGAACCTGTCGACTGGTCACGCGAAGAACAAAACATGTACTAAGCGGTCGTCCAATGGCCTAGTGCCGTGTTCTAAGCCCAAAACCTTCGGGCCAAGCTTAGATTGGGAGGTACTATCCCGACGGATTGGCATAAACCAACTCTCTTGTGAACACTTCAGAATTTCGCGCACGCAAGAAATCCGGACCCCCGCTAGTCTGCGTGACCGCCTACGACACTCCTTTTGCCCATCTAGCTGAAGAGGCTGGGGTTGACGCGATACTCGTCGGAGATAGTGTCGGCCGAACAACACTCGGGTATGAAAACGAACTGCCGGTCACCATTGATGATATTGCGCGTCACACCGCGGCTGTAAAACGAGGAGCAGGATCAACGTTAGTGATTGCCGATCTGCCCTTTATGTCCTATGTCCACCCTGACGACGCGCTCCGTAACGCAGCAACGCTTGTACAAATTGGAGGGGCTGATGCTGTCAAGTTGGAAGGCGGTTCAGATTTGGCAGGCATTACGGAGCTTCTCGTAGATCGAGGTTTTGCCGTAATGGCCCATGTGGGCCTTACGCCACAAACCGCCCACAGGCTGGGCGGGTATCGCCTCCAAGGAGCAGCCTTGTCCTCAGCTCAAGCAATCGTTGACGATACAAACGCCCAGGCCACAGCCGGCGCCTTCGCTACTGTTCTCGAAATGTTGCCAGCTCGCCTCGCTAAATCGATCACGGCCCATGTAGCCATCCCCACAATCGGAATTGGCGCAGGACCAGACTGCGACGGCCAAATACAAGTCCTGCATGACCTATTAGGCTTCTCCAGTCCTGCCCTCCGGCACACACGCGTCTTCACCGACGTTGCACAGCTCACCGGAAAAGCCCTCAGGGCCTACGCCAAAGAGGTAAGAGCAGGAACCTTTCCAACGGAGGACCAAAGCTTCAAGGGAAACCGGGGTGTGGTTAATCGCCTTACCTTCGAGTAACTGAGCCGCCACGCCTAGTTGGACGGGGATTTTTCATGTCTTCACTATAGAAACCATGCTTCTTGGCCACGCGAGCACGGTAATACTCATTCCACCTATTGAAAGACGGGGAGTCACCAACCACCGCCTCGGAGGTTATTAGCATTTGTGCTGCGCTTCCCGCGTTGCGCAAAGCTGAACGCGTGACCTTAAGAGGATCGATGACCCCGACCGCTACCAAGTCCTCGTACTCCCCCGTTGCCGCATTGAACCCATGTGTACCTTCCCGACCCAGAATCTCGTCCACAACCACGGCACCGTCATAACCACCGTTCTTCGCGATTACCTCAGCCGGCCCGCATAGCGCCTCGCGCACAACCTGTCGGCCGATTGCTTCATCCTCGGGCAAGGACGGGTCGTCCTTAATAGCCTGTGATACACGAGCGAGCGCAGTACCGCCTCCGGGCACGACTCCTTCATCAAGTCCCGCACGGGTGGCCGAGATCGCATCTTCGACCCTGTGTTTTAGTTCAAAACGTTCAGCAGGCGTCGCAGCCCCAACCCAGATCTCAGCAAAGGAACCAGTAAGATTATTTGCACGTTCCTGATGCTTCTCACGGTCGAAATGGTTCTTCATTCGACCATGCTGCATCCAAATATATTCAACCCTATCCTGTATAGCAGCTGCGGTCCCATGACCCTTGACCACAAATGATTCATCTCGCGTGGATCTGACCCGCTCTGCCTTCCCAAGCACATCCAGCTCAATGTTGCTCCACGGGTCACCTGTTTCATGTCCAACAAAGGTAGCGCCTGTAAAAACCGCAAGATCTTCAAGCATCCACCGCTGTCGTTCACCGAATGCGGGTCCCTTGATACAAAGAGCTTCAAGATTTCCGGCCTGTCTATTGGCAACCAGTGTCGTCACAACTTCCCCAATAATCTGCTTGGCCACGATCACTAATTTAGTTCCCCCACTAGCCGCATACTTTTCAAGAAAGGGGAGAAAGTCACTGAGATGCTCTATTTCTCGATCAGTGACCAAGATGTCTGGTTCTTCTATCACTGCCTCGGTTTCAGCCTCGTCAGTCGCAAAGTGGGACGACAAAAATCCGTGCTCTAACCGCATTCCTTCGATATACGTCACTTCGGTTTCGAGAGTCCGGCCCTCCTCTACCGTGATCGCGCCCTCTACACCTTGCCGTTCAAAAACTTCAGCAATTAGCTCGCCAACAGCAGCGTCATTGGCCGACATACCCGCTATCCAGGCCACTTCCTGTCGGGAGTTTGTTTTTACAGCAAGCTCGCCGAGAGCGGCCTCGGCAATTGCCAGAGCTGGCACCATGCCACGACGAATGATCATCGGGTTAGCACCGGCCACAATGGATTTAAAGGCCCTGTTGTACATCGCCTGCGTCAACACAGCTGCTGTGGTCGTTCCATCACCCGCAACCGTGTTTGTGGCACGGCACGCCTCATAAACAATGGCCGCTCCGGTATGGAGAAACGTGTTTTCAACCTTGATTTCACGAGCCACAGTAACGCCATCATTGGTTAGCGTCGGACGTCCCAAGCCAGGCTTGTATGCAACATTCCGACCCTTTGGCCCCATCGTCACTTTCACAGCGTCTGCTACAAGGTCAACGCCTTCAAGCAGCGCCATCCTCGCTTCAAGATCGAAAACGACGGCTCGGTCGAGAATCACAACAAGACTCCTAGGCTTCAAAAAAGGGGGGGATGCGCATACATCCGCTCACACCTTCATTGTCCGCTAAGCCTGTAGCAGCTACAAGCATTCATATCGCCTTAGACAGGAGCAGTGTCCGACATTTGATCCTTTTCAGCTTCACTCGCCTGTTCGATGGACAAAAGATCAGGTCGATTCTGAATTGTCCGATGAAGAGACTGCGCATGGCGCCACCGCTCAATCTCAGCATGGTTGCCGCCGAGAAGAACGGCAGGGACACGCTCTCCTCGCACAACTTCAGGGCGCGTGTATTGCGGGTGGCTTAGAAGACCCGCTGCATGAGATTCCCCTTCAACGGACTCGGGTTTACCGACAACGCCTGGCACTAACCGGGTCACCGCATCAATCACAATCATCGCAGGCACCTCACCCCCGCTTACCACGTAGTCGCCAACGCTAATCTCTTCGTCCACAACAAGCTGTCGTACACGATCATCGACGCCCTCATATCGACCGCAGATCAGAACAATATGCGAGCGTGTGGCCAATTCAGTCACACGACCTTGGGTCATAGGGATACCTTGCGGCGTAAGCAACACAACCCAACCGTCGCTTTCCCGAACATCTTCAACAGCAGAGATGACCGGTTCAGCACACATGACCATCCCGGGGCCACCGCCATAGGCATAATCATCCGTCTGAAAATGAGGCGGCAACGCCCACTTGCGCAAATCGTGAATTGTTACGGCGACAAGCCCACGTTCCTGAGCTTTTCCGAGCAGGCTTGTCTCAAGAAACCCTCTAAAAAGCTCAGGGAATATTGTTAGTACGTCCACTCGTAGGTCCGCCATCACCGCATGCCTTCCAGCATGTAAATGGTCATCTGCCTCGTCTTCGGATTAAATTCTTGGACTACCTCGCTTGTCGCCGGAACAAGGACTTCGCCATCCGGCCCACTAACAACATAGACATCGTTGCTCCCGGTCACGAGAACGTCGCGTATTGTTCCGAGGCTATCGCCTCTCGTATCCACCACATGCACTCCAAGTAGTTCAACGGCGTAAAAGCGACCCTCCGGAAGCGGCACAGCTTCGTGTATGGGAATCACGAGTTCAGCACCACGCAGTGCCTCAGCGGCCTCCCTCGTGTTGATTCCTCGCAGCTTTATTCGAGGTCTACCGTCCAGATGAAGCGCTTCGATCTCACGCGGCTCACCACGTCCATCTAGATATACACGACGACCAGACTGGAGGTTTTCCGGGATATCCGTATCAACACGGATTCTTACCTCACCATGAACACCATGGGGAGCCGAAACTCGTGCTAGCGTTAGGCTAAGCGACACACCAGTCAGTGGTCTTCTTGGCGGGCTTCTTGGTGAGCTTCTTGAATATCCAGGGCCAGTCGCTGTTCCGCAGCCGATGACGAGGCATGCATCACTGCTCTAATTGCCGTGGCGACCCGGCCTTGTCGCCCAATCACTCGACCCATGTCGACGGGATCAACATATAGCTTGTATACATCAAGATTGTTTCGCTTGATCTTCTCTACCCGAACTGCATCAGCGTTCGTAACCAACTTGCTGGCGACGTAACCGATAAGATCTTCCACGGAATTTTACGCCTTCGGCTTTGCAGCAGCCTTGGCTTTACTTTTGGCCTTGGCTTTACTTTTGGCCTTGGCTTTACCTTTGGCCTTACTTTTGGCTTTACTTTTGGCTTTGGCGCTCGCCTTGGGCTGCTCTTCCCCAGAGCCCGTCTCAGCCCCTTCAGATGCCGAACCAGCTGAGCCTCGGGCAATCGCCATGAGTTTCTGCACTCGCTCAGACGGCTGGGCACCCTTGCGGATCCAGTCGTCTGCCGCTGCCACGTCGAGGCGAATGGTCGATGGCTCCGTCAACGGATCATAATAACCAAGTTCAGCCACACGTCGTCCGTCACGCGCCCAGCCTGCCTCAGCCACAATCACCCGATAGCTCGGACGCTTCTTGCGGCCAGTGCGTGTGAGCCGGATTCGCAACATGACTAATGATCTCCATGACTTGATGGGGTGTGGGCGAGCAACAAGTTTTTTTCAGGCTCGCACCGTCAATACAACACACCATATCCTACCGGTGCATGCGGCTGCTGTCATCGACTACTCAACATATGTTGAAAAACGAGGGGTGAGCCATTGCTGTTCGTGTCGGAGTAATAGGCACCGGGGCCTACGCACAACGGGCCCCCTGCTTTCTTTAGGCAAACACCCTGATGTAGAACTAAAGACGGTCTGCCGCGAAACCCGAACCGCCTCACAGAGGTTACGTGCCTCTCCACGCAATCAGGTGCCCGTATCGAATGCTACTCCTGAGCAGCTGTTGGTACGTTTGTATTTTCAGCCGCAGCGTCAGGTGTAGGCTCAGGTGGCAAATAACCCGGCACCACTTGTGGATCAAAGGTTCCATCCTCGGCCTGTCCTACTTCCCACCGTTCTGGCCAAGGCTTAAAAAACGATAAGAAATTGTCCTTAACTAGCACTCGGCCGTTCATAAGCACCTTTCGGTGAACAATGGTCTTTAGTCCCGGGATCGCAGAGTCTGTTTGCTCCGCTTGTCCTTCAGGAAGTTTGTCGGTTGGCTCAATTCTTATCGGCGGCGGCTCGATCTTATCCCCCTCCCAAGCCTTTAACTCAACGTGGCGACCTGTCGCTGGCCCTCGTAGCTGAAACTTCAAAGTGTTTTTTTCAGGGTCAAAAATGCTGCGAATAAGGATGTGGGCAGGCGTGTCATTCGTAAACACAAGATCCTGCGCCGGTTGCCATATCGCCGCATCAAACCCCGGCGGGGCCTCGGGGCCCAATTCGTAGTAACCCACTCGATATACATGCTGCCATCGCTCGTTAATGGGGAGACCCGCCCAAAAGACTGCTCTAAACAAGGTCGTCGACACCTGGCATATGCCACCTCCCACACCAGGCTCCGTTTGATTGGGTGCGATAACCAACCCTTCGACAAACCCATTTTCAAGCGTGATTTTTCCAACAGCTTCATTAAACGAAAATGTTTCACCCGGAGCCAAGACAGTACCGTCAATTAACCGTGATCCGTTTTCGATGTTGTGAATCCTATTTTCTTTGGAACCCACAAATTCTGAACTTCCCTCGGCTAGCAGATTGTCAAACTGAAGATCTTCCTCGCTAAGACTTGTGATCGTTGGCCTAAGAATGAGGATGGGGATATTCACTCTCGGCTGGCGCGTTTCAAACGCGGCCTGCACTCTAGCCCAAAGCGTTTCAGTCTCTACCTTCCGACCGGGAAGGCCTTCTGCCAGCGGGACGATTGTTCCATTTGAATCAACCCGAATCTTGGGCTCGATCGCTGGAACGCCAAGTGTGCGAGCAATTTCTCTGGCAACTCGATCAAACGCCAAATAGTTTGCTGTTACCTGCAACCGAGGCTCGTCTGGTGGTCCTTCGATCGTCATCTCACTGGCAAGGGCCTCCCTCGCAATAGCCCATCGATGTCCAGGCGCAACCAGTTCAATATGGCCATGTGTGAGGTCGCGGGCTTCCTCGGCAACCGGACTAACGCTCTCCGTTGCGATCGATGGTTCCACCGATCTAGTACGGAGATGTATAACGACATACCGTGGCCTTTCAGGCTGGTCGCTCATAACCGCCATGTAGTCAAGCGGGATTAGCTCACGCCCTGCACGAGCCGGATCAATAACAATCTCGCGTCGACCACCTTTGTCAACAACGCGAGCAGCAGCGTCCACGACCGGCCGGTGAAGCTCTATTGCCAGACGGTCGACATAGTCCATAAAGACACGGGGATCGAATCGGACGCGAGTGCGCCAGCTACGGGATAAATCCAACGTCGTGCGCTGCTCTTCAAACCGCCGAAACACTCCACCGAGCCTCCCCCAAGAAAAGGCTTCCAAAAGTGGCGTTGCATAATCAACGCTGATCCCTACTTCCGAGCCCATGGGCCGCCATATCTTCTCGCCCAACCTAAAGGTAACTGGCACGTCCGCAAACGCATCCCAGCGAGACTTGAGACGCTCACTCACCTCGTTAAACGTACGACCACCTATATGCTCGTCGTCAAAATGGACGCCAGGGTAAAACCGGTTGGCATATCGCGCCTGCCCAACAGCCAAGAACGCGAGTGCTCCTGACAGCACTGTCGCACCAGCACCAACCAACCCTGTTCTTCCTATGAAGAGGATTTTGCGACGAGTGATGTTCATAACAGAAAAACCCAACTAGTGGACACCGTGGTGAGCACGTGTCCACCAAAAAGTATATGTGGACAACTGCGGCACACGTTCAGGTTTTGCCACACAAAAGTCACCGACAGAAACCAAGCCTGTGATATCGTCATAGGCTTTGATCCACGGCTTGGGCTTAGCAGTCATTCTCGAACGACCGCTAGCACTGCTAAGCCGCACCACCTATTAATTGATATCTGTGCCTAACCTCATTGACGAACTTGAAAAGGACTTTTTGAAGTCCACTGTCCCCGACTTTAGTGTGGGCGACACCGTGAGGGTCCATGTGAAAGTCCGTGAAGGTGAACGCGAACGCCTGCAAGTGTTTGAGGGCACCGTCATACGAAGACGCGGTGGCGGGGTGAACGAAAACTTCACGGTAAGACGTGTCACTGGTGAGGTTGGTGTGGAGCGAACTTTTCTCGTGCACTCCCCTATCGTCTCTGACATCGACTTGATGCGAAAAGGGAAAGTCCGCCGCTCTAAGCTGTACTATCTCCGTGATCGAGTAGGCCGCGCCGCTCGTGTTAAGGAGCAACGCTCCTAGCCTGACGCCAGGGGGACGCCTGATAGATCCGACCGCGCCACGACTTCCAGTTATACATCAGGAACTCGGGTTGCTTGGACAGGGGCATGTTCGCATCGCGGGGGTCGATGAAGCCGGTCGTGGCGCATGGGCAGGACCCCTCACCGCAGCTGCAGTGATTCTTCCACCTATCGCCTATTACGACCGGCGATTGTTCTGGGGAGTGACGGATTCCAAAAAACTCACGCCACTCCAACGAGATCGCTGGGCCTATCAAATTCACAAGACAGCGATGGCCGTCGGGGTCGCCCACGTAACCCCACAAGAGATTGACCGCTATGGAATGGCCGCCGCCGGCCGCCTGGCCATGACCCGCGCGCTTGAGCGCATGCGTCTCGACCCAGATCATGTGTTGGTCGACGCATTTCCACTGGAAGAAGGTAACCGTTTTGCCGACCGCCAGACCGCGTTGGTTCGTGCTGACACCTCATGCCTAGCTGTAGCAGCCGCGTCCATCTGTGCCAAGACGGCCCGTGACCGTTTGATGCAGGTCCTACACCGACAATTTCCCAGCTACGGCTTCGATCGGCATAAGGGCTACGGCACTAGGGTTCATCGCGACGTTCTGGGTGAGTTGGGCCCACAATCGATCCACCGGCACAGCTTTGCCCCCGTACGTCATGCTCGTGCCGCCCATCCAGGCCGTCAACCCGATCAGTGAGTCCACACCAGCTTGCGAATGCGCGACCTGCCTCCCGGGACATGCCGCCCCACAGTGTTCAATCAGTACAAACGGTCACTGACACCGAGGAGGGGTCAACGCCCGATGCTTCTATTACGTGGCGGTTTTCGTCCATTAACCGCATAAACACCTCTTTGGAACTCACACGCTGCACATGATGAACCTGCTGCTCATTTTCGAGCGCATGGCCCACATAAAGCACCTCAATACCCGCCGCCTTCCTTTTATCTTCGACCGAATCAAAAACTTCTTTCCACTCACGGTATGTCTTTGACGTCGTTGCATTAATGACAAATACAGGCATCGTGATCTTCCTTCCCACCAAGCATCTCTGAATCCAGAGGTTTTTTAGATTTGCCCGCAGCATTATCCAACTTGGCCTGCTTCGAGTACGCCGAGTTCAAAGCTCGCTCGATCACAGGCACGATCACAAAAGGCCCGGTTTTGATCTCCGCTGTCCCGCGCTCCGTAGAATGTTGAGACTGTGTACACCTAGGAACTGTTGAGCCGTGGAGTTAATCTCTGATCTCAAACACTGGGTCCTCGCTTGGGGGGATTCACCATGGGGAAGTCTTGCGCTCTTTGTCCTCGCGTTCTGGGAATCCAGCTTTTTTCCTATCCCTCCTGATGGCCTGATGATTGCCTTAGCCGCCGGTAACCTGCCGTTCGCACTCGGATTCTCCGGGCTCGCGACCGCTGGATCTTTGCTGGGAGCGATGCTTGGCTACTGGATCGGCTTGCGAGGCGGTCGGCCCGTCTTGAACCGATTCTTTTCAGCAAAACGCATCCACTATGTTGAACAGCAGTACCAAAAACGTGACATCTGGGCCGTCACCATAGCCGCCTTTACTCCCATTCCCTACAAGGTGTTCGCGATCGGCGCCGGCGCATTTCGCTTAAATTTCAGACGTTTCATGCTCGCATCGTTGATCGGACGGGGCGGTCGGTTTTTTCTTGTCGGCATCTTGATTACAGTGTTTGGCACACAGATTGAAACAATAGTCGACGACTATTTCGATGTTCTCGCGATAGCCTTTGTTGTGATGCTTGTAATGGGAGTTTTGGTGATTCGTTTCGTTACACGCTCCCCTGCATCATCAGGGGCTTCTGAGTCCGAGTAACGGTAGTTACGGAAGCAGCGCGGTATGACCTTAGCAACTGAACGGCTCGCGCCAAGTCAGCGCTCCCCACTCCTTGAGTCCCTGCGTTCTGTCACCGGCCCCGACTGGCTGCTGTCTCAGCCCGATGATCTCCTGCTGTATGCGTACGACGGTTCCGTAGATCAGGCCATGCCAGACGCCGTCGTATTTCCAGACACCACAGAACAGGTCCAAGCTGTTGTGCGGATTGCCAGACAACACGGTGTACCGGTAGTCCCCCGAGGTGCGGGCACCGGTTTAAGCGGAGGCGCCATTGCTCGCTGCGGAGGCATCGTAGTAAGCACCTCACGCATGAACCGCATCCTTGAGGTGGATATACGCAATAGACGGGCCGTCGTTGAACCAGGCGTTGTCAACGAGGACTTGAGCACACACACCAAGAACTTCGGGTTCTACTACGCCCCTGACCCATCAAGTCAAAAGGCCTGCACAATCGGCGGAAACATTGCAACCAATGCCGGAGGGCCTCACACCCTGCTCTATGGCGTCACCACAAACCATGTTCTTGGTGTCGAGTTCGTGACGATGGATGGAACGCTTGTGACGACATCCGGACTCGCAGATGCGCCCGGCTATGACATAACCGGGCTTATATGCGGAAGCGAAGGAACCCTTGGCATCGTCACAAAAGCTACGGTGCAACTTCTCCGGAGTCCTGCGGCTGTCAAAACTCTTCTAGCCTCCTTTGACTCTGTCGCGAGTTGCAGCGCCGCAGTTTCAGGCATCGTGGCAGCCGGCGTTGTCCCCGCCGCTGTCGAAATGATGGATCAATTGGCGCTCGAAGCCATATCCCAGTTCATTCCTCAGGCTAATCTTCCAACCGATGCCGCAGCCGTCCTTCTTCTCGATCTTGATGGAGTTCCAAGCGAGCTTGAGGAGCAAGAGGCCTCGATTCGCGCTGTGCTCCAGAACACTGAGGCTCGAGCAATCCGAGTTGCGCGAGACGCTGTAGAACGGGATCTGTTTTGGCTGGGTCGAAAACACGCCTTTGGCGCCGTGGGGCGCATAAGCCCCGATTACTACGTGCAGGACGGGGTTATCCCGCGTACATCGATCAGCCCTGTCCTGAAAGAGATTGGGCTTATAAGCCGAACTTTTGACATACCGATCGCCAACGTATTCCATGCAGGCGATGGGAACCTGCATCCGTTGCTCTTGTTTGACAACCGTGTGGCAGGCGCCCTGGAGAAGGTAATCGAAGCGGGGAATGCCATCTTAAAAGTCTGCGTTGACGCCGGCGGAATGCTTAGTGGCGAGCATGGTATTGGGATGGAAAAACAGAAGGCAATGCCTATGGTGTTCAGCCATGATGACCTGGCAGCTATGCAACAGGTGCAGGCAGTCTTTGACCCTCACAGCCTGTTCAATCCAGCCAAGATTTTTCCCGCACCCGCAGGGTGCGCTGAGATCAACAACCTTCGCCGTTCAACCACGCCGGTTCAGGGTCACGCCTGACCTGCCGCAGGACGCCTAAGATCCGCAACCAGAATCGCCTCCTGATAACCCTCGTAACGGCCCTTCTCGCTGCTGCCGCAGCCACCACACTCGCAACCTTGTGGAAGGTCGACATCGGGACCGGAGCCGACCCAAGCCATGAGTTTGAACTTGGACCCATGATCGCCGGACGCTCCATCAGTCAGACCCTTGAGGTCAGCACCACCGACTTTCTTGGTATACAGGTCCTCGCCCGTGCAGTTGGCACAGTGGCCCCGCTTACCGTGGATAGCGAACTTATGATCAATGGCCAGCCGATCGGATCAGCTGCAATGCAGATATTTCCCTCCAAAGAGTTGCGGCTCACACGAGTAACCTTCCCGATGACCTCCGCACACGGCGAGGCCATTGTTCGCTTGCAGGTCAGGTCAGGTCAGGCGGGCGGGGTCGCCTACGGAGCCACACGCCGGAATCAGTTTCCAGATGGTGGGCTAGCTGTTGACGATCGTGTGGAGTTTAAGGATCAGGATCTTGCACTGCGTCCAATGTTTCATCGTTCTCTTTGGACACATCTTGAGCGCCTTGCTGGGAATGTCGTGGTGGCTCAGGCAATCGCTCTAATCATGTTGTGTAGCGGGTCCTTGGGTGTCGGCCTTGGTGTGGCCACGATCCTACGGCGCCAATAGGCCTACAGCCTGAGGTGCTGCCACTTACCAGATCTAAATCGCACATATGCGCCTCCAGATCTAACGATGATTTCTGCTGCGTGGCCCATCCATAACCCCATGATCCCAAGGCCTCCGCCGAAGGCAAGAAGCAACGCCACGGGCAAGCGAGCAATCCATATCGCCACAAACCCAACCATCATCATTGCCCTAGTATCGCCAGCTCCGCGCAAAGCCGCCGGCAGCACATTGCCCACAGCGTTAAACATGACGGCAGCCCCGAGCATCCTAAGCGGGCCCTCTCCAGCCCGAATGACGTCGAGATCTGTGGTGAAAACCCCAAGCAGTTGCGCCGGGATCATCAATATCACAACGCCCGGTCCGACTGTACAAGCAAACCCGCCTAGCACAGCTGCAACAGCATAGCGTTGAGCCAACTGTGGCCGGTTCGCTCCCAGACACTGGCCAACGGCCGTCGCCGCGGCCATCCCCATCCCCACTGTCGCCAGAAAAGTTATTGAGATTGGTACACCGACTATGCGGTAGGCCGCATAGGCCACAGCTCCGAACTGAATCGCTGCAATGCCAAGAATCAGCTTGCCGCCTGCCTTGAGAGCTTCTTCCAACGCCGCGGGCCCACCGGTTTTAACGACCCTTCGCAAGGCCCCTCGTTCCAGCCCTTCTATACGCCAGGATTCTGGCCAAAGCGGCGACCGTCTCAAGACAAACAAAAGATATCCACACCCCACAATCCGAGCGAGCCCGCCAGCCACAGCAATCGCTAGTACCCCGAGCCCGGACGGCCCGACCACATTAAAAATCAGCAGGTACCCGATCACCCCCGTAATTGAAGCCTGAAGAATTACTGCAACCATCGGTGATCTCGTATCACCAGCGCCCCTAACCAGGTTGCTAATACTGAGCATAAAGATGCTGCCAATGTGAATTGCCCCAAACCATTGCGCATACGGCACCCCTATCGCGACCACACCAGCATCTGCCCCGATAAGAAAAAGTAGCTGCTCGGCACTTGTCAGCATGAGCACCATGAACACAAGACCCAGGGTCAAGGAAAGTAGCAGGACCGCCCTAGCCACCTGTTGGGCATCCGCAAAATCGTTGCGCCCTGTTGCTCGGGCTACGAGAGCAAGCCCGCCAACGCTAAATGCACTTATAGGAGCTATTACGAAATATGAAAGTTCGTTCGCAACGCCTGCCGCACTCATCGATTCGGCACCAAGCCGACCGATCAAAGCAGTCTCAATCATGAACACGGCACTGTAAATCGCGTTGCCAAGAATGGCTGGCCACGCAAGGTTCCCCAATCGTAGCCATAGTGTTCTGGTGGATTCCGCCTCAACGAGGCTGTGTTGCGCAGCAGCTTTCGAAGGGTTCGGTGGGGAATGACCTGTTCTATCCGTGATAGTTTGATGACCCTTCGATAAAAACCCCCAACCATTGTTGATCTTGGTGACAATACGTCTTTCGCTTGCTTTAAATCAAAGACCATGCCAACGATGTCCCTCCACTGAGGACAAACGATGGACGAGACGAGTTGATCGACGCTGAGGACTTTCTTGCAAGCACTTTTGATGCTCCGCGCCTGGCACACCAATCGCAGAAAAGTTACGTGTGATTACCCCTAATCAGACCAGCAGGGCCACCCCTCACCGCTTGCTCCTGCGCAGGAATTCTTCCAGCTCATCTGCCCCTTTGAGCAGTGTCCTGTGAACCCGATGAAGCCAACTCCGCCAGTGGCTGCCCTTTTGCTGGCAGCTGGAGAATCGGCCCGCATGGGCCAATCAAAAGCACTGCTGTCATGGGGAACAACTTCTCTCTTAGACCATCAGGTCTCAACGCTTGCCTTGTACACAGAAATAAGCCGTATTGTCGTGGTTCTTGGTCACAAGGCCAACGAGCTTCAAGCCACGCTCCACCACGCCAAGGTTCAAATTGCAATTAATCACAACTATCGAGAAGGGAGGGCCTCCTCCCTGGTGACCGGTGCCAAAGCGTTAACAGACATTGTTCCAACGTCAGTGTTGGTGTGTAACGTGGATCAACCTCTGGCACCAGAAATCATCGCCCCTCTAATAGCCGCACACCGGGCACACCCCGAGGCCATCTTGCGTCCAGTACACGCTGGACATACCGGCCACCCGCTTATTCTTCCTTCCGATGTTACTCCGGAGCTACTTCTTGTCCGCGATAAAACACTTGGCCTTCGCGCAATCACAGCACGGCATAAAAAACGCATCCGGAGCGTACCAGTGACCTCCGGGCTCGCCATTCTTAACCTAAACACGCCTGCCGAGTTTAGAGCCGCGCACGCTCAATACGCGCCCTGAGCCAGCACAGAGAGATACACTCGGGCGGGCCCATAGCTCAGCTGGAAGAGCGCCACAATGGCATTGTGGAGGTCGTCGGTTCGAACCCGATTGGGTCCACCCACTCACAAAACTCCTCAGGACATCGGCGAAAAATCCGAAGGCTTTAAAAAACTGTTGATCACCCGGGCCACAATCGGCCCATTCGCCTCAGTTTCAGCCCGCACACGTTGCCACTCAGCATCCCCCTGAAAGGCGGCCCACTTGGACTCGCGGTCCGCGGCGTCCGCGAACCTAGTGATGTAGACGATCCGATCATTGCGACCAACAACTTCTTGCCAAAAACCCACAAGCTCAATGTCGTGTCGCTTAAAGATAGAAATCGTATGGTTAGCAAACCGGCTGAGAATAACGTCCAGCATGCCTGGCAGAATCTCATAGATGCGCAATTCGTAAAGCATCAAATGCTTTCCTCTAGGAATCGACAAGTCAGGATGCCCTATTGGTCCTCGACTTACGTACTATGGCTTCGTCGCAGCAGCCCCTCTCTACATCGAAAGGATCGGTCGTGTACGCGATAGTTGTTGGCTGCGGACGCGCCGGCGCAGACGTGGCAAACCGATTGTCCGCCGGTAGCCACGCGGTCGTGGTTATTGATAACGACAGGACAGCATTCTCACGCCTAGCCTCAGATTTTGATGGCACTACACTCGTTGGCCACGCAATCGATGTCAATTGCCTGCTGTCAGCCGGTATCGAGCAAGCAGACCTATTGATTGCCACCACGTATGGTGATAACTCGAACCTAACGGCCGTCCAGATTGCCAAGAAACAATTTGGCGTCGATCGAGCAATCGCCCGTGTTAAGGATCCCATTCGTGCCTGCCTATTCGGCGACCTAGGAGTGGAAACCCTTTCCTCGACAACTCTTGTGGGCCAAGCTTTCGAAAACCTGTTTGACCAAACCGACGTCTCCTCCGACCTCGGCCCTAAGATCGAAGGCTAGGGGGCGTGTACATCATCATTGCCGGCGGGGGAAAAGTCGGCAATCAGCTTGCCCGTGATCTAATCACTGATGGACATGAGGTAACCGTCCTTGAGGCAAACCCTACAAAGGCCAGAAATCTTGAGGATGAGCTGGGCGCAGTCGTTCTGGGACATGACGCATCGGAAGGTCGTTGGATGATGGAAGCAGGTATCGCTCGTGCCGATCTTGTCATCGCGGTGACAGGACACGATGAAGACAACATCATCATTTGCCAAATGGCGGAACCGTTGTCCCAAGGAAAAGCCCGCACAATTGCTCGTGTTAACAATCCTAAAAACAGCGACACTTTCCGACTCTTAGGTATCGAAGCGCTGGTCGACGCAACTGACCTGGTTATGAGCATGATCGAGCGTGATGTAAGCACAGATTCCGTCGTTCATCTCATGCGCCTTCAGAGCGCGGGGCTGGAGCTTATCGAGGTAACAGTCGGGCATCGATCCTCGGCGGACGGCGCTACACCTGACGATCTAGGTCTGCCAGAACGAGGTGCTCGGATCTGCGTCGTCTTACGCGATCACAAGCCACTACTTCCACTTGCCACAGCACGGCTGCAGGCCGGCGACTCCGTAATCCTCGTCGCTCAAACAGAAGACGAGGTGGAACTGCGAAAACAATTTCTCAAACCCTAACGATAAGGCAACACTCAGCCGCAAATTCGAATGGATTACGTCTGCGCTGATTCTTCTTCCGCACCTTCACCTGCAGCTCCAGCTGCACCTACGTCGGCTTCATCGCCCGACTCCACGCCCTGCTCAAGCAGCTCTTCATCAAGCGCTTCTTCTGGTTCTTCTTCCTCCACCTGGCGAACTACTGAGACCTGGGCGACACTCTCCTCAGGGTGTGTCAGCGGTTCATAGGACCCATCTATGGCCTTAAGATCTCCAACAAAAATCTCGTCTCCGACATTCGCAAGGCTCGAGACATCAGCCTCTAGTCCGGACGGGATATCCGCCGGCAAAGCAGCAACCTCGATCTCCGATAAGTTCTGCAGGACGACTAGATCAACAACATCACTCGCGGGGGCGTGGCCCACCAGGGCTACCTGAACCATCACATTCACTGTCTTTGTGAGATCAACTTTTCGGAACGTCGCGTGTACGAGCCGGTTGCTAAGTGAATCAATTTCAACCGAGTCCATAAGCACGGGCTCTGAGGATTCTTCGGTTGCCAAGTCCACCAGTTGTCCCGTGACTCCAGCCCTTACAAGATCGGCAAGATCACGCTCCTGCACTTGAATGGCGCGAGACGGAGCGCCAGCCTCGATAAGATTCGCGGGTATTAGACCGGCTCGCCGTAATCGTTTCACCTTTTTTCCAAGCATGTCGCGCGGCGACGACGACAAACTTAACCGTTCGGGCACAGGGATTGCTCCTCGATCTGAATTCTGAATTTATGCGCTCGGCCTGACCGGCTAAATCGTAGCCAGCAGCACAACAAGGCGTACAGCATCGTAGTTGAAAATTCTAGGAAGACGCTATACCTGCGTCAACGCCCGTCTGCCCGCATTTTCGACTTTTCTCAGCAGAACCAATCGCATTCCGTCCAATCCATGTGCAAAATAGAGTTATTAGTGGTCAATAACTAAGACCCTCAACGTAGGAGCAGCTATCGCCTTGTCTTCCCGTAGACGCGTATCCCTTAGCGACCTATTTGCCGATGCTTGCCGCCGAATGGACATCACGCCAGAAGAGGCGCTTGGATGTGAGCGGACTAAAGATCGACTCCGACTTATGATCGCTGAAGGTCGGTCCGTAGATTTTGAGCTCGTAGACGATCCTGAAAACGACCGCCTTATGCTTGGTGGCATCGTCGAGTCTTAACCTGCTTAGCCGCCGGCACTCAATGGATGCCGGGCCTGATTGACGACGCAGTTTGTCGCTGCCAGTTTTTGTTGGCAACGACAAGCATCAGGGTGCCGCTCAGCTATCGACTCAACGACCTCTTTCGTGCAACGGCATCGGGGTATACCTCAGGCAACTAAGCAGCGAACTGCAAGATTGCCCCGCTCATCAAAACCCATAAAGCGCTTGAGGCCAGGATCCCGCGGTCTTCCAACAACAAGCGCTCTGGCGCTTCACCAACACCTCGAACCTGCACCAGGTACACGTATCGGAGCAGTCCGTAGAGAACTATAGGAACCGTCAGCATCATCGAGTGATTCGCGGGCAGGTTAGGCGCGGAGAAGGTGTATAACGTATAGCTAATCAACGTGCTTGTAACCGTAATTACTATAAGCGTGCGAAGAAAATCCGGTGTGTAGGTACCGAGAACTGGACGCGAGTTCTGCGCACTGGGCTGCCCTGCCAACTCTGCCCATCTTTTGCTGACTGCTAGAAATAGAGCGAGCAGAAACGTACAGATATAGAGCCATGGAGAAATTGCAACCGAGATCGCAAGCGCGCCGCCTGCCGCACGGAGCACAAAACCGACAGAAATGGCCAAAAGGTCTAAAACCACGATGTGCTTCAGCCAACGGGTGTACATAACCTGCAGCAAAACATAAGACGTCAGAGCTATGCCCAGTGGCCACGCAAGCACGAAGCCCAACACTGTTGATGTCAGGATCATAAAAAATGCAGCGCCCGTGGCTATCGAGCGTGAGAGTTGACCAGCTGCAATTGGACGATGCCGCTTCGTAGGATGCTGTTGATCAAGAGCAACATCAATGACATCGTTCAAAACGTAGTGGCCTCCGGAGATTACTGTGAACAGGAGCATCGCTCCCACAGCCAAAAGAACACTGCCCCCGTCGCGAAATTCAAGTGCAAACAACAACGCCGACAGCACAACAAGGTTTTTCGACCATTGCCGTGGTCTCGTACTTACCAAAAACACAGCAACGAACCATCGCATCAGCGGTTAACCCGACGGTCAAGAACCTCGTTCGCCAAACGAACGACGCCAGAAAAACATCCCATCAAAAAAACAAGTACTGCTAGCGCTCCCCAAGCGTCTCGAAGGGATGCCCAACTCACCAAGGCGAACACTCCCCAAGCAGAGCCGGCCAGCCCCAAAAGAATCAAGGGAAATACCACTGTCACCGCAATTAACGTGTAGCCACTTGATGACGATGAATCGCGAACCCCTGCAGGACCTGCTCGAAGAAACGCGCGGCGGCTAGCCCTATCGAGATGATAGCCAGCCGTAAACCAGAACACGCCAAAAACCAGAGGAGAACCGACCCACATGGCCACTCGAACGTCGGTCGAAACAGCTACTCGTGGATCATCCGGTGCAGGCAGGGTCGACCACGGCGCACTGAGGGTAAGAACATCCTGAATGGATTGCAGAATTCCTCCAGACCACGGAATCACTGTCGTCAACACGGCCCATACAACAGCACCGCCAAAAAGAATTAGGGCCAGCGTCACAGCAACTTCACGCCGGGTTCCTTCAATACGCTCAAGGTTCGCCCGGATCACGTCAAACGTTTCTGACAGTGTGAGCGGACGGTCTGAGTCCTCCTCTTTACTTGGTGCGCCCGGCATGCCTGACGAAAACGTTTGATCATCAGCCACTGAGCTAGACCCTACGTCTGGTTCAGAGCCCGAGCTGCTGCTAGCCTCAAGAGTGTTGAGTCGATTACTGTCTGACTCTTCAGTGGGGCGTGACTTTTCCTCTAGCGACTGCCGAGGGCGCGGCGGTCGTGGTCGACGATCGATAGTGCCCACCTCTTAGTCGGTTATGTCCACCTGCGGATTCTACGGGCCAACCGCCTATTTAAGGAGCGGTTTTTATGAACGGGAACCATCGTTCGGCTCTCATCGACACGCTCGACCCCGACCTTTGGGTTCAGACACATCGGGCAACCTACAACCGGATGGCTGCTGACTATACCCGTCGGATCGACGATTACGCAGCGTCTGAAGAAGCCGAACGTTTTGTTCGAATGACGGCAACGTCCCCTGTCCACGAACCCTCCATCCTGGACGCTGGGTGCGGACCCGGTCGCGATGCGTGCCTCTTAAAGCTTGCTGGCGCCCGTATTACCGGTCTTGAGTTATCCGAAGCAATGCTCTACGAAGCTCAACTTCTTGATAACGAGCAACTCTGTCAGGGCGATGTCCGACAACTCCCCTTACGTTCCGATGCTTTTGACGGTGTCTGGTGTTTTGCCGTGCTAGGACATCTCCCGCCAGTGTCTGTTCCATCAGTCCTAGCCGAGTTTCGTCGAGTTGTCGGTAACGGTTGGCTGTACATCGTGGTTCGTGAGGGCACAGGGGTTCGCCGCACCGCATGGGAGGAGACGCTGCCCCGGTACTTCACCGACTTTACACTTACGGGGCTTACGCAACAGCTTTACGGGGCCAACTTCTCGATTAAGGAAAGAGGCGTGTGGTCGGGGCCTGATTCCCACCACTGGTTACATGTAATCGCACAAGGAACCTGACGACGCTCAATCGTTAAGCCACGCTTCATCTGGCGCCTCACGCTGCCTACCTCCGGCGGCAGCATTTCGATCGATCGCCTGAGTCGCCTCAATCAAAAATTCCCGAAGCTCCTCCAAGTGTCCTGAGATCGCCTGTTCCGCCTCGGCTTGGCCGACAGGCGCCGCAATCAGAGCAGACCCTTCAGACCGGAAGGTCACCGGCGAGCGGGTCACACGTCGGCCAATGGCAGCGATGTCCGAAAGCCAAACACGGCGCGCCTGAAGCGAGGTGGAAATGACTGGATCAAGAAAGGCTAAGCGTCCGGCAAGCTCCCGATTTCCAGGATGAGCTCGAACTCGTGGTGGCAACCGGAGGTCGAATGCTTCCGCTAGCCAGTACCCTGCCTGTTCGACGCTATCAGCCATATGCCTCAGTGCTGAGCCTGCGTACAAATCAAAATCTGCAGCGACAGGGTCCGCCGTCATAGCCTTTTCAGCCGCTACAGTCGCTAGCCGATAGTGGCCAATTGCTGCCCATGCGCTATCAGACTCTCTTGTCCGTGGATCTCTCGTGTACGCCTCTAGGCGCGGGCGTGCAAACTCCAAATCAGGCGACGCGGCACTGCACATAGGCCGTTCCAATGCGGCCATGTCGGGTTTTTCCACTCGCTCATGGCCAAACTTTGAGGCGTCCGTCACAAAGCCTCCTCAAGACTGTTGCCCCTGTAAGCAACCAGAATTCTTTTGACACACAGGGCTCAAAGATCGTAACAACAGACACAATTTAAGCTGAATAGCTACGAACGAGCAGAGTACCCGCGATGGCGGCGTCCAGCGAACCGGCAGTAGGTGAAAGGCCCGGTACGACGCGCGCGGCGAAGTGCGCTCGGGAGCTGCGTGGCTGAATCATAGGCATAGGCCACGCCGGTCGGCCCTCGTTATCGGGTCAGGGTGTGCGAGCACCCATCGAGGTTACTGTGCGCAAGGCAGTGACGAACGAAGGTGGAATCACGACAAAACTCGTCCTTCGAAAAAGGAGTGAGTTTTGTGTCTAAGCAGGGAAGCAACCCCCAAAAGAACGTTCCGGTGAAAGGCCCAAATACAACGGGGGACCGATCAACAAAAAAGCGATGGCCTGACTGGATTCAGGTTGTCTTAGACAAAGATCCGGCAGCACGTAATGTTGTCGAGGTTCTCCTCTATCCAAGCGTCCACGCGGTGTTCTTTCATAGAATCGCGCACTGGCTATACCGGCGTCGGATTGCCGTACTACCACGCCTGATAAGCCAAATTGCTCGATTCCTGACAGGCGGAATTGAGATACATCCAGGGGCATCCATTGGACGGCGCTTCTTCATTGATCATGGTTCCGGTGTCGTAATCGGTGAAACAACCGAAATCGGGAATGACGTCATGCTTTACCACCAAGTCACCCTTGGAGCGACCGGGTGGTGGCGGACCGAGGATGGCCGGACGAAACGGCACCCAACAATCGAGGACAACGTCGTAATCGCATCGGGCGCAAACATCCTTGGTCCCGTGATCATCGGAGCACGCAGCAAGATTGGTGCATTAGCGTTGGTGAGCGAAGACGTACCCCCTGACTCTGTGGTTGTCGGTCCGCGCGCCCGCTTACTCTCCGCCAATGCGCCTTCTGGCGACTCTCGTCCACTGTCCCAACTTGGTGATAAAGCAGGCGAACGCGACTACACGATCTAGCCTCAGCGATACACTAGGCCAGCAAATCTTTCCGGACTGCTCAACACCTATGCAGCGCATGTCACGGCTTTTTGTCCGTACGCTCCGTGATAATCCATCTGAGGCAACCCTCGTATCCCATCGGCTACTCCTGCGCGGAGGTTATATACGCCCGTTGGGTGCAGGCATCTACAGCATGCTGCCCCTTGCGTGGCGCGTACAGCGGCGTATTGAACAAATAATCAGAGAAGAGATGAACCAGATCGACTGCCAAGAACTTCAAATGCCCTTTGTTCATCCTTCAGATCTCTGGGAGCACACCGGTCGTTTCGAATCCGTCGGCCCGGAGATGGTTAGGTTTCAGGATCGATGGGACCGCGACATGGTGCTCGCCATGACGCATGAAGAAATTGCGACAGACCTTGGCAAATGGTTCGCTTCGTCTTACAGGCAGCTTCCAGTCAGTTTCTATCAGTTTCAGTCGAAGTTTCGAGATGAACCAAGACCAAGAGGCGGCTTGCTTCGAGTACGAGAGTTCACGATGAAAGACGCTTACAGCTTCCATCCTGACTTTGAGAGCCTCGATGACACCTACAACCAGTTCGTAGAAGCTTACGTGCGAGCCTTCCGCCGATGCGGAATCGAGCCAGCGGTCGTGGAATCAGACGCGCTCGCAATGAGCGGGTCTATGGCTCACGAATTCCACTGTCTAACACCTGCAGGTGAAGACACCATTGTCGTAAGCCCCACAGGTACGTACGCAGCGAATATGGAGGTTGCAACTGCGAGAAAACCGGTTTTTGATCATGGCGCTCCGGCGCCATTAACCAAAGTTGCTACTCCCGGAAAAACGACCATCGAAGAAGTGGCTGCGTTTCTGGATCTTGAGCTCCACCAAACCCTCAAGGCTGTTTTCTACTGGACCGGAGACGCGCTTGCGTTTGTCGCAATTCGTGGTGACCTTGCCGTCAACGAAGCAAAGCTTCGTCACCTCCTTGGTGTGCCGGAGATACGTCTCGCAGCAGATCAGGAGTTAGAAGCAGCTGGAATCGTCGCTGGATACGCGTCACCCGTTGGACTCGACAACGTCACAATAGTTGTCGACGACTCCGTTGAGTCCTCGACCAACCTCGTAGCAGGCGCTAACACGCCGAACTTTCACTTGACGAATGTCAATTACCCTCGGGACTTCCAAGGGACTCTTGTTGGTGACGTGTCACAAGTTCGCCCGGGAGACTTGCATGTTGAGAGCGGTGAACCCCTGGAGCTTCAAGCTGGAATCGAGATTGGTAACACCTTCAAGCTGGGGACGTTTTACAGCGAAAAGCTCGACGCGACCTTTCTCGCGGCCGATGGATCGCAACACCCAATCGTCATGGGGTCCTACGGCATAGGTATTGGGCGATTAGCTGCCTCGGTCGTAGAGCGATATCACGATGACGACGGCATCATCTGGCCCTCATCAATAGCCCCCTACGATGTGCACGTGGTCCAGCTTGGAGACGGCGCCGTGGCCACGGGTGCTGATGTTCTTGCTGGCGAACTCGAAGCATCCGGCCTCTCCGTCTTGCTGGATGACCGGTCCGAGAGTGCCGGCGTCAAGTTTAACGATGCTGATCTGATCGGGATTCCGCTACGGCTTACCGTCAGCAAGCGAACACTCGCGGCAGAAGCTGTGGAATTCAAGGCCCGCACTGACGAGAACGCAGAAAACATTCCTCGAGATCAAGTCGTGGCAACCATCAAAAAAGCGCACGCTGATGGAATTGCCGCTCTTACACCGGATGCACCAATCCCAATGCCCTCGCTCGGCTAGGCGTCGGGCGCCTCCAGATGATGGCAGACAAAGGAGCAAGCCTTTGCACAGGTCCCCCGACCGCTTAGCGTCACATCCGAGGAATCCTGTAGTTTGAGCACCACAGCAGCCCTCACTGGTTAGTCCATGGATCCAAATGGAAAGCCATTGACACGTCGCTCGTTACTAGTTGCGATGGCAGGAGCACTGGGATCAGCCACGCTGGCCAGTTGTGGTGAGTCATCAAGTACCCCTTCACCACCGGAAGCCCTTAGCGAACGGCTCGCCCGGGACCTGAACAAGGCTCGCGCGGTGTCTCGGACTTCCGTCGAGCGTCGTCCCCAGCGCCGTAACGCCACGCCACAACCGAACGCACAGCAAAAAATCACTGTGGCAACGCTTCCAAAAGCAGATCTAGGCTGGGGGAACGCTCAGTTCTTCGGTGCCCTCGTAAATGCTATGGCTACCGCGAGGGAACGTTCCGATCGACGGTACATCTACGAAGACGCCGCGCTAGGTTTTCCCGGTGGCATGTCAGGTCCCACTACATCTTCGGCCTTCAGTTTTAGCTCCGCCCTTGATTCGGTCGCTGCAGCAGCGCCTGATCTCGTGCTCTATCTCCAAATCGACCACGCTGATCTTGTCGCCAACGAAAGGCTGATCAATCTTGATCCGTATCTCGTATCAGATGAAGCTTTTGATTCAACAAGGTTTTGGCCCCACCTCCTTGAACTTGGTCAACACAGGGGTGTTCAGTACGGAATCCCCGTAGCAGCCTCGCCCAGCGTTTTGTTGTTCAACAGGGAGTTAGCTGTTGAGTTCAACATCAAGCCTCCAGACCCCAATGCTCTGACCTTCAACGATGAGGTCTTCCTGAAGCTTGTCGGGGATCTGCATATGGCCGATCCCCCTACTGGCGGGATTGGCTCGTTGGGAATGTTGTCAGTCTTCTCCCCCGAACCAAATAGCAATGGTGACTACTCAGCGTCGCCCGCTCCCTTGAATTTCTTGCTCTCCGCCACAGGAGATCTTCGAGGACCCCGCGACGATTTTGCACCGCTACTGTCTGATCCGGCTGTTGAGGCCGCCCGCTTGCTGAGAGCTTGGGTTCAGGATCATCAATTCGCTATCACAGATAACCGCTCGCTCTGGCCTTATTTCCAGCAGCAGCGCATAGGTCTCTATGAGACATATCTTGCGTTCGCACCTCTGGATCGCTTCACATCCAGTTTTGGCTCGATCGACGTCTACCCATTCCCAACCTTGGGCGCTGCCGGGCATCCCGCCTACGCACACCTCCTCGTAGGGGTGCTCGCCGAGGCAAAGAATCCTGACCTCGCCTATGACGCGATGCGGTATTTAGCCGAAGGGCTTCGTGCGAATGCTGTGCTCCCGGCCGAACGACTTACCCAAGACGATGTGGTCCGCCGCGTGCCTGCCCTTCAACCTGAGGGGGGGGCGTTGGTTTACACCCAAATGCTGGAGGCTGTGTATCCCTCCGTGAGTCGACGAGAGTTGGGCATGATTAATAACGGAATACTCGGTGACATAGTCTTTGGCACAGCTTCCCCAGAACAAGGCATGCGCGATATTGTTGGCCGCCTACGGGAACTGCCAAGCAGCTAGCTTTGTGTGGCCATCACTTCCGTCTAGACCCTAGACGGGAGACAATGCGATCAACACCCAGAGCCCCACAAATCGGAGCCCAATTTTTTGATGAAGACTGATCACATGGCGCCCAGCAGCAGTGCGGATGGTGTTGTCTGGGATTTACGACCCCTCTACGCCGCGACCGATGATGAGCAACTTGGCAAAGATCTGGCGTTAGCACTAGACCGTGCCGTCACGTTTGAAACGCGCTACCGCGGAAAGGTCGCGAACCTCGACGCGGTTGGCTTACGTGACGCCCTGATCGAACTACAGAACCTCCGTGAATTGACAGACACACCGGCCATCTACGCTCACCTGCTGCATGCCGGTAAAACCGATGAAGCAGAGCATGGCCGCCTGGTTGCCCTCACCCAAGAAAAAGCCACCGCGATCAATCGACATCTCATCTTTTTCGATCTGGAATGGGTACAGGTCGATGACGGCCAGGCTGAAACGCTCCTGCAGGACTCACGCCTCGAGGACTTCGCGTACCTGCTCGAACTCGAGCGCCGATACAAGCCTCATCGGTTACCTGAAGGTGAAGAACAGATTCTGGACGAAAAGGCCAACACTGGCAGTCGCGCGTGGGGCCGGCTGTTTGAAGAAGTGACCAGCCGCCTCACAGCTGATGTAACGGTCGATGGGCAGGTGAGAACCCTCGGCCAAGCTGAAACGCTGGCGCTGAGTTACCACCCAGATCGCGATACTCGTAAATCCGCGGCTGATGGGATGACGGCAACACTCGAAACCAATCTCCATGCGCTCAGCTATATCTTCAACGTCCGGCTGCAAGACCATGCGACCGACGATCGAATACGCAGCTACCCGTCACCCATGACTGCCCGTTGCCTCTCAAACCAAATCGAACAGTCTTCCGTCGATGCCTTAGTTGAAGCATGTGTCAGTGGTTTTCCGATCGTGGCTCGTTACTACCGTCTCAAGCAAAAACTTCTTGGGCTATCCGAGCTGTTTGATTATGACCGCTACGCGCCACTTAGCTCAGATTTGCCGTCCTACAACTGGGCGACCGCACAAGACATCGTGCTGGAGAGCTACAACGAGTTTTCCAGCACCCTTGGAGGCATTGCCCGGCGGGCGTTTGCTGAACGCTGGATTGACGCCGAACTGCGGCCGGGCAAGCGTGGCGGCGCGTTCAGCATGGGTGGGACAACAACAACACATCCGTACATTCTCGCCAATTACACCGATACCGTGCGTGATGTCATGACTGTCGCCCACGAGATGGGACACACGGTCCACCAGTTCCTGTCCTATGGCGTGGGCTATCTCCAGGCGCATACACCCCTGACAACAGCCGAGACCGCGTCAGTGTTCGGCGAAATGATCGTATTTCGGCGTCTTTTAGATGCTCAAACCTCTGACAGGGCCAAGCTCGGCCTGCTGGCCAGCAAAATTGAGGACCACTTCGCTACTGTCTTTCGACAAATTGCAATGCATAACTTTGAATACCGTGCGCATGTGGCTCGTCGTAAAGAAGGCGAACTTTCCACGGATCGCTTGAGCGAGCTGTGGTTCGAAGCCAATAGCGAGATGTTTGGAGACTCCGTGATATTGCGGGATGACTACCGGGTCTGGTGGAGCTATATCCCGCACTTCATCCGGACACCGTTCTATGTTCACGCCTACGCTTTTGGGGATCTCCTGGTTCTGGGCCTCGTCCAGCGTTATCAGGAACAAGGCAACGCGTTCGTGCCTCGATATATTGAGATGCTTTCCAAGGGAGGCTCTGTAAGTCCAATCGCGTTAATGGAGCCGCTTGGTATAAATCTCGGAGACCCCGCGTTCTGGTCCCAAGGTGTTAAGGTCCTCGACGAGCTCGTCTCGGAGGCTGAAAGCTTGGCCGAGGCCATTGCGTGACAGGCCACAGCCTGCTGCATAAAGCAATTGGAAGACCGGCGGTGTCAGGAAGATCGCTGCAGGCTCTTCTTCACGAAGCGCTGGGGCGGATTGGCCCGTCCGAACGGCGCTTTCTCGCGTTAGTGCCTGACGACACTCGTAAGTTTCCAGTCGCCGTCCTTTTTCAATTCCTGCATTCGGCCCTTAAGGGTCGGGCCGACCAGCTCGACGCCATGATCGCTCAGGGCACCCACAGCCCAATGCCAACGGAAGCAAAGAGAGCATGGGTCTTCGGTGATGACGACTATCCGAACAGCCAGGTCTTCGACCACGCTTGGGATGATCCCGACGCCTTGTCTGAAATCGGGGTGTTACCGCTCCATGACCAACTGGCCCGTTTCGGGTCGAATGCAAAGCATGCCCCCCTGCTCGGGTTTGACCACGACATGCCCATCCGAGTCAATAGCTGTCTCCTCGATTACGACCGGTTGCTGTTGGTCACTCGGGTCCAACCACACGAAGTTGCTGGGTTTGCGGGCGGAGCCAAACAAATTTTTCCTGGTGTTTCAGGGCCCGAGATGATCAACCTGCTCCACGCGATCGGAAGCTTGCAAACCAACAGGGCAATCCACGGGGTCATGCCCAATCCGGTCCGAGACTTAATTGACGATATGGCTGAGAACATCCCCGTTCCGATCACCTCAATCTGCTTGGTGATCGACGACCACAGTGACGTGGTTCATGGAGCGTTTGTCCAGATGAACGGGTGGCGTGAGTCCGTCACCGAGGCCGCAACTCTCAGTCGCGAGGTAAATATTGAATATGTTCCCCAGCGAGTGCAGCGCCTAATCGCCACCATGCCTAGGCGGGCAGATGGCGAGTGGCTGTATCCAGATCTCTGGACCGGTGCCAAGCTGGTGCTAAAGACTGAGGACGCAGTAGCTGATGGTGGAGAGCTTGTCGTCTTGGCCCCCGATCTTTCGTCTATTTCTGATGCCCATGGAGCCTTGATACGGGAGATTGGTTATCACACCTACGCTTATTTCCTCTCACAACCCTCGACATGGCAGGCTGCAAATGCCACCCCGATCGCCCTCAACGGAAGTGCTCTTGTGAAGGGCGAGGGGCAAATGTGTGCTGGCAAAGAAGTCCCGCGAATCGATGTCCGCCTTGCAACAGCCATTCCTCCTGAGGAGTGTGCCCGGCTTAACCTTGGCTACGAAAACCCGGCCACCGTAGCCCAGGAAGTTGCTTCGGCGCTTCCCAATGTCGTCGAAAACGATCGCCTCGTACTCCCAAGTGCCGGCAGCGTGCTCTGGCGTTACAAACCAAGCGTTTTAAACACTGAGAACTGAGGGAGGGGCAGTGCTGTGGTAGCCAACAAATCAACCTTGCCAAGGATTAACGTGGCGGACATCGAGCACCACGTCGATTCCTTGGATTCCGGCAAGATCGCCCGTGACTGGGAACAGTTCGGGGCGTTTGTCGTTCGCGGCTTAATGTGTCCCTACGCAGCACAGATCCGAGAAGACATTGAAGCCATCACCGACGAAGCCATTTCCCAGCTTGGTGATGCCACGCACGTAGAGGGGATTGGGTGGAACACGCCGAACAAAACGTTGTTTATCCCCGCACCTCCAACCTACGTGCGCGATAAACAGGTCATGGTGGTTGGCTGCAACTATCGGACGAGCGCTGCGTTCTTTGCTTCGGCGTGTGACGACACCCTTCTGTCAATCGTGACGACACTGCTTGGGGACAACGTTGAGCTTTACCAGGAAGGTCAGTGTCTCGTTAAAGAGCCTGTTGGAGGACATCCCAAGAAATTGCATCAGGATTCCTCCTATTTTCAACATAAGTACGACGGGCCGGTGGCCGCCTTGTGCTACGCGGTGGACACCGACGCGCAAAAGGGAGCGCTGTACGTAGTGCCCGGATCGCACAAGCTTGGTGTGCTCGAACACATCGACACCGTTAGTCACCTCGGGCTCGATGATGCGGACTGGTCCTGGGGCGACGCCCTGCAAATTACCGGCCGCGCTGGGGATGTGATCTTTTTTCACGTAGACACGATCCATGGGTCACAAGAGAACTACTCGGACGCACGCCGGCCGGTCTTTATTCATCGATACCGGAGAGCTGATGATTACGTGGTTATTGGAGGATCCACTACAAAGGCACGCAGGGAAGCCGAGCAAAATATCGCGCAGGCCAGGAAGGATAATCAGCTTGGCTTGCTCGTACGCGGTAGGCGCGCCTACGATGCCGATCGGTCAACAGGGTAAGCATGCTGTGATTGCCCCCGTGCCATGGCAAGCTTCCTGGATAACCAACCGTGCCTGAGAATCGACTCTTTGCCGTACCTCTCACCCTCCTAGACAAGGATCTCAAGTGCCGAAAGTATTGATGGGCCGATTGACAGCCGAACTCTGGTTGCCCAACTTGTTGCACAAGTTTAGGAATGCCGGGTGGGAAATCGCGATTTCAGAAGACGAGCCGACACTGTCAGAAAAGACTTTGCTTGCTGCGGTTGGCGACGTAGATGCTGTTCTCGCTCACAACGCCGACCAATGGACAGCAACCGTGATGGATGCAGCTCCTCAACTCAGGGTTATTTCCAGAACTGGCGTAGGCTTCGACAACGTCGACCTTCTAGCAGCCCAAGAACGAGGAATCGTGGTCACCACCACACCTGGATCAAACGCTGAGGCGGTGGCCGATCTTACTCTGGCCCTCATGCTTGCGCTCGCGCGCAAATTGATTGTGAATGACCAGCGGCTGAAGCAAGGCGTCTGGGACCCAATCCTTGCAAACGACCTGCATTTTAAGACGGTGGGGATTCTGGGGCTGGGTCGGGTTGGACGGGCTGTCGCCCGTCGGGCCGCAGCGTTCCGGATGGAAATCCTTGGTTATGACCCCTTTGTCGAGCCAAGCGATCTCACAGAGGCCAACATCCAGGCCGTTGATCCAGACACGCTTTACCAGTCAAGCGATTTTGTAACGCTTCATTTGCCTTCCACACCTGAAACAGCCGGGCTCGTCAACGCTCGGGTTTTGGGCCTGATGAAATCCAGCGCATTCCTCATAAACACGGCACGTGGTTCTTTGGTAGATGAAAAAGCCTTGGCCGCCGGTCTTCAAGAGGGACAAATTGCTGGGGCTGGCCTTGACGTCTTTTCAACTGAGCCGGTGACAGCGTCGCCCCTAGTTGGTTTTCCCAACGTCATCGCAAGCCCTCACCTCGCCGGCAACACCAAGGAAACCATGGAGTTCACCGGTGCCATGGCTGTGGACAACGCTCTAGCCGTCATGTCAGGAGACTGGCCTGACGAAGTAGTGGTCAACGAGGTCTACTCCCCTCGATCAACGCGTACGCAAACAAGCTAGCCGTCACCGTACTACGCGCGCCTATTCAGCAGTGCGTCTGGCTCGCCTACACACGCCGGGAGGTGCTCGCGGCGAGACCATTCGTGCCACGAGCCGAGGTAGTTGCGAACACGCACTCCTGCCTTTCTTAACGCCAGCCACACATATGCACTGCGCGCACCCCGGTGGCAGTAGACGACGACCTCTTGGTCACTCGTTATGGCTTGTGTGGTGAGTACCGCCCCTACCACCTCGTCCCTACAAAAACGGCCCTGAGACTCTAATTTTCGCCAATACAACCACGACGCGCACGGTATCCGTCCGGGACGAGGGTCGCAATCCGGTTCATCGGTCCCGAGAAACTCATCCGACCCCCGAACATCAAGCAGTCGCATTTGTCCGTCCTGCAAACGACCGGCAATCTCATTAGCCGTAATGAAAACCTCGTCACGCCTGTGCGCCTCAAAGGAGCCCTGCGCCTTTGCGTTACCAGGCGCGCTGATCGATCCACCGACAGCTACCCACGCCTCGAGCCCTCCGTTCAGGATGAACACCTGCGGGTGCCCGAGCCAGATTAAGGTCCAGACCGCTCGCGCCGCCCGAATACCCGAGGACGCTTCGTAGACCACGATTCGCGCATCGTTGGCCACGCCAGCCGCCCGACATGCAGCAGCCGCCGCACCAGCATAGGCCTCGACGCTTGTCTTATCACTGCCCACGAGCATCGCATCGTACAGGTCAATGGGCTGCGCTCCGGGAATAACGCCGGCCGCCATCTCTTCAGGGCGTCGGGCGTCAAGCACGCATACATCGTGCCTCTCACCCAACAACGCCTTAAGCGCCTCTGCCTCGATTATGTACATCTCATCTTCCAGGGTCCGCCGTCCATATGTTACGTCGTGGCCAGAGACGCCCACAGCGGCTACGATTCGTGCATGATCAAGATTGGCCTCCGTTTTGTTGATACCTCGCAAGCCCATCTGCAGTACGCAGCCCAGCTAGGGGTCGATGGTGGGTTCGTACGTATCGACCACCTGCCGGGGATCGCCCAGACAGGGCGTATTGACCGCCCAAAGCTCCGAGAGCTCATCACACGTCTCGAAGACCTAAAAATGGACATCGCCGGGATCGAACTACGCCGATCTCACATCGCTGGGGTTCTCAAGGGCGAGCCCGCCGCTACCAAAGAGCTGGCTGATCTCCGCGAGTCTGTCCGCACCCTCGGAGGCGAGGGCATTTCCCTTGTGACCTGTGGTTTTTCCGTGGCCCACGCCGATGAGCACCTGCATCCATGGCGCGGATATTCTGACGAACCCGGCGGGCGAGCCGGAACGCTTCTCCGCACCTTTGACGCTGCAAAGCTACGGGACAGCGATCTTGTTACATGGGGAGTCGGGGATCCAAAGTCAGCCATACGCGTTCCCGAGACTGAGGTTTGGCGACGGCTCGACGGGTTTATGGAACACATCCTGCCTGCAGCAGAATCCGCCGGGGTTCGTCTGGGGTTCCATCCAAACGATCCGCCAATGTCCCCCTATCGGGGTGTTGAACAGCCGCTCATCAACCCAGACGGCTATGACCGCCTCTTGGCACGATATCCGAGCGACAATGTCGGTTTGTTGTTTTGCCTTGGGACCATATATGAATCGGGTGCTGACATGCCTGCTGCGCTCCGGGCCTTTGGGGAACAGGGAAAGCTGTTCGCGATTCACTTCCGAAACGTCCGAGGACTCGTTCCTCGCTTCGAGGAGGTTTTTCAGGACGAGGGTGACTACAATTCGTCCGATCAAATGCGCACCCTCCACGACGTAGGGTTTGATGGTTTCGTTATGCCAGATCATTACCCCGGCTTGCTGGGAGACAACGACGCTCAAGACCGGGCCCGTGCCTGGTGTGTTGGCTACTTACGGGCCCTTATTCAGGCCACCAAGAATGGCCGCGGTGGGGCCTGACATGGCTGGGCTCCCCACCAGGGCAGGCTTGGGCGGCTTTTTTCGCATTCTCAGGCGCTGTTTTCTGTGCCTGTGGGGGCTGAGGTCACGGTTTGACGGGCCTGTTCGGCTCAACGGCAAGGCCGTGGGCCGGAGTGGTGCCCTCTAGTGGGCCCCCGCAGCACATCAGATCCGGTTCGAGTCGGCTTTATAGGCGCAGGCCATCTGGCCACACTTGTGCACTACCCGTCACTTGACGAGCTGGACACGGCCTCCCTCGTAGCCATCACCGATATCGACGAAACACGGCTGCTGTCTACGGCTAACCGCTACAACGTCAGTGGCCGTTACACCAATCACCGTGACATGCTTGACAAAGAGCATCTTGACGCCGTGTACGTGGTCATGCCGCCACAACTGTTACACGATATCGTGATTGACTGCCTCGAGGCCGGGAAACACGTTTTTGTTGAGAAGCCGCCGGGTACGGGCACGTATCAAACAGAGGCCTTTGCCTGGTACGCCGCCAAGTATGGCTGCCTCACAATGACTGGGTTCAACCGCCGCTTCGTGCCGCTCTTGAAGCGATGTAAAGAGCTCGTGGAAGCTGCCGGGCCCATCCACCTGGCAGTTGCCAGCTTTCACAAACAGGACCACGATCCGGAGGACTTTGGTTTCCACCGAGGCGCGGTAAGTCACCTGACCTCGGATGTCATCCATGCCGTGGATGCGCTCCGATGGATCGCCGGTGGCAACGTGAAGGAGGTCGCCGCCCACGCCCGATCGGTAGACCGACCATACCCAAACACGTATGCGGCCCTCATCGACTTTGATACTGGCTGCTCTGGCCTACTTGTCGCTAGCCGACGCTCCGGTGCCCGGCGACACCACTTCGAATTCCACGGTGGCGATGTCGCCATCTATAGCGACGATCAGCATCGAGCCGAAGTGTTTACGGGAGAGGCCGACGGCCCAACAGAGCTTCTTGGCAGAGACCTCGCCCGCTCAGAGGCTGACCACCACCTGTTTGGATTCTTTGACGAGAACCAACATTTTATCGATTCCATTCAAAGCGGCTCCGAGCCTGTCACAAACTTTCAGGACGCTGTGCAGACCATGCGCTTGGCTGAACAAATCGCCAGCCAACCTCGCTAACCCACAGGTTCTTGTGGCGCATTAGCGCGCAAGAAATCCAGCGCCTTGGAATAGCTTCGCCGCTCGAGAAAGTGTCGCAGTTCCGCAGGCTCCGCCGGTGTAAGGCGAGACGCCAATTCGTCCACTCGCTGGATCGCCTGGCGAAGATCGTCCTGGCTTCCCATGGGCGAACCGATCACGTCAAGCAGTTGCGCCAGCGCCTCTGTGAGGCCTTCTAGGCCTTGCCCACCCTCGCTCATACTTCTCCCCGTCCTTATAGAAAACCATACACCTCGGTCATCCGCGTAACGAGGCCGGTCCTTCCGTAACGCATCTTACGTTTCTCCGAAGCTCTCTAGGGCTCCGATTTGGAAGTCGTCGCCGTGCTCGCTATAGTGCGTCTTCCCAGATGAGTATTTCACAAGCAGTACGGCAGCTTCGCGAGCAGCGTCGCCTGACAAAGGCGGAGCTTGCCGCGCGCTGTGCGCTTGCCCCTTCCTACCTTTCTCGGCTCGAAAGCGGCGACTACAAAAGCCCCACAGTGCAGACCCTTGTGACAATTGCCCAGGGTCTTGACGTCGATCCCCGTGAACTTCTGGTTTTAGCTGGCTATGTGCCGGACGATATGGCGCGGGCCCGTCGGCAGTTCGCTGAAGAGTCCATCACCCGGCTGGCTGAATCAGCAATCCGCTCCATCTCCCGCGCAGTCAACACTACCCTCAACCCTGACGACCCAGACCACTCTAACGTGCCTGATGTGGACAGGGCGTTACTTGCCGAACGGCTGCGTGATCACCGCAAGACCGCTGGCTTGGCCTCCAGAGAGGCCGCCCGACGGGCTGATGTCCGCGCAATGGTCATCACTGACCTCGAGGCGGGCCGAGAGCCGGCCCAAGCCGCCGACCTGCGCCACGTCCTTATGGCCGGCTACGGGATGACCCAACATGATGTCGACGACCTCCTGTTCGAGGTGGGCCTTAGCCAGTACCTAGCAGAGGACCTCGTTCTGTCCCCAGAATCACGTCGTATGACCCTCGAGTTCGCTCGGTTGGCACGGATGCGCGATCGGCAGAGCCGCCAAGGGTCGGCACCGCCCGCCTAAGGCTGGCAGAACCCCAGCAGGGGTTTTTCGAACGACCTCAACAAAGCCAACTCTCCTCTTTCTGTTCTCAGATCAACACAGGTATGACTGGGTTGGTTGGAACAAAAACCTGCCAATCAAGACACCGCATCTTGACAAATTAGCCAGTTGAGGAACTACGTTATATCAAGTAGGACGAGAGACGTCTTGCTGAGTCATTCCGGTGTTTTCAGCCGCTTTACGTTTTGGCTAGCTGATTGCCGGTGCAATCGCCAGAGCAGTCGTCAGGTTGCTGGCCAAGCCGTCATTGGTCGTAAAGGCTTTCCACGTCGCACCGTCAAATCGAGCCACGCCCCCGTCGGTTGCCACCCATATGTTGCCCTGCTTGTCCTCCGCTAAGGCCCGAGCACTGTTTGAGGGAAGGCCCGCGCCAGCCACGGTTGAATTTGAGAAAACGCCGTTGACATAGCGCGTGACACCACCCTCGGTCGCGATCCAGACAACACCGTCGGCCGCCACCAAAATGTCGCGGACGTTGTTGCTGCCCAGGCCCTCCACCGTTGTGTACGTTGTCCATACAGCCCGGCTCTTCGTATACGAGACCCCGGCTGTAGCGGTGCCAAACCAGAAGGCTCCAGTCGCATCGATGGCCACCGCTGTAACGTCATTGCTAACAATGCCTGAGTTCACCGTATTGTGAAGGGTCCAAGCCCCATCAACCCGGTCATATCTCGCAACACCGTTGGCCGTCGTAAACCACAGGCTTTCGGGCGACTCCGTGACCATATAGAGATCCCGAACCATGCTGCTGGGAAGGCTCGAGTTGTCGGGCCTGAACCGATCCCACCCGCTGCCAGCATCACTAGTGACCGCACTGCTATCGAAGCGACTCACACCTTGGTCTGCATGGCCAACCCACAGCACGCTGCCGGACTGCCGACCCGCCAGGGCACGAACATCGTTGGACCCCAGCCCATTGTTTGTGCTCGCCTTGCTATACCCCGTAACTGCACCTGCTCGCGTCACGCTGTACACGCCACTGTCGGTGCCGGCCCAGATCAATCCATCCTTGTCCACCACGACAGCACGCACCACGTTCGTGCTTAACCCGGAGTTGGAAGGCCCAAAGCTGGTCCAGCGAGCTCCGTCGTACATCGCAAGCCCACCCGCCGATGTTCCCACGACCACCAACTCCGCCGTCGTGCTTGGCAGTGTAGAAGCACTTGCCGAGGCCGTCGTCGTGGTGGTCGTCGTCGTCGTGGTGGTCGCCGTCGTCGTGGCCTCAACCACCTGCGGGACAAACACACTGCCCGTTACAAGCGGCGTGGTTGACGCATTAAACGGCACAACCTGTTGCCACGAGCCCCCCGGGTATTTCTGGTTGCGAAGGTCATCGCCCAACAAACGAAGCTTGACGGGCTCAGCAGCATCCAGGGGGTGATACTCCATTACTGCTGACTGAAAGTATTGCCGTACGAACCCGGGCGTCGCTGCCGCTATATAGACACTGTCAGACGTGTTCGTGTCAACGCGCGCTTCTGTCTTCGGATACCCAAAGGCTGCTACACCACCAAGTTCATTGAAAAAATCGAGAAACTTTGCGGGGTACCCCCCCACCGAGAAGTTGGAAACTTTATGCCCCCACGGCCCATGAATTTCGCCGCTGTTGTTGTTTGTGGTTCCGGGCTCAACACCAAGATCGGGACTGCCACCGACCCCACCTCCAAAAAAGTCCCAAGCAAGCCGCCGCTCCAACACATACGCATTTCCAAGGTCAGGTCTCCGGTGAAAATCAACCACTCCCCGCTGAAAATATTGGGTCAGCGTTCCTGACTCCTCAACATGCACCTCTGAAGTGGGGAAGCCCCAGCGCTTAAGCCCCCCAGTGCTCTCAAAAAACCCTTTAAAGTCCGCTGTTAACGCTTGGCCATCGACGATCACACTTAGGTGGGGAATATTGTGCCGGAGAAGACTGTTGCCGGGAGCACTGCTGTAGGTGTTCCCCAAGACCCTGATCTCACCAAAGCCCGAGGATGTCTGGGCAGCAAGCGCGGCCGGCCCTGTGACGATTCCTGCCACCAGGACCAACAATAAAAGCCCAAGCTTCTTGCGAACGCGTTTCAGGAGCGCAACCCCCCTTTCACCTCCGCGTGGTGCCTATGCGTCGTACCAACCTCCACGATACCTCGTGGCCTCTGCTGCCCGACCCACCCAGTATAAGCCACGGCCTCGCGTCTGGCACCTCTCTCTACTCAACCACTATCGCCACCGCAAGCACCGCCACAAGCATGGCGAGGCCCAGAACAACGCTTGTCGCGAGATCGCGCCGCAGCGATGCAAGGTCTAGAAGCGGCGCCTGCCTCGCAACGGCCTCTGGCTCGGCCACTTCGGCTACCTGCACGGCCCTTGGCCCTTCAGCCACACCCTCCCTCACTAGAGGCCTCCGGCGAATGGGCTCCCGGCGACGCCTACGCGTTGATCGTCGCCTTCCAGCCACGCCTAGCTCCTTTCGGGTTCACGACCACCACTTCCGTCGCCCAATGGCCCCCATCGTACTAGCAAGGCGACCATACCGCCGACCCCAAAACCACCCAGGTGGGCGGCCCAGGCAACTTGCGGCCCATAAGCCGTAGCATCACTAACCAATAGCTCCGCCAGCTGTATCGATACCCACAAGCCGCCCGCCGCGACGCCCGCCGGCCCTGACAGCAGCAAGACACCTACGAGGCCTGCGACACCGCCGCTCGCACCGATGAGCGGCGCCATAGAATTCGCATGCGTGACGGCGTGCACCATGGCACCGCCACTGCAGGCGGCTGCCCAAACCAACAAAAACCTCCACCAGCCAACCCGTCGCTCCACCACAGGCCCGATCGCCGCCAGGCAGGCCATGTTTACTGCCAAATGCCCAAGGCCCGCGTGCAAAAACGGCGCCGACACAAGCGTGAGCATGTACGGATCGATGTAGGCGCCACCATCCGCAACCTCGCCCTGCATCAGAACCAAGGGCCTTAACCCGTACGCCCCGGCCCACCCAGCCGCACCGCCCGCAACAATGCGCTCTAGCACGAAAACCGTGGCGTTTACAGCAACAATCAGGCCGGCAGCGGGCGTTACATGCCTCGCTGCCCCACCACTAATAAACATAGCGTTTCACGTGAAACACTTCGCCGGGCTACTCCTCGTCCAGTAACGCCTTGACCAGCGCGTCAAAGTCTTCGCTGCCTCTGTATGGAAGCTGGATATAGCCCCGCTCATAAGAACCCACAATCCGAACCTTTGTCGCCAGCCGGCGCTGGAGTCTCGTTTTTATATGTTCTAGCTGGATGCTAACTGTCGGCGAGACGCTGGCTGACTCGGGCTTGGGCTTTCGCTTCGCCGCACGCTCGGAGTCCCGGACGCTCAAGCCTTCCTCTAGTATTCGACGCAGTAACTGTTCTCTGGTTGCGGGATCTGGCTGCGCCAGTAGGGCTCGTCCGTGCCCTTCGGTGATCCTGCCGCTCGATATCGCTGCTTGTGCGTCACTTCCTAGAAGAAGCAGGCGAAGCGTGTTCGCGACTGATGGCCGGCTTACGCCTACGGATTCCGCAATTTGCTCTTGGGTCAGGTCAAAGTCGTCGATAAGGGCCTGGTATGCGTGTGCTCGGTCAATGGCGCCCAGCGCGCGCCGCTGGAGGTTCTCGACTAGGGCCAACTCCATCTTCCGCTGCCCTTCAGCGGCAACAACTGTCACCGGCACCTGTTCCAGGCCCGCCTGACGGGCGGCCCGCCACCTGCGCTCGCCGGCAATAAGTTGAAACAGGCCAGGCTTATCTTTTAGGCGGGCAACCAGCAGCGGCTGCAAGATTCCGAAACGGCGTATCGATTCTGCAAGTGTTTCTAGTTCGTCCTGCTCAAAAGTCTTCCGTGGCTGGTTGGGGTTCGGTTCGATGTTCGCTATCGGGACCGAGCGTCTATCGCCGGCGATTTCGCTCAACAGTTCTTCCAAGCCTCGTCCAAGGGCTCTATCTTCCGACATCTACCGCCACCTCCTTTGCAAACGTGGCGTACGCGTCAGCAACACCACTATTCGCTGCATGTTCGAAAATTGTTCTCCTGAAGCCGGGCGCCTCGGCCATCCGGACGCTTCTTGGTATTACGACCCTGCTGACACTCCCACCAAAGTGTCTTCGGAGGTCGGCCTCTACCTCTTTCGCAAGCCTGTTTCGCCCATCAAACATCGTTAGAAGATACCGGGTCTTTACAGGCTCAAGGCCATCCCGAACCTGATTGACGGCGGTTATCAGAGATGACAGTCCCTCAAGGGCTAAATATTCTGCTTGAACCGGGACCACTATCTCGTCACAGCTCGCTAAAGCAGAAACTGTAGATCCTCCAAGTGCGGGCGGGCAGTCAAGTACAACAAATCTATACCGTGTGCTGCTCGGTAGAATCTTTTCCCTTAATTCTGTCCTTGTTTTAGGGATATAGGATGAAAGCCGGCTGTTGCCAGGCGCTATGCTCAGATGTTTTCGTCCGGTCGATCTAACCACACGTTGTAGTTCAACGTCATCGATCAGGACCTCGGCTATTCCCGGCGTACCTGCAGTATTCAACAGGTTTCCCGTAGCGTTCGCCTGCGGATCTAGGTCGACCAAGAGAGTGTCGAGTTCTAATACAGCCAAGGCAGCGGCCACGTTTACGGCCGTAGCCGTTTTTCCAACGCCGCCTTTTTGGTTAGCGACTGCGAGAAAGTGACAATCCATGTCTGTACAACAAGCCTCGCACGATCTTGAACATCTGTGAATATGAAGAATAGTAAATAAAACAGTAGTTGCAGTAGCAGGCCTGTTAAAACCGTGGACAAACGAAAAGGAGGCCTACTTTCTCGGTTGGAAAGAGAAGCGTTCGGTCCGCCAAGGCCTGTGGAGAGTGTGGTGGCAGATACCAAGAGGGAGGGCAAGAAGTTGTGGGGCCACCTTCAGGAGGAAGCTGGCAGAGTCGGGAAGAACGGTGTTATCCACAGGCAGGATCAGGTTGTAGACAGAAAGGGCAAACCATTGGGAGCGACGGCCGGCTTATGGGTGGGCAGCGACGAAGGCCCTGATGGCGGCAAGGTCAGTTTTCAATCTGTTCTCGATCTTCAGCCGGCCAGCAACCTTCTTGCAGCCGTGGAGGACCGTGGAGTGGTCCCGGCCGCCGAGCAGGCGCCCGATCTCGGGAAGGGTCTCGCGCCCATCGTTGCGGAGCAGATACATTGCAATCTGACGGGCAGCGGCCGTGCGGGCGTCGCGACGCTTCCCTTCCAGGTCCTCGGTAGGAACCTCGAAATGAGTCGCCACAGCGGCAAGGATCTCGCGGGGCTTGGGTGGTCGGTCAGAGGTGGTGCGACCGAGGCCGTCCAGCGCAAGCGCTGCAGTTTCGGGAGACAGGGCCAAGCCCTTCAACTCAGAGTAAATAAGGGTTCGTGTGAGTGCCCCTTCCAACTCGCGGACGTTCCGTCGGACCCTATCAGCCAGAAAGTCAATAACTTCGTCAGGGACGTCCGCGCCACTCACACGGGCATGCGCTTCAAGGAGCGAGCGACGAAGGTCCACATCGGGGGCCTGAATGTCTGCGACTAGCCCAGCTTCGAATCGACTGCGCAGGCGCGCTGCTAAACGGGGAATCTCGCTTGGGGGTTGATCGCTGGTGAGCACGATTTGGTGTCCGGACTCGTAGAGGGCGTTAAATGTGTGAAACAGCTCTTCTTGCGAGGCCTCGGTGCGGGACAAAAATTCAACATCGTCGATAAGCAACGCGTCGACGTTACGGTAACGTTCGCGGAAGCGTCGGCGACGATCGCCACGCTCATCAGTGCGGATCGCGTGCAGAAGTTCGTTGACAAAGGTCTCGCACGGCACGTACCGCACGTTCATTTCAGGTGAGCTGGCCACAAGGGCGTGACCAATGGCATGCAGGAGATGAGTTTTGCCGAGACCTACCCCGCTATAGAAAAACAACGGGTTAAAAGCAGTGCCAGGAGACTCGGTAGCTCGAATGGCTGCCGCATGGGCAAGCCTGTTGGAATCTCCAACAATGAATCGGTCGAAGGTGTATTTAGGGTTGAGACGGAAGCCCTCGGTTCTCGGTGGTAAGGCAGGGGAGGGCGTGACTGTAACCGGCGAAGCCGGCAGCGGCGCGGCGGCCACCGGCTGGACCACAAAAGTAACCCCCACGTTACCGCCGTGGGCTTGGGCGACGGCTCGAGACACGTGTTCGTGGTACTTGCGCTCAACGGTTTCTTTTGCGAAAACCGTCGGCACGCTTACGACCAGGTTGTTCTCGGCAGCCCGCACAAAGGCTGTGTCCCGAAACCATGCCAAGAAGTCCGCTTTTGGAACCTCTACTTGTAGTGTTCCCAGAGCGGCTTCCCAGGTGCGGTGGTTGAGCAGGGCGGTCTCCGTTTTTGTTTGGTGGGTGGCGTAGGGGTCAAAATCCTAGCAGAGCCGCTCGTTAGGGTCCAAGCGGCCCAAACCTGTTAAACAGGACACTTCCGGTAGGCCGAGATTATTTGTGTGACGTTTGGCGGGCTCCCGGCCTGTCAGGCTGGTGTGGAGGCGCCCCTCCAACAGGCTGTACTTCAAGAAGGCGACCCCGGGGAGGACGGGGCGAATTTACGGTCGGGAAGTTTTTGTCGAATACATGATCAATCGTCACGACCGTTTGGCGGGGTGTTACCAGGGTGACTAAGCGGCGCCAAACCTGAAGCGGGGTGCGGAGTGTAACGGCGACACTACACGGGTAACGGAACAAGTGCTTGTTTGTGGGTTTTACGTGACAAGTGGGAGGATGTTTTCAATGCTGGCAACGCCAGCCCAGGCGAACCCAAGGTTCTTGATGGCCCGGCCCGGCCATGATGCGAGGATGAATTTGCCTAGGCCAAAGCGACTCGCGCCCGCGACCATGCCGGCGACATCAAAAAACGGGTTGGGAAGTAACGCAAGAATAAAGAGCGTAAGGGTGCCGTGACGTGACATCCAGCGCTGAACCCTATCGTAGCCACGCATACGGCCAGCAGTGGACTTCCCTGTCCAGCCAATGTAGTAGCCGGAGAGCTCGCCGACTGTTTGGCCGCTAGCAGCAATAAGCCCGACGAGCCAAATGTTGTCGAGCGCCTGCGCAAAGGCGCCGACGGTGACTGCGGCTGGAGCCGGCAAAAGAATTGTTGCGCTTGCCACAGTGGTTATCGCAAATACCGCGAGATATCCAGCCCCTTCAAACTGCTCGCGAACAAAGTCGCCGAAGGCTACCGCCAGAATTGCTACGCCAAAGACGGCAACTAAGCCCAGGATTTGTACTGCTCTGGAGAACCATCCAGAAGGGAGGCGGCGGAAACTCTTCATCCGAGCGTCAAGGGGCCCAATGCATAGGGCCATGATCAGTCGGTGACAAAAGAGAAGATGGAAGCATGAGCAAGCGGACAGGAACGGCGAAAAATCGCAGAGAAGCCGTCTCAGGGTACGTCGTACGGGGGAATCATGCGAAGCGGGCCGCATGCACCGATAAACGGAAGGAGAGCATCCAATGCAAGGGCTTCGACGGAGGTATTGCTTGGGAGAAACTGCATCACTATTTTAGAAAAACGGCGTTTTACGCAACGTGCGACATGAAGTGATTGACCTGAGGGTTCGTAGAATTAAAAGGACTCGCTGCGAGAGCAAAGCATGACAAGGCCCAGACGATACAGACGGTCAGTGGCGGGAGCCCGCAAAAAGAAAGGCCGCAGCTGGCTCTGGGTCGGATTCCTGGCAGGCGCAG
>MDTE01050886.1_pt1 | contig 81794 bp, 74 predicted proteins | sample 811231 | NCBI WGS metagenome assembly MDTE01 (sample SAMN05326651, study PRJNA326480) | marine metagenome | isolation source: seawater | place: Indian Ocean: Red Sea | collected 2010 | reverse complement strand
TCATATCCGATGCGGTCGACGGTCTCGAAGAACACCTCCCAGTTGATCGCCCCCTTCCCCGGTTCTAGATGCTCCACACGATCTCCAGGGTTGTCCGAAATGTGGATGCAGTCCACGAGCCCCTTCAGTCGGATCAGCGAGAACGCCAGGTTGTCCTGGAGCATGAACTGGTTCGCCGTATCCAGGTTGAATCGCAGGTTCTCGCGCCCGACAGCCCCGTAAAAGTAGAGGAATGCATCAGTGGTGGATGACAGAACGCCAAGGGCGGGATGCATCTGGTAGGTCAAGTTTCGGGACGCGGCGATGTCGCACGCCTGTCTGTAGGTGTCGACGAGTGCCTCCCAGTAAGTCCCTCACTCAAGATTGTCAGGCACAGCCGCGGCGCGGAGGACATCTTCGTCGTAATGACGTACGATGGGGATATCATCCGAAAACCGGTAGGGCGGCAGCGGCGCATTGTCGAGGACGCCCTTTGCTCCGAGCGTCTCGGCGACCTCACACCCACGCTCGAACAGCGCGAGATTCTCCCGTCGCTCAGACTCGACCGGAGAGCTGAGACCTGGCAGCACGATGCAGAAGATGGGGATCCGCATGTCGAGCTCCGATTTCCACGCGGCGACCTCGTGCCTCAAGTCATACATCTCGCCCAAATGTTATTCCCGGATTCCCTCCAGTTCCACCGATTGGAACCCAAGCGCCTTCATCTCCTCCAGATATGTCCGCGTGTCCTTCGCCGGAGACTGATAGCCATACTTCGTGATCACGTAGGGATAGGCACTGACGATACGGTCGTTGAACACGCATTTCCCTTTCATTTCAGGTCGACACCTCGAAGAACAGACAGCACGCACGCCCGGATCGCTTCCTCGTTCATCTTGATGACGAGATTGAGGACTGTATATCCAGTCAGGATGGATCCCGCCCGTGTGAGCCCCACCCGCTCGACGTAAGCCGAGCACCACGCGACGGCATAGACGAGGAACAGGCCCTCGAGCGGCAGTCTGAAACGAGTAGAGCCGTATAGAATGAGAACAAACACCGCTACCGATACGACAATGGCCAGCGTCGGCAAACGGATTGGCTTCTCCCAGCCGTGGCGAATGAGACCGGCTACGAAGAAAGGCAACACAAGCACGAACCAGAAATTGTAGCTGGGTCGAAAGACATACCAGAACCGCAGGAGCTTCTCAGCGCACCACCGTAGGTATCGACCCGGGTGATCCAGAATGGCCGCCTTCCCCTGCTGAAACCAGGCACGATCTCGCTCGATTTCCGAAGGCTCATTCTCAAAAGTTTCCTTCGGGATTTGCCATCCATCGGCACGTCGCCAGTCTGGTGTTTCCCTGTTGCTGCGCAGAAGGATGAACCCGCCGTGCGTCGAAAATATGGGGAATGCGTCGTGCACGACGTAGTTGCGGGTGATCCACGGCATCACCGTAACAATTGCTGCCCCAGCTACGATCGCGACAGGTCTCCAGCCGGAAGCGGACCGCGGCCACGCGTAGAGGACGTAAGCGGGCAGAAGAAGCAGGCCTACAGGTCGCGTCAACGCCGCCAGCCCGATCAACCCACCTCCCAGCCCCCCCCACTTGCTGCATCGCCTCGCTTCCGATTCCAACAGAGCATAGACCGCCGCCGTAAACCAGAAGGTGAACCAGGTCTCGGTCATCACCTCATTGCTGATCGCCACGAGCGGGCCGTAGACCGCGCCCGCGACACCCACAGCCCAACCGCTCGCCGTCAGACGCTTACCGATCAGGAACAGCAGGGCCACCGTTCCGGCTCCGATCAGGCACTGGATAACGCGGACCGCCTCGTGGCTGTCGCCAAACAGACCGTAAACGCCGGCCAGGAAGAACGGATAGAACGGAGCGCGCCACGACCGCACGTCATACCCATACCAGTTCTCCCGTGCCACGAACCCTTCACCGGCCAGCAGGTTCATCGCAATATCGTCGTAATCTCGTGTATCCTGTGGCGGGACATCGTATCCCTGCCAGACGTACACGAGGCGCACGACCAGAGCGAACAGGAAAAGCCAAATACCGAAGCGCACGGAACTCTGCGTCAGATCGGCTGCGAATCTGCTAGCGCGCTCGATGCTCCTGCCTCCTGTTTCCGGGTAACGTGACAATCAGCGGTGGATCATCCATATTGACGACCGTCAGTGTAATATCTTGCCCGTAATACGCAACGAAGGAAACCGTTTTGGACGAGTACGAGAAATATTTCTTCGACCTGAATGGCTACCTCGTCGTCGAGGACGCCCTGTCTGCCGACGAGTTGAAGACCTTGAACGAGGCGATCGACGAGAACCGAGACCGCATCAAGGTCCGTTCACAGGAGCAGACGCTGGCCAAAGGCTCACCCGCGCTCGTCGGCAAACACGGTCGTGGCGACCTGCGCGGTATGCTGACGTGGCCGAAGCCCTGGTGCGAGCCGTTCCGCGCGCTGCTCGACCACTCGAGCATCCTCCCCCATCTGCTCGAGGTTCTGCGCGACGGTCTCCGTCTGGACCATCTCTACGGCATCATCACCGACGCAGGCTCAGAAGGCCACGTTCTCCACGGCGGCGGAACAGCCGACGACCTGACCCACTTCTACCAGTTCCACAACGGTCGGATGCGCTGCGGTCTGACTGTCGTCTCCTGGGAACTCACAGACGTCAGTCCCGGCGACGGCGGATTCATGTGCATCCCTGGCAGCCACAAAGCAAACTACCCCGCACCTCCAGGGATCCAGCGCCTCGAAAAAAACATCGGCGTCGTCCACCAGGTCGTCGCCCCGGCCGGATCCGCCATCATCTTCACCGAAGCCCTGATGCACGGCACCGCCCCGTGGACCGCCTCTCACGAACGCCGCTCGATCCTCTACAAGTACAGCCCGGGCCCCCTGACCTACGCCAAACGCTACGTCCCCGAAGGCGTCGAAAACCAACTCGACGAGTTCACCCCCGGCCAGCGCGCGGTCCTCGAACCGCCATATCGCACCCAACGCCCAACGCTGGCATAAGGTATTAGCTGTGAGATTTGCATTTTGACTTTTCCATTTTGCATTGAGCAGTTAGCCCCCGGAGGAACCATTGCCTGATACAAGCCCTAATGTCCTACTCATCTGCACCGACCACTGGCCCGGCTCGCTCTTTGGTATCGCCGGCCACCCAGCAATCCAGACCCCAACGCTCGATCAGCTGGCCAAGAACGGCTGCCGCTTCCCGCGTGCCTACAGTGAGTGTCCCGTATGCATACCCGCCCGCCGAACCTTGATGACAGGCACTACGTGCCGTACTCACGGCGACCGACACTTCGCCGAAACGATGCGGATGCCGACCGACATCCCGACGCTCGCACAGACATTCCGCGACAACGACTACCAGGCTTTCGCCGCTGGCAAGCTGCACGTCTACCCCCAGCGCGATCGAATCGGCTTCGACGAGGTGATCCTACACGAAGAAGGTCGTGCCCAGTTCGATGCTGTCGACGATTATGAGCTCTACCTTGCAGATCAGGGACACGCCGGCAAGATGTTCGCGGGAGGGATGAACAATAACGACTACCTGAACCGCCCGTGGCACCTCCCAGAACACTGTCACGTCACGAACTGGACGACCCAGCAGATGGCCAGGCTGATCCAGAGACGGGATCCGACAAAGCCCGGCTTCTACTACCTCTCCTATTGCCATCCCCATCCGCCGCTCACCCCGCTCGGCTGCTATCTCGACATGTATCGGGACATCGAGCCACCGACCCCATACGTCGGCAAGTGGGCGCAGGATCTCCAGTCACTGCCATACGCACTCCGGACGCGTGAATCCTCCTGGCAGGACTTCACCGAACAGCAGATCCGATCCGCACGGCAGGCCTTCTACGCGATGTGCACGCACATCGACCACCAGCTTCGCATCGTGATCGGAACCCTGCGAGAGGAACGGCTGCTCGACAACACGATCATTATGTTCACCTCTGACCACGGTGATATGCTGGGCAACCATCAGCAGTGGGCCAAGCGACTCTACTACGAGGACAGTGCGCGCGTCCCGATGTTCCTTGTCGGCGCCGCAGACGACGACCGCGTCGGCCACCACCGGATCGACAACCGGCTCGTCGGCTGGCAGGACATCATGCCCACCCTTCTCGACCTGGCCGGCGTATCGATCCCGGATACCGTCGAAGGCATTTCGATGGTCAGCGAAGGACCGAGGCCACACTTGTACGGAGAATGCGGAAACGGAGCGACCGCTACCCGTATGGTTCACGACGGTCGTCACAAGCTGATTTACTACCCGGTAGGAAACCGCGCCCAGCTCTTCGACCTCGACGAAGACCCGAACGAGATGAACGACCTTATCGGCCAGTCCAGTCACGCCAGGGTGGAACAGCGGCTTAGAGAGCTGTTAGCCCAAGAGCTCTACGGTGGAGATGAAGAGTGGGTCAAAGATGGCGAGTGGGTCGGCCTACCGGATCAGGAATACGAACCGACCCCGAACCGGGGCCTGACGGGTCAGCGGGGCAGCCATTGGCCAGTACCGCCTCAGACGGGAATGGGCGGTGTCCTCTCGTTGACCTAAGCCGAACAAAAGGGCACCCCCGACGGGGTTGCGTATGACAGCCTTTAGGTTGGGCCTCCGGCCAAACCCCAGGTATTCGGTATCAACCCCGTAAGGGTTGCGGTGGTTGAACGTCACCGTGCAGAAGCACGGCGACGAGAACCCGAAAGCGACATACCTGTCTGTGCAGGAGCACAGACATCGGGGTAGCCCTAACCAGCCAGGGCAGGGGAAACGTCTCCCCGCTCACCGGCTCCCAATCCGAAGGCGCGCTCCCGCTCAAGAGGGGCTCAGGTGGGCGGTTCCTTCCGTCGCTGATTAACGATCCGTTCGATTGTTAGTGCTGACTGTAAATAGAAAGGCCTGAAGACAAGTGTCTCCAGGCCTGGGCGGTGAGTGGTCTCCGAGGCTCCCTGCCCCCTGCCAGACGTCTATCCCGTAAACTCCCAGATTAAGCACGAGACCGCGAACGTGATGTAAACGGCGCTCGCGATCACCATCATAATCGTGCACACCGTCCCAGGTTTGGCTGACAGCGGTAGATACTTGTGGTTCGCGATCAACAGTAGAGGCACGTAGATCGCCATCGCGAATCCGCCGATGTAGGCCGCGTTGAACAGGAACCCGAGCTCAGTGACGCCCTGCGCTTCCATCACGTAGGTGATCACGCATCCGGCCACCATCCAGACCGCCGCAACGAGGACATACCACCAACTCTGGCTGCGTGCCCCTCCGAAGTTGGTCGACACAATATCAGCGATTGAACGGGATACCCCATCGATCAGGGCGAGCTGCGTTCCAAACAGCGTCGCGAGCCCCACAAGCAGGAAGATCACACGACCCGCCGATCCCCACACCTCACCCAGGATCTGAGCCTCGTCCCAAATCAAGGTCCCACTGGCTGGCACGATTCCTCTGGGATGCAGCACAGCCAATGAGCCGAAGATAAAGAGCATCATCGTCACCGTATTCAGCGCCCAGAAGAACAACATCTGATCCTTCTTGATGTAGTCCCACCACTCTTTGAACCGGGACGCGTTCTCCTCGTTGTCTTCGTAACGGAACCCTGTTGTCGGAATCGTCTCCGTGCGACCACGCAACGGGTTTTCCATCGCCGGGAGATGACCTCCCATTCCGATGTGCTTGTCACGCAGGTAGAAGGTATAGAACAGGTTGGCTGTTCCTCCCGCCCCCGCGAACACGATCGCGATGAACATCTGTTTCACCGACACGTCGGGATGCTTGTAGCCGAAGTTGATGGCGCCCTTGAACAAGCTGCCCCACGTATCCGCCGTCCCCACCGCGAAGGCCACGAAGACCAACCCCACGGTCACGATGAGTACGAGTAGCTCGACCGACTTCTCGACAGACCCGTACATCACTTTCGGCCCGAACAGCAGCAGTGCACACCCGGCGAAGGTGATGATCGTCCAGAAGGTATCCGATCCGTAACCCTCTGGCCCGACGAGGAGGGCCTTCAGCGCCAGCCCGCTCGCCCGTCCCCAGCCCGGCGCAATCCACGAGAACACGGTCAGTAGGATGAAGATCGGCGCGAAGCCTCTCCAGATCCGGGCAAACCCGGTGAACACGGTTTCCCCAGTCGCGACCGTCCACCGCCCGACTTCCAGGTTGATCCACATCTGCATAAACACGCCCAGGACGGCGGCCCACACCATTTCAGCCCCGAATTCAGCGACAAGGCGTGGCCAGATGATGATCTCACCGGCCCCGATCGACAATCCGACCAGGATCGCTCCCGGTCCTGCCATCTGCCAGAACCCAAATTTGCGCTCCGGCATGTCGCCGGACTTGAAGTCATCGAGGGGTTTCAAGAAGGGCATGGGGTCCTTTCCTGGTTGTATATGGCAATGAGTTAAGAGGAGTAATGGCTCGAGCCTAACCACTGCAACCCCGTCACGGTCAGCGACCTCTGCGTCGGAGTTCTCCCTAAATTTGTCGAGGGGCGGTTGTTTTTCGGTACTACTTCAGAGCTTCGGGCACCACTTCGTTCTGCAGTACCTGCTCCAGCGTTTGTCGTTTCCGGATCAACTCGAACGAACCGTCGTTCATCAACATAATTTCCGCTGCTTCAGGGAAGGAGTTGTAATTCTTCGCTGACATCCCCGAGCAATAGGCGCCCGATCCCCCGATCAAGACGGCATCCCCGATACGTGTCTCCGTCAGGAAACGCGTCTGGAGTCCTTCGGGGTCGTCCGGTGCCGGCGTCAACACATCCCCGCTCTCGCAGCAGTGTCCTGCGACGATGTATTCGCGGTCCGGACGCTCCTCATCCACCACCGGTACGGCTTCGATCGGATGCTGCGCGCCATACAGACTCGGTCGCAGCAGTTCGGTCATCCCGGTATCGACTTTGATGAAATGATAGCCTTCGTCCCCGGTATCCACGACATCCATCGCCGTTGATACGAGCGCACAGGAGTTGGCCACCAGGTACGTCCCTGGCTCGACTTCAAGCTCGAGTTCTTGACCATGCTTCTGCGCGTGGGCCCGGAACGCCTCGACGATGTGAAGACCGATCTTCTGTACGTCCGTCGAGACCTCCCCTTTCATCCGGCCGACCTTGTATCCACCACCAAGACTCAACGAGTTGGCGCCGTCGATCTTCGAGCAAATCTCCAGCGACATCAACGCCACACGTTCCCAGACCTCGGGGTCCGATCCGGATCCGATGTGTGTGTGCATCCGTCGAACACCTAGTTCGTACTTCTTCGCGATCGAGAGTGCGTCAGGCAGGTATTCGTGCCAGATGCCAAAGCTCGCCGCGGGCCCACCGACATTGGTCCGATTGCTGTGACCCGATCCCAGCCCCGGATTGATGCGAAGGGCGATCTCGATTCCGGGTCGGGCCGCGCCGATCGCTTCGATCTGATTGAGTGAACAGGCATTGAACAGACTGCCCTGGTCGATCAGATCGCCAAGATTGTCGGGGACCTGTTGGGTGGTGATCTGAATCCGGTCTGCCGGCACCCCCGCCTGCATCGCTCGGGTCGCTTCGTAGCCGCTGCTCGCGTCGATGTGCAGACCCCGGTCGGTCAACACCTTCAGGACGGCCGCTGACGGGCAGGCCTTCATCGCATACCGGGCGATCAGACCGAACGCGTTCGGGAACGACAGCACCTGATCGGCCTGCGCCTCGAGGGTGGCCTGGTCGTACACGTATACCGGTGTTCCGTATGTCTTCTGAATGTGGCGGACCTGCTCCGCCGAAAGGAAGGGAATCAAATCCATCTATCTATTGCTCCGTGTTCTGGATCACTGTTTATCCTGTTGAAAGCTCAACATGATACGAATATTGTAGAAGCAAACCCAAGGACAACCACGAAAAGCACGAAAGGAAAGACACCCCAAAGGGAATTGCAAATCTCGGGATGCCTCACAGGGCCGGGACTGGGGAAACGCGTAGTTGTGAATTTTCGTATTTTAGGTGTCTTTCGTGGTAAGATGTCTTAGATGAAGAAACGGATCACCCACTACTGGATAGACCCATGAACAGTGACGTTTCGCAATTCGTTGATGCCGTAAAGCTAGTTCCTCTGTTCTCAGGCCTTCAGCCAACGCAGGCGGTCGCTCTGCTCAAGGTATGTGAACGTCGAGCGCTGAAAGCAGGTGAAGCGCTGTGCCGCTTCGGCGACCGAAGCGAAAAGATGTATATCCTGCTGAGCGGTGAGCTATCCGTGCGGACGGCCGATGACACGCAGATCGCCAAGATCTCGCCTGTGGCCCCCGTCGGTGAGATGGGCCTGTTCACCGACGAGCCCCGTTCCGCGACCGTAGTGGCAGAATCCGACGCAACACTGTTCGTGCTCGGGAAGTATCAGTTCGAGGGCGTGATGCGGAAGAACAGGGATATGGAAGTCATCATATCACGGAACGTGATCGCGACCCTGGCCCAGCGGATTCGTGAGTCGAATGAAGAGCTGAATCACCTGCGCGGGCTGATTGCCGATCAGGGAGCGCCACCCGAAGAAGTAACCGAAGAGGGTGCCTGACCAAATTCCTCTTCGCGTGTGAACGCACCGCCCAGCCCGCTTGCCTCTTTAGCAACACAACCACTTGAACCCTCTGCTGACTCTGTAACGGATCGTGCAGTCAGCCTCAGGTTTTCAACCTTCAACAGTACGCCTCTCCGACCGACACTACCTCCCACCTGAGTGGCATAGCCCTTGCCTTGTCCTCCCGTGGCGTTCGTGACGACCAAACTCGAACACGGGAGGATCGTCGATGAAGACACCCATTGTAGCGCTGCTGCTTCTGCTGGCAGTGAGCCAGGATGCGCCCGTTGATGAGCGCGCGCTCGTCAGGGTAGGCGTGCGCGTGAAAGTGACCAGTCCTGCGCTCAAGGCCTACCCGATCTCGTCGAGCGAGCGACGTGGGCCCTCCAGGATCACGGGATTTGTGACCGTCGTTGATGGCACACCATCAATGTCCGGACAGATGGACGATACGGCGCCATCCTGCCCATCCCGATTTCCTCGATTAGACGCCTCGACGTGAGAACAGGCTCGATACGGAAAATCGCTGAGGGGCGGGTCTCGGATTCCTGATGGGGACGGCGCTGGGCGCGGCATTAGGACCGACTCAGGACGCGAGCCAGTCCCTCTTCACGGACGGCCAGGCATCGTTCCTGATGGGTGCGTTCGTGGGGGGCGCTAGGCTGGTCATCGGGGCGGTCGCGGGAACGGCCAAGCGAGGAGAAAAGTGGGAGCGGCGGATTCCGCGGAGGTTACGGTTGGGCATCCTGCCGAGCCGGAAGAACCCGATGGTGGCTGCGGCGATTTCGTTCTAAGAACCGGATTCGCGCCATGAGGAAAGGCTCGCGAGAGGAATCGCGAGCCTTTCATACGTATATGGTGCGAAAGATGGGACTCGAACCCACACGGCCTCTCGACCACCAGATCCTAAATCTGGCGCGTCTACCAGTTCCGCCACTTTCGCACATCAGGTCCTGTATTGACGCAGAAAACCTACCATTGGGTTCAGCCATTGGCAAGAATCCCTGTAAAAAGCAAAAAGCCCGGGCTCCATGAGCCCGGACTATTCAATATCCGTCTGGGATCAGAAGTCAGATGCGGTTCTGTGCGGCCAGGTCGAGACCGATCTGATTCAACATATTCGGTCGGATCCGCCGCTGCTTCATAATCTTCGTCAGCTGGTGCAGATAAGTCCGAATCTTCGGCTCCGTATGCACTTTCTTCTGGAGGTGCCAGTAGAGCTCGGCAAGTTCTCGATCTTTAGCGCTCATCTCTGATTTCTCCAGTTTCCGGTAATCAATTCTCTGGGCCTTCAACCTTCAACTTAGTGTGATCGACAGGTTTAGAAATACCTTTGGCGATTCGTTCGGAGCTTATTCAGGCGATCGAGAATGGCCTCGCTGATCCAGACCAGGAACGCAAATGCGGCTGAAACAGAGATTGCAAGGATCGAAGTGGTCCAAACCATTGAAAACGCCTAACTTAGGGAAACGCTTCGTGTTTCTGACGAGTTCGCTTGCGCGAACTCGTGGGTTCGTGGGAAAGTGGATGCCGGCCGGCCTCTTCTTTTGCAAGGCCTATGCCACCCTCGGAAACATCCCATAAACCGATGTTTTCAAATGAATTAGAAAAGAATCGAGCATCGTGCCGGACGGTGGATTTCGGAAGGGAATACAGCGTTCTCGGGAAGGATTTTCCTGCCTCTAGGACAAAGAAAAAACCCGAACCGCCAGGTCCGGGTTTCGTCGTGCAGAAATGGGTAGATCAGGCTAGATATTTAAGGCGAGACGGAAGGTCGTCCCTTGGTCGATCACGCTCTTCACCTCGATCTCGCCTAGATGGTTCTCGACGATTCGGCGGCGACCGCGTGACCGAATCCGTGACCCGTATCCTTGGTCGTATACCCTGATTCGAAGATCTTTTCGAGCCGCTCTTCAGGAATACCGGGGCCGGTGTCTTTGACTTCGACGACGATCTGGGCGCCTTCGCGTTCGGTGAACGTTCGGGTCTTGATGATCCCCGCGTCCATCGCGTCTGCGGCGTTCGCATAGAGATTCATCAGCACCTGGTGGATCTGTCCCTGATCCGCCTCCATTGTCGGCAGTTTAGGATCCAGCGTCGCCTCGAACTCGACGCGACGGAAGCGCTTCTGACCACGAACGAAATCAGTGAGCTTTTCGATCAGCAGGTTGATGTCAAAGGGCTCCTTGGCCAGCTTGAGCACGCCCATCTCTATCAGCCCGGTCGCGAATTTCTCGATCCGCTCGAGCTGCTCTCCCATAATGCCGATGCTGCGGGTCGCCCGCTCGTTGGCGGTCACGCCCGGGTTTACCCCGAACAGGTCGACTTGCCCGATCAGGACGGTCAGGTAGTTTCTGAGCTCGTGCCCGATTTCGGCCGCCATCTGGCCCGTCATCGCGAGCTTCTCTGTCTGTATCAGGCGGGTTTCGAGGGCTTTGGATTCCGTCACGTCCCGGACGCCCAGCGCGGCCATCACCGGATCCTCGTCTTCTCCCGCGAGGGCGACGGTCACCTCGTAGAACCCGATCTCCCCGTTGTCGTCCTCGTATTCCAGGCTCATCGTGGCCCGGTCGCCGACCTCGCAGATATGGTTCAGCTGCTGGCCGACACCCTCACCCAAACGAGGAACGACATCGAACAGCGATCGGCCGAGGACGTCGTCCTCCTCCGCAGCCGCCTGAATCAGGCCGAGCCGGTCGGTCACGCGACCGTGCTTCAGAATCTCGAACGAGCGGCCGATCTCGATAATACTGTCGTATGCGCTCTGAATCGACGTGATTCCGCAGGATAATCCGGTGGATGGCTGGCTGTTCCGCGAAGAACTTCTCCAGAACGGTCTACTCGAGCACGTGGGCCTCGGCAGGACAGACTGCCGTCACGATCGCAGAGCGTGGCTTGTGGTCGACCAGTGCCATCTCGCCGAAACACTCCCCGGGCTCGAGGATAGCCAGTGTTTCCAGGTCTCCCTCGATCGTCTGCTTCGCGATCGCCACGGTGCCGCTGGACAGGAGGAACAGCCCACGGCCCTGATCACCCTCGCGGATGATCGTCGTATTCGTATTCGATCTTGGTTGCGAGATCAAACACCAGATCGAACACCAGTTGGCGTTCTGATGTATCAAGCCCCTCGAACAGGGGGATGTCGAGACCTTCGATGCTCAAAGGAGTAGCCTCCGGTGGAACCAAACCACCGTCTGAATCATCCGTAAGGAATGAAGAAGGTTGATCGAACCCAAACCGAACGTACGTAAACATATTATTAATTAGATGTTACACCAACTACCCCATGTACGGGCCATTCTGATGGCGACCTGTCTGTTCGGCCTGATGCCCGGACATCCGCTCTCACAATTGGCCGACAGCAACACATCCAAACCCGTTGGCGCACCGGGGGATCTCCCACCAGATGTGCTCGACTTCTCGTCCGACCATGTCACAGACCGACTGTTCGAAGGCCTCATTATCCTGACTGGGAATGTCGTCCTGAGATACGACGACGTCGAGATCAAAGCAGGGCGAGTCGTTTTCGATCGGGAGGCCAACCGAATCACGGCCGAGCCACTAGGAGAAGGCGATGATCGGGTCGGCATCCCATACTTCACGCGGGGAAGTGAGGAGTTCTCGGGCGAGAAGATGATCTACGACCTCACCACCGGGCGAGGCCGGGTCTGGGAGGGACGAGCCACTAGCCAGAACAAGTATCACATCCGGGGTGCCCACGCGTTGCTGGACAGTACAAAACGGATCTTCCTGAAGGATCTCGCGATCAGCACCTGCGACGAAGACCACGAGCATTACCGTTTCCAAGTCGGTCGACTGAAAATAGTCGAGGACGACAAAGCGATCGCTCGCAACGTCACCTTCGAGCTCGGTCCGGTACCGGTGATGTGGCTTCCTTTCTACGTGTTCCCTCTCCAACAGAGCCGCCGATCGGGTGTCCTCAAACCGAGCATCGGTTCGAACGATCGCGACGGGTTCTCGGTCAGTAACATCGGCTACTACTACGCCCCGAACGACTACTGGGACACCACGCTCGCCGCCACACTCCGAGAGCAGGGCGGCTTCCTGCTCGACGGAGACCTTGCCTACCACGTTCGTAACAAGGTTCGCGGGGCGGCTGACCTTCAGTTCGAGAACTTCAACACCTCGACCGGCATCTCCACCCGAAACTGGCGACTGTCTTTCAACCACTGGCAGCGCCTCTCATCGTCTTCGAGTGTTCGTGCCACGGGAAACTTCACGAGCAGTCGCACCTTCGATACCCGCAACACGGACAATCTGTACAATTACCTGAACCAGCAGCTTCGGTCGACCCTATCGTATGACAAGGCCTGGCGTGACGCGGGGCGCAGCGTCGACCTGGGACTCACCTACATACGCGATCTCGAAACACGGAAAAACTCCTTCCAGGGCTTCCCACGGGTCTCGTTCCGGCAAAGCCGCAGACGCATATTCGGTGACCGGTCTGGAACCCGCAGCTTTGGCACGAATACGAATCAGCCCTGGTATCGCGCCGTCTACTACAGCTTCTCCGCGGACGTCGACAACGCCTTTACCGAGCAACCGGAAGACTCGCTCGAGACAGACAACCTGAGGCTGGGCGGCCGGCTCACAGTGAACAGCCAGCATCGCCCGATGGGATGGCTCGAACTGACACCGACCTTGACCACCTCGCAACGGCTGTCCCGCAACAACCAGGATCGGCCGACGCGGACAGAGACATACAGTGCCAGCGTCAATGCGGGAACCACCCTCTACGGAATCTTCCTGATGGAGGCGGGACGACTTCGCGGCATCCGTCACCGATTCCAGCCCCGTGCGGGATTCCGCTACAGTCAAAATGCCTCCGTGGATGGTGGTACGTTCGGCTTGGGCGGCGACCGGCAGGCGGGCGACGCCCGACGCACGCTCGACCTATCTGTCTCCAACACCTTCGAAGTCAAGACGGAGAACGAAGACGGGAAGCAGAACCGGTTCACCTTCGCAAGTGCGAACGTCTCGACGGGATTGGACTTCGCCGGGAACCCACAGCGCTGGCGCCCGTTGAGGTCGACGGTGTCCATCAAGCCGGATCGACGGCTGGACATTCGGCTGAACACCCGCCACGAGCTCTACGATGCACAGGGAACATGGAAACCGTGGCTTCCGCGCATGCGAACCCTGACTGTTACGTCGAACCTACGCTTCAGCGTGGCAAGAGGGGAATCGGATCTATCCGCTCGAGGTCCAGCCCCCAACCCCGCAGACCCGCTCCGAGCCGCTTCAGATTATGGGTTCGAGCGAGACCTGTATCGCGAATCGACAACCGGTCGTTCTCCGTGGCGATTCAGCATCGGGCATCATTTCGACGTTCGGCGGCAAAGCACGCGCACGATCCGAACCTCGTGGATCAAGGCAGACTTTGGGTTCAACCCGAACTGGCTCGTGTCACGCTTCGACTACGCCATCAACGTCAACCTGGTGGATCCGGACGTCACCAATCAGACGATCTCGCTCTACCGGAAGCTGCATTGTTTCGAGACCCGTGTATCGATCGTGCCAAACGGGTTCAATCGGGGCTTCGCGTTCAAGTTCAACATCAGGGATATCCCGGATATCGGAGTGTCTGCGCGGCGTGGTGGAGTATACGGTTTATAGTAGGTTTTGAGCCGAATAGAGGAGTCGCAATGGCATACAAGGCGGTCAATTTCAAAGAGAAACCGTCACAATTCGAGGACCTATGGTCTCCGAAGGTGATTGCCGAGCTGAACGACTACCAACTCAAACAGGTCAAGGTCAAAGGCGACTTCGTCCGGCACGATAACGAAGACACCACTGAAGTCTTCATCTGGGAAGGCGAGCTGAAGATCGAACTGAGGGACGGAGAAGTAGACGTTTCGCGGGGAGAGATGTTCGTCGTCCCGAAATGGACGGATCATAAACCCAGAGCTGACGGTGAGTGCCACGTCCTCATCGTTTAGCCACGAGGCGTGGTCAATACGGGAACCGAAGGCGGCTCTCTAACCGCAGAAAACGACGTCTGGGTATGATCACATCCCATTGGTAATACGTGTTGGTATGTTCGACAACTGGATCAACTCGAGCATTGACGTCCGATCCCGAATACACCGCACCACTGAGGTTCATGTCTGCACAGCATAGCACACCCCACCCCTTCGCTGCGTTGGCCATTGCCCTGATCGCGATGGGTGGGCCGCTCGTGGGTATGGCCATCGTCGGACTGACTGCACCCGCCTGCAGTGATCTCATTAACGGAGTCGCGCATCCGCTGCTTGCGTTGGGCCTGGTCCTGGTCGGGGGGAGCGCAGTCGGCCTGGCTCTGCTGCCGTCCTTCTTCCTTTGCGCGGTGTGCGGCTATCTGTTACCAGGCCCCTGGCCCTATATCACGACCATTCTCGGTTTGGCCTGGGCCACAGCCCTGGGACTGGGGCTGGGACGGCTGTTCAGCACCAACTTTTTCGATGTGTTGCTGCACCGTAAGAAGGACTGGTGGGATACCTACCAGCGGCTGATCCACGCAGCTGGCACCTTCCTGCCCACCGCCATTGCGCTGCTACGCCTGTCGCCTCAAATGCCTTTCGCCCTGACCAACCTCGTATGTTCCCAACTGCCGCTCACATCCATCCGGATCTGGCTATTCTCTTACATCGGCCTGCTGCCTAGAACGATCCTCGCAACCTATGTCGGAAGTCAGCTGCAGGATTGGCGCGCCCTGCTCGACCGAGAGCGTCCACCCTGGGAACTGTTGCTTTCGCTCGTCCTTTTGATCCTGTTCGTGTCCTTCGCCCGGCGAGTCGCTAGACGTTTCGAGGAAACAGAAGGTTGAGATGATCGAACTCCCACACCGAAGACCATCCGCCGGTTGATATTCCGATGTGAGACCGACTCGCCTGGCGGGTAACTTACTGATGTCAGCAGTTCCATTGAGTAGTGCCCAGTGATTCCTGTGCTGGGACCATACCCTGAAGATTCGGCGAAAACCTGATCTTCTGGATGCGTGTCAGAAAGACCCTGGTAGGCGCTCTAGAGACACCCTTCAAGTGACGCCCTCACAGCGGGCGCGCCTATCGACTGGGAACGCGTCTATGGGATCAAATGGAATCCGAAGGTCGAGTTGCCGTTGACCGTTTTCCTGACGATTGCCAGTATTACACGCTGACATTTCCCATCACACACCACGGCAGCCTGTCTCAGGATCGGTTGATCGACGAGATGCTTGACTGCAATCGGCGCTTCTATTCCGCTTCACGAATTGCGAAACGGGTCGGTCGGTGCATCTGGCAAGGGCGTCAGCCACTTATTGGATTGATCGGAAACTATGCCTACGAGAAACAACTACAGGCTGAGCAGCGAATCGTATCCCGATGTCATCGGTCGACTCTCAGTCGAGAGAACCGGATGACGACTGATCCTGGCAGACTAATAGTGGAGAACACGTGCCAATCTACCTGATTCTGGACAACGAAATCCACGATGCGGAGACGTACGAACGCTACAAGACAGTGGCGAAACCGATGGTCGAGGCGGCAGGAGGCGAATACCTGACCAGGGATGGGAAGATCGAAGTCCTGGCCGGCGATTGGAACCCGAGCAGAGTCGTGATTCTGAAATGGCCAACCCGGGAGGCGCTGGACACCTTTCTGTCTTCCGAGGAGTACAGACCTTGGAAGGAACTCAGGGAGTCTGTGACAACAACTAGGACGCTGCTCCTTATTGAAGGCTTCGACCAGTAGTCATCTTATCCTGATCCAATGCCTCGTTCTACGATAGAACTCCTGGCGCTAGCGGCTTGGATCCGAGTGCCCTGTCCCTGAACTCTGGCTTCTATCTGGCTTCACCCAGCCCCTGCCCATCACCGACTCCCTCGTTTGCGTGCCGATCCTCCCTCCCCGCCCCCTTCCTTGCACTGCCCCATGGATTGGATTACATTTCAGTGGTCCATTTCGGCATAGTTGACTGAATAACTGAGAGTTACGGCGAACATGCAGACGGAGTCAGAGGGTTGAGAACGCTCCTGCAGCGCGTCTCGAAAGCGGGTGTGTCCGTGAACGGGGCGTCGGCGCGCTCGATTGGCCCCGGGCTCGTCATCCTGCTCGGGATCGCTGTGGGTGATACACCGGAAGATCTGAACTATCTCGTCCGGAAGACGGTCGATCTGCGGATCTTCAACGACGACGAGGGCAAAATGAACCGGTCGCTGCTCGACACGGGCGGCGAGGCCTTGATCGTGTCGCAGTTTACGCTCTACGGGGATGCGCGAAAAGGGCGACGCCCCAGCTACACAGATGCTGCCAGGCCGGAAGAGGCGATCCCTCTGTATGAGGCTTTCGTCGAGGCAGTGCGGGAACAAGGCATTGATGTTCAGACGGGCGAGTTTGGGGCAGATATGCAGGTCGAGATCCACAATGACGGTCCGGTGACCTTGATCCTGGAATCGCCCACAGCATGAGGCAATCACTGATCCTGGCTTCCGCCTCCCCAAGAAGGGCGGATCTGCTCCGAATGATCGGCGTGCGGTTCGAGGTCGTCCCGAGCGACCTCGACGAAACGACCGACCCCGAGTGGTCGCCGGAAAAGACCGTCGCCGAACTGGCGTCGATGAAAGCGGTGCACGTCGGTGCAGGGCACCCTGACCGGATCGGGATCGGCGCGGACACGGTGGTGGTCACCGACGACCGGATCCTGGGGAAGCCGGAGGACCCGGACGATGCCCGCGCGACCCTCCGGATGCTGTCCGGAAGAACACACCAGGTCATGACGGCCGTCCATCTGATTTGGACGGAAGAGGAGCTTGTTGCGTCCGCTGTCGAGACGACGGACGTCACTTTTCGAGACCTGAGCGACGATGACATCGACCGATACCTGGCGACGAGCGAACCTTATGACAAAGCAGGCGCCTATGGGATCCAGGGGCAGGCCGCCCTGTTCACGGAAGGGATTCGGGGCTGCTTCTACAACGTCGTCGGATTCCCGATCGTGCGTTTCTGGGCACTCCTGAACGAGATCACCGACGGACACGCGGACGACTACCGGGACGGGACGACCTCACCCGACCTCCTCGCCCTCGGCGAATAACAGACGCTATGGATGAACTGATCTCAGAACTAAAAGCAAAACGGGAAGCGCTCGGCCTCACCATCGAGGACCTGTTCCAGCGGACCCGAATCAACGCCGGATTCCTGGAAGCGCTGGAGGCGGGCAACTTCGAGGTCCTTCCCGACGCTTACGTCAAACTCTTCCTCAAGAAATACGCGCAGGAGGTTAAGCTCGACGGAGACGAGATTGTCCGTCGATTCGAACAGCTCCAGTGGAAAGAGACGGCAGCGACCGAGACGTCCCACCAGCGCGATCGTGGGGACGGCTTGCCTGGCTGGGTCATCGGGGCGGGTGCCGCCGTCGCAATCTCGGTCGTAACGGTCCTGGTCGTGTCACAGTCCGACAAGGACACGGCCTCCGCGCCCCCGCGCCCCCAGGATCACCTGGTTTCGCGTGTACGTACCGATCCTGTGCCTCAGCAATCACTCGAAACGCCGCCCCCTCAAGTCGTCACAACGCCCCCGACCGAGGCCTCGCCTCCAGCCCTTCAGCCTGAAATGACTCAGGAACCTGAAGACCAGGCTGAGTCGACCGCCGGTGATCCTGCCCCGACGCAAGCACCTCCCGAACCCGATCCTGAAAGTCAGCCCTCAGATTCACCCTCGACTCCCCTTGAGTCGACACCTGCTCCCGACACTCCTCCCATTGTCGAGGTGCAGCCGACCGAGTCGACCGAACTGGATGTCGAATCGGAGGAAGAGACGATCGACGAGAACGAACGCGTCGTCTCCGCCTATTCCCTCAGCTTGCGGCAGGACCTCTCCGCCTCCGATAAGCGGCTCACGCTTTCCGCGGTCGGTCTGGTCCCGACCGAAGTCACGGTGACCTCCGACGGCGAGCCAGTCTTCAACGGTCTCGTCGACGCGGGACGTCGGATCGCCTGGGAAGCACGGGACCGGTTCTCGATCGAGATCCAGAAGGGCTCCGACATCAGACTCCAGTTCCAGGATGAAACTCTGCCCGCCGTGGGAGTCGAGGGTCGACAAGTTCGTCTCTACATCTCCCGATTTAGCATCTGGGTAGAAGAGATCGAACTGCCAGACAAAGTAGGTTCTCCGGCATCCCCTTGAAAGCTTTCGCCGACATCATTCCTCTTGGCACGCGCATCGACAGTGCCATGACCTACCGGGTACCGAACGACCTCCTCGTGCCCGAAGGTCCCTCCAAAGCGATCGAACGCGGCAGTCGCGTCCTCGTCCCGCTCGGACCCAGATGGGCGACGGGTGTCGTCGTCGAGCTGAACGATCAAACAAACATAGAGAACGTTCGCGCGATCGGGATGCGGCTCGACCCCTACCCGGCGTTACCCGAGGGACTGCTCAAAACCTGCGAGTGGATTGCCGGGTACTACCTTTGCACGCTCGCAGAGGTCCTCGGTGCCGCGCTACCGGCAGGTATCCACACACAGAGCGGGCAGAAGATCGTGCTGGCCGATGACACCGCCGACACGACCGGGCTGAACGATAGAGAACGAGAGATCGTCGGATGTATCGAGGCCAACGGCCCGCTGTCCGTGAAGCAACTAGAGCGGAGAATCGGTCCCAAGATCCGTTCCATCATTCACGGCCTGTGTCGGTCCGGGGTGCTGCGGGCGGAACAGCATATGGCCCAGCCCCGAACCTCCGTCAAGAAGGAGCGGTTCATCGAACTCGTCCCTGACGATCCTCGCTGGCTGGAGACCGAACTCCCGACCATTCAGAAACGCGCCCCCAAGCAGGCAGAATGCCTGGCGCTCCTCCACGGCGCCGGTGGCGGTCTCCCATCGCGGGCGCTCACGGACCAGGGCATCGACAGCGCCATCGTCAGGCGACTGATCGACCGAAACCTTCTCAAGGTCTCGGAGCGGGAGACCCGTCGGGATCCGTACGCGGATGAAACACGCGCTCCTGCCGAGGAGGTTGAACCGACGCCTGAACAGAGGGAGGCCCTGGACCAGATCCTTCCCGATGTCGATGCGAAGCAATACAGGACCCACCTGATCAGCGGGGTCACGGGCAGTGGAAAAACACTCATCTATATAGAAGCGGTGGAACGAGCTCTGAAGGAAGGGCGCGGCGCCATCGTCTTGATCCCCGAGATATCACTGACCCCGCAGACGGTCGGACGTTTCCGCGAGCGCTTTGGTGACCGGGTGGCCGTCCTGCACAGCGGCTTGAACGAGGGCGAACGCTATGACGCCTGGCGTGACCTTCGGGAGGGACGCAGGCAGATCGTCGTCGGGGCGAGATCAGCGGTCTTCGCACCCATCCCGGACTTGGGCCTGATCGTCGTCGATGAAGAACACGACGGCTCTTACAAGCAGGACAACCCGGCCCCTCGCTACAACGCACGGGATGTCGCCGTCGTCAGGGGACAAACGGAAAACGTGCCCGTGATACTGGGGTCAGCCACCCCCTCCCTGGAGTCCTATCGGAATGCGGAAGTGGAGAAGTTCAACCTGATCAAGCTGACACAGCGGGTTGATGACAGGCCGATGCCCGAGGTCACCATCGTCGACATGCGCGGCGAAAGCGGTCTCTTCTCGACCATCCTCCACAAGCGTATCCTCGACCGCCTGTCGCTGGGCGAGCAGACGATCCTGCTCCAGAACCGACGGGGATATGCCCCTTATATCCAGTGCGGCGATTGTGGCCAGGCGCTTCAGTGCCCGTCCTGTCACGTCAGCCTCACCATGCACGGCGGCCCGACCGGCGGCCCATTGATCTGCCATTACTGCGGCCACAACACGTCCATGCCCCCCTCCTGTCCATCCTGTGGGAACTGCAAGCTCAAGACACTCGGAACGGGTACGCAGAAAATCGAGGACGTCATTGCTCGACAGATCCCGGATGCGCGTGTCCTTCGGATGGACGTCGACGCGACCGCCAAGAAGGGCTCGCACGCCCGCATCCTGGAGTCTTTCGGCCGTGGTGAAGCGGACATCCTCCTGGGAACGCAGATGGTCGCCAAGGGACTGGACTATCCCAACGTCACGCTCGTCGGCGTCATCTCCGCCGACACGGGCTTGAACCTGCCCGACTTTCGCGCATCCGAGCGCACCTTTCAACTCCTGACGCAGGTGAGTGGGCGAGCCGGTCGCGGAGAGCGACGGGGTGAAGTCGTCATCCAGACCTACAAGCCCGAAGAGGACGCCGTCCGGTTCGCGCAGGAGCACGACTTCGATGCCTTCGCGGCGTCTGAGGATCCCTCACGGCACGAGACCGGGTTCCCGCCGTTCACGCGGATCGCCCTGTTCCTGTTCAAGGGACCGCACGAAAGCGACGTCGCACAGAAAGCCGGCCACTGCGCCGACATTCTCCGGTCAACAGGGATCGTAGGGGTCGATGTGCTGGGGCCTGTTCAGGCTCCGTTGTCACGTCTTCAGGGACGCTACCGGTGGCACGTCATCCTCCGGTCGTCCTCTCACCGGGTCCTCAACCAGACGATCCGTGCAGGTCTCGACCGTTTCGGAGGCCGCGGAACGCGAGGGGCCGTCACCGTGGACGTCGACATCGACCCCGTTTCGATGCTCTAGCCCATGCGCCACCCGATTCTAAACCTGTTCCGGCACACACTCACGTACGGCCTGGGCGATATCGTCGGCCGAGCGGTCGCCGTGGTCCTCCTGCCGATCTACGCGCGTCTCCTGACCGATGTCGAGAACGGCCAGATCGCCATCGGGTTCGCCATCGTCGGGTTCTGCGCCGTCTTCTATTCGCTCGGGCTGAACCAGGCGCTTATCAAGTATCTGTCCGGGTCCGCGGACACGGATCCCGATCGACGTCGACAACGGTTCAGCTCCGCCTTCTGGCTGCTGCTCGTCGTGGCCTCCATCGTCTCGGGCACGATCTACCTCTTCGCCGAACAGATCGCCAGGCGGATCCTGGGCGGGCCCGAGGACGCGGACATCGTCCGGATGCTCGCCACCATCGTGCTGCTCGACACCATCAGCGAGCCGGTGTTTTCGCTGTGCCGTGCCCAGCAGCGGTCGACCCGATTTGCCGTCACCCGCCTGTTCCAGCATACACTGCAGATCTCGCTGATCGCGTATCTAATCGCCGTCGACGGCTGGGGCGTTCGGGCTGTATTTACCGGGAACGTGGTCAGCTCGTCCTTCGCCCTGCTCGCGATGGTTCCTGTCGCCCTCCCCTTCCTGCGACTGACGTTCAACACGAGCCTGCTGCGGGAACTCCTGACCTTTGGCGTCCCCTTCGTCCCGTCGGCCGTGTCGCTCCTGGTCATCAGCCTGTCCGACCGACTGTTGATCGAGCACTTTCTCGGCCTCCAGCCACTGGGGGTCTACAGCATCACCTTCAAGGTGGCCCTGCCGATGCTCGTCGTAGTGAGGGCCTTCCGATCCGCCTGGGCCCCCGGCCTTCTTTCGGTAGACGACCCGGAGCAAGCCCTTCACGTCTGCGCACGGGTGACGACCTACTACGTTGGCGCCGCCAGCTTCGCGATCCTGATGTTCATCGCCTTCAACCGGGAACTCGTAAGCCTAATCGCTGGGGCGAATGCGGACACATACCTGCCTGGCGCGCACATCGTCCCGATCGTGACGATGAGCCATTTCCTGCACGGATTCTACGTGATCCTGACCGCCGGCGTGTTCGCCGAGGGACGAAGCCGGGTCCTTCCGCTGGTCGTCGTAGCCGGTGCGATCGTCAACCTGGGCATCAACCTGATGTTCATACCCGTTTACGGGTATGTGGCCGCTGCCTGGAGCACCGTGGCGGCAAACGGCGTGATGGTCTTGCTCTTATACGTGAATACCCGCAGATTCTACCCCGTTCCGTTTGAATTCGGCCGAATCGGCAAGGCGGCTTTCGCGGCGGTGCTGGTGTCGTTTTCTCTCAACATTGACGACCCGACCCTGCAAGGAACGTTTGCGAAGGGCCTGATCCTCCTGGCCTACCCGATCATCCTGAGCGGATGGAACTTCATCGAGCCCGGGGAGTGGAGCAGTCTTCGACACTACCTGCGTCCACACAGCATATCGAACGGCGCCCGAGGCTGAAGAAAGGTGTTTGTGTGCTTAAACAGATTCGACTTTTTCGTGGCAAAGTCCGGCGATACGCGCTCAGTCGCTTCCGGCCGACCTACGTGGATGCCCAGTTGCAAGCACGCCGGGGTGAGTGCAATCACTGTGGAAACTGCTGCGAGATCCTGTTCCGCTGCCCGTTTCTCCTGACCCAGGAGGATGGTTCCAGCCACTGCAGCATATACGAGAATCGACCGGGGTCTTGCTCCGCGTTCCCGCTCGACGACAGGGACCTGGCCGACGTCGACTTCGACTGCACATACACCTTCGATCCAGAAGCCGAGATCATCCCGATCGAATCTCCCGATACACCGGAAACGGAGGACACGTCAACGAAACCTGCGACGGTCTCCGAACGTCCATCTTCTACCAAACCGATTCCACTGCTCCTGCTCCAACGTATCCTGAACAAGACGCCCTGAGTCGTGTCCCCCAGTTTCGTCGTATTCCTGTCAGTCCTGTGTCTGTCGGCAAGCACAGCCTCTTTCGCGCAGCAAGAGGATCGTGCGGACCTCCTGACCGTGGCCCGGATCAAGTATCAGGGCGGCGGCGACTGGTATAACGGTCCGACCGAAATTCCCAACCTGCTGGCCTACATCCGAGAGCACACGCCGATCCGCACGGCGGACAAGGAGGCCCGGGTGGAGGTCCTCGACGAGGCCTTTTTCTCCTACCCGATCACTTACCTGACCGGGCACGGAAACATCCGGTTCTCCGACGCCGAAATCCGCAGGCTCCGTCGCTACCTCGAGAATGGGGGGTTCCTGATCGCCAACGACGACTACGGCCTCGACACCGCCTTCAGACGAGAAATCGGACGGGTCTTTCCGGACAAGACACTCGTCGAACTCCCCCCCTCGTACGGTCTCTTCAAGCGACCGTTCGCGTTCGACGCGCTCCCGAAGATCCACCAACACGACGGGAAGCGCCCCCAGGCCTTCGGGCTGTTTCACGAAGGACGGCTGGTCGTGATCTACCTGTATGAGAGCGACATCGGAGACGGGTGGGATGACCCCGACGTCCACGGGAATCCACCGGAGAAGCGAGAAGCCGCCCTTCGGTTCGGGACCAACATCATCCACTGGGCGCTCACACACTGATGGCCACCGGACACCACACGACCTGCCCAGTAAGCACTCGTGAACACCTGCTCGACCGCCTCCGTCAGGTCCGGGCCCGGGATACGCGTCTGCATATCCTGGCCACCGCCGCCTCGCTTATCGCGGCCCTCTTACTCGTCTGTATCATCCTGACCGCGATCGAAAGTGCAGCCTACCTGTCCCCCACGATCAAGTCGAGTCTGCTCGGCGGTGTCGCCCTCCTGGTCGCGGTCGTCATCGGCTACGGGATCTGTCTGCCCCTGTGGCGACCGATGGACCTGCTCGATATCTCGCGCCGAATGGAGGCTGTACATCCGGACCTGGGTCAGCACCTGACGAATGCCGTCCAGTTGTGGCACTCTAAGGACCAGCCCGGCGTGTCGCCGGACCTGATCGACGCGGCCATCCTCCAGGCCGCCCACCAGACCGACCCAGTCGACCTGATTACGCTGGTCGACACCACCTCGGCAAAAACCGGGGGCAGGCGACTCGGGCTCTCGATCGTCCTCGCACTGCTAGCGACCCAGTTGCTACCCGGTCACGGTGTGGACGCGCTGAGCAGGCTCGCAGACCCGACCGGCCGGTATGCCCGGCCCCAAGAGACGCACATCCACGTTGCCCCGGGTGACACGATCCTGATCTCGGGGGACTCCTTGACGATCGATGTCGACATCGCCGGCGTCGTCCCGCTGAACGCGCACTTCCTGATCCGCGAAGCGGACGAAACCGACTGGACGTCGACCGACATCCCCGTACGCGGCAACGCCGCCACCCATCTCACGAGAACCGTCCGAAACTCCTTCTCCTACCGATGGCGCATACACGACGCCGTCTCCCAGGACTACCACGTGCTCGCCCGCTCCAGACCGGTCGTTCTCGACGTGTCCGCACGATACACCTACCCCACTTATACGGGACTGCCTGATCGCACCGACCATGAGGGTGGCGACATCGCGGCGCTGACCGGCACGCGGGTCACGCTCGGGATTCGTGCCTCCCGACCGTTGTCGGACGCCCGGTTATATTTTGAACAGGGAGGGAAGGTCGCCGCCCGAACGCACGCGGACTCGGCTGAGGTCACGTTCACGGTCGATCGTCTGGACCGGTTCACGATCGGGCTTACGGATACCGTCGGCATCCGCAACGCCGAACCGGTGAATTATCGCGTCCTCCCTCTCGAAGACGAACCACCGACAATCGTCGCCCTTCGGCCCGGCACGGACAGCGAGCTGGGTGAGCGCATGCAGGTCCCCCTGCTTTTTGAGGCGACCGACGACTTCGGTGTCGACCGCGTGGACATCGTGTTCCGGGTCAACGATCTCGACACGATGTCAGTGACAGTTCCTCTCGACACACCGGGTAACCGCGAACTTACGCAGGCCTATGGTTGGGACCTTTCGAGCCGCGATCTTCTGCCTGGCGACGAGGTCCACTACCGGCTCCGCGCCTTAGACATCAACCGGCTGACAGGGCCAGGGATCGGTGAGACACCCGAGTATGTCGTGCGCTTTCCGTCCCTTCAGGAGATTCAGGAAGCGGCCCGGCACGCTCAGGAAGAAACGGTCGAGCAGCTCGGGGACGTGGTGGAACAGAGCCGGGACATCCAGGAACGGATGGAGAACGTCGCTCGAGAGATCCTGAAGAACGAGAAGGCGTCCTGGGAGGAACGGGCCGAGATCCGCGACGCCCTTCAGCAGCAGGAAGCCCTTCGTCAGCAGATCGACGAAAGCGTCCAGGCCCTGGAGGAAACCCGTCAACGTCTGGAGCAGAGCGGCCTTCTGACATCCGAAACAGCGGAGAAGATAGATCAGATTCGCCAACTGATGGAGCAGCTCAACTCGCCCAAACTCGAGGCGATCACGCGCGACCTGCAAAGCGCCGTCGACAACGTCGACCCGGAGATGATCCGTGAGGCCATCGAACGGCTGACCGAGGAGCAGGAGGCCTTCCAGTCGAGCCTCGACCGGACCATCGCCCTCCTCGAGCGTGTCCGGAACGAGCAAATGCTCGACGCGCTGGCCGCACGGATGCGGGACCTGGCGACCGACCAGGAAGAGATTTACCAGTCCCTCGATTCGGACACCGCGCCCGAGTCGCTGGCCGAGCGGCAGTCGTCACAGTCGCGAGAAGCTGACCACCTTCAGGAAACACTGAAGAAGGCCGCGGAGGAGGTCGACCAGGCCCGGCAGGCACTCGGCGACCTGGTCAACCAGTTCGACCGGCATCGGATCACCGAACGGTCGGATCAATCGGCCCGGGACCTGAAGGCCGGTCAGCGTGAGCGTGCGCAAACAGGCACGAAGACACTGTTCGACGACCTGGCCCGGATGGCGGACGACCTCGAGCGCATCCGAGACGCGCACCGGCAAATACAGAAAGACAAACTCCTCAGCTACCTGGGTGGAATCTTCCGCGACGCACTGGAGCTGTCTCGCTCGCAGGAGCGGGCGGCCTCTGACACGATGGCCCGAAACAAGACTGATGAGCAGATTGGACAGTCGCAGACGAGAGATCTGAACGCCGCCGCCCGGCTTGCCCAGCGCGTACTCTATGCCACTCAGAAGACATTCCTGGTGCCGCCGGAAGCAGGAACGGGACTGAAGAACGCGATCCAGCAGATGCAGAGCTCCCTCGGCCACCTGCAAAGGGGTCAGGGCGACCAGGCAGGTCAGGACGCGTGGGAAGCGATGGCGGGCCTCAACGGGGCCGCGATGGCGATTCGTGAAGCCATGGCCGCCGTCAAGGCCGCTGGCTCGTCGACTGGGATGGACGAGATGCTCCAGCAGCTTGCGAATGCCTCGGACCGTCAGAGCGACCTGAACGCGGAGACAGAGGGGATGATGGGGCAACCCAGACCGGGTGGGCAATCCGGCGGTGGACTTCCGCAGCTCTCGGCCGAACAGCGGGCAATCCAGCAGATGCTGCAGGAGCTGCGTGACAAGTTCGGCGCCCAGGAGGGTCAGGCCCTCGGTGACCTGGGTCGTATCAGCAAGGACATGGACGACATCGTAGAACGGCTTTCTCGCAACCAGCTCGATCAGCCGACCGTGGAGCGTCAGCGGCGCGTCCTTTCGCGGATGCTCGATGCCCAACGATCCATTCGGCAGAGAGGGTACAGCAACAATCGGGAAGCTCGTGCAGGGGTAGACGTCGCCTACCGAGGACCCGGAACGCTCCCGTCCAGCCTGGGAGAACGGGACAACCCGCTCCGTTCGCTCCAGCGACAGGCGCTTCGCCAGGGATACCCGGACGACTACGAGTCGCTGATTCGTGGCTACTTCGACCGTCTGATCGAGGACGCCGCCAGCAAGGAGACCGCGCCGTAATGCGCCTTCTGCTGGTATGCTGCGTCGCCACTCTACTCGCGACGACCGTCTCGGCCCAGGACAACCGGCAGCTGCTTCGCCAGGCCATCCAGCTCGAGAACGATGGTCAAATCAAGATGGCCATTTCCCTCTACGAGCGGCTCCTCGCCCGCAGCAGGCGGAACACCAGCGTCCTCTACCGTCTTGCGACGGCATACCAGAAAACCGGCCGGTTCGATGAGGCCGTCCAACTCCTGGAGGTCCGCCTTAAGCTCGCCCCGGGCGACGTGACTGCGCTGAGCCGGCTGCGCGATGTCTACTTCGCCGCCGGCGACCAGGCGGAAGCTGACCGGCAGGTCCAGCGGATGCTCGAAGTAAACCCGAGCCAAGGTACCTACCTGTCTGCCGGTCAGCGATACGAGCGCCGCAACCAGGACCAAAAGGCTGAAGCCGTCTACCTCCGTGGAAGACAGGTTCTGGAGGACAAGGACGCATTTTCCAGGGAGCTCGCCCAGATCTATGAGCGCGCGGAACGGTATCTCGAGTCTGTCCGCGAGTACAGCCGGCTGGCCCGTCAGAAGCCTCAGTATGTGGCGCTGGTCGAATCGCACATCCGGTCGATCGCAGCGGTCGCGCCTGAACCCACGCCGCTTTTCGACCACCTGCTCGGAGGCGTCAAGGCCGCGCACCGGGACAGCCGGATCACCCGCCTGTTCGTCACCTTCGCCATCGCTTCCGGTACGACCGGCGAGGCGCTCGACGCCATCCTGCTCCTCCCGCCCGGTGCCCGGATCGAGGGCAGTCTGCTCAGGCTGGGGCGGGAAACCCTGGCCCAGGATCGCCCGAATCAGGCACAACGTGCCTTCAGCGCTCTGATCGAACGAACCAAAAACAGGACCATCCAGGGTCAGGCCGCCGTCGGGATCGCTCGCTCACTCGACCGGATGGGACGCTCTGAGGAGGCGCTCGAAGCCTACCGACAGTCCCTGAAATCCGGAGGAAGCGACACCATTCTCGACGAGTCGGTCTACCGTGCAGGCGAACTCCTGCGGCGAATGGGTCGCGTCGATGCGAGCCTTGCCCTGCTCTGTGGGCTTGTCGACGGAGGTCGGCGGTCCGAATGGCGAACGGGCGCGATCGACCTGATCGGGGACCTCCATCAACGCGCCGGGCGCGCTGAGGAGGCGGAACGCGCGTATCGACTGAACGTCACCGAGCATCGCGGCAAGGAGCCGGCTGCTGTTTCGAACTACCTGCTGGCACGACTGTATGTCACCCAGAAGCAGTATGGCGACGCCCAAAAAGCTCTGGCATCTATCCTGAACGGAACGCTGTCGACACGGGTATACAATGATGCGATCGAGCTGTCCGATATCATCGAGACCGGACTGCCCGACGACCAGGCAGCGCTCGACGCCTTTGCGGACGGTTTGCGGATGGAGACCCGGGGCGACACGCTCCGAGCAGCCAACGCTTATCTGGCCGCCGCATCCGCCGCGAACACGCTGGCCGACATCCTGTATCGGCGTGGTATCGATCGGTTCCTGCGGACGGAGTCGTGGTCGCGGGCAGAAGAATCCTTACGGGAGTCGGGGCCATCCGACCCTGGGCTCGCCTCGTGGGCCGCGTTCTGGCGGGCGTACTGTTTGGAACGACTCAAAAGGACCGATGAAGCTATTACCATCTACGAAGACATCCTGGTCGATCACCCCGCCACGCTGGAAGCGGACCGATCGCGGGATCGTCTGACCGAACTCCGCGCCGCACCCCGACCGGGGGAAGCGGGATGACCGGTCGCTTCTTCAAGCTCCTGACAGCTCTGGTCGTCTACGCCGCACCCGTCCAGGCGCAGAAGATCCTGATCCCGATGGATCTCGAGCAGAGCGACCACCTCAAAGCCTATGGGCTGGCGTATACCGTCCTCGAGCGTGGCTACGATGTGGAGTGGCTCCTGAACTATCGCGGCGGTGCCTTCCTCGCCGAAGCCTCCGACTTCCTGCTCCGGGAAGCTAGGCTTCGGAACATCCGTTTCTCCACCGTCTCTAACGCCCGGGTGGGCGCCATCTACGGGGAGATAGAGGACACCAACGCCGATCGCGTCAAACTCGAGAAGGCGCCGAAAATCGCGGTCTACACACCGCCGAACAAGCAACCCTGGGACGATGCCGTCACTCTCGCCCTGACGTATGCCGAAATCCCGTATGCCACGCTGTGGGACAAGGACGTCCTCACGGGCAAGCTTACCGAATACGACTGGGTCCACCTGCACCACGAAGACTTCACCGGGCAGTATGGCAAGTTCTACCGGAGCCACGGCCGCGAACTCTGGTATCGTCAGCAGCAGCGATCATACGAGCAGATGGCGAGAGGACTCGGATTCACCAAGGTATCGACCCAGAAAGGCGCGGTAGTTCAGGCCTTCGCCGACTACGTCCGAGACGGCGGGTTCCTGTTCGCGATGTGCTCGGCCACGGACACATTCGACATCGCCCTCGCCGCCTGGGGCCAGGACATCGTCGACACGGTCTATGACGGAGACCCCACCGGTTCGGGGGTTCAGGACAAGCTGCGATTCGGCAACACCTTCGCCTTCGAGAACTTCGAACTTGTCACAGACCCGATGGAGTATGAATACTCCTCGATCGACCTGGCCCCGAAGGATGAGCGGGGCCTCAAGGGGCCGGACGCCGATGCCTTTACACTGTTCGAGTTCTCGGCGAAGTACGATCCCGTCCCCACGATGCTCACTCAGAATCACGTGCCCATCGTCCGCGGCTTCCTCGGCCAGACCACGGCCTTCAGAAGGTCTCAGATCAAACCCTCGGTAACCATCCTGGGAGAGGTCACGGGAACGGACGCGGTGAAGTACATTCACGGGAACGTCGGCCGGGGGACATTCACGTTCTATGCCGGTCATGACCCGGAGGACTACCGCCATCTCGTCGGCGATCCGCCGACCCAGCTGGCTCTGCATAAGAACTCGCCGGGATACCGACTGATCCTGAACAACATCCTGTTCCCGGCCGCAAAGAAACAGAAACGGAAAACCTGATACGGAGGCGCAATGCCTGAAGCAGAATCCGAAGACCTCAAAGCCGTCGATCGACTCCGGGAGGCGTACGGCGACATCACCGACCAGATCGGAAAGGTGATCATCGGACAGAAGGACGTCGTCGATCAGCTGCTGATCGCGCTCCTGTGCGGCGGGCACGCTCTCCTCGTCGGTGTCCCCGGTCTGGCCAAGACACTCCTGATCTCGACACTCGCACGGGTCCTCGACCTCAAGTTCAACCGGATCCAGTTCACGCCGGACCTGATGCCATCGGACATCACGGGAACGGAAATCATCGAAGAGGACCAGTCCACGGGCCACAAGCAGTTCCGCTTTGTCAAGGGACCGCTTTTTGCCAACATCATCCTCGCCGACGAGGTCAACCGAACCCCTCCGAAGACCCAGGCGGCCCTGCTCCAGGCGATGCAGGAGCACGAAGTCACGGCCGGCGGTGAAACACTCCGTCTGGAGGAACCGTTCTTCGTGCTGGCCACGCAGAACCCGATCGAACAGGAGGGAACCTACCCGCTCCCGGAAGCACAGCTCGACCGGTTCATGTTCAACATCTGGATCGACTATCCGACCGAAGAAGAAGAGCGGGCGATCGTCAAGGCGACGACCGGTGCGGCGGAGACCGATGTGTCCACGGTCCTGAACGGTTCACAGGTCACCGCGCTCCAGGCGCTTGTCCGGAAGGTTCCCGTCGCGGATGATGTCGTCGACTACGCGGTCCAGCTCGTCCGCAGAACCCGACCGAACGGGACCGCTGATACCGATGGGATTGGCGAGTTCGTCAGCTGGGGTGCCGGTCCGCGCGCCTCGCAATGCCTCATCATCGGTGCCAAGGCGCGCGCTATTCTGGAAGGCCGATACGCGGCGACCATCGAGGACGTCAAAGCCGTCGCCGTCCCCGTCCTGCGTCATCGAGTCGTCACCAACTTCAACGCCGAGGCGCAGGGCATCGCGCCGACAGACCTGATCGCCCGACTGATCGGATGAACAGCAGACGTGTCACAGACTACCTCGACCCGGCCGTCGTCTCACAGCTGGATCGGTTGGACCTGATCGCCCGGCTCGTCGTCGAAGGGTTCATCACGGGACTCCACCAGAGTCCCTACCACGGGTTCTCGGTCGAGTTCTCCGAGTATCGCCAGTATATCCCCGGAGATCCCATCCGGAACCTGGACTGGAAAGTCTGGGGCAGAACGGATCGGCTGTTCGTCAAACAGTTCGAGGAAGAGACCAACCTGAAGGCCTACCTCGTCCTCGACAGCAGCGCCTCGATGGCCTACGGCTCCGCCGAGGTCACAAAACACCGGTATGCAACCCTCATGTCGGCGGCGCTTGGCCACTTGATGCTCCGTCAGCGCGACGCGGTCGGACTCGTGACCTTCGACAGCCAGCTCCGGTCGCTCCTGCCCCCACGATCGGTCGGCAGCCACCTGCACACGCTCCTCCGGTCAATCGAGGACACCACACCGGACGGCAGCGACACCGACCTGGCCGACACGTTTCACAGCCTAGCCGAACAGATCCGTCGTCGCGCCCTGATCATCGTCCTCTCCGACCTGCTGGACGACACGGACCGTGTGATCGACGGCCTCAAGCATTTTCGCCACCGCAACCACGAGGTCATCGTCTTCCACCTGCTGGACCCACGCGAGTACGACCTGGCTTTCGATCGGGAAACCGTCTTCGTCGACCTCGAGACCGGCACTCGCGTCGCCACCGAGCCCTGGCAGATCGCGACGGAGTATCGCGCTGAGGTCAACGCCCGACACGAGAAACTCCAACAACAGTGTCGTGAGGCCTACGTCGACTACGTCCGACTCGACACGCAGACGCCCTTCAACGTCGCGCTCTCCAATTACCTGGCTAAGCGAAAGAAGCTGCTGTAGTCCAGTGGACCACCCGGGATTCAGGTCAACGCGCAGCGTTCCCTGCGATGATCTGTATCCTAACCACAAAAGAGAAAGGCGAAGCCACTGGCCTCGCCTTTCAATCCTCAATCACCCATCCTCAACCCTCGATCCTAAACCCCTTCTCACGCAAAATCGGGATCCAGATTCGCCAGCGCTTCACCGAGACGATTGACCTTCCGCTTCGCCTGCACCGACGTATTGGACGCGCACTCTCCATACGCGTCCAGAAATTGATCGCGTCCACACCGGATCAGTGCGGGCTTCGCTCCTGCTTGCGCATCCCGTTCCAGGTGATAGGCCGCGCCAAGCGACAGCCTCGCGAACAGGTGGGAGGTGCGAGGAACCTACCCGCGACAGCACCTGGGTATACGTATCGAACCGACCTGACAACTTCCCCAGCACCTCGATCACCGCGGACGTCCCGTATTTCAGCTTCTGCGACAGAGAAGACGCGACATTGTAGTAGAGGCGCCCCCTCGACTCTAGGTGATCTTCGCGAGGGGCGAGACTGCGCCGACCGCGTCTTCGGTTGACCCACTTGCGGTCGAACAGTGAGCAGGCGACCAGGGCGTAATCCGCGTTCGCCTTGTAAACCTGAAACCTTGTCCTCAGATCGCCGACATCCGCCATGCGGCTGATTTCCTCATCATACTCGGAGACCAGTTCCCGCTCCCGGTGAGCGCCCTCCAGCAGAGAGTGAAGCAGCGATGCCAGGTAGACATTGACGTCTTCATCGTCCGTCGTCTCGTCACCCACATCGATGCGGGCCTGAAGCAGTGCGTTGAGCATGAAGAAGAGAGACTGCTCGTCGTTGTCTTTACCACCGACGATCGGGTAGGCGTAACTCATTCCGATCCTCCTTCTACAATACGGATTCACGGGGGAGGTTCCGGTTCCCGTAGAATCGGAATGAGCAGGGCATGCCGTCAAGATGTCGGGAGCATTTTATCAGCACTCGCCCGACAAGACTGCCAACGCATAGGCATAAAAAAGCCGCATTCGATAATCGACTGCGGCCAGTTCTTGATTCACTCTTGCGAAGCTAGAATCCGAACCCATCGAATTCACCGTTGGGCGGACCGTTTCCGCCGCCTCCCTGCGGGGCGAAGAAATCGATCGGTCGGCCGCCCAGGTCCCCGAGCAGGATCTGCAGGCGGATCAGGTGGACGTTGCCTTCGACGATCTTGTCGTTCACCTGTTCGGTCGTCACGGACCCCGGCTGTTCGATCCCCTGGACGAACAGCGTGAAACCGGCGTGGAAGTCCTCCAGCGACGCCTCATACTCTTCGAGATGAAGCTTCAGCAATTCGGGATGTGCCGGTCGGATCTCCCTCGCCCGCCCCTGGATGTCGTCAACACGCCGGAGCAGGTTCTTCGTATACTCGCCGATCCAGTAGACGGGAATGAATCCGGCCGCGAACTCGCCCGCGATCGAACCGAACTCGCCGATCATCAGGTTCACGTTTGGAATCGTCCCCTGAACGTCGGCGATATACCCATCGAACTCCTGGAGCGTCACGTACTCCGTCACGACCAGCGTGGGCGGTTCATCGACGCCCGTCGGCGAACCCTCTCCACACGCCTGCACCGCGAGGCAGCACAGCAGCATCGTGGTCAGTTTCTTCAAGCGATTTCCTGTTTTCCCAGCAGGAAAACTTACCGTGCTTCTGACCCAAAATCAACGGGGTCTATCGTCGAGATCTTGGGGATCGGCCAGAACGCCACAGAGAGCCCGTTTCGGCTCTGACGAACGGCATCGTGCGTCTTCGAGGCCTCGGCCAGCAACGCCTTTAGATCGACGCCGTAGGCGGCCGCGGGGTAGGTTTCCAGCTTCTCGATACCTCGTCCCAGCAGATGATCGGCCCCCCTGAAGTTATCACAACTCATGTGATAGTAGCCGATACACAGCTGGATCAGACCCTGCAGGAACAGACGAACATCTCCGCGCGCATCCATCCATACATCTTCGAGCGTATCGTGCGCTTCGAAGAAGGCTTCCTCATTGAATTCGTGAATGCCCTTCTCCAGCCCGGACCGTATTCGGTCATCCATCCTGCTCGACATCCAGCATCTCGATCCGGCCTCGAATCAATTCCTGCTCAGCCTCGGGAATGAGATCCAGCAGCTTGAGGTAAACAGCACGTGCCTGATCCGGCTGACCGGCCGCCAGGTATGCCTCCGCCAACTTCCGCGCGTAGGTCCCGTTGTCTGCAGCCACCGTGTGGGCCCGGCCGTAAGCCTTTACGGCTGCATCGTACGCTCTCGCCTGCATCGCGACATCCCCGACCACGGCGACATCAGCGTGGACGGTCGTCAACCGAAGACGGTCTGCCGCGACCGCGATGTGCTCCTGCGCAGACTCGAAATCTTCCTGTCGGGCGAGGAGCCCGGCCATCCGTGTCCGCAAAAGCGCGTCGCGCGGGATACGGGGCAACGCGGCTTCATAGGCCACCATCGCACTGTCGGCCATACCGAGCCGCTCGTAGGTCTGACCGAGATCACGACGAACAATACCGAGGCCAGGGCCGAGGCTGAGCGCCCGCGTAAACGCATCCTTCGCGCCTGCGACATCCCCCAACTGGAGCCTGAAGAGACCGACTTTGTGGAAGTTCCAGGGGTTGTGCGGATGGTAATCGAGCGTCGCCTCACTCGCCGCAAGAGCCCCACGCGGGTCTCCCAGCTTCATATGGATCAGTGCTTTCAGCTCGTAGAATCGGTAATCGACCACACCGAAATCGACCGCTCCGTCTATCGCCACGAGGGCGTCCTCGAACCGATCGAACGTCCGGTAGGCGTCTGCCCAGAAGTATGCCCGATAAGCCCAAGTCACACGAAGGGTCGGTCCGAGTGTGACACAGGCAAGAGCCAGGATGAGCGCGGGCTTCCAGCTTCGGCGCAGGATCGGAAGACGCACCGTGTCGGCCCTCGGCCCGAGTGCCGCGATCCATCCCAGAAACAGATACGGGATCACGGTGGCCGCCATCCGTTCACGGGGAAAGCTGAAAAACGCGTGCACCGATATCGCGATGATCCCTGCCCCCAGGGCTGTCATCAGGATGATGCACTCACGATCCCCACCCCTGAGCAGCTGTTGCCAGACGAGCCACAGGCCACCCACGATGATCCAGACATAGAGGGCCAAACCGGGGATACCTAGCTCCGTCACCGTCCAGACGTAGTCGTTGTGAGGACGGCCAAAGAGCCCGCCGTCCTGCCGATTCGCCTCTCCCGCATACCGGAGATACTCCGCATCCCAGTTGCCGATCCCCACCCCGCCGAACGGATGATCGGCGATCATCTGGAGAGACTGGAGCCAGGCGGTCGAACGTCCGCTGCCCTCACCCGCCAAGATTGAGACAAACGCCGTGGCTGCCGACGATTTGGCCATCGGGAGCGTCTCCAGTTCGTCCACGTCGCTGGGAGGTAGGAGTATGGCGCACAACACCACCAGACCACACACCGACAGCACCCGACGGCCACGCTGGATGGCCTCAGACCAGGCTATCCACGCGTCCGACTCTTCTCGTATCAGATACAGAACGAGCGCGACGCCGATCACACCGATCAGAACGCCCAGCCACGCACCACGGGTTCGCGTATAAATAAGGAAAATCGTACCCAGAGTTCCCGCAATACCGTGGAGGATGCGCTCAGTATCGTTCAGGGCAAGAGCGATGGCGCAGAAAGAAACCGGTAGGACGATCGCCACGAACATCGCGGCGTAGTTCCGGTAGAAAAAAGTCGAACTGGGAAGACCGGCTGAACGCCAGTCGAGAAACCCGATCCCGCTATACTGGCACACACCCGCGAACGACACCAGCCCGAGGGACAGGGAGACGGCCCGTAGCCAGACGACGCGGGATCCTTCCGTGTAAGTTCTGGAGACCGAGAAAAAAATCGCAGCGGCCAGGAGGACACGGATGACCTCCATCCCGCTCCTGAGCGGGTTGATCGCGCTCATCCACGAGAACGCGACCAGACACAGATAGAGGACGATCGGAAGGTCGAGCAGTGTCCGTCCACCCGTCTCCCGATCCTGGGCCACCGTATACAACCAACCAGCCACCATCCGGATAACGATCAAATGCGCGACAAGGAACTTCTCCCATTGGGTCGTGTCGTAGGCCTTGAAGTTGAAGTACAGCGGCACGACCAGCAGGAGATAGATCGCCGAGTTCCGGTTGAACCAGCTGACCCGGTCGATCGAACGCAAGAAAGAGATCACCCCGCCCCCTTTAGATACAGACGACTCCGCTCCACATACCCCTCAGCATTCTGCCTGAACCGATCGATATCGGCTTCAGTCAGATCTCTGCGCACTTTCGCCGGGACACCGGCTGCCAGCGTTCCGGGCGGGATCTCGAACCCTTCGAGCACCAGCGCATTGGCCGCGACCATCGCGCCCTCGCCGACGACCGCACCGTTCAGCACGGTCGCCGCCATCCCGATCGTCGCGGTATCGTCCACCCGACAGCTGTGCAGTACGACGTTATGTCCCGTCGTCACCCGATTCCCCAAAACGGTCGGGAAACCCGGATCGGTGTGAAGGACGCAGCCATCCTGAACGTTGGATTGTGCGCCGATCGTAATCGGCTCGTTGTCCCCACGCAGGACGGCATTGAACCAGACACTCGACTGCTCACCGACCGTGACGTCTCCGATCAGCACCGCGCCACGAGCGACAAACGCGCTCTCGTGTACAGTCGGCGACACGCCATTGAAAGAGAGGTATTCCATAGGCGTATAAGATAGTACCTCAGGCACCTAAAACCTAGTTCAGCAGTCGATCTGGGCGCCCTTGATCAGAGGCCCGAGCAGAACCGCCAGAGGCTGGCTCGGCGCGTATTTCTCAGCGTAGTCTAGCGCCGTGCGGCCCTCTGGATCCGTCGCGAGGGCATCAGCCCCACCGTCCACAAGCGCACGGACCGTCTCTTCGTTCCCGAAAGCCGCGGACAACATCAAAGCGGTTCTGACAGCAGGGTCCTTCGCATCGAGCAGGCTGCCACTCCGGAGATGCGCGCGGACGAGACGTGCTATGCCGTAGGCAGCAGACTCGTGCAAGGATACCTGGTCGTATGGTATGTCACGGCTGGTCGACGTCTGCCTCGTGCCGTCGTCCTTCAGCAGCTAAACACGGTATGTCCCCGGCTCGATCGTACGACCGTCGCCCCCTTTCAGATCCCAGCTCAACTTCACGGCCGGCGGGACGATGGGGCCCGGGTTCCGCGCGTGAACCACGAGGGCGCCTGACGAATCCCGTAGGTCCAGCGTCGTCCCTGAGATGGTGTCCCTGAGAGCGAGCTGCAGGTAAGCCGGTTCATCCGACCCGAGAAACAGGAAAGAGGTCGCCGCTATCCCTCGCAGGCGAGACCTGAGCATCGCCCCGCGGACAAGATCTGTGGCAGGATCGCCGGACACGCGCTCGATTAGAGGATCAGCCACGGCCGCCAGCAACGCAAAGACCACATCGACCCGATCCTCGACGAGAGCCACGTTCAGGGGGATAAACGGCGCACCGGGCTCGACGTTCGGGGATACACCGGCATCCAGCAGCGCCCGAACGATCGGTGTGTAGCCTCGACGCACCGACACCACAAGCGGCGTTACCCCATACCTGTCCGGCTCTTCAAGAGGGCAGCCGGCTTCGCTCAGCAGACGGGCGACCTCCAGATACCCCTTGGAGCAGGCATACCAGAGGGCGTTCCTGCCGTGATTGTCCTGTTCCCAGACGGTCCGGGAATCGACAAGAGTCTGCACAGCCCCCAGCCTGCCGTCCTCAGCCGTACACAGCAGGCTGTCCGCGCCCACAGCGGGAGGCAACAGGACCCAGCCGAGAAATACACGAATAAAGAAAGAACCGCCTGCTCCGGTACGGAACAGGCGGTTCTTGAATGCGGTCGAGACTCGCAAGGCCGAGACTCTATTGTCCGATCTTGCCGAGCGGCCCCAGCTCGATATCCTCGGAACTCCGTCCGGAACCGACGCCCCTTGCCAGCCCCGTCAGGAAACCTGCCGCGCCGAAGAACACGGCCCCGAAGATCGTCCACTCCTTGACATCGGCGTTCGACTGCCAGGCAGCCAGCGCACCCGTGAGGGCGCCAGACACGGCGCTCCCAACGGCGGGTCCCACAGCCCCCTTCACCCCGCTGGAACTTTTGTCTCCCGATGTCCGGATTCGCTCGATGGTGTCGACGGGAACCCGCTGGGTGATGAAGTCCGTTTCGATCAGAATTGAGCCCTCGTCATAAACCGGCACGAGTTCCCCTTCGAGCTTCTTCCCGTCCTTGAGCGTCAACGACCCGTCCAACCGGCTCGCCAGAACAAACCGGGGAACCCGCATCTCGTAGGACACAGCTTCATCCGTCAGCTTCGGGTAGGCGGCATCGTCCTCGATCTGTGTCTTGGTCCGGTGGACCTTGTAATCACCACGCTGGATGGCGTCGAAGTTCTCCACATACTCCCGAATTCGCTTGATGTCGTTCTCTTTCAGCGGGATCGTCCGATACTGCGTCTTTTTCGCCTGCGTAAATTCGATACGCACGCCATACTTGCCGTTGTCACGCTGCAAAAACACGGCCTCATCAAACCCGGGAACAGACGTTCCGAGTACGGGAATCGGGGCGCGGCGGTTGAACTCGCTCGGACCCTGGAACATCGAAAACTTGATCCCCTCATCGAGGTCGATCCCCCGCCCCACGACCGGGCTCAACTCGATCACTTTACCCGATACGGTCTTGATATCGACAACGGCCCAACCGTTCTGATCACGGCCCACGATCGTCCGGACCGTCTTGCTGAGATCCTCGTCGTCGTTCGCATAGACCGTGCCTGCGCTGAAGAGCGTCGCCCACAACATCAAAACCGCGGTACACCCAGCTGTAACGCGAATCCACCTGGACATAGCATCACCTGTGTTAGGTCTGTGGCTCACACGTATACCTCGACTCTATAGCTGACGCCTGCGGTGCAGGTCAGTTTCACGATTGTTGGAGTTCGATCACGACCTCCGCCCGCGACACGGTAGGCTCGATCAGAGCATCATCGGCCTGCCAGAAACCTTCGATCTTGGCATTCGCCTCCGTCTCGGTCAGAAACGGGTATCGCTCACCTTTCCGGACGGCCTCGAGAAAGTGAGACTTCCGGATCTCCCGAGACGCCCGGATCCCGTAGCTCAAGTCGTAGTGGGGGATGAAATCGTCGTAGAGCAAGGAGAGTTCGGAGTCCAGAATCCACACCCCCTCGGTCGGCTTCACGCGTTCGACAACCTCACCAATCTCGATCGACAATTCGTTCTCTGCCGAACACGCACGAGCCCGGCAAATTTCGAGAATCTCGTCGGCATCCTCCTTAGAGCGAATCCTCAGTCGCCCCGTGTGGCGGCCATCCCGCTCGTAAAACGGCGCCTCAAAGGTCTCCCCATTCGCGATCGCGCGGACAGCCGACCTGAGTCGCTCGACCTCATAGATATCATCCGGAAAGACCGCGGGATGGGGACGCTCGATCTGGGGGACCAGAAACCGGTCTCCCTCGAGAACAAACGCCGAAACGCCGGTCGAACGTGCACCCTCGTGGAACTGCCGCGACAGCGTCGATTTTCCAACGGCGGTCGGCCCCCCGACGGCCACGAATCGTGGCGGAGTGGGACCCGAGATAGCGTTCAGGAAGTGATTCACCGCTTCCCGCGGATCGGAACAGATCACCCGTCGGTTGCCACCAGCAGAGCGTCGGAAATCTCCGACAGCCGATACGGCCGGTAGCGTCGGTAGGACACACGTCGATTCAGGAGTCCCCCACCCGACAGCGAGGTTCCGGTCACACGAACATGCTGCCCGACCTCGTATGCCCACGGGATTCGAGAAAACCAGGCCCGAACGCGATCCGAGGCCCCCACATCGATCGGGGTTCCCAGGGCGAAGTAACGTTCCCGATCATGCATCACGGTCGCATCGGATGCGAAACTCTTCGCGTGATCGCTAAGAGGGGTTGTGTCCGGCACCACCACTCCCGTGATGGAAGCAACGTCATCGCTCGATGTCACATCGGCAAACACGCTGCGGATGCGGTTCTGCAGGCCGGCGAACTGGTCGAGGAGCTCCAAAGACCTTGGGTTAACGCCAACATAGAGCTCGCCTAGCGTGTTGTATCGCAAACACTCGGCGACGAAGTCCTCTTCATTGTCGAACAGCCCGACACCGATAACCTGGCCGGCGTACTCAGCCTTGAGTTGCGTGAGCCCCTGGTCGGGGTCGTGTTGCAGCAGGTCGTAACACCGTCTGACGTCCTTCTCTCGAAAAGCGCTCAGCAATCCGATGGCACCCCTCTACCCGTCAGCAGTTCACGGCCACGCTCGATCTGAGCAAGTACGGATCGGCGAGACGTCCCACCATCGACATCCCGCGCGTTCGTGCTCGCCGCCGGACTCAGCACGTCCTGGACATCAGTATCGAAGGCGTCGGAGGCCGTCTTCAGGGTCTCCATAGACAGCGCCTCCAACCGGACCCCTTCACCGATCGCCTGCCTGACGAGCCCGCCCACGATGTGGTGACACTCGCGGAACGGAACCCCTTTTCGCGTCAGGTAATCGGCGAGGTCAGTCGCCAGGATCTGCCCGTCCAGTGCAGCCGCCGCGCGATCAGCATTGAAGGTCATCGATTCCCAGACACCGGCGAACACGTCTAGCGTCATCATCAACGTTTCGACTGTATCGAACAGGGGTTCCTTGTCCTCCTGTATATCCTTCGAATAGGTCAGCGGGATCCCCTTCATCACCGTCAGCAGGCTGACGAGGTTTCCGTAGACCCGCCCCGTCTTACCCCGTACCAACTCCAATGAATCGGGATTCTTCTTCTGGGGCATCATACTGGAGCCTGTACTGAACGCATCGGCCAGTTCAACGAACGCGAACTCCGACGAGGACCAGATGATCAAATCCTCACAGAACCGGCTTAGGTGGGCCATCAGAATCGCACCAGCCGAGATATACTCAATCAGGCTGTCCCGATCGCTCACAGCGTCGATGCTGTTCGGGGTAACGGCGCCAAAACCCAATTCGTCTGCAAGGAAGTCACGGTCAACTGGGAAGCCGCTGCCTGCGAGCGCTCCGGAACCGAGCGGCATCGTGTCCGCCCGCTTCCCACAGTCCTCGAACCGGCCGCGATCACGCTCCAGCATCCAGAACAGCGACATCGTGTAGTGCGAGAACAGAACGGGCTGTGCCTGCTGCAGGTGGGTATACCCGGGCAGAACGGCATCGATATGGTCGTTCGCCGACTTCAAGAGCACACTCTGAAGCCGGTCGAGCCGATCGATCGACGCCTTCACCGCATCTCTCAGGTAAAGTCGCTCGTCGAGCGCTACCTGATCGTTCCGGCTCCGCCCCGTGTGGATCTTCCCGCCGGCGGGCCCGACGATCTCGGTCAGCCGCTTCTCGACGGCCATATGGATATCTTCGAGATCATCGGTCAGAGGGAGCTCATCCCGCTCGATCTCCCCCTCCACCTGGTCCAGCCCATCCAGCACCTGATCCCGTTCTGCATCCGTCAGGATCCTCGCCTGATGCAGCGCTCGCGTCTGCGCACGACTTCCTTCGATATCCGCCCTATACAGCTTCCGGTCGAACGAGATAGACGCATTGAACCTTTCCATCAGCTCGTCCGTCGAGCCGTCGAACCGGCCGCCCCAGGGCTTGTCGGGTTGATTAGGCATTCGTTTGCAGGTTAACCGTGAATGGTAGGCGTACGAGCTTGTGAGTGTTCAGAGTTCAGGCATAAGCCAGAGAAAGGCCAAGAACCCGTCTGCGAGGTCTGAATGACGCCCCACGAGAAAGCCGAACGGGTTTCCTGAACTCTGGCTTTTCCTCTGAACCCTGGCTTCTCCCTCAAATAAGTCCCTTCAAGAGCGACATCTCGATCTGCCCCGCCGTATGGTTCGCTCTCGACCCCACGCCCAGCACCTGGAGAAAGCCTTCCGAGTCGCGATGGTCGAAATCGCCGATCGCCTCCATCGAGGCCGTCTCCTCCGAATACAGCGAGTGAGTGACACCCTTGGACAAGGCGAAGGTCACGTTGCCCTTGTAGAGCTTGACGCTGACGGTGCCCGTCAACAGATCCGCCACTGGTTGGAGTGAGCCGCGCATCATCTGCGAGGCCAGATCGTAGTAGTAGCCCTGGTAGATCTGCTCGGACAACGCGCAGGACAAGCTGTCATAGAGCTTACGCGCGCGTCGATCGAGGATTTGCTGAAGAAGCAGCTCGTAGCACTCGCCAAGCAGGCTGAGGCCCGGGCTCTCATACACGCCGCGAGACTTGATCCCCACGAATCGGTTCTCCACCGTATGGATACCGATCCCGACGCCATTCCGGCCGCCGATCTCGTTCGCCGTCAGCAGCGCCTGCAGCGCATCCACGCTCTGACCGTTTATCTCGACCGGTCTCCCCTTCTCGATCCGGACCGTGAACAGCTCATCCTTGTCTGGCGCATCCTTCGGGAACACACCCATCCCCGGATCGATCTCATCAGCTGCTACGTCGAGATACTCGAGCTTGCCCGCCTCGTGTGTCAGACCCAGCAGGTTCGCGTCCGTCGAATAAGGCTTGTCCTGCGTCGCCGTGATCGGAATCTCGCGCGCCTGACAGTAGGCGATCATTTCCTTGCGACCGCCAAACTGCTCAAGACACGCATCGTCTCGCCAGGGGGCGTACACGCTCACCTTCGGATCCAGCATCGCCGCGGCCAGATGGAAACGCACCTGATCGTTCCCGCGTCCCGTGGCGCCGTGGGCGAGCACGTCGATATCGTGCTTCTTCATCTCCTCGAGCAGACCGCGCGTCGTCACATACCGGGCTATACCGGTTGTGTTCCAGTATCCCCCTTCGTACCGAGCGCTGGCGGTCAGCATCGTCACCGCCACTTCTGCCAGCTCTTCCTTCAGATCGACGAGAATCGCGTCATACGCGCCAGCGGCGAGCATCCGCGTCTTGATATCGTCGATATTCTTCTCGTCCGGCTGACCGATATCGGCAGAAATGCTCAGCACCTTGACGTCCTGCTCGACCAGCCACCGCGCGATCGTACAGCTGTCCAGCCCGCCGGAAGATGCCAGCCCGATCGTCTTCCCTTTAATGTCGTTCACTGTCATAGTTTGCTCCCCCCGTTCCCAGGCTCAGCCTCGGAACGAAAACCCTACCCCGCCAATACCTTCTCGAACGCCCCAACCGCCTCATCGATATGCGACTTCTCCACGACCAGGGGCGGCAGGAACCGTACCACATCAGGCCCAGCCACGCACACGATCACGTTGCTTGATTCCCGGATCGCATTCATTACATCAGCTGCCGTATCACTCGTCAACACCGCACCGACAATCAGCCCGCGCCCCCTGACACCCTTCATTTTATCACTGTGCTTCGCCTGAACCTTCTCGAGCTCGGAGACCAGATACTCCCCGTTTTCCTTCACCTGAGCGATAAACGCAGGATCGGACAGCGTCTTGAACACCTCGACGGCGATCGCGCACGAGACGGGATGAGCACCGAACGTCGCCGCGTGATCACCCGGATCCACCGCGTCGGCCACCTTCTGGGTCATCAGCGTCGCGCCGATCGGGAATCCACCTGCAAGCGGCTTGGCCAGCGTCATAATGTCCGGTGTCACACCATACTGTTCGTAACACCACAGCGTACCCGTCCGAGAAAGACCGCACTGAATCTCGTCGAACACGAGCAGCATCCCCATCTCGTCACACATCGACCGCAGGCCCTGGAGGAACTCGACATCCGACGGATGAATCCCACCTTCTGCCTGCAACGGCTCCACGAGTACGGCTGCCGTCTCAGAATCGACCAGCTTCTCGACTGACTCCAGGTCGTTCAGATCGGCGAACGAGATCCCGGGCAGCATCGGCCCGAACCCCTGGTGATACTTCGGCTGTCCCGTCGACGAGATCGACCCGTAGGTCCGCCCGTGGAACGACTGGTTCATCGCCACTAACTTCGACTTCGGATTGTCCGGGTTCTGCTTGTAAGCATATTTGCGGGCGAACTTCATCGCCGCTTCCCACGACTCGGTTCCGCTGTTGCAGAAGAACACGCGGTCGGCGAACGAATTCTCACACAGAAGCTGGGCCAACTGCGGCGCCGGAATCGTGTGATACAGGTTCGACACGTGGATCAGCTGCTCCATCTGCGCTGCCGCCGTTTCACTGATCAGCTTGTTGCCATATCCGAGCGCGTTCACCGACAACCCGCTCACAAAGTCGAGATACTTGTTCCCATCCGTATCGAACAGGTGCATCCCCTCGCCCTTCTCCAGGACAAAGTTCGGCCGCCCGTACGTCTGCAGAATGTACTTCTGCTCTAGATCAATTACTTCCTGTGTCGTCATCCGTAGCCTCTTCTGTCAGGGGTCGAAAGTCACAGGTTTGAAAGTCGCAGGTCAACCGTAAGACCTTCGACTGTCTATTGAACGATTTCTGTCCCTATGCCTTCTCTCGTAAAAATCTCCAGCAGCTGCGAGTGAGGAATACGCCCGTCGATAATGTGCGTCTTCGTCACACCGCCTTTTACGCTGCGCTCGCCGGCGTGCACCTTCGGAATCATCCCGCCGCCGATCGTCTCGTCTTCGATCAGACCTTCGATATCGTTCACGTGCATCGTTGAGATACGGGTTGACGCGTCTGACGGATCCCGATAGATCCCGTTCACGTCGGTCAGAAAGACCAGCTTCTCCGCCTGGATCGCACGGGCGATCTCGCCTGCCGCTGTATCGGCGTTCACGTTGTAGCTCTGACCGTCTTCGCCAAGACCGATCGGTGTGATCACGGGGATTGTCTCCGCTTCACACGCACGGCGGATGGGTTCGGGGTCGATGTGTGTCACATCGCCGACAAAGCCGATATCGATCTGCTTCGTCTCCCCATTGTCCTCCATCTCCGCGAAGTGCTGCTTCACTTGCATAATCTCCGCGTCTTTGGCGCTCATCCCGCGAGCGCTTCCGCCGAGCTGCTCGATTCCTTCAACGATCCGTCTGTTCACGATCCCGAACAGCGTCTCCTCGACCACACGCATCGTCTCTTCGTCGGTCACGCGCAGCCCGTTCACCCACTTCGACTCGACACCCTCTTCCTCGAGCCGTCGGCTGATCTCCTTGCCACCACCGTGAATGACTACGGGCCGCATCCCGACCGTCTCCATAAACACGAGATCGGCCAGCACGGTTTCCGACCCACCTTCATCCGGTTGTGTGCTCCCGCCATACTTCACCACCACGATCTTGTCGCGAAACGACCGGATATACGGAAACGCTTCGACCAGTGTGGCTGCTTTTTCTATGATGTGTTCCATGTCCCTTCCTCACCGCCCTGCTCGCAAGGGAGAGGGGGCCGGGGGCAAGGGGGATGGGCTGTGTTTGATTGCCCCAAGCCCCAAGCGCCTTTCCCTGCGCCTTTTTTGCTTCTATATGACTTCCAGGTAATCCTTATCCGGCAACTCCGGAAACGGCGCGGCAGGCAGCGTCTGATACCAGAACGCCACCGACGCGATATCATCCTGCATCGGCAAATACCGGCGGCCTTCGCTCGTACGCGTCCGCCAGCCAAGTGCCTGAATCGTAACCTTAAGGTCTTCCTCGAACCGGATCGGGTCTGGGATATGCCAGCGATACATCCCGAATCGTTGCTGAGAATCGTAGAGACCGTCCGGCCGGATTACCTGGGGCAGACCGGCATAGGGCGTTGTGAACTCGGTATAGCCTTCTCGGTCAACGCCCTGAACGAAAGTCAGATCGAAGTTGTATGACCCGCAGAAGTAGTCCTCGGTCCCCGTCCCCACGATCGTGGCGAAATCCGTATCGCCGTCCATATAGAATTTGATCTCGCCCTCGCCCCACCACTGGGTGTTGTTCACCTGCCAGGCCATATACGTCCCGACGTAGTGACCTTTCCCCTCCACACTATCGATGATCGTGTAGACGTCTTTGTGGGGCAGTGGATTCGTCCGGCGGAACTGCGCGTGGAAGTAGGCGCAGTCTTCGGGCACATCCGTTAGCGTGTAATTGACCTGGTAGTACAGGGTCATCGGATCTTCTGCGATATTCGACATCGTGATCCGGCATCGCTTCCTGAACGGCATCTCCCAGTAGCAGTTGAACGCGCTCCCGGGGTTCACGCACACGGCTAGCGACGACACCTGCGCATACCGCTGCCATCCGCAGGCGAAGAAGTCGCCCACTGGACATTCGACGGAAGGCACCTCGCTGTCATCCCAATAGATCCGCAGGATGTTGAACCGCCAGTGACCGGTAGGCGTCATCCAGATCTGCTGGATCGCTCCCTGCCCCTGGATGTCGGCGATCTCGAACGTCTCACCCGGCTGGATCCGCACAGACGGCGAGATCTTCCATCCCTGACCAAGATCCCGGGCGGCCCTGGCTCCCGTGCCCTCGGTCGCCATCGCGCCCTTCCCTTTTTCACCGGTAAAATTCTCGGGACTGATCGACCTCGTCACCGCATTCGACAGGCGACTGAGGTTGCCCATATTCATTCCGAGTCCGTTAAAACCGGCCATATAGCTCCTCACATTTGGTGATCAGCGAAATAGTAGGCCATCACCGTTCACCCCGAGTGCCCTTCGAAGCTTCTGCGAAGGAGGGTGTATCGAGGGACCCAAGCCCTAAAGCCTCATCAAGCTTGTTGTCGATACCAGTACTGATACACATCCCTGAACCCGAGCGACGCATACAAGTTGATGGCCGGCTCGTTGTCCACTTCAGCCTGCAGGTAAGCCGTTTCCGCCCCTGCCTCGAGACCGGCCTGGCACAGGGCAACAGTCAGGCGCCTTCCGAGTCCTTGGTGCCGCCGTTCCGGATCGCTCACGATCCAAAACATCCCGACTCGATGACCGCGATACCCGCCGCTACACGATCTCCGGACTCCAGGATCGAAACAAATCGCGTCGGCAGTTCGATTCTGTCCAGAATGGTCCGGTTCTTTGCCGTTTCCCAAGCATCCATCTGCTTCAGCCGCTGGTAATCCGTCATCCAATCGTCGCTGACCTGATCCAGGACCTCGGCGGCCTGATCCGCCTCGACTTGGGCAGCCTCCAAGGTAAGAACTTGCACCCGCGTTGTCGCCTTGTTTGTGTAACTCAGCCCCTCGAGCGCCCGATCCAGTCCCATCTCGACAGCCATCGGCGTGATCTTGAACGTTGTCGCCAGACCGTGATTCGCGCAGGTCTCCTCACACAGCGGAATCCGGTCCTCGACAGTCCGAATTCCGTCGTAGATCGGGTTCACCGAGTTCGCACAACGTGTATATCCTTCGGACAGTCCAAGGATCCATACATCCATCCAGGAACACACGCCACAAAGCGGACCACGCATTCAAACTCCGCTCCTCGATGGCACGAACCGTTACCAACACTGACTCGGACGCAGCCGCCCCCTTTTCACCTTTGACAATTGACATTTGACACTGAAAAAGCCCTCAGACACTGAAGCGATCCGAGAGCAGCATCCTTCACCTGTACGAATCCGTCAGCAATACGCTTCCTCATGACCCTCTGCCGGGCGCACATCCGTTCGATATACCGCGCCGATCCCTTTCAGTCGGCCAAAGCCCAGCATCAAATTCATGCACTCGACCCCCTGACTCGCCGCGCCCTTCCCCAGATTGTCTTCCAGGGCGTTGATGTAGGCGTGTCCCTCGTCGACCCGCACCTTGATCAACAGCGCGTGCGTTCCGACCACGTCGGCCGTTCCCCACTGCTTGTCACTATCATCGGACACCACATCTACCAGATCGTCCCCCACGTAGGCCGACGAAATCGCTTCCTCCATCTTCGCGACAGCCGCTTCATCCGACAGCGCCTTCTGTTCGTCCGACAGCTCGACCCGGATGTTCGAGTTGATCCCAACGAATACGGTGTGCAGAACGATCGGCGTAAAGTTCACTCGGAATCCCGAGTAGAGCTCCATCTCAGGGACGTGTTTGTGTTTGCGACCGAAACTATAGGTGATTTCATTGGGATCGCTACCGACCTCTCTCCGAGCGCCCGAAATCCCTGATGTCGACACCACGGTCGCCTCGCCCTGAATGAGTCCCTCCAGCGGCTTCAGTGGGAGAATCACGCTCGTCGGATAGCATCCAGGATTTCCGACCACATTGGCCGATGCAATCTCGTCCGCAAGGATCGCCGGCATTCCGTAGACCGCTTCCTTCAGAAGCTCAGGCGCGGTGTGGTCCATCCCGTATCCGGACTCGAACAGCTCCTTCGTCAGCCGGAACGCCCCACTCATATCGATAACCCGAATCCCCTGCTTCACGAGATCCGGCGCGAACGCCATCGACTCGGGATCCTTCGTGGCCAGAAACGCCACTGCACACTCGGACAGTTCCCCCTCCTGTCTGGACGAATTCTGCCGATACCCGATCTCCACGCCATCGTGATGCTCGAGGATCCGCTCGATCTCCTGCCCCACCATCCCAGTATCCCCAAACAGCGCCACTTTGATTTTTGCGTTTTGCATTTTGACTTACCTATCTCAACGCATCGACCCGATCCCGAAGCTCAGACACGGCTTCTTCCGTCCGACACAGCACGAATATCGTATTCTCTCCCGCGATCGTCCCCACCACTTCTTCCCATCCTGCCTGATCAATCGACTCGCATACCGCCTGCGCGTGCCCGGTGATCGTGTTGACCACCATCGTGTGCCCCGCCGCATCCGTTCCAGTCACAAAGTCGGACAGCTCACGCTCCAACAGACTGCGTGACAGTGCTGTTTCCCGAGGCGCACGGGCGGGCTGATATCGGGATCCGCCGGGAGCCGGAACTTTAACGATGCCGAGCTCGCGAATATCCTTAGAAAGCGTCGATTGCGTCGTGTGAACACCAAGTTCCTGCAGCGCGGCGGAGAGATCCGCCTGACGGCCGATCGACTTCGCCTCGATCACTTCGAGAATAGCCTGATGTCGTTTTTCTCTGCCGTACACGATCGACTACCTGGCACCTAATTTTCTACCCGCGGGGAAAATTTTTGAATATATTCCATGCACTGGCCGAATAATTCCACCAATACAGCAATTTTACGCCATAAATATTCCATTGTCAAGAAATAAAAATTTTAGTCTACGAGATACCTACAGGATTAGACACCATCCAGTCCCACATCCGGTCGCACAAATCTACAGAATATCGCTGTGATCTGGAATGAATCGCGCGCCCTTCGCCTCCTCGATCCACACCCCCACATCGAGGCATATATACAGCCAATCCTCACCGCAGCCCCCTGGAGATACCATTCCGTGTTATCCGTGTGTTCCGTGGTTTCCTTTCAAATACGTCCCGAACCACTCCGTCATCTCATACAGCATATGCAGGATCGTCTCCCTTGCGCGATATCCGTGACTCTCGTGCGGCAACATCACCAGCCGTGTCGTCGCCCCGTGCCCCTTGAGCGCGCTGTAGAAACGCTCGCTCTGCATCGGGAACGTACCCGAATTATTGTCCGCCTCTCCGTGCATCAGAAGGAGCGGTGTCTTGATCCGGTCCGCGTGCATAAACGGTGACATCGCCGCGTAGACATCCGGCGCCTGCCAGATCGTTCGCTCCTCTGCCTGGAACCCGAACGGTGTCAGCGTACGGTTGTATGCGCCACTTCTGGCGACACCCGCAGCGAACAGATCGGTGTGCGCGAGCAGATTCGCGGTCATAAACGCGCCATACGAGTGGCCCCCCACGCCGATTCGGCCCTGCTCACCGATCCCGCGACGAACCACCTCGTCTACAGCCGCCTTGGCGCTCGCCAGGAGTTGCTCCACATACGTATCGTTCGCCTCCTCATCGCCCTCACCTATGATCGGCATCGTCGGCCCATCCAGCACGGCGTAGCCTTCCGCGAGCAGGTAGAGCGGTGAGTGCGTGCTCAAACGGACAAATCGATGGGGTGAGTCCTTCACCTGGCCAGCCGCGTCGGCACTCTTGAACTCTCGCGGGTAGGCCCACAGCACAGTCGGGATCGGACCATCTTTCTCCGGATCGTAACCGGGTGGCGTGTGGAGCGTTGCCGTCAACTGCACCCCGTCGTCGCGGTCGTATTTGATCAGCTCCTTCCCGCCATCCCGGAGCTGGGGATAGGGATGCGGGTAGTCCGTCACCGTCTGGACCGAATCGGATGCAATGTTCCGCAGGTAGAAGTTGGTGGGCTCGTCGACCCGTTCCCGGCTGATCAGAATCGTGGGTCCCTCGTGATCGATCACCTGGATCGCCCGCTCGAACACGGGCGGCTCGGACTCGGACAGACGCTCCGATTCGCCTGTCTTGAGGTCATAGACGTCGAGAAACGGCTTGTCCCCTTCCGGCGATGCGCCATCCCCGACCATATACAATGAGTTGCCGTCCGTCATCAGGACCCGGGTGCCCTGTTCCGTCCACTCTTGTAGCGGCGTCCCGGGATCGCCATACCGGTCTTCGAACGAGCGATCGATCACGAGCTCAGGATCCGAGGTCTCGTCAGGGCGGTGCCTCCAGATCCGAAGCCGTCGATTCTTCCACCATCGCTCGCGGGACAGCGCGAGATCACCTCGTCCCCACCAGATGCCCAATTGCCGCAGCTCGAAGTCGGCCAGGACACGCGGCTCTCCCTCAAACGGTGCCTTCAGTGCGAAGGCCCGATCCCGGACGTCTACCTCTTGCGCCGGATCCCCGCCGTCCAGTGCCTCGACCCACGTCAACTCCGCATCCACGTCTGCACGCCATTCAAAGTGCCTGGGACCTTCGGGCACCGCGTCGAAAGCGATCGGGACCGATTCTGCGAGAGAAAGGTCAGCCACATCCTTCACGAGCGCGCCACTGGTGTCGTAGATCGCGATCCGCTCAGGAAACCGGTAGTAGGGAACGAGGTAGGAATATGGACGATGAAGGGTTTCGACGAGTATGTACCGTCCATCGGGCGATGGAGCGGATCGTAAGTGAACGCCTGGCGCTCCAACCTCCCGGACGCTGCCGTCCACCCCGACTATCGTCGTCTGCGACGTGCCGAAGTAGTCGAACGCCAGTTCGTCTTCCGGACCGGCGAGCAAATCCTGGTAGGTACGCGACGGAGCCACACCTTCAAGGTTCTCCTGAATGATGGGAACCGGCACCGAATCGGAAGCCGACGGCTTCGGCCCACGATCCTCGACCACGAATCGGCACAGCAGCGATTCGCTGTCCGGCATCCACAGCAGCGCGTTCGCGAACACGCCGTTCAGTTCGCGGTCGATCACCGGTCTGGCTGTCGCCGTCTCCAGATCAGCTACATACGGAATCGATCCTGCACCCTGCCGGACAGTGAATGCGAAGCGTTTTCCCGAAGGAGAGAATCGGACCGTCCCAAGTCGAGCGCTGTCCGGGATCCCGGTTACATCCCGATCAGTCTGATCGTGCAGGTCCCGAATCGTGAAGCCGGTGTAGTATGACGTTCGGCTGGGCCCGTTGGTGTCCGGGTCGATCCTCAAACCGGCCAGACGCACCTCTTCCTTCCCGACCTCTTCGATCGGAGGCAGGCTGGGCCGGTGCATCATCACCAGACACGTTCGTTTGGGGTCGAGACTCAGAGAGGGTGTCGGCGGGGCATCGACCAGGTCGATGATTGCCTGTGAGGGCTTCAGATAGGACGGATGGTCGTCGGACACAAAAGCCTCGATTTCAAGTGACGTTGGGAACGGTCCAGTCGATCGCGCACCCGGTGGCCATCTCGAAGGCCTTGGTCAAAGCCTCCCGATCGACTGCCCTCGGCAGCTTGTTTACGGGAACGACGACGCGCCATTCACCAGGATAGAACTTGGGCGTACCCCGCACACCGCACGCATCCGGCGTGATTCGGCTCGCTTCCAAAGCGATATGCTCCTGGTTAGCGGATTGCCGAACACGGATCGGCCACCCGGTCTCGTCAGTCAGCGCATCGAGCTTCGATCGATACCATTCACCCACCGATGGGCTGATGAAGGTTACCTCGATGAAGGCCCCCTCGTGGTCAGACTTGAGGCCGACACGGTAGGGGGCGTGGTCCTCCTCCTCGAACGCTGCTTTGACGACCCGGTAGGCGCGATTGATCTCCAGGGCATCGGAAGGCGCCTTGCACTCCAGCGATCGCTTCGGGCCGGAATCGTCTGCCAGGATCAACGTGAACCCGGTGCATTCACGGTAGGCATCGATCGCAGTCTTGGCCAGCGTCTCCCACTCCGCGCGAAGTGAATCCGGCACGCGGACATGCAGCAAGACCTCCTTCCGCTCCAGACGGAGCGCCGGAGACTTCTGCGCCGTGGCCTGCTCGGGCAAGCAGTGTAACGCCTCTTCGAACAGCCGTCCCTGGTGAGGCGTGTCCCGAATCTTGAGGGTCCACCCGATCTCGGTCTCGAGTTCGGCAAGCAGATCGCAGAACCGATCGCGGACGACATCCGGGAAATGAACAGCCAACTCATACACGCCATCACCGACGTGAGCGCTGCACTTGATCAGCCCGGCTTCAAACGGAAGCGTCGTCACGATGCGATCGCGAGCCGCGTTCATCTCCATTTTCACGTCGACCGGTGCGTCATCCTTGCTGCTGAGATGGAACAGGAAGGGGCGACGGAAATCCGGACGGAGCGCACGCTGACCGGATCGCAACAACGTTCGAAACTGTTCGACCCGTTCGACATCGGCCCCCTCACTCCCGAACCAGACCTCAGAAATTTCCTGAATGCGCAACGCTCCCCTCGCACCGGTCTCGACCAGGTAGTCTCGAATAGTCGTCAGGCTCTCCTCCGTGGGATCACTCCCACCGCCGATGCCACTTCTCGGGATCGATCGGCCGTATCCCTTCGTGCGACGCTGATCGCCCGCGGTGAAAAAGAAGCAGGATCCGTTGTCTGGCATCTGCGCGCCGTCGGGGAGGAACGTGTCAAGGGACTCAGCCAGAGCAACGCGGGCTTCGGGCTCGCCGTGCACCAGGCAGACCGTTCTCGGATTGAGCCTCCGGACCAGTGCAGTCAGTTCGCCGGCATCGGCGTGTGCGGACAGCGAGTACGATTCAACGGCGCACGAAACGGGTCGAGCTTGACCATTGAGCATCAGCGTCCGGTCTTCGGCCGTGGTCCGGGTCAGGTCGAGCAAAGCCCGTCCCGGTGACTCCTCATCCTGGTACCCTGTGATGGCGATCAGGTTGTTCGGCTCAGACACGAGACGTTCAGCGTAGTAGCTGGACGCGCCGCCGACCAGCATCCCGGAACTCGCTACGATACAGCAAGGCGGTCCGGCCAGTACGCGTTCGCGATCCGCCGGCACTGACACCGCCCCCACCCAATCATTGTAGAAAGGATCTTCTCCCTTCGTGATCCGCCTGCGAACCGGGTTCGCCAGCTCCTCGCCAAACCCTGCGTAGACCGCATTCACGGAACGAACCATCCCGTCGGCGAACACGGGGAATGACGGGATGATCTTGTCCCGCATCGCTTTCGCGAGGATGAGCAGCACTTCCTGTGATCGCCCGACGGCAAACGCGGGAATCAGCACCTTACCACCTCGTTCGATCACCTGGGCGACCTTGTCGGCCAGCGCCCGTTCCTGTTGGTCGCGATCCGCGTGCTGACGGTTCCCATAGGTCGACTCAAGTACCACCACGTCCGGCCTGCAATACGGGATCGTCATCCCGGGGATGGTCCGCTGATTGGCGACCGACAAATCACCGGACATCAACAGGCTCTCGCGTTGTCCCTCGATGTAGATCGACGCCGCGCCCAGGATGTGGCCGGACGGGATCCAGCACGCGCGCAGTTTCCCGTCACAGATCGGCACCGTTGTCAGCCAGGGTACGTCCTGCATCTTCGCCAGTACCCCACCCGTAGCTTCCGGTGGATACAGCGGTAGTTCGCCCTCGCTCTCCTCCTTGATGCTCATGATTTTGAGAGCGTCCGAGAGCAGAACCCGCGTGATGGCTTTGGTTGCGGGCGTGCACAAAAGGCGAGCGCTAGGGCCGAGCGCGCTGGCGAGGACGGGGAGCGCCCCCGTGTGGTCGGTATGGGCGTGCGTGATCAGGACGTCGTCAGGCTTGCCGACATCATCGAGGACGGAAAAATTCGGTAGATGGGATCCCTGCTGGGCACCCATCCGGATCCCCGCGTCGACCAGGATCCGCTGCCCCTCGATTTCGATCAGCGTACACGAGGCACCGACCTCGTCGGCACCGCCGAGAAAGTGGAGATTCATTCGTTATTTGGTTCGATGTGTGTTCAGGATCCGGACAGGTGGCGACAGCTGGACCCGCATCGCCCCGGCGCAACCAGGTTTCGACCCCTGCCCGCATCAGATCGCAACAAACTACCCAACTTGACCGGTCGACGCCACCGTCGATACCCCCTGACGTCTTTTGGTGTCTTTTTGTGGACGTCCTTTCCATATTGAGCACTCACTCAACCGGGAACAGAGCATGCTGATCGCGACAAAACACAATGTCTACCGGCTCGCGTCCGACACATTTGATCAGGTCTACGAAAATGGCGGTATCCGTGCCATCTCCACGGCCGGGTTGACCGCCGCCATCGTATCCGGGGACGGCCTGACCATCCTGGACGATGCTGGCGAGCGGACATTCGAGTTGACAGATCCAGCGCTTGTGGAAGCGGTCGACATCCTGGCCAACGGGTCCGTCCTGATTGGCACAGAGGGCCCGCACATCGATCGCCTGACCGAAGACGACGTCAGTCGGCTGACATCGTTCGACGAACTCGATGCCCGCGACGGCTTCTACACGCCCTGGGGTGGCCCCGCCGCAGTCCGAAGCTTCGCCCACACGCCCGATGGCTGGGTCTACGCCGACATCCACGTCGGGAGCATCATGCGTTCGGCAGATGGCGGCGATTCGTGGGAACCCGTAACCCCTGACCTTCACGACGACGTGCACCAGGTCGCCACACACGCCGCATCCCCAGACACGATCTACGCGAACACGGCTGACGCGGTTTATGTGTCGGAAAACCGTGGCGACTCGTGGGAACACCGTCCTGAAGGGCTCCCCTACAGCTATGGCCGCGCCATCGCCGTCCACCCCGGTGACCCGGACTGTCTGCTGGCTTCTGTGAGCCGTGGTCCACACAACAACGTCGACGGCCAGCTGTATCGCTCTGACGACCGCGGTCGCAACTGGACCCACGTCACAACAGGCTATCTGGAGTCACACACCGAAAACATCGACACCTTCCAGGTCGCCTTCTCACAAGACGGTCGCGCCTGGTCCGCCATCGACAGCGATCTATACGTCAGCGAAGACCGCGGGAAGTCGTGGCAGATTTACTGGACCACCGAAGAGTCGATTGCCCTGATCGCCACATAGCCTGTTTGTATCCGCAGGTCCCGGACGACATCGCGGATTTCCCTCTGCGTCCTCTGCGGTTCCATTGTTTAAGTAGACTTGCTGCAGACAAAGGGAGGAATAGATGCACCACGACTTCACACCCAACCACTATCACAACACCCTCGGCACACACGAGCCCGTCCTGTCCATCAAGAGTGAGGACTCCGTATCCACCACGACCGTCGATGCCGGCGGGAAGGACAAGGATGGCAACCAGGCGACCGAAGGCGGTAACCCGCAAACGGGCCCGTTCTATGTGGAGGGCGCAAAGCCGGGCGATACCCTGGCCGTTCGGTGGGATCACCTGATGCCGAATCGCGCGTGGGGCCACACGTCGGCTCGCATCGCCCCGAACGTGCTCGATCCCGGATACGTCCCGAAGTTCGACGACGACACGCTCCGGGTGATCTGGTCGATCGACTTCGACAACCACACCGCCAGCCCGGCCGAGGTGTGCACCGACCGTGGGCAGACCACGCTCGGTGACGGGAAGCCCGTTGACGGGCTCCTCGCCAACCTCACCCTTCCCCTGAACCCGCACTCGGGCTGCTTCGGCGTGGCGCCACCACGGGGTCAGGCCATCTCGACCGCCACGTCTGCCAGCAACGGCGGGAACATGGACTACAACGGGTTCGTTCAAGGAGTCACGATGTATCTGCCGGTCTACGTAGACGGGGCTCTCTTCCACGTCGGCGACGGCCACGCCCTCCAAGGCGACGGTGAGATCGTCGGAACGGGCATCGAGATCTCCTTCGACGTCACCTTCACGGTCGAAGTGCTTTCAAGGAGGACGATCCACTGGCCACGTGCCGAAAGCGATACCCACATCATGGCCGCCGGCAACGCCCGCCCGCTCGACCAGTGCGTCGAACACGCATCGACCGAGATGATCCGTTACCTGGAAGAGGACTACGGCCTCACCACCCGCGAGGCGCACGTCCTGATGGGCGAAGCCGTCGAATACGACATGGGCAACATGTTCGACCCCGCGTACACAATGGTCTGCAAAATGTCGAAGTCCGTCCTCGAACAGATGGGCGCGAAGAAATCCGCGTAACCACAGCCTTCACGGCTGCGCAATATCCCCTCCAGTCTTATCTCGAGCACAGACACCCTAACCACGCCTCATCCACCGGCACACAAGAAAGGACGACTCCCAACAGGAGTCGCCCTTGTCATTCCCTCTCTAATACACATCAGTCCGCATACAGAATCGCAATCACCCGCTTTGGCCCGTGTGCGCCCAGCGTCAGCGTGAACTCGATATCCGCCGTCTTGCTCGGACCACTGATCACGGTCACATTCGTCGCGATCCCTTCCTCCCGTTCAGCCGACCACGTGTGGAGGTCTGTCGTCAACTTCGACTCGGGGACCATCACGATGTGAACGGTCGGCAGAAGCGTCGCCAGGCGGCTCTGCCCTTCTCCACTCTCGACGATCAGGCTGCCCGTCTCCACCAGGGCGGCCGACACACCGCTCAAACCGACATCGGCTGCAGCACACGCTGCCCTGAGGTCACCCTCACTCTGTCCCACGAGGTGCCAGTCACATTCGGGATATCGAGTGACCAGATCGTACCCGACGATAGGTGGTTCCTGATTGGCGACGCACCGGTCCGCTTTGAGCTCGTCCAGAACGATCCCCAGCACGTCCCACGCCCCGTCGAGACTTTCCGCACGTCGCACCTCACCTTTCAGTCCTGCCAGCGATACTTCGAACCTCCCGACGGGATCCTCGAAGCGGCGTCGCGTTTTCCAGGGCTCGACAGGTCTATCGTGACGGTGGGCATACCCCAGGTTGGCAAGAATGGCTTCGCGACTGCTCATTCCGAGTCCTCCAGGTCGCCGGACTGCCACAGTTCCCGGAACGACCGGTTGGCAAGCGCGGGCAAGTCCCGTCCCTGGGTCGGGTTCGCAAACTCGGGGACGGCCATCCTCCCTTCACGGGCGAACGGCTTCTGCAACAGTCTGAGCACCTGCGTCATCGTCTCCATCCGTTTTGAGTCACCGAGAACCCACGCAGCTCCTTCCTCTAGCTTCCTGGCCGCCGCCGGAATCAGACCGTCCGCCACCGAATCGCCCCTGAGTTCGACCAACATCCGAGGCAGATCGATCCTGGACGGGCAAACGTCCTTGCACGCCCCGCACAGCGAACTGGCATATGGGAGCGCATCGTAGTCTTCGATCCCCATCAGCAGGGGCGTGACCACGGCACCGACGGGCCCGCTGTAGGGACTCCGATACGTGTGTCCGCCGACCTCGCCGTAGACGGGACAGATGTTCAGACACGCACCGCACCGAATACACTGGAGGATCTCTTCGTATTTCGTCCCGAGCAGGCTACTCCGTCCGTTGTCGAGCAGAACGACATGGACTTCCTCGGGGCCATCCTCGTCCTGAGGTTTCCTGGGACCGGAGACGACGGTCGTGTAGACCGACAACGGCTGGCCCGTCGAGCTTCGGGCCAACAGCTGTAACCAAACGGCCGCGTCATCCCATGTGGGCGCGACCTTCTCGATCCCGACCAGCGCGACGTGTACGGGGGGGGCCGACGAACACAGACGTCCGTTCCCCTCGTTTGTGACCAGCACCAGACTCCCGGTCTCACTGACAAGGATGTTCCCACCGGTGATCCCCATCCCTGCGTCGAGGAACCGCTGACGCAAGATCCGTCGTGCCGTCGCCACAAGCTCGGGAATCTCTTCACTCTGCAGCTCGCCACCCGATGCTTCTCTCAGCAACGCGACGATCTCGGATCGCGGCTTGTGGATCGCGGGCGCGATGATGTGAAACGGCGGCTCCTTGGCCAGCTGAATGATCCATTCGCCCAGGTCGGTCTCCACGGGCTCGATCCCCGCTTCCTCCAGCGCCTCGCCGAGATGGATCTCCTCTGACGCCATCGACTTCCCCTTCGTCGCCAGCGTCACCCCGTGCCGCTTCCCGATGTCGACGATGATCCGTCGCGCTTCTTCTGCATCCCTTGCCCAGTGAACGTGTGCGCCCGCGTCGACAGCGTTCGCCTCGAACATTTCGAGATGGTCCCTGAGCCGACCTAGGGTGCGATGGCGAATCTCTTTGAAATGATCCCGAAGCGCGTCCGCATCGGGTAGCTCCTCGAGCGCACCCTGCCTGCCCCGCCAGAAATTCCCCGTCGCCGTGTCGATCGCCTGCTGCAGGGCATCGTCGTCGATCGCTCGCGCAGCATCTGTTCTGAACTCACCGACGTGCGCGCTCATCTTGTCCGCTCCTCGAGCAGTTCGGCAAAGTGGCGGATCTCCGGACCTTCTCCCTCTCGTACACTCCGCATCTGCATCAGGCACCCTGGATCGACGGTGACCAGCGCGTCCACGTCTGTCTCGAGAGCCTGCCTGAGTTTCTCAGTCGTCATCGCGTTCGACACCTCGGGCATCTTGATCGAGAACAGCCCGCCAAACCCGCAGCACCGATCCGACTCGGCCATCTCGACGAGCCGACATCCCGTCGACTCAAGCATCTGGCGGGGGCCACCACCGATCCCCAGCATCCGGTTGGCGTGGCAGGAGTCGTGATACGTCACGGTCATCGGTTCACAGGATGAGGTCGGTTCCCAATCCGACTCGTCCAGAAGCTGACTCAACTCTTTCGTCTTCTCTCCCAGCGATGCGGACCGCTGTCTCCAAGCTTCGTCCTCGAACAGATGGACATACTCCTTGATCACCATCGACGCACACGACCCACTGGGCAGTACCACCACGTCGTAGGGTTCGAAAATCTCGATCGACCGCTTCGCCAGGTCGGTGGCCTGCTGTCTGAAGCCGCTGTTGAAGAACGGCTGCCCACAACACGTCTGCTCGACGGGAAAGTCGACCTCATATCCCGCCCGTCTGAGCAGCTTCACCGTCGCCACCCCGATCTCCGGCAGCACCTGGTCTACCAGGCACGTCACACACAACGCCACTTTGTTCACAACGCATCCTCTGCTTCAGTTTCGTCAAAAGGGCCGCGCAAGATCCCTGCCGATATCTCCATCAACAAGGACGCTGGGCGATCCCGGTTTGCCGCGTGCCCTCGTGTCTTCCTGCCTAGCCTCTGGTTCCGTTCGGGCCACATAGCGGATTAAGCCTGGAACCTGTTCCCTGAAGCTTGGATCTCAAGGAGCGAGCCCATACATTCACTTCTCAGCCTATCCACCGAACGGGCCAAGCAAATGCCTTCTCGTACACAATACCTCAGCGACATCGACCGCAGTCACGTCTGGCATCCGTTTACCCAGATGCAGGACTACGTCTCTTCGAACCCGATCATCATCGAACGCGGGGAGGGCGTATACCTGTACGACACCGACGGTAATCGGTATCTGGACGCCTTCTCGTCCGTCTGGTGCAACGTACACGGCCACCGTGTACCAGCCATCGACGAGGCCATCCACGAGCAACTTGACCAGATCGGCCACAGTACGCTCCTGGGGCTGGGGAACGTTCCGTCTATCGAGCTAGCCAGCAAATTGGTCAACATCACTCCGGAAGGCCTCAACCACGTCTTCTACTCGGACAGTGGGGCGACCGCCGTCGAGGTGGCGATCAAGATCGCTTACCAGTACTGGCAGCAGCGGGAGGATCCACGCCCTCAGAAGACGAAGTTCCTCCACATCGCCTCCAGCTACCACGGCGATACGGTCGGAACCGTCAGTGTCGGCGGCATCGACCTTTTCCACAAGGCATATGGGCCGTTACTGTTCGAGACGCTGGCCGTGCCCGCACCGCACCCCTATCGCTGTTCGTTCTGCTCGGAAGCGATCGAGTGCAATCAGGGATGCACCCAGGCGCTCGAAGAGACCCTCGAACGACACGGTGACACGATCGCGGCCTTCGTCGTAGAGCCGCTCGTTCAGGCGGCAGGCGGCATGCTCGTCCATCCACCGGGCTACCTCGCGAAGGCGGCAGAGTTGTGCCGCGACCACGAGGTCTTGCTGATCGTCGATGAGGTCGCCACAGGGTTCGGGCGCACGGGTCGGATGTTCGCCTGCGACCACGAGGACGTGTCGCCAGATCTGCTATGCCTCGGCAAGGGGATGACCGGAGGATACCTGCCGGTTGCTGCCACGCTCGCCTCTTCCCCGGTCTACGAAGCATTCCTCGGCGACTACGAAGAGCAGAAGACGTTCTTTCACGGCCATACGTTCACCGGCAACCCGATCGGCTGTGCCGCCGCCCTCGCCTCCATTGACCTGATGTTCGAATCGAACCTGCTCGACGAGGTCCAGTCCCGAATCGACCACACGGCTGCCAGGCTGAAGGAGCTTGCTGACCACCCGTACGTGGGCGACGTTCGGCAACTTGGTTTGATTGCCGCGATCGAACTCGTCGCCAACAAGGCCTCCCGGCGACCCTACGACTGGAAAAGCAGAATCGGCGTCCAGATCTGCGACATCGCACGTGAACGTGGCGTCCTGATGCGCCCCCTTGGCAACACGATCGTGTTGATGCCACCGCTCGTCATCTCGACCGAACAGATCGATGAGGCGCTCGATGTGACCTTCGACGCCATCGATCAGGTCGTGGGAGCGGCCTGATGGCCGGCTGCTTCGTCACGGGAACGGACACGGAAGTCGGGAAGACGCAGGCCGCTGTCCTCCTGACGTACGCCTTGAAGGGTGAGGGTCTTGATGTCGGGGTGATGAAACCGATATCAGCCGGCGGACGGGAAGATGCCGTCGCCCTGCTCGAAGCCGCTTCGATCTCGGACACCCTTGATGAGGTCAACCCGGTCTCGCTGTCCGAGCCGCTGTCCCCGAACCTGGCTGCCGAGCGTGAAGGCGTGACCGTTGACGTCGAAGGTCTGGTCTCGCCATACGAGAGACTACGGGATCGTCACGCGTGGATGATCGTCGAAGGTGCGGGCGGATTGCTCGTCCCGGTCAACGATTCACAAACGATTGCCGACCTAGCAATGCGTCTCGACCTACCCTTGATCATCGTTGCTCGTGCGGCACTGGGCACGATCAACCACACGCTGCTCACGATCGAGGCCGCGCGAGCCCGTTCACTGTCCATCCTTGGTGTGATCTACAATCATGTCACCCCGTCGACAGGTGATCCGTCAGAAATCGAGAGCGCGCGCATCATCACCGAACGATCCAGCCTACCCAGCCTCGGTATCATCCCCTTCATATCACCGGATGACGACATCCGCGACCACGTGTCCGCCCTTGACACGCGGCTCATCCTCGAGAGTACCTGATGGCATCGCATCCCTTCTACACCACATCTTTCAAGGGCATCGGACCGCTCACTGCCCGTGAGCTTCACAGCCAGGCCAACATCCCCGGAGAGGGGCTGGAGACCGGATCCGTCCGCTATTACGACATCCTTCGCTTCGCCCACGAGCGATCCGACCGCTTAGGCGGCCTGCGAACCACCGAAGACGTGTTCTACGAGATAGGTGAGACGGAGTTGACCGGCCACCGCGCCGATGCTGAACGCATTCAGGACATCATCACCGCCGGCCCGATCGAACCGGCCATTTCGTGTCGCCGAACGCTGACCCCCAAATCCCGTCCCGGGCGACCGACCTACCGTGTGATCGTACAGGCCGAGGATGCCCCCTGGCGCAGCTACCGTCGCGAGCGGCTGGAGGCGGCGGCCGCCCAGGCCATCGGCTCGCGCTACCGTAAGTGGCGCCGCGTCGACGACGACAGCCAGATCGAGTTCTGGATTCAAGTCATCGACAAGACGGCTCTGATCGGCCTCAGACTGACGGATCGATCGATGCGTCACCGAGAATACAAGGTGGCCAACCTGCCCGGCTCTCTCCGCCCCACCATAGCCGCAGCGGCCGTTCTCCTCTCCAAGCCCACTCACGAGGACATCGTCCTCGACCCGAGTTGTGGCGCCGGGACCCTCCTGGTCGAGCGCGCGCTGCACGGACCGCACCAGATGCTCTACGGGGGTGACATCCGGGAGGAGGCGGTATCCGCCGTTCGGAGCAACTTCGGCAACAAGCACAAACCCTGGGAGATCCGTACCTGGGACGCTACCCGACTTCCGTTGGACGAGGGATCGGTGACCCGTGTCATCACCAACCCGCCCTGGGGTCGACAGATCTCTGCCGGCCAGGAGGTCACGGGATACTACAAGCAGTCTTTGATGGAGATTGAGCGCGTGCTCGCCCCGTGGGGACGTGCAGTCATCCTCACGAGCGAATGGCGAGCGATGCGGGCAGGCCTGAAGGGTGCATCGCGCCTGAAGGTGGACGAGCAGATCAAGGACATCTCTGTGCTGGGTCGGAAGGCCGACCTCTTCAGCCTGATCAGAACCGACACTTAGGGAGGATAGGATGAGCGACGTCAGCGATCAGATCGGCAGCAAACTGCTCTACGAGAACGACCGGGTTCGCGTGTGGGACCTCCGTCTCGCCCCGGGTGAAAGCACAGGCAAACACCGCCACGAGAACGACTACCTCTACGTCGTCATCGGCGACGGCGAACTCCAGGCCGTCGACGCCGACGGCACCAAAGGCGATCCCCGCCCCATGAAAGACGGCGACGTCCGCTGGCGTGACCTCGGCGGCCAGGACGATGTCCACGAAGCCATCAACACCGGCCCGTCTCCCTGGCGCAACATCATCTTAGAACTAAAGGGATAGCACCAAAGTAGTGACCCTCGACCCGTGATCGCACGGCTTCCAGTCGCGCGGCCTACATCTACACACCCCAGTAAGCGACCCTAGTCGCTCGCGGCACACCCTTTGCATACAACAAGTGAAACCCACCGTATCCCACTGTTTTCTTACACACGGGTTTTACTCCATGGGCACAGATAGAAAGCTCCTTTCAAACCCACACCTACCCAAAGGCAGACCCCGCGCCGGCCGGATCTCCATCCCCGGCCGTTGTTACTTCATCACCAAATCGGTCGCAGGTCGCAAATCCAACCCCCTCATCCAAGACCCAAGATTCTCGCTTCAGAACAAGGATGAGTGCAACGTCGTGATAGACACCCTACGCTGGATGTCAGAGAACCGCCGGATTCGAGTCCACGGCTATGTCCTGATGCCCGACCACATTCATCTGCAGTTTTCGCTGAGGTATGTCCAACCGCTGTCTCAAGTCATGTCCTCGTTCTTCACGTGGACATCGAGGAACATAAACAGATCGAAGGAGAGAACAGGCCGCTTCTGGCGAAGGGAGTATCACGACACGCGGATCAAAGATGACCAGAGCTGCTGGTCGCATATCAACTACATCAGATACAATCCGGTTCGAACGGAGTATGTCGATCGGCCAAAGGATTGGCCGTATATGGAGACGTTTCCGGACTGGTAGGACGAGATACGTAAACCCACACAACACCCCACGGCGACCGGGGGCCGCCGCCAACGTTACCCCGCATTGCCCCCCCCCAACCCCAGGTCGATCATCTTCGGGCCGTCGGCGATATAATCGTCCCGGTTCAACTCTTCTATATTCTGCAATCGCTGCGCCACCTCCGCGATCCGCTTCACCTCCCGCTCCACCGTCTCCAGCCGTTCGCGGGTTTTCGGCTCCAGTTCCTGACCGGACATCAACAACATCTGTGCGATCGACAGGATCGTCGTCAGCGGGTTGTTGATCTCGTGGTTCACGGTGATCGCCGTCTCCTTCACCGCCTCCAGCCGCCCGGCTACCATCTCCGCCTCGTGCAGCTCTTCCTCCAGCCGAACACGATCGGTCACGTCCTCCGACACCTGGATCGCGCCGACCACCTTCCCCTCCTGATCCCGTAACGGTGTGATCGCCACCGACAGAATCAGATCGCCGTCAGAGGTCGCATACCGCCGTCGCGGCTCCTCATATGTCTTTCCTTCTTCGACGACCACCCGCGTGATCTCGGCCCACGCCTCTTCCACATCCGTCGGCACCAGATCGGCGATCGGACTCCCGATCGCTTCCACCCAACTCACCCCGACGCCCAGCCGACGCCAGAACGCTTCCTGCCCCCGGTTCACGTTTGTTACGCGCATCTCGTCGTTCAGCACCACCACCCCGAGATACACGTTGCTCAGGATGTCCTCCAGGTAGCGGCGCGCCGTCTCACGAGTCTCCTCGAACTGGACCTGACGCGTCACGTCCTCGAACACCAGCCCATACCTCGCCGATACCTCCCGGTTCAGCTGGCAAATCCTGACCTCGAACATCCGATCGCCGCGCTCCCACTGAAACTGACTCTCCACACCCGGGCGGGCGAGGTCAGCCACGGCAAGCGTAAACGACTCGGCGAAATCGGTCGTCACAATCGTGTCCGCAAGACTTCTGAGGACAGCATCCGTAATCCCGTCCCGACGTATCCGGATACCGAATACGGAAAACCCCTTCCGGCTGCCGGAAAGGGGCTTCATGTGCTCGTCAAGAACGAGGTAGGCGGTAGGCAGATGAATCAGTTCATTTGGGTCCATCGGGTCACCGGACCACGTCTCGGATCTCATCCTGCATGGCCTCCATCACGTCACGAACATCTTCCATCGTCAGATCGAGTGTCTTCAAAGACTCGGGTGACAGGGTCGGAATCCGCCGATCGCCGCCCGACCCGTAGCCTTCGGCACGCACCAGAATATCAGCGATATGGACAACGGCAGTGCGAGCTGCGTGTGTGCGGGCGGGATGAAAATTGTGATGATACGTGATCGGCTCTACGAGGTTCGAAGGCAGCTGCCACTTGCCAAGCAGCCATCCCCCAACGTTCGCGTGCGTCACCCCGAACACCCGTTCCTCCGCTTCGTAGAACAGCGTTTCTTCCTCGGCGATGATCCGTGCGATCTCGCTGAACTCTTCGGCCAGATGCTCCTCAAGCACCACCTTCCCGAGATCGTGGAGCAGCCCGATCACACTCGTCTCTTCGGGATCATCCATGTCGATATGCCGCGCGATAATCCCGCACGTTCTCGCACATGCGAGCGAATGCTGCCACAGCCCGGCCATCGAGCGTGACATCATATCCAGCACCGTCGTCGACAGCACCAGCGTCTTCACGACCTCGAACCCCAGCAGCACCATCGCGTGCGGAATCGTACTGATCGGCTGACTGAAACCGTAGAACCCGGAGTTCACCAGCTTCAACACCTTCGCCGACAGCACCTGATCGGCCTCGATCTCCTTGCCGACCTCGTTCGCCGTCGTGTCCGGGTTGTCCAGCAGCTTCGTGATCCGGGTGATACTGCCCGGCAGCGTCGGCAGCGACTGGATCCGTTCGACCAGCCGGCGGACATCGCCGCTATTCATCCTCGGCTTCCTTCCTAGCCACCAGATGCTCACGCGCGATCGACTTGATCTCCATCATCAAGCGATCTCCCTCTTGCCCCGCGAACCGGAAATCCAGCTCTTCCAGCTGCTCGTCCAAAGACTTCGGCGGCGGCGCGTTCGGATCCTCCCCCTCGACCGCCACCTCCGTCACGTTCATCATCTGGAGACGCCCGATCACGGCCGCCGTCAGCTCGACCCCTTTCGGCAGGATCACCATCCCCCGATCATTGACGACCGGTTCCGCCACGATGTCGCCGGCTTGCGTTTCGCTTAGATAGAGTCGTCTCACGCTTGGTCACCAAAGAGTTCAGAGAGAAGCCAGGAAGAAGCCAGCGTTGAGGGAACTGCGCCAGGCAGCCATCAGACCGTCAGCAGAGCCACCCAGGCGCAAAGCTTCAGCGAAGGTGGCTGACAACTCTCCACAGAGAAGAGCTCGCCGTCGGAGACGGCTCCTACGAGTTTACTCCGCCAACGTCGCCCGATCCATATACCCCACCAGGTTCGACTTCAGCCATGTGACAGGCTTTCGCCAGAGCGTGTTGAACCCGCCCCAGGACCACCTGGCCACCCGATACTTCCCCGTCGCTTTGATCAGCAGATCACGCTTCTCGTCGGCCAGCCCGTCGAACGTCTGAGACATCTCAAGGAGCTCTCGGTCGTAGGAGAACGACGCCATCCGTTCGGCGTGCGCCTCGACCTTTTCAGGCTCATCGATCTCGGTATCCGGGCAGACCGTGCACGACTCGTTCTTCGCAAAGTGTCGCAGCCAGAGGGAGGGGATCTCGCCTTCCAGACGTTCCTTGGTCTCCGTCACCTCTTCCTGGCTCAGGATCCCGTAGGTCCTGCAGGCCAGTGGACGCACCGGATGGATCGAGCATCCGCCTTCCCCCGTGAGGAAAGGGCAGCGAAGCGGCCGCTCTTCGTCGAACGAGAGCAGCCGCTCCTGGTCAGCCTCACTTAAGTGTTCCTGGACGTAGTCGACGATGTTCAGATACTCCACCGAGTAAAGCGGATACATCGTCGCCCAGTCGTCCGCGGCCTCCTCCTTTGTCAGCTCGCAGCACTGACCCAGCTTGTCGCACGCGCAGGTCACAGCCGGCACGTCCTTGTAGATCTTGTCCAGCGCGGCCTTCGATTCAGTCGGCAGGACCGGTTCCACGTCAGGACGAATCTGGAGGAGCGGGTCGCGCAACCCTTAGCGCCTGGCCTTCTTCGCCCGCTTTGGAGCAGCTGTTTTCGGACGCGCAATGTTGTAGAACGTGTCGAGTCCTGGATACACAGCCGAATCACCCAGCTCCTCTTCGATCCGGAGCAGCTGATTGTACTTTGCGATCCGGTCCGAGCGGGAAGCCGACCCGGTCTTGATCTGTCCGGCGTTCGTCCCCACCGCGATGTCCGCGATCGTCGTATCCTCCGTCTCACCCGAACGGTGCGAGATGACCGCCGTGTATCCGGCGCGCTTGGCCGTCTCGATCGCTTCCAGCGTTTCCGTCAGCGTACCGATCTGGTTGACCTTCACGAGAATTGAGTTACCGACTTTCGTATCGATCCCTCGCTTGAGCCGTTCCGTGTTCGTCACGAACAGATCGTCACCCACCAGCTGGACGCGATCGCCGATTTCGGCCGTCAGCTTTTCCCAGCCCTTCCAGTCGTCCTCGTCGAGACCATCTTCGATCGACACGATCGGATAGCGCGTCGTCCAGTCCTTCCAGAAGTCGGCCATCTGAGCGGAGCTGCGCTTGGACCCGTCCGACTTCTTGAACACATACTTACCGCCCGAGTAGAATTCGCTCGACGCGGGATCAAGTGCCAGCAGGATGTCCTTGCCCAGCTTGTATCCGGCGAGCTTGATCGCCTCGGCGATCACCTCGAGCGCCTCCTCGTTCGACCCGAGGCTCGGGGCGAAGCCGCCCTCGTCACCGACGCCTGTGCTGTAACCCGCCTTGTGAAGGACGCCCCGCAGCGCGTGGAAGATCTCGGCGCCCGCCTGAAGGCCCTGCTTGAACGTCTTGGCCGACACCGGCATCACCATGAACTCCTGCAGGTCCACGCTGCTGTCGGCGTGGGCGCCGCCGTTCAGGATGTTCATCATCGGGACGGGAAGCTGACAGGCGGACGCACCACCGATGTACCGATACAAAGGCATTCCGAACGCGTTGGCGGCTGCCTTTGCCGTCGCGAGAGAGACCCCCAGGATCCCGTTCGCGCCGAACTTGCCCTTGTTGGGCGTGCCGTCCGCGTCGCGCATCGCCGAATCGACGGCGATCTGGTCTGACGGATCCAGCCCGATGACGGCCTTCGCCAGCTGGTTGTTCGTGTTCCGAACAGCCTTGCTGACACCTTTACCCAGGTATCGCTTCGCGTCCCCGTCGCGCATCTCGACGGCTTCGTGGACACCCGTGGACGCGCCGGAAGGCACCGCCGCACGCCCGGAAACACCGGACGAGAGGACCACATCCACCTCGACCGTCGGGTTTCCCCTCGAATCGAGAATCTCTCTTGCGTGTACCCGTTCGATCGTCGTCACCGCCACGTCAACCTCCTCATTTTCCTAATGTTTTCAGTGCTTTAGTATGACGAGTCAATATACCGGCCCGGAAAAATGCGAGCAAGCCGGGCCGTACACGACAAAGGGCTCCGACCGTCACCGAAGCCCTGAGATTCCTCGTAACCGCTTGGAAGTCGGCCGAAGCCCGCGTGGATCACGCCAGTGCCGTCCGCACCTTTCGCAGGCTTTCGATCACCTCGTTCAGTCGACCCGCCATAATCTGGGACACCCGGTGAAGAACCTTGAACCCCAGCGTCGGATCGGTCTCGATCAGATCCATCAGGTCGGGCCGAAAGAACCCGATCATATTACTGGGTTCAGCCGCGACGATCGATGTCGAGCGCGGTGAGTCGTCCAGGATCGCGAACTCACCTAGCAGTTCACCCTCTCCCAGACTCCCAACCGTGACGTTCTCACCCGAGGGAAGTTGACGGACCACGTTCACCGTACCACTCTCGACCACGAACAAACCGGACCGGGGTACCCAGGCCTGAATCACAGCCTCACCCGTCGAGAAGCGGCGGCGGTGAACGATCCGCTCGATGCGGCGAAGCTCCCGGTTCGTCAGGTTGTCGAACACGGGCTGCCGCCCGAGCATGGACGCCAGTTCCTCCGCCTCATCCTCGACCTCGAACAGCGGCGTCCATTCCGGATCCTCGACAAGGGGTGTTTCGACTTCGGCGCTCATTGCATGATGAACTCGGTAAAGTAGACGCCTGTCACAGCGCCGTTCCTTAGTTCCTCGTTGATCGCGTTCTTGACAGATTCGCGAATCGACTCCTTGTCGGGCTCTCTGAGGTCCTCTACGGACTGGCCTTCCAGCGTCCTCAGAGCCAGATCCCACAGAATGGAGTGCTTCAGAGCCATCTCATCGAGCACGACCAGCCGGTCCACCTCAAGCACCATCGTCAAACTTACCAGCTTGCCCCCCCGCGTGTCCAGCGGGGAGAACACCATCTCCGCCATGTCACCATAGAAGATCGGCGGGACAAAGACGTCCTCCTCGACATCCTCGAGGACCTGTTCCTCTTCCACCACCTCCGGAGCCGGGATCGCCCAGTCCAGCGCCACATACGCACCGGCGGTCTCCACCAGCATAATGATGATGATCAGGAGCAGATAGCGATACGGTCCCTTCGCATCCTGCTTTGGAAGCTCCTGCTCTTCTTTTTGATTTTCAGCTTCCTCTTCGGCCATCTTGCCTCAAGTCCGCCCGTAGGCGCGTTGGAACCGATCCAGCTGCTTCTGGAGATGGTCGTGCAGTTCTTCCGAATCCGTCCCCACCCGGATGGCGCGACGAATCCAGATCAGCGCCCGCCTCCGGTCACCTTGTTTATAGTATAACTCCGCGAGGGTGTCCATGTAGCTGGGCTGTTCCTGGAGTTCGAGAGAAGCCCGGGACAGCTCGATCCCGCGATCGAGGTTGAGGCCCTGCACCGCATAGGTCCATGCGAGGTTGTTCATGCTGCGATGGTCGCGCGGATCCTGCTCGATTGCCCGCGTGAAGGCCGCCTCGGCCTCACCAAAGTTGTCGAGGTCGAAATGGACGTTCCCGATCTCCGCCCAGAGATCCGGCAACGCCTCATCCAGCTGAACAGCTTCTTCATACGCCTGAAGGGCGGCCTCGTACTGATCGATTCCCCTGAACAGGCTGCCACGCATGAACGGCACCCAGGCCGCGTCGGGAAAGCGCTCCGCAAGTTGATCCAGCAGATCCTCGGCGTCGTTATACCGCTCGTTCCCGAGGTAGAACGCCACGAGCCGCTCATAAAGCGGTGCGTATTTCGGCATCGATTGCGCCGCCATTTCCAGCCAGGCCAGCGCGCCTTCGACGTCGTCCTGGGCGAGCGCGACCGCAATCAAGTCTTGATAGGCATCCAGGTAGGCCGGTTCGAGCCGGATGGCCTCCTGGAGCGCACCTCGCGCTCGGACCAACTCCTGCCGACGAAGATAGGCGCGCCCCAGCGCACGTTGCAGGTGTGCGTCCCCGGGAGTCGCCTCCACCGCCTGAAGATAAGCCTCTAGCGCAAGCTCGACGTGGCCCGCGCCTTCGAGACGGTGAGCCTTGTCGAGGAGTTGATAGGCTTCACGTTGCGCGCAGCCCGTGATGGCCAGAAGCAGTAGCCCCAAAGCCGATATGTAGAGGGCTCCGACCGCTGCCCCGCGGATATTCATCGTCGCAAACCTATGAAATGCCTTCGGTTACGTGGAAAGTATAGAGTTGGCCCACGGGAGTGTCAAGAATCCGGCGATCAACGGAGTGCAGGGGATATCAAACCTTTCGCTTGACGGCAAACCCACATGTTTCGTTACCTAGTGCCCTATGCGAAAAACAATGATGCTCTGCCTGCTCCTCGTCTTCGTCTCGTTGGGCTGCGACGACGGTGGCCAATCCGAAAGCTTGATCATCGCCACCGCGACGCCTGGTGGAACCTATTACCCGGTCGGAGTCGGTATCGGCACACTCCTGACCGAAAAGCTGCAACCGGACATCCACGCATCTGCAATCAACTCGGCCGGATCCGGCGAGAACATCCAGATGATGCTCAACAACGAAACCAAGCTGGCGATCCTCCAGGGCTTGTTCGGGGCGATGGCCTACTCGGGGACCGGGCGATACGACACCCCGGTCACAGACATCAGATCGATCACGATGCTCTGGCAGAACGTCGAGCACTTCCTGATCCGGTCGAGCGCGGTCAAGACAGGTACGGTCGCCGACCTGAAAAGTCTCGGCGAACGGTTCTCGATCGGTAAGAGAGGAAGTGGAACCGAAGGATCGACGCGCACGATCCTCGAAGCGCTCTCCATTTCACCGGACACCGACATCCAGCCGGAGTTCCTAGGGTACGCCCCCTCGGTCCAGGCAATGATGGACGGCCGGATCTCAGGTGCCACGGTCCCGGCGGGACCGCCCGTCGCGGCTGCGACCCAGGCCTACGCCCAGATGGGATCCGACGTCGCGCTCCTGACCTTCACGGATGAGCAACTCGCCGCTGTCCGGACGGCCTATCCCGTCTGGTCCCGCTACGTCATCGCCTCCGAAACGTATCCCGGCCAATCCGACGCCGTAGAGACAATCGCACAGCCCAACTTCCTGTCCTGCCGTTCGGACCTCTCCGAGGAGGTTGTCTATCGGATCACAAAGACGATCTACGAAAACCTGCCCTACCTGCAGAACATCCACAGCGCGACGAAAGCGATGCACCTGGACAAGGCTATCGAGGGGCTCGTCGTTCCACTCCATCCGGGAGCGCTTCGCTACTACCGTGAACGCGGGATCGACGTCCCCGACCATCTCGTCGCCAACTGAAGACGGGAACACGCCGTCCTCCCCGTCTGCTGATCCTACAGAGCAGATCGCATGTCTGAACCCAGCCCTCCCGAGGAAACCGGATCCGAAGGTGAAGTCAGCGTTGCCCATCGTGCCCTGACCTCACCCCACGACCGTATCGTCTTCTGGTCGTGCGTCCTCGTATCTCTCTTCCATCTGTGGGCAAATACCTTCGGGGTTCTCCCCGAACTCCAACGCAACGCGATCCATTACGGGCTGCTCCTGTTCATCGCTTACCTGCTGTATCCCCCGGCCAAGGGCCGATGGGGATCGCTCGGACTGGACTACGGGTTGGCGCTCCTGTCTGCCTTCGCCACGGTCTACCTGATCCTGTTCGAGGCCGATCTGCACGCCCGCAACCAGGTGCCGCTGCTTCGCGACCTGATCGTCGCCGCCCTCGCCCTCGTCCTCCTGCTCGAGATCACGCGTCGCACCACGGGGTGGTTCATCCCAACGCTCGCCCTCCTCTTCCTGACCTACGCAACCGTGTGGGGACGGTTCGTCGTCGGCATGTGGCGATTCCCCGGCGTGTCATTCGAGCGAATCCTCTACCGCATGTATTTCGCCCCTGACGGGATGTTCGGCACCATCGCCACCGTGTCATCGACCTTTGTCGCGCTCTTCGTACTGTTCGGCGCCTTCCTGATCGGGTCAGGCGCGGGAGACTTCATCCTTCGCATCGCCCTCGCGCTCCTGGGCAGGACGGTGGGCGGCCCGGCAAAGATGGCGGTCTGCGCCAGTGGTCTTTTGGGATCGATATCGGGCAGCGCCGTCGCTAACACGGTGGGGTCGGGTTCCCTAACGATCCCAATGATGAAGCGGACGGGATTCAAACCGACCTTTGCCGCCGCAGTAGAGGCCGCAGCGTCCACGGGCGGCCAACTGATGCCCCCGATCATGGGCGCCGGCGCGTTTATCATGAGTCAGTGGACACAGATCCCGTATCTCACGATCGTCGCGGTCTCCTTCCTGCCTGCGCTCATGTATTTTCTGAGCGTCATCTTCTTCGTTCATTTCAGGGCCCGACGAGATGGGATCGCTACTGTGGACCCGTCCGAGGTCCCAAGCCTCGGCGAAGTATTGAGAGAAGGCTGGCACTTCACGATCCCCCTCGCCGTCCTGATCGGCCTCCTCCTGGCTGGCTTTACGCCGACGTATGCCGCAGCTGCCGGAACCGTCAGCATCGTCCTCGCCAGCTGGCTCCGCCCGTCGACGCGCATGTCACCGTCCGACATCCTCGACGCGCTCGCGCTAGGCACCCGAAACGTGCTCTCCACCGGCATCATCCTGCTGTGCGCGGGCATCATCGTCGGTGTCGTCCTGCTCGTCGGGATCGGGATCAAGTTCTCGCTGCTAATCGGCTCGTTCGCCGGTAGCAGCGTCCTGATTGCCGTCATCCTGATCGCCGCCGCGTCCCTGATCCTCGGTATGGGCTTGCCTGTCACGGCATCCTACATCGTACTGGCCGTCCTCGCGGCCCCAGCCCTGACAGGGCTGGGTGTCAGCCTGATCGCCGCTCACCTCCTGATCTTCTGGTACTCGCAGGACGCGAACGTCACACCCCCGGTCTGTCTGGCGGCGTATTCCGCGGCCGGAATCGCCGGCAGTGACCCGATCCGAACCGGCTTCGCCTCCTGGAAAATCGCGAAGGGATTGTATCTGATCCCGTTGCTGTTCTGCTATACCGGTCTCCTGTTCCAGGACGGCTTGCTCGCCGGCCTCCAGCCCACCATTTTCGCCACGCTCGGTCTCCTCGCCTTCGCCGCCGCTTCGGAGGGCTTCCACCGCGCCCTGCTGACGACCCCGGTGCGCCTCCTTTACCTGGCCCTTGGTGCCGCACTCATCTACCCCAATCTCGTGAGCAACGCCATCGCCGCCGCCGCTCTCCTGGCGCTATACCTAAACCAGCGCCGATCGATCGCGTCAGCCGTTTCATAAGCGATCCAGGCGGACTGAGATGTAGAAGCTGCGGATACACCCCCATCCCCAGGCTGGGGTCGAGCTTGCGCGGTGACTCTCTCCGGCCGACCATAGATCGACACTGGGCTGCTGGCTTTTTCCTCCACGGCACCTATCTTCGAGTACTGCACAGAGCCAGGTATACAGTTTTCCTCTGCGCTCTCTGCGTCCTCCCTGGGCCGCCATAGCCTTGGCGATGGCGACTGCGTTGAAAGACCTTGACTCTCGTTTTTCACTGAAGGCCAAAAATGGACAAAGACACCATCTTCGAAATGGGCACCTCCAACCTCCGCTTCGGAACAGGTTCGACGCACGAGGTTGGGATGGATCTTGACGATCTGGGCATCAAGCGCACGATGATCCTGACGGACACGAACATCCGGGACCTGGCCCCTGTCCAGAACACGCTCGAAGCGATCAAGAAAGCCGGCATCGAGACGGTCGTCTTCGATGAGGTGAGGGTCGAGCCGACAGACCTGTCGTTCAAGGAAGCAATCGTTGCGGCCAAAGAGGTCAAGCCGGACGCCTTCGTCGCGGTCGGCGGCGGATCGGTCATGGACACCACCAAGGCGGCCAACCTCTACTACAGCCACCCCGATGACTTCCTCGCCTACATCAATGCCCCGATCGGACAGGGCAAGCCGTGCCCCGGGCCCGTCCAGACTCTGATCGCCATCCCGACGACGGCGGGCACCGGCAGCGAGACGACCGGCGTCGCCATCTGTGACCTGACCGAGATGCACGCGAAGACGGGCATTGCTCACCGCAGGCTGAAACCCACCCTCGCCATCGTCGACCCGGACAACACACGCACCATGCCTCCCGTGGTTGCCGCTGCCGCTGGACTAGACGTCCTCTGCCACGCGCTCGAGTCGTATACCGCTATCCCATACGATCAACGTCCTCGCCCCGAGCGCCCGGTGCTCCGTCCGGCATACCAGGGCAGTAACCCTATCAGTGACGTCTGGGCGCTTGAAGCCATCCGGATGGTCTCAGCCTACCTGGTCCGCGCCGTCCAGAACCCCGACGATGACGAAGCCCGCAGCCAGATGATGCTCGCCTCGAGCATGGCCGGCATGGGTTTCGGCAGCGCCGGCGTCCATCTCTGTCACGGCATGTCCTATCCCGTGTCAGGCATGGTCCGCGACTACATTCCCGACGGCATGGTCTCAGACCACCCCATCATCCCCCACGGCCTGTCCGTCGCCCTGCACGCCCCGGCCGTATTCGCCTTCACAGCCTCTGCTAACCCGGCCCGCCACCTGAGAGCCGCCGAAATCATGGGCGCCGACATATCCGACGCGAGCGACGAAGACGCCGGAACGATCCTCTCGCAACAGATCGTCAACATCATGAAGAAACTCGAGATGCCCAACGGCCTCTACCCCCTCGGCTTCACATCCGACGACATCCCCGCATTGGTCGAGGGAACTCTCCCCCAGCACCGAGTCACCAAACTCTCCCCCATACCCGCCGAATCCTCCGAACTCACAACCTTATTCGAGAACTCCATGTCTCTCTGGTAAACTCCTCTGGCAGTTCTCCTCTCCCTTCTGATGGGAGAGGACATTGACGGCTGACAAAGCCCATACACGCTTCTTCACTCTCTACGAGCCACCCTCAAAACTCTACACTCACTACTCATCACTCTGAACTCGCTTTTGCTTTTATCCTAAACGCCTCTTATGATCCCCTGAAGTTTACTTACACAAGTTCCACTACACCGGAGGGGTTGTCTTGGACGCAAAGCTTTTCTGGCTGTTCGGGTTCGTCGGCCTGTACTGGGCCTACTGTCTGTTCTGGGGAATCAAGGGCGCGATCAGCTCCAAGACCTCAGCGGATTACTTCGTCGCCGGTCGCAGCATCGGTATCTGGGTCTTCGTTTTGGCCGCCACGGCCACCAGCTTCAGTGGCTGGACCTTCGTGGGGCATCCGGGCCTGATTCTTCAGGAGGGCCTGCCCTACGCCTTCGCATCCTTCTACGCCCTGACCATCCCGTTCACGGGCGTCTTGTTCCTCCGCCGCCAGTGGATCATCGGAAAGGCCTTTGGTCACATCACCCCAGGCGAGATGTACACGGATTACTACGGCGGCAACGCGATGCGTCTGCTCACCGTGCTGGTCGCCTTCCTCTTCAGCGTCCCGTATCTCGGCGTGCAGCTCCGCGCTTCAGGTGATCTCTTCCACGTCCTCACCGACGGCCTGGTCGGCATCGAGGTCGGCATGTTCGCCCTCTCCGCCGTGGTCATGATATATGTAGCGTCAGGCGGCCTCCGATCCGTTGCCTACGTGGACTGTGCGCAATGTATCCTGCTTGCCGTCGGGATCGTCATTCTGGGCGGCATCGCCCTCTCCTACGTGGGCGGCTGGACGGCGTTTACGGAGGGGATCGGCAAGATGGTCGAGACCAGCCTCGCATCGGGCACCAAGATCACCCCTGACGGTCACTCCAGCCTGGTCGCCCTCCCCGGAGCGATCCAGACTGTCTCCGCGAACACGGACGCCGTCGGCAGCTCGTGGACGGGCATCATGTGCATGACTTACATGTTCGCCCTGATGGGAATCCAGTCCTCGCCAGCCTTCTCGATGTGGGCATTCGCGAACAAGACATCCGAGCCGTTCCGCCTCCAGCAGGTCTGGGCCTCCTCACTCGTCATCGGCGTCATCCTGTTCACGGTCACAATCATTCAGGGCCTCGGCGGCAACATCCTCGAGTCGATGGGCATCCTGGACGACGTCACGGACAAGAACCTCGTACCCCAGCTGATCAACCTGCTCGAGGACTCCGCTCCCTGGCTCCTCGGACTCCTGGCCGTCTGTGCGCTCGCAGCCATGCAGAGTACGGGAGCCGCTTACATGTCGACCTTCAGCGGAATGGTCACCCGTGACATCTACAAGAGCTACATCCGACCGGGCGCGTCCGACGAAACGCAAAAGTTGTGCGGTCGCATCTTCGTATTCGTCGTCGCCCTCGCCGCCCTCTTCGTCGCCGCTCAGTTCACGGGCGCGATCGTGATGCTCGGCGGTCTCGCCGTCGCATACGGCTTCCAGATGTGGCCTGCCTTAATGGGCATCTGCTTTTTCCCGCAGTTCTCCCGCAAAGGTGTGGTCTGGGGCCTGGTCGCCGGTCTCGTCGCCGTCACGTTGACCGACCGCCCCGTCGGCGTCATCCCTGACATCCTGAATTCGTTTATCCCTGACTTCCTCGGCTTCGAATTCGGCGCCCTGCCCTGGGGTCGTTACCCCCTCACGGTCCACAGCGCCGGCTGGGGTATCCTGTTCAACCTGATCGTGACGCTCGCCGTCTCGTTGGGTGGATCACAAACCGACGAGGAGCGTGAGCACAAGAAGAAGCGACACGACTTCCTCCAGGCCGTCTCCGGCATCGACCCCGACCGTCAGAAGCAGGTCCCGCTCGCGTGGGCCCTCACTCTGATCTGGTTCCTCGTCGGCTTCGGGCCGTTCGCCGTCATCGGCAACACGCTGTTCTCCGACCCGAACGTACCGTCCACGTGGGGTCCCTTCGGACTGCCGTCGCTGTGGGTCTGGCAACTCCTGTTCCTGGCCTTCGGCATCTTCGTGATGTGGTTCCTGGCCATCCACATCGGCCTCTCCAAGCCGGTGCCGCCCGAAGAAGTCGAACGCCTGCGTGACGAACACTTCGGGACTGCAGACTAGACGCGGAGACCGCTGTCATGATCGAACTGGCCCTGCTCGTGGTACTCTTGTTCGGGCTGATGGCCGTCGCCGGATGGGTAGGACGCTCCGCGAGGGACGTATGCGCCGAATGCGGTGGCCGAATGGACCGGTTCAGCGAACTCCCGGACACCGAACAGTCAGAGATCCTGGACTTCTACGAACGATCGAATGAACAGGATTGTGATCCGAACAGGACCCAGGTCTGCGCTGACTGCGGTCTCGTCGGTCAAGATCAGGCGCCGAAGCAACTGGTGAAGGGCGTGATGCCGATCTGTGGGTCTTGCAGTAGTCCCGGTGTCGGGTTATTATGGGATCGATGGTCATCTCGGGTGAAGTAGCCAGGTTCCGGGAGGCGAATCCGAAGCTGGTCGATAAGGTCGAGTGCCTCCGATGCGAACGGTCCCCCGATGGTGAGTGGGCTTGTGTGATGTGCGATACGGGAATCCGAGCCACCGCGTGTAGAAGCTGCCACGCCGTATACGATAACGTACCCGTCTCGGGTGGGCGACTGAGGTTCACGGTAGAGCTATCGAGCGAGCAGGGCTACAAAGCGTTGGGAATCGACTGAGATCTTGGAAGGAAGCTAGGAATGAACGCCGTAACGGATAGAAGCGCCTGGCGTCCGGAAGACATGGAGACCGATCGATCCTGGTCCTTCAGCCTGACCGACGACATGGTCACCGACCTCGAGCGTGCCCTCGATGGGGTGCGCGACATGCCCTTCGGCGCGATCACACGGGAGGACTTCCCGCTTCCCTCGATGGCCGACGTGCTTGGCGGTCTGATAGCAGAAATCCAGGACGGTCGAGGATTGGCCATGCTCAGCGGTATGCCCACGGACCACGACTATCCTGACCTCGAACGGATCTATTGGGGGTTGGGGACACACCTTGGAACGGGCGTAACCCAAAACGTCGAAACCGGCCTGATCCATTACATCACCGACGGCGAACTGGCGCCCAAAGATGGGGCCCGTATGCTGGGCAAGCCGCGTCCCTCGAAGCTGCACGTCGATCTCTCGGATGTGGTCGGACTGTTCTGCGTTAAGCAGGCACCGGACAGCCCGAAGAGTCTGGTCGCCAGTTCGATGACGGTCTACAACGAAATCCGCGCTAACCACCCGGAGTATCTCGAGACGCTCGAGTTGGGCTACTACTGGAACCGAAAGGGCCCCGAAGGAGACGAGAAACCGCACTCCGAGTTTCGGGTACCGGCCTGGAGCGAAGCGAACGGAGTCGTGTCGTGCCGCTTCCACGCCGGCTGGATCCGTGGCGGACACAAACAGGCCGATGAGCCGCTGACCGAGCGCGATGACGAGATCTTCGCCTACATCGATGAAGTATCGGTCGCCAACGCCTATGCCTTCGACCTCAAAGAGGGCGACATCGCCTTCTGGAACAACTACACCACCTTCCACGGACGAGACGGCTTTGCGGAACAGGATGAGGAGTCTCGCAAGCGCGTCCTGCTCCGTCTCTGGTTGGACTTCGACGACATCCGACCCTTCGCGGATGAGGGTCGCGTTCGATACGGTGCAGTTCGGCACGGTCAGATGGGCTGGACGGCAGCAGAGATCCTGGATGGAAAGAACAGTTCGCCCCACGCCAGAGATGCAGAGGGCGTACCTCTAGTGGAATAACCGGACGATGCTCCTCCCCTACGCTCGATAGATCGTTTCACCGCTCGTGATCGTTTCGAGAACGGGGATGTCCTTGATCTCGAGTGGATCGACCTCCAGCGGGTCGGCCCCCAGAACCACGAAGTCCGCCAGCTTTCCGACCTCGATAGATCCCTTCTCCTCTTCCTCGAAATTCTGCCAGGCGGCGTCGATCGTGATCGAACGCAAAGCTTGGTGTACATCCACTCTCTGAGCCTCACCCATACATTTCCCGCTTCGCGACAGACGATTCACAGCCGACCACACGCAAAACAGCGGGTTGGTAGGTGTCACAGGTGAATCGTTGTGGATCGTATACCGGATACCCCGGTCGGAAGCCGACTTGAGCGGGCTGATGCGGTGTGCACGCTCAGGGCCGAGGAAGATGGCCTCGTGGCGATCTCCCCAGAAGAAGGTGTGCTGAACGAAGAACGACGGTGTCACCCCGAGAGCCACGATCTTGTCGAGCTGATCTTCTCTGGCAGTCTGACAGTGCTCGATGCGATGCCGACAGTCCGAGCGTGGCGTCTTGCGCTGGGCTTCTTCGAAAGCGAACAGGATGTCATCGATGGCGGCGTCTCCGTTCCCGTGTATGGCAATCTGCTTCCCCGCACGGTGCGCCTCGTCCACCATCGTGAGGAGATCCTCCCGGTCCCGCATCGGATAGCCGCGGTAATCGGCATCTCCCGCGAAGGGCGTATGATACGGCTGGCTCAGATAGCCGGTGTATCCCTGGATCGACCCATCCTGAAACATCTTCACTGCACCCAAACGAAGCGCGTCGGACCCGAAACCCGACCGTAATCCGCTCTGTTCGAGAATCGAAGGCTGCTCCGGATTCCCCTTGCCCGTCATACACACGACACGAATCGGTAGCGCTCCCTGATCGATCGCCTGGCTCAACCGTCGGATGGCCGTCCGGTCGCACCCCGCAATTACCGCTGTGGTGACGCCCACCTGGAGATACTCGTCGACCACGATCCGTAGACCGTCGGACCATTCCTCCTCGGTCAGGCCGGGAATCAGGTTCCGGACCGGACGCATCGCTGTCTCCTCGAGGACTCCGTCGGGTTCACCTGTGGACAGATCCTTGCGGATAACCCCGCCCACGGGATTCGTCGAATCCGAGTTCAGCCCAGCCAGTTCCAGCGCCAGAGAGTTTGCGGCCGAAAAGTGGCCGGACGTATGGACGATGCAGATTGGGTGCTCGATGGACACTCGGTCAAGGTCCTGTCGAGTGGGATGTCGCCCCTCGGCGAGAAGCGTGTCATCGTACCCCCTGCCCGATACCCACTCACCCGCGGGTGTATCGGCCGCCCTTTTCCGCAGGTCGGTAACGATATCCTCGATCGTTTCCACCGGCCCCATCGGCGGGCAGTTACAGTTCGTAGCGGATACCGCGGCCAGGCCTGCGGCCGGGAAGTGACCGTGCGTGTCATAGAATCCCGGCAACATTGTCCGCCCTGCCAGATTGACGATCTCTGTCGCATCACCTGCCAACCCCTTCACGTCCTGGTTGGCACCGACGGCTACGACTTTCCCCTGCAGCACCGCGACCGCTTCCGCGGTGGAATCATCCTCCGCCATCGTCAAAATGTTGCCGTCGTAGAACACGCGATCTGGTTGTATCCGCAGGTCCACCAATCTTCTCCTCGCCGAAAATCCCGGGCCGATCTAACCGGAAGGGTCACGCATCCCTTGCGAAGCCTCCTCTCCACGCTAATTACCGGACGGCAACAACAAGCCCTTGAGGTCGCAAAGTAACACCACAGACATTCTCTTCACAGATGTTCTGACCCGAAACCACGCGGAAATCGATTCCTTAGGCAGGGAATCAGTCAGAAGTCGGTCACAATGATGACAAGAATCTCGTCTGAAAAGCTATACGCGGCGTTGGACGAGCACCTGAACACGCTGGATCTGATTCATAGGGCCTGCGCCGACTCCCTCAGCAAGGTTTACTCGAAACAGCTCGAGGCGAAAGTGGCAGTACGTTACCTGTCCATCCACTGCACCACCTTCGATGCGTTCTGCGCATCACCTAGTTCAGACCCCACCTTTGTCTACCGGACAGGCATGAACCCTGTCGGGTGGCCTGTCTCTACCAATTCACCCGTTCTGTTCGACCTCTCCTCGGCATTGCGTCGCGCGCCCGGCTCGCACCATTCAGAAGCAATGGAATCTCTGGTGATCTCGATGCAGCACACTATTTCAAGGAGGCCAAGAAACCAGATTCTGCGATTGTGATCAGCGACATGGATCGGGACTCGAACGGACCCGGTATCCATCTTCAGGGGGTCGCCTCGCACGATCCGGTCGTCCAGGCGGACTTTGGCCTCACGTGCGAGAGCTTCGGCACCCGGTTCCGCATTTGTTACCCCCGCCCCACCATAGAGCGGGTTGTCTTGCCGCTCCTCAAAAGAGTGGTCTTGCCCCTCCTGAAGCCGAACAGCACAAAAGTGCCCCGTGAAACGTCAACGACGGGACCGGCAAATGGCACGCTAATGTTAATGGATGGCGAGGATCCTGAACTGATGGGCCTCTTCCTCGAGGCCGTTGGCGGAACGGACGCGCCCATTGTATCGATCCAGACAGCCTACAAAGGTGTCGGCATGATGGGAATCTCGATCGATGAAGGGAAGTATCAGGTCAAGACGATCAGGAAATTCGTGGACAAAGTGGGTGTGTCCTATCCCGTCTTCTCGGATGCGGCCGGGACGCCCGCCTGGCACACGTTCGGCATCAAGGCCATTCCCACGTTGTTTCTGATCGATCAGGACAGGCAGATCGTCGCGCAGTGGCAGGGAAGCGTCGACCACAAGGTGGTGGAGAAGGAGATTCAGAAACACCTTCGCTGAGGGATCACCCGGCGGGCAATACCTTCAGCAAACGGCCAAGAAACGCCAGGTGATCCTGCTTCTC
>MDTE01025609.1_pt1 | contig 81862 bp, 71 predicted proteins | sample 811231 | NCBI WGS metagenome assembly MDTE01 (sample SAMN05326651, study PRJNA326480) | marine metagenome | isolation source: seawater | place: Indian Ocean: Red Sea | collected 2010 | reverse complement strand
CCCGGCGGGTCACATCCGGTTTGAGAATCCAGGCGACTGTCACCGGAGAGGCTGAAGCGGGGTTGACGATTTACCGAAACAGCAGGCGGATTGCTGTGGAGTATCGCGTCTTGGACCGCCAGGGCGATCTCGTGGCCTCGGGGCCGATGAAGTATGGCTGAGGTGGTGGGATGTCAGCTTCGTGTAAGCTGAATGCGAAGCAGAAGAGGCAGGCGTTTCGCGTGGAAGTTCGTCCGAAGGAAGGCAGCTTTGGTGACATGCCGTTCGAGTGCCTGGGTGAGCAGGCCGTAGCGTTGGGGGCTGTGAGAAAACAATGAAACGGACCAAAGACCTCGGACGTCGCATCGAGCTACTTTCGATGGATCCGTTGTGCCAAGACATATCGGTGGCGCTCTACCGCCAGGTCCTCGACGGAACAATCGCGTTTCTTGTTCACACCTACAGCGAGATCCCCGAGGCAGAGGGGCGAATCGCCGAGATCCGCACCGGGTTGATTTCGCGAGCGGGGCTCGTCGCGGTGGACGGGAAGCCCGAGTTGCTGAGATTTCCCTGTGGGGATCAGCATGTGAAGGCAATTCGTCGGACCTTTCTCGAGGTGTGCAAGCTGCGGGGTGATGAGCTGTCGGCCAGCCTGCCGCTGGTCCGATTCGACAAGAAAGCAGATTGCGATGTGACTGTTGTCCCGGAAGGAGGCGGTGGCTACCGCGTGACGGCGCCGGAGACGGTCGAACAGGGACGTCGGCGGTGCGAGGCGGTGGCGCGTGGTTTCGTCAAGCTGTGCGAGATGGAATCTGATGAAACGGACGACGCACGGATCGCGTTCACGTGTGGCTGCGACCATGACGAACTGATGGGCACGCTAATGTTCCGGGCTCAAAACGTCCGGTCTGCCATGAAAGAGGACGCGTTAGCGGCATCACGCGGGACTCTGGCCGCACCGGGCAGTCAGGAATCGGGCGTGTGAGCGACATGACACGGAGACGAGAGATCGGGGAGGATGATGGACATGTCGAGTGATGGAGCGGGGGCCACGGCGATGGCGCCGATGACGAGCCGCGAGCGAGTGATGGCCGCATTGGCGGGGCAGCCGGTAGACCGGACGCCGGTTTGCAATCCGACTTCAGTGGCGACTGTCGAGTTGATGGACCTCGTGGACGCGCATTTTCCTGACGCGAATCGGGACGGCGAGAAAATGGCGAGGCTGGCCGCGACGAGCTATACCGAGCTCGGATTTGACAGCGTCATGCCGGTGTTCACGATCATTCAGGAGTCTTCAGCGCTGGGGTGCGAGATCCAGTGGGAATCCAAGGACAACTGGCCGACGGTTCGGATGAGTCGGCCGATCTGGAAGACCGCCGAAGATGTCACCATGCCTTCGGATTTCCTGACGCATCCCGATATCACGTGTGTGCTGGATGCGATCCGGATTTTGCGGAAGGAGCTGGGCGACGAGGTGGCGATTATCGGCAAGACGATGGGGCCCTGGACGCTGGGGTATCACGTGTTCGGCGTGGAACCCTTTCTGTTGATGTCACTCGATGATCCTGAGCACACCAAGCTGTGCCTGGAGCGCATGACCGAGATCACCGTGGCATTCGGACAGGCCCAGATCGATGCCGGGGCCGATGCACTCACGCTGCCGGACCACGCTACCGGAGATCTCGTCAGTGGCGAGTACTACCGGGAGTTCCTGCGAGATCTCCATACGGAACTGGTTGATGAGATTCCTATCCCGTTGATCCTCCACATCTGCGGTCGGACGGTCGACCGGATGGAGTACATCGCTCAGACGGGACTGGCGGCCTTCCACTATGACTCGAAGAACGATCCGGCCGAGTCGATGGAAATTGTGGATGACCGGATCGCGCTGGTCGGCAACATCAACAATCCCGAGACGTTGTTCGCCAAGGGGCCTGAGGTCGTGGCCGAGGAGGTGACCAGGAACCTGGATGCCGGAGTTCCACTTGTGGGCCCAGAGTGTGCGATCCCGCTGCAGACGGCGATCGAGAACCTGAAGGAGATTCCGTTGGCAGTCGAGCGGTGGCACAAGGAGCGGGCGTCCTGATGAGTGAATTCCTGGAACGGGTGTCGGCCGGAGAAATCCTGGTTTCGGACGGCGCGACTGGCACGTATCTGCAAAACAATGGGCTGGAACCGGGTGGATGCCCCGAGGCATTCAACGCCGAACGCCCGGACGTCGTTCAGGGCATGGCGGCGGCCTACTTCGCCGCCGGTTCGGACATGGTCGAGACCAATTCCTTTGGCGGGAGTCGCTACATGCTGGCGAAGTACGGTCTCGGCGAACGCGTGGTTGAGCTGAATCGACTCGCGGGTGAACTGGCTCGGCGGGCAGCACCGACCGGCCGCTTCGTACTCGGCTCGATCGGTCCGACCGGCGAGATCCTGGAGGAAAAGGGGGGCACCGCCGATGCGGCAGAGATGCGAGACGTATTTGCCGAACAGGCAAGGGGGCTGGCCGCTGGCGGCGTGGATGCGATCTGTATCGAAACGATGAGCGACGTGACGGGAGAGATGACCCTGGCCATCAAGGCGGTCAAGGAAGAGACGGGGCTGCCGGTCGTGGCGACACTGTGTTTTGACCGGGGGCCACGGGGGCTGTTTACCATGATGGGTGACACGCCTCAGTCGACCGCCGAAGCGCTGACGGCGGCCGGTGCCGACGTCGTTGGCTCCAACTGCGGAATCGCGATTGGCGACATGATCGAGGTGATTTCAGGGATGCGTCAGGCGACAGGGTTGCCGATCCTGACCCACATCAACGCTGGGCTGCCGAGGATTGAGGGGGGCGAGATTGTGTATCCCGATGCTCCCGATTTTATGGCCGAGCAGATGGAGCGGGTGGTCGCGGCGGGGGCCAGTATCATCGGAGGGTGTTGTGGGACTGGTCCCGATCACGTCCGAGCGTTTGTCTCACGCTTGCGAGATCCGGCCGCGTGAGGGAAAAGAGAGTCTCCCTTCCGTGCGATCCGCTGTTGGTCCATGATGCCAGAGCTTGCCGACATTCCCAACGACTTCATCCGAGGCGAGCTCGACGAGTTTGTGGAACGCGAGGATGAGCGAACGGAGTTGATTTCGCTGTATGCGGCCGCCGAACCGCACCTGCTGGAGATCGCTGCGGCGATCATCGCGGGAGAGAACGGGCCGGCTGACGAGTTGACGAAGGGAGCGCTCGAGCGTGGCAGCGGTGCCCTGCAGATCATGGACGATGGACTCATCGCAGGTATGGCGCTGGTGGGGATCAAGTTTCGCGAAAATTTCATCTTCGTACCGGAGGTGCTCGCCTGTGCTCGCGCGATGAAAGCGGGCATGGCTCACATCGAGCCCATCCTGTCGGCCTCGGGTGTTGAGCCTCTTGCCCGGGTGATCATGGGCACCGTCAAGGGCGACCTGCACGATATCGGCAAGAATCTCTGTATCATGCTGATGCGAGGTGCGGGATTCGAAGTGGTCGACCTGGGCGTCGATACGTCCGCGGACGAGTTCATTGATGCGGTCGAGGAACACGAGGCGTCCCTGCTGGGCATGTCGGCCCTGTTGACCACGACAATGCCGAACATGGGCCGAACGATCGAGGCCTTTATCGATGCGGATCTCAGGGACGATGTGAAGATCATGGTCGGAGGTGCTCCGGTCACCCCGGACTTTGCCGACGAAATGGGAGCTGACGCATACGGGGACAACGCTGTCGAATGTGTCGAGGTCGCCAAAAGACTTGTGGGAGTGGCGGGCGAGCCCGAGATCGTGTGAACGGGCCGGTGCGATGAGCGAGCGGATCGACCAGGACTCAGTCGAGTTGCGACGCCGACGACTGACTCGGATCTTTGCCGACATTGTCGAACACGCGCAGGCCCAGAGCCTGACACGGTGCCCTTACCGTGACCGTCGCGACCTGTGTACCGCTCGTTTCGGTTGTCGCAACCAGGGGCCTGTCGACGGCGAGAATGGATTGGCGGTGTGCCAGTGTGACGGCCAGCTGGACTACCGCAGCGCGTGGGAGGTGGAAGACCCGGACCTGGTGTTGGCCGCATGGCGTGAGGGGGCCAGGCAGGACGACTTGCCCGAACCGGAAGATGTCGCGCGGCCGGGTGCCGTGTGTGGACGGGTTGTCGCCGGTGAAACGCTCTTTGACGTGGCTGATCGGCACGAGGCGAGGGTCGACAGTTCGTGCGGGCGTGTGGGGAGTTGTCACGAGTGTGTGGTCGAAGTGCTCAGCGGGCAGGATCTGCTGGAAACTCACACGCCAGAGGAACGTTTCATCCAGGATGGGTTCCGGCTGGCGTGCCAGGCCAGGGCTGTCGAGGGAGGCGACGTGACGTTTGCGGCGCTCAGGCGATCACCCATCGTTTTGATCGCACGGGTCGAGTCGGATGTTGTGCCCCATCCGGCAGTCTGTCGCCAGGGCGATACAGTGGTGCGAGATGGCGAGGTTGTCGACCGGTGGCGAGGCCGCATGCTGGGCCTTGCTGTCGATGTAGGGACGACCACGGTCGCGGCGGAATTACTCGATCTGGAGAGCGGGCAGGCACTGTGTCGCGGCGGGTTCGAGAATCCGCAACGATTCGGTGGTAGCGATGTGATCAGCCGGATTGCCTATGACGACAAACACCCTGGCGAGATGCACCAGGCGATCCGGCAGGCGCTGAACAACGAAATCCTGAGCCTGTGTCAGCGGGCCGATGTCAGTCGGCACCAATTGTACGAAATCCTGGTGGTCGGCAATGCCACGATGAGAGACCTGGTTTTCGGGATCAACGTGCAGTCGATTGGCCAACGTCCATACAAGTCGATGGTCGAGCACGAGTGGTTGGAGGGAGAACGATCGAGTACAGCGCTCGATGAGTCGGCGCGACGCCTGGGCATCGCGGCAAGTCCATATGGCCGCGTGGTGTCACCCCCGTTGCTGGCCAGCCACCTGGGATCGGACGTCGCGGCGGGCCTGTTGGCCTGTGACTTTGACCGACGTCAGGAGCGCCGTGTGTTTCTCGACATCGGGACCAACACCGAGGTCGTCATGGCGATGGAGGGGCGGGTGATGGCAGCCTCGTGCCCGGCGGGGCCGGCGTTTGAGGGAGGGTTGGTGCAATTCGGTTTGCCAGCCTGCGAGGGGGCCATCGACTCGATCAGCGCAATTGGTGACGGGTTCGAATTCACGACCGTTTCGGACGGTGACCCTGTGGGCTTGTGTGGATCGGGTTTGATCGACCTGTTGGCTGAGCTGAGACGAACCGGCCAGATGTCGCCCATGGGAGTCTACGAGGCAGAGGGGGGGCGGGCAAAAGAACTGGTGGTCGTTGATCAACCTCGTATCACCCTGTCGCGAGCCGACGGAAGCCACCTGGCGCAGGCCAAGGCGGCCAGTTTCTGTGGACAGTACATCCTGCTGCGGCTGCTGGGAGCAGATGCGAGCGACATCGAGCGGGTGGACCTGGCAGGGGGATTCGCCAGCTCGATCGATGTGGCGTCGGCGATTGAGATCGGCTTCCTGGCTGGATATGAACCGTCACGTGTTCAACGCATCGGCAACGCGGCTCTCGAAGGTGCCCGGCAGCTGCTGCTGGACACGCGCCGTCGGGAACGCCTGGATCAGTTCCTCGAGACGATCGAGCATGTGGAGCTCGAGACGACCGACGACTTTTTCGAGATCTTCACGGAGGGGTGTCAATTCAAGCCGATGAATTGATGAGGATGGCACCGGTTACTCGAGAGCATGATCGGACGGCTTGACGCCCTTGACGTAGCTGCCAAACCCGAATCGCGTGGGCTTGTAGGAGCCGACGTAGGTTACATCGCTCTTGGCGGGGATCTGCTTTTCCATCCGGAGCCCCCAGTAGCAACCGTTGACGACGACACGTCTCAGGCCCTCGCTCTGAAGGTCCGTCGAGGCCCCCATGGTGGTGGCGAGGACGCGGGCTGTCTTGCCCGTTTCGGTTTTGAAGGCGCGAGTCCAGATCAACGGCATCATCGGTTCGTTCTTGCGACCGTTCACGGGCGGATCCGACGGCTTCATTCCGGCGAGGACCTGTCCGTGGACGATGACCTGTGCGTCGGCGGGAAGCTTGCGGACACCGTAGACGTCGGTCGGACCCCAGATGTCGGTCACTCCTCGGAGGACGGGATGCGTCTTGAACTTGGGGTTGATGATCCCTCGTGTGCTCTCGCGACCGTGATGTCCGTGGTGGTTGAGCCAAGTGTCTCCCAGGACGAGCCCGCCCCAGCCGCCACGCGGCTTGCCACTGTTGAACGTCATGTCCCGGTAGGGGCTCTTCTGGCCTCCGTAGTTGAAGGCATGCGTGGCTGTCCGAAGACCGATGATCGGTTTGCCGCTGTGGGTGAACTTCATTATGTGCGCCATCTGCGGGTCCGGCAGTCTGCGGAAACGCAGAAAGAGCACCATGAGGTCGGCCGATTCGAGAGCTTCGAGACCGGGGATGTTCGTCTGGTGATCGGGCTTGATCACCCCCGTCTTCGGGTCAATCGCAAACAGAACAGTGCAGCGGAAGCCGTGACGGACCGAGAGGATCTTGGCGATCATGGGCATGCCCTCTTCGGACCTGTACTCGTCGTCTCCGGTGACAAACACGATATGCTTGCCAGCCCCGGGGCCCTTTCCGCCAGGGTATTCGACGAACGGCTTTTCAGCAGCGTCCAAGTGATGACCCGCGAACAGGAGAAGAGTGGTGAGTATCGGCAGCAGGCGGTATGACATGTGCATGAGTCCTGGTGGCTGCGGTGTGGCTGCGGGATGAAGATACCGTGGGCTGGATTATTGCGGCAAGGGGCCCCGCCGGATCCGTTCGGCCAGCTTTTCCAGGCGACGAGCGACCTCCGGGTATTCGCCGACAAGGTTGGTTGTTTCGGACGGGTCGGTCTCGAGGTCTGCCAGGAAGTAGGGGCGTGCAAATGGCCGGCCCCTGGGGACCTGACGTCCTCCCGACCCGTTGCCAAGTACGAGTTTCCATTTTCCCTCTCGGATGGCAAACATGCCGCTGACAGAGTGGTGAATCACCGCGGGTCTCTTGTGCGGCTCCTTTGAACCGGTGAGCGTCTGGAGAAAACTGTAGCTGTCGGGGCCAGCTCCCGGGGGGAGTTCCTTGTCGATCAGGTCGGCGAGGGTCGCCATGACATCAGTGAGGCAGATGGTGGACACATTTGTGGTGTTCGCGGCGACACGACCAGGCCAGCGGGCGATGAAGGGGACCCGGTGGCCGGCTTCCCAGATGTCAGCCTTGGTGCCCCGGAGGCGTCCGTTGGCACGGTGACGATCATCGCGGAAGGCTTGGATCGACGGGTCGTCGACATGGTCCTTTGCATCCTCGTCGTCCCGTCGGTGCATGAAGGATCCGTTGTCACTCGTGCAGATCACCAGGGTCTTGTCCGTGAGGTTGTTGCGATCGAGGCAGTCGAGGACGGCTCCGATGGTGCTGTCCACCTGAGCGACAAAGTCCCCGTAGGGGCCGAGCCTGGTGGAACCCCGGAACCGCGGGTGCGGCAGGACCGGTTTGTGTGGAGCGGTGAGCGGAAAGTAGAGAAAGAACGGGGTGTCGGGCGAGCGGGCCTGTTGGTCAATGAATCCTGTCGCCTGCCTGGCGAGGTGGTCGAGACATTCGGCCATGACGAGGTCTTGAGCACGTGGTCCCTGTCGAAGGAAGCCGGGAAACCTGACGGCGGGTTGTCGGATTGTTGTGGCGGATGTGATGCGGGTGTTGTGGATGTAGACGTACGGGGGGAAGTCGAGCGAGGCCGGGATGATGAACGACTCCTCAAAGCCCCTGCGGTTCGGTCCGTCCAGGATGGGCTTGCTGAAGTCAAGACGAGGCGATCGATTCCGCCGGGGGCCTTTTTTGCCAGGTGTTTGACCGGGGGGAGTGGTTGTGGGGAGACGAGTGAAGTCGAGGCCGAGGTGCCACTTTCCCACGATCCCGGTCTTGTAGCCGTGTGTTTTGAGGAATGAGGCGATCGTCGGGCGATCTCGTTCAATGAGCGGAGTCCCGTAACCGTTGAGCACTCCGGACTTCAACCGGCTCCGCCAACAGTACCGTCCGGTGAGCAGTCCGTAGCGAGTCGGTGTGCAGACGGAAGAGGGGGTGTGAGCGTCGACGAATCGTGTGCCCTGTTTTGCCAATCGGTTGAGATGGGGAGTGGGGAGGTCCGAGTCGGGATTGTTGGCCTGGACGTCACCAAAGCCAAGATCGTCTGCCAGGATGACGACAATGTTGGGCCGTGAGGCCATTGCCTCCGCGGGGGACACCGCGGCCACGACGGCTGCGGCAAGGAGCGTTGGCATGATGTGGTGGGTCATAGGAGCCTGGCTTTGTCGGAGATGTCCTTGCGGCACCAGCCGCCGTCCCAGCGAATGCACTTGACCGCCTCGTAGGCGCGTCGCTTGGCGTCAGCGAGGTCCGCACCGAGCGCCGTGACGCCGAGAACTCGCCCGCCCGAAGTGACAATGTTGTCTCCCGAAGAGGCTGTGCCGGCGTGAAACACCTGGACGTCTTCGAGGGCGTTGGCGTCAGCGAGGCCTCGGATCGGGTGTCCCTTGTCGTAGGAGCCGGGGTACCCGTGTGACGCCATGACGACACAAATGCCGGGGCGCGGATCCCACTCCAGCGGACCGATAGAATCGAGTGTGCCCTGTGCGGCGGCCTGAAGCACGAGCCCGAGGTCGGACTGGAGTCTCATCAGAACGGGTTGTGCCTCGGGATCACCGAAACGGACATTGAATTCGAGAACCTTGGGGCCCTGGTTGGTGAGCATCAGCCCGGCGTAGAGAAGTCCCCGAAATGGGGTGTTGGCCAGCTTCATGGCATGGACCGTAGGGATCAGGATCCGCTCTTCTATGGTGGCCATGAGATCCGGGGTGACCAGGGGTGTGGGGGAGTAGGCGCCCATGCCGCCCGTGTTCGGACCGGTGTCTCCGTCTCCGGCTCGCTTGTGGTCCTGTGACGCCTCGAGTGTGACGATGGTGTTGCCGTCGACGATCGCCAGGATACTGGCCTCCTGGCCGACGAGTGTCTCTTCGATGACCACCTGGCGGCCCGCGTCTCCGAAAGCGTCCTGGACCAGGATTTCGTCGATGGCTGACATCGCCTCTGTGCGGTTTTTGCACATCAGCACACCTTTTCCCGCGGCGAGGCCATCGGCTTTGATGACCCAGGCCTGGTCTTCTCGTTCCTCGAGATACGTCCGGGCGTCCTGGGCACTGTCGAAGACGGCGTAGTCGGCCGTCGGGACGTTGCCTCGCCTCATGATCTCCTTGGCAAACGCCTTGCTCCCTTCCAGGGCCGCGGCCCCGGCGGTCGGACCGAAGGCGTCGATGCCCACTTCCTGGAGTCGATCGACGAGTCCGTCGACGAGCGGAGCTTCTGGACCGACGACGACCAGGTCGAGTTGGGATTCGGAGGCAAATGCGACCAGGGCGTCGAGATCGGTGACCGGAATATCAGCCAGGGTGGCGTGGTCAGCAATGCCCGCGTTGCCCGGGGCACAGAACACTTCCGAGACAGATGGAGATTGTGCCAGCTTCCATGACAGGGCATGCTCGCGGCCGCCCTGTCCGACGACGAGAACCTTCATCGTGTGTGTTTCCGTGGGAGTTGTCGGCGGAGGAGATGCCGCGTTTGGGAGGTCTTGAAGCAAAGTCCGTCGGAGTATATCACCGAGAGTCGGGGCTCGACAGGACCGTGGGAGCACTTGGATGTTTGATACAGTTGCAGTGATCGGTGCCACCGGAGCGGTGGGCCGCATCATGCTGAAGCTGCTTGAGGAGCGTGACTTCCAGGCCAATCGGTTTCGGCTTCTGGCGTCCGCGCGGAGTGCCGGGCGGGCGGTCCCGTTTCGCGGCAGTGAGATCACGATCGAGGAATTGACTCGCGAGGCATTCGAGGGCGTGGATCTCGTGCTCTCGAGCACACCCGACGACGTGGCCGCCACGTTTTTGCCGCACGCTCTCGAGGCTGGGGCGGTCGTGATTGATGAATCTGGTTACTGGCGCATGAATCCGGAGGTGGCGCTGGTCGTCCCGGAGATCAATCCCCAGGCGGCCATTTCGGCCGAGGGGATAATCGCGAGTCCCAATTGCTCGACCACCCAGATGGTCATGGCACTCAAGCCGCTGCATGACGCGTCGCCGTTGCGACGGGTGGTGGTCAGTACGTACCAGGCAACCAGTGGTGCTGGGGTGCAGGGGACAGAAGACCTTGTCGAGGGGACGCGAGCCCAACTTGCCCAAGAGACGTACGAGTACCAGGTCTTCCGACATCCGATTGCCTTCAATGCCATCCCTCAGATCGGGAGCCTCAAGGAGGCGGGGTACACGAGCGAAGAAATGAAGATGGTCCACGAGACCCGGAAGATTCTGGGTGTCGAAAATCTGCCGATCAGTGCCACGTGCGTTCGGATCCCAGTGGCCAATTGCCACAGCGAGACGATCATGGCCGAGACGGAGCGACGAATCACGCCCGAAGAAGCTCGGGAGCTGTTTGCCGCATTCCCAGGAATCACGGTGATCGACAACACGTCCGAGGGGCGGTATCCGTTGCCCAACGAGTGTGACGGCAGCGATGAGGTGTTTGTGGGACGGATCCGGCAGGACCTCTCCCATCCCAATGCCCTGAACTTCTGGTGCGTCTCCGACAACCTTCGCAAGGGGGCGGCCACCAACGCTGTCCAGATCGCCGAGTTGTTAGGCAGGCAGCAACGACTGTGATCCAGGCCGTTGGTGTGTGCGGCCTCAGAGCCGAATACGCACAGTGTGCTGACGCCAGAAAGAACGCAGGGTGCGGCCCCGTTGGCGCCACGGCTAGTTGGGGGCCGACTCTTCGACGGTCACGGGTTTTTGCCTGTCGGCCGATTCCTTGAGAGCGGACTCGGCCTTGGCCCGCGCGGCCGCGGCTGCCTCGAGTGACTTCTTCGTGGAGGCAAGTTCCGCCTGGGCATCCTCGAGCGAGCGGGTTGCAGCTCCCAATCGTTGTTTCGTGTCCGTCAACTCCTTGCTGGTAGAGTCGAGGGTGGACTGGGTGGCGGCCAGTGTCTTTTTGGTGGCGTCGAGAGTTGTCGACAGTTGCTGCTTGTCTTGCACAAGCGACGCGGCCTGCCGGCGAGACTCATTCCATTGTCGGGTGGTCTGGGCAAGATCCGTGGTCGTCTTTTTGAGCTGCAAGTTGAGACGGGCATTGCGTGACTGCGAGTCCTGGATCGACGTGATCAACTGTCCGAGCTCTGCCCGCGTCGCGTTCCTGTCCTGCTCGGCAAGTCGCGCTCGCGTGGTCTGGCCGGCGAGAGCTGTTTGTGTGGATTGCAGGCGTTTCTGAGTTTGGTTGAGCTGTGTCCGGCTGGCCCGAAGTTGATCGGCCACCTCGTCGATCTTTCGCGCACGGACTTCGGCGAGTCCTTCGGCTGCGTCGGCTCGTCGGGTTTGCTGTGCGAGGGACTGTCGGGTTTGGTTGAGCGTGGACACCATCTGCGAGAGGTGTGCTTCGAGTTGAGCTATCCTGGCTTCCGCCTTGTTTGCGTCATCAGCGCGATGCAGCGCGTCGACGTAGGACAGGAGCTTCTCGCGGTGAATATTCCCGTCCTGATCAATGAAACCGGGAATCAGCGTCCTGTGGACACGTGCCGTGTCGGTGGGTTCACCCGCGTTGGACGTCGAGAGCATCAGCAGGACGCAGAAGGCGGCCAGGGCAGGTGTCAGACGATGTGCGAGCGAGGTGAGGCTCATGGTGCTTTCTTTCATGTCGTGGTCATCACGGGCGTCGTGGACGTGCAGATGCGGACTGGCACACAATCGCTGCAATCGGCAGTCTCTTGGCAGTGTCTCCAGTCTATGCGGCTCTCCCAGTTTGTCGAGAGTTGCATCGGTGGTAGGTTGTGTCGGTCATTCGTGTTGTGTGGGCAGGCCGCTTGATTCCCCAAATGGCAACTGTGCCTGGTCGCGGGTGGCCATGCCGAGTTTGAAATGGCGTCGGCAGACGGCCTGGTAGGACTCGTTACCGCCGATTTTGATCTGGGCTCCCGTCTTGACGACGCGACCCTGGCCGTCGAGCCTGAGGACCATGGTGGCTTTGCGGCCGCAGTGGCAGATTGTCTTGATCTCCACGAGGTTGTCGGCCCAGGCGAGCAGGTATTGGGACCCTTCAAACAACTGGCCCTGGAAGTCGGTGCGGAGCCCGTAACAGAGGACCGGAACACCGCATTCATCAGCAACGTCACCAAGTTGCTGGACCTGTTCGCGAGTGAGGAACTGGGCTTCGTCGATCAGGAGGCAGTGCAGATCCTGTTGTTGATGAGCTGAACCGACGATGGTGAACAGGTTGTCGGCAGTGGAAAACGTGGTGGCATCCGTCTGGAGGCCGATGCGGGACGAGACGGTGCCGGCCCCGAATCGCGTGTCGAGTTCCGGCGTGAGCACGAGGGTGTTCATGCCTCGTTCGCGGTAGTTGTAGCTCGACTGGAGAAGCGTCGTGGATTTTCCGGCGTTCATCGACGAGTAGTAGAAGTAGAGCTTGGCCATGTGGTCGGCGCCGGAGATTGGGGGCGACAGGCCGAGTGGGCCGGACGGTGGGTTCAGGTTGCGGAATCGAGAAGAGCATCCAGCGCGGGGTAGTCTATCGTGGCAAAGTAGTCGCGGGGTGTCTCTGCTCGACGGATCTGCTGAATCGTCCCGTCAGGCTTCAGGAGCAATTCGGCGGAGCGAAGCTTGGCGTTGTACTGGAAGCCCATGGCGTGGCCGTGTGCTCCGGCATCATGGATCACCAGGATGTCACCGGTGTCGATCCCGGGCAGCGATCGGTCGACTGCAAACTTGTCATTGTTCTCACACAGTGAACCCACGACGTCGACCGTCGTATCGTGTGGCGCATCTTCTTTTCCGAGCACAGAAATGTGATGGTAGGCCCCATACATGCCGGGCCTCATCAGGTTGGCCATGCAGGCATCGACGCCGACATAATTCTTGTAGATGTGTTTGTGATGGATGGCGGTCGTGACGAGGTAGCCGTAGGGGCCGGTGATGACCCGTCCATTTTCCATGAGCACTCCGAGCGGGTCGAGTCCGGCGGGGACGACGATTTCGTCGTAGACGGCCTGGACCCCCTGTCCGACGATCTCGAGATCGACCGCCTGATCCTCGGGTCGATAGGGGATGCCGATACCCCCGCCGAGGTTGACCCATTCGAGTCGGACGTCTAGCTGGTTGGCCAATTCGGCGGCCAATGTGAACAGCATCCTCGCGGTTTCGACGAAAGAGTCGCCGTCGAGTTCATTGGAGACGACCATTGTGTGGAGCCCGAACCGCTCGACTCCCTTTTCTTTCAACTGCCGATAGCCGTCGAACAATTGATCTCGAGTCAGTCCGTACTTGGCGTCCTCGGGGTTGCCAATGATGGCGTTCCCGTCACCTTCTCGATGCGGCCCGGGGTTGTATCGAAAGCTGACGAGATCGGGCAGTCCAACATGCCGTTCGACAAACTCGATGTGCGAAATGTCATCGAGGTTGAGCACGGCTCCCTGGTTCCTGGCATGGGCGTATTCGTAGGCCGGGGTATCATTCGACGTGAACATGATTCGCTCGCCCGACATGCCGGCAGCCTCGGACAGCAGCATTTCCGGCAGGCTGGAGCAATCGCTTCCGAATCCCTCCTCTGCAAGTATCGCCAGCAGGTGAGGATTGGGAGTGGCCTTGACGGCGAAATGATTGCGAAAACCGGGACACCACGAAAAGGCAGAGACCAGCCGCCTGGCGTTGGCCCGGATCGCCGCCTCGTCGTAGAGATAGAACGGAGTCGGGAATTCTTCGGCGACGCGTCGGACCAGCGATTCATCAAAAGGGAGCGGATGTGTGGGCATGATGGTGGCGTTGTTGCGGGTGTGGTGGCGTGGTCGAAATGTACAGGTGCCAGTGCGATTTTAGGATTCGGCGCTGGCGTGCGGTAGGATGGGCCCACAAGGCGTGCGGAGTCCGCGCGACGTGAACTCTGCCGATTGTGACGGTCGGAGAGCCGTCACAATCGGAAACGTCGTCATCACGCTCCTTGGCGTGACCGGTTCGATAGGTTGGAAGTGCGAGGTGATCGGCAGTCAGCAGGAGGCGTGTTTGCGAGACCGATAGATACAGGAAGAGATAATCGTCAAGACGATCCAGTACATCGTGCAGGCCGTACGTGGGGCAACCGGGCCCTCACCTGTCGCTGCTGGAGAAGCTGCGACACACTGGTGGAGTTGGGACACATGACACTGGCTGATCGGGCAACGACTCGTACACGGGCGGATGGCAGCTGCTATGGCCAGGCGATCAGCACCTGGGTCATCGGAGCGACTCTCCTCTTCCCAGAGGTCTCTGTACAAGCGCAACCGACGGCCGCTCCGCCACCCGCGACCAATGTCCAACCTGCAGCGTCACCGCTCCTGACCGAACCGACGGCACCAGCAGCCCTGTTCGACGCCGTGGTCCTCATGATCGACCTGGCCCGTCCGGAGCTCGCGCGAACCTATCTCGACCAGTTGTTGGCCCAGAATCCTGATGATACGGCGTTGTTGGCGATGCGCGACAAGCATGGGCCAGCCGTGTTTCTGCGTTTGGCCAATCTGGAATCACTTCAACCGGGCTCGGCCACGTTGCTGGACCGCATGAATGCCGCCTTTCGCCGTTTTGCGGCTGACACGGCGCGGATCGACGGCCTGATTGCAGAGCTGGCGGGAGCCCCATCCGTTCGAGACGCTGCGATCCTGCAACTGAGATCGGGTGGTGCGTTGGTGGTGCCTCGACTGGTCGAGCGCATTGGTGATGTCAAAGATCCGGCGACACGGGAGTTGTTGACGTACACTCTGACGCGACTGGGATTCGACGTCATTCCCCCGGTACGTGCTGTGTTGAACAGCAACAATGCCAATATGAGGACCATGGCCCTGGAGGTGTTGGGGCGACTCGGCAGTCCAGACACAGTTGTGTACCTGTGGCATTTCGCTGTCGACGGTCAGCAGCCTCCGGGAGTCCGCGTAGCCGCAGCCGAGGCGGTGTCACGCCTGACTCTCGGCAGTGCTCGCCACGTCGGCCAATTGTCCCGCGGGAGGGCGCTGGCGGGCTTGGAGCGAGGCGCTCGGGTGCGGTGGTCTGGCGGCGGGCGTCCGCCGGCCGGTGCCGATGGTCAGGTCACGTCTTGGTCGTGGAACAACCAGGAGGGGCGTTTGGAATCGGGTTTGGCGAACCCCGATGAGGTGGCGTTGCACGAAGGATTGAAAATGGCTCAACAGGCGCTGAGCCTGTCTCCGGAAAATCGCCGGTTGCAGGCATTGGTCGTGTCATTGATGCTGACTCGGGCTCGCGTGGCGACCCCCTGGACCGAAGGAATGCCGCGCGGAGTCGGCACGGCGTTTGACGCGGCACTGCTGTCCGGAGGCGCCGTGGTGACGGCGTCTTTGCAGGATGCCCTGGACAGCGGGAATGCGACTTCTGCCGTGGCATCGCTCGAGGTGCTGCGTCAGTTGGCCACGCGACACGACCTCGTGTCGGGTGCTGGCAGACGGTCGGCGATCGTGGCGGCCATGAATTATCCGGATCCCCGTGTCCAATTCACAGCTGCGATGGCCGTGGTGGAAACAGATCCCAAGGGGTCATTCCGAGGCAAGTCCCGCGTGGTGCAGGTGCTGGCGCAGGCCCTGGTCAACGACGACACACGTCGCGTCGTCCTGGCGGGCCCAAAACCGACAGCGGTCAGCGCCTTGGCGGGACTGTTCGATCAGGTGGGGTATCGGTCGCTGATCGCGGCCAGCGGACGGGATGCCTTTCGCGAGGCTGCGGCCCGAGGCGATGTCGGCCTCGTCGTGCTCGACGTGAACGTGATTGGATGGAGCTTGTCGCAGACCGTTGCCAACCTCCGGGCAGACGCACGCACGGCCGCGACGCCTATTGTGGTTGTGGGTGACGACCGTCGTGTTGCGAGTGTGGAGAGGATGCGTTCTCGGGATCGGCTGATGTCATACATGCAGCGGCCCGCGAATGTCAGAGGGTTGAATCAACAGGTGGGCCCGTTCCTTACGGGTGTCAGGACTGAATCGCTCTCGGCGGCCGAACGCGGAGTCCGTGCGGCATCAGCGATCGATCTGTTGGGCTACCTGGCAGACGGTCGACGATCGACGGTGTTTGATTTGCGTCCGGCGGAAGCGGGGTTGCATGAGGCGATTCAGAACGACGCCTTGGCCAACGGAGCCGTGTATGCCCTCGGTTCGATAGCCACCGCCAGTGCGCAGGATCGGCTGGCCACGACAGCGCTTCAACCTGATCTTAACGAAGAGACAAGAGAACGTGCGGCTGCTCTGTGTGCCTTCCATATGCAAAAACACGGTGTGCTGTTGGATGCGGCGCGGATCGGACAGTTGAGACAAGGGCACGCCGAAGAAACGTCAGCGTCAGTGAAATCCTCCCTCGCCGCCGTTCTGGGAGCATTGAAGCCGACTGCCATGAAAGTCGGCAGCCGGTTGCAGTCCGTGCCGAATCCGCCTCCTCGCTAACCGGGGGCAATCCGTTCTACTCAGGCCAGGCGGTCGAGGACGTTGCGGGCAAGCAGCCGGGGCGGTTCAGTGCGGAGTGCCTCGAGGTCGACTCCCTGCAGGCTTGCCAGATGTTCGGCCCGTTCGGGAGGGCAATGGCGCCTGCATTGACGCAGTAGGGCGGAAAAATCGTCGGCGGACTGAGCGTCCCCAAAAGACGAATGCCGCCTGATGAGATGGTGGGGAGCTTCTTCGAGCAACAGACGGCGACAAGCGTCGGCTTCGAACTGCCAGCCGGACAGAGTGGCGTGGTGGCCGGCGAGTAACAGGAGAATCGCTCGCGTTGATGAAGGCCCTCGTACGGCCGTTGATTCGATCAGGTGCAGATAAAGGGCCGCGAGGCGTTGGTCTTGGGAGGAGCCGGAATCGTTCACGTTGTCGATCCCAAGGGAATGCGGAGCCCGTCGTAGGCCAGCGAAACGTGATCGGGCAAAGCCGCGTCGGTCGATGCGTGATCCACGTGATGTGAAAGGTGGGTGAAGTACGTGTGGCCAGGCGCAACACGATCGACCACCTCGAGACTTTGTGAGATCGAGAAATGCGTGGGGTGCGGTTCAGGCCGCAGTGCATCGATGACCAGGACGTCGAGTCCTTCCAGCAGAGGCCAACTCTCGCTCGGAATGGCACTGACATCGGTGCAGTACGCGACGTTGTCAAAGCGAAAGCCGAGGACCGGCAGCTTGCCGTGTAACAGTCGTATGGGCGTGACCGTCGTGCCCAGCAATGTGAAGGGGGCTTCGGTGATGGGTTCGAACCGTAGCCTCGGCGTGGCTCCCTTATGGTTGTTCGGATGCGGTGGCGTGAAGGCGTAGTGATAGGCGTTGCGAATCTGCTTCTCGACCGGCGCTTCGCAGTAGAGCGGTATAGCAGCGTCCAACTTCTGGCCGAAGAGCCTCAGGTCATCGAGGCCGAAAATGTGGTCGGCGTGGTTGTGTGTGAAGACGGCGGCATGAGCCAGCCCAATCTTTTCGCGGAGCAGTTGTAGTCGCAATTCAGGTGGGGTGTCGATCAGGAACACTCCTTCGGGGGCTTCGACTGCGACGCCGCACCGTGTGCGGTGATTGCGAGGGTCGGTGGACACGCAGACACGGCAGTCACAGCCGATCATCGGTACACCCACACTGGTGCCGGTGCCCAGAAGAACGAGCTCACGAGGTGCAAGCGACGTCATGCTCTAGTCGCTCTCTGTGTCGTCGGTTCCGTGTGCATCCGCTTCGTCGCCGGGATCGCTTTCGTCGGGTGGAGCCGTTTCGTCGGAATGCTCACTCGAGCCTGTAGCGGCGGTTTCCGCCGAAGAGGAAGAGGGGGCTGTGGACGGTTCGTCGTCTGCCACGTCGTCGGGCGTGGCCGCTACGGCAGTTTGAACCTGAACGAATGCCATTCTCAGTTCGTGGAGTGACTGTTCGACGGCCTGCTGTTCTTCATCGGAGAGGTTGTCGCCGGTCTTTTCGTCAAGCAACGCGAGGAGGTCAATAAAGTGACGTGCCAGCGCGAGGTCGACTTCAGGCTCCTCCTGTCCCGGAGGTGGAACGAGCCCCAGGCCGATAAGTGCCGGCGAGGTGCACATCGTTACCAATTCTCGGAAGGATGCGGCGGGCCATTCGCGCGGTGGTGAGTCGGTGTCGCCGGAGTTATTGGTGGTCATGTCACACCCCCCAGTGGAGTCGGGAATTGACTGCAAGTGGAGGCAGGATACGGAGGCGATTGGCAGACGGTCAAGCGGGCCGTCAGCAACGCGAGTGGGCTGCCGGAGGCAGGACGCACGGACTAGGATGGACGGCGTCAGGCTCATCGGGTCGGGAAATGAGGTGTGCGAGGATGGACGAGCGGGCTGGAGAGCCGCCACGGGTTCTGAGTTTCGAGAGTCGACGACAGTCGGAAATGGCGAGCCTGGTGCAGCGCCACGGTGGCGCCCCGTCAGTCGTGGCTTCCATGCAGGAAGTCCCGTTGACGGAAAACACCGAGGCGCATTCGTTTGTTGAGGAATTGCGGCGGGGCGAGATTGACACCGTCGTTTTCCTGACGGGGGTCGGTGCCCAGGCACTGGCCGATGCCGTCTGCGACGTGTGCTCACTAGCGGAACTGGTGTCCCTGTTGTCGTCGTGCCGCGTCGTCATTCGTGGTCCCAAGCCTTCGGCAGTCTTGGCGCGTTGGGGCGCACGGGTGGATGGCCGCGCGTCCGAGCCGAATACATGGGAGGAGGTGATGGTGACTCTGGAGGAGCTTGATGCGGTGTCGGGGCAGACCGTCGCCGTTCAGGAATATGGTGTGGCGAACGAGGCCTTTTACAACGCGATCACGGGCCGTGGCGGGCGCGTCCGAGCGGTGCCGGTCTATCGGTGGGGCCTTCCGGATGACACCGGGCCACTGGAAGAGGGGTTGCGAGGTCTGGTGTCGGGACAATTTGAGGTGGTCCTGTTCACCAGCGCCTACCAGCTTGTCAGCGTGCTGTCGGTGGCGGCGAGGTTGGGAATGGAAAGCGCAGTGCGAGAGGCGATGGCGGGATGCCTGGTGGGCGCGGTCGGACCGACGGCCTCTGGAGCGTTGCGCGAACGCGGTGTGCGCGTCGACGTCGAACCGTCGCGTCCGAAGATGGGGCCGCTGGTGCGCGAGGCCATGGCTGCGGCTATCGGGCGTACTCGACCGCCTTGGTCTCCCTGAGCACCGTAACCCGAATTTCACCCGGGTAGGTCATTGTTTCCTCGATCGCCTTGGCAACTTCCTTGCTCATGGCAGCCGCTTCCCGGTCGTTGACCTTTCCGGAATCAACAACAACTCGGACCTCGCGACCGGCCTGCACGGCGTAGGCCTGGCGGACTCCTGGAAAACCACAAGCGAGCGCTTCGAGTTCTTCCAGTCGACGGACGTATCGTTCGAGGGATTCCCGGCGGGCGCCTGGACGGGAGGCGGAGACGGCATCCGCGGCCGCCACGAGAACCGTGTAGATGTAGTCCACACGGATGTCGTCGTGATGCCCGGCCGCAGCGTGGACGACCTCTTCGCCCTCGCCGTAGCGCTTGAGCAATTCGGCGCCGACAGCCGGATGCCCACCCTCCATCTCATGGTCGGCGGCTTTGCCAATGTCGTGGAGGAAACCGCAACGGCGAGCGAGCCGCGCGTCGAGGCCCAATTGCTCGGCGATCAATCCGGTGATGATGCCGACCTCTATCGAGTGTTTCAGGACATTCTGACTGTAGGATGTCCGGAAGTGGAGTCGGCCCATGAGGTGGACGAGGCGCTCGTGGAGATTTGCGACGCCGATTTCCTGGCAGGCTTCGTTGCCCAGTTTGCGAATGTGGGCGTCCATTTCCTTTTCGGTTTCGGCCACCACCTCGTCGATTCGCGTGGGGTGGATCCGGCCGTCCTGGATCAGCTTGACGAGCGCCAGACGCGCTGTTTCGCGGCGGACCTTGTCGAAAGCACTGACGACAACAACGCCAGGCGTGTCGTCGACGATGACATCCACGCCAGTCGATTTTTCGAATGCGCGGATGTTGCGTCCTTCACGCCCGATGATCCGACCCTTCATGTCGTCATTGGGAATGTCGACCGTGGAGACGGTCATTTCCGAGGTGTGGGTTGACGCACAGCGCTGTGCAGCCATCCCAACGATTTCGCGAGCGAGCTCCTCCTGTTTTTCTTTGATGGAGGCTTCGTGCTTGAGAATCAGGGCGCCGGTTTCCTGCTTGAGCGTGCGTTCGAGACGCTCCAGGAGCATTTCCTTGGCCGCATCGGGAGCCAATTCACTGATCTTGTAGAGCTGTTCCTGCTCTTCGAGCAGAATCCGCTCGAGTTCTGCCTCCTGCGCGTCGATGGTCTTTTGTCGTTCTGCGAGGTTCTTCTGGGTTCCCTCGAGCATCCTCTCACGCTTCTTGAACGCGTCCTGCTGCTCCTCGTGTGAGGATTCCCGGCGGTCGAGGTCCGCGGCCCGCTGGATCTGCTCCTCACGAACGCGGTTGTTTTCGGCGTCCAACTCCGCTCGCTGGCTGAGCAATTGCTCGCGTGCATTGAGTTCTGCCGTTTTGATGACGTTTTCCGCTTCCCGCTCCGCCTCGCGAATCACATCGTCTCGGCGCTGGTTGGTGGCGGCCTTGCGTGATTTCTCGAGAAGCCAGTTCGCGGTAGCTCCGATCACCAGACCTCCGATGCCGATGGCGGTGGCGGTGCCGGTCGTGATGTCGGCCAGTGGCACGAACTGTTGCATGATTCGACCCCCTCGACGGGGCATCGAACGGACCGTTTCAGGCCTCACCCGCTCGGCCGATTCTCGACGTTGTCACGTGTCGCCGTCAGTCAGGACGGCACTCGGATCAACTCACGTCGCGTGGATGAGTCAGGGCCGGCCGTTGGGACGACAGGGGTTTCCACGGGTGTGAAGTGTCCGGAACGAGCGAACGCTGGACGACGACATGGTGTGCGCGAACCAGGCAACCGGTCGGGTGGCTTGCAGCCAACCGGGGCGCAGAAAGCAGCAGGAGCATCATGACAACGGCCAGAAGACCGGTTGCCAATCCCGCAGCGTGTTCAAGAAGGAATGTCGTCATATTGCGCGTCCCTCGGACGCATGGAGAATCGACAAGTTGGTAGAGTCCGGGAGGTCCGAGTCGATGACCCGGCGGTTATGTTGTCTGTGATGTTGACGCGGACATGGTACCACAGCACCGTGGGTGGTCAACGGTCGTTCTTTGCACCTCAAAGCGCATCTGCTTGAGAGGTCGACGCCAGTCAATGGGGACAGTGGGTTCATGTCGACAGCCTTGTCGTTACCTGTGGAATTGACCGAGGTGCTGGAAGCGAGCCTGGTGAGACATGATCTGTCGGGCGCGAGGCTGCTGTTTGCGGTTTCGGGTGGTTCCGACAGCGTGGGGCTTCTGCGGGCTGCCAAAGAGTGGGCGAGAGGGGCCGAGCGGCAGGCATTGGTGGGGCATGTGAATCACGGACTGCGTGGCGGCGTCTGCGATGCGGACGCGGCCTGGGTGGAGGCGCTGTGTGCCTCCGTGGGATTGGAGTCCGAAGTGGTCCAGGTGTCGTTGGCAGTGGCGAGTTCCGAGGGAGCGGCCCGAGAGGCGCGATACCGGGCGCTGGAGGGGCTGGCGGACGAACACGGATGTCAGGCCGTGGTGACGGCACACACCAGTGACGACCAGGTCGAGACGGTCCTGCACCACGTGATCCGAGGGGCCGGGATGGCCGGATTGTCGGGGATGTCGGAGTTGGGTCGCACGCCAGCCGGGAAAGTCCTCGTGCGTCCCTTTCTCAGTGTGTCACGCGAGGGGATCCGGAAATGGCTGGTGGAGCGAGGCCAGGAGTGGCGCGAGGATGCCAGCAACGCAGATACGGGATTCACGCGCAACCGGATCCGCCACGAACTGCTGCCACTATTGGAGCGCGACTTCAACCCACGAGTCCGCGAGGCGTTGCTGCGAGTGAGCCGACTTGCTAGCGACACGATGGCGGCGACGCTGTCTACGGCGGAGATGTTGTGGGAGGCGAGTGTCGTCGAGCGTTCGCAGAGCCGTGTGAGAGTGCGTTGTGACGTGCTCGGCACAGTGAACGAGGTGCAGGTGAGAGAGGTCCTGCGTTGGGGTTGGAGACAGCAACGATGGCCCGAGCAGGCGATGGGGTTTGACCACTGGTGTCGATTGGCCGAAGTGGTCGGAGGGGAGAGGACGGCTGTGGACTGCCCCGGTGGTGTCACCGCGAGACGGCAGGGTGGCGTGATGAGATTGGATCGCGAGACGCGGTCGGGTGACTGAGCGACGAGACGAAGGCGCGGACGGTGTTACCGGCGTTGCATCTCGTAGACCTCGTACGGATGGTCACACGGCGTGCCGCGAGTGACGTGCATCCTCTGCGCATCGGCTTCGATGATGACGGAAAAGACCGTGGTCCAAAATCCGGTGTCAGGGTCGTCGTTGGTGTGGCGACAGATCGAACGCGGGTGCCCCTCGTGATCTCGTAACGCGGTCTTGACACGTTCCAGGTCCGTGGTGGCGCCATCTCCGGCGGACGACGTGATCAGCTCGTCGATGCGGGCCTTGCGAGAATGCGACTGGATCAACTCGGGGAAACGGTCGTTGACAGGAAGCAACTCGGGATGCACGCAGTGGTTGGTGTGCGCAACCGGGAGACCATCGGCAGGCGTAAGGACGTGGACGTTGTCAATGGTGACCTCGAGATTGGCCGGTCCCTGTGGTGTGGTGAGAATGATATTGGCCGGGATGGCTCGTTCGGCACGCTGGATGGACTGGACGGCGGCGTCGAGGGTGGATTGTTCATAGAGGTCACGCAGCGTGAAGTAGTGCGGCACTCCCTGAGGCCGCGAAGGTGCCGGCAACGTGTTCAGGCACGCCCCAATTCCCTGGTCATTGAAACCGATGTATGCGATGAGGCCTGCCTGTGTGAGAGTGGTCAGTGAGGGCCGGTCTTCAGGGTGACGAGTCAGGACGACGGTGAATGGGTCGAGTTCCGGGTCGTTGTCCCAGTTCTGAGCGACAACGCCTTCGGGCAGAGAGAGGGATGTGCAGGCCGATTCCTGTTCGGCCATTAGCTGGTTGCGGACCTGCAGGAGCATCAGGTCTGCCATCGGAACGCCGGCGGCCTCTGCCGTCCCTTCGAGCTCGTCCAGCAGATCGCCGTTGTAAATCCGCGTGATTTCCTGACAGCGGGCGGCGATCGCATCGGCTTCTGTACGGGTCACGTCAGCGGTTTTGTTGACCCGTTCCAACGCGATGGCGCAAAAGCCACGCACCTGTTCCTTCGCCGCTTCACCGATCTGCCGTCCGAGTTCTCTTGGTGGTCCGGAAACAGTGATCTCGGGGTATCGGGACGATGCGGTCATGGCGCGAGACTCCAATTGGGACAAGGGTTGAGCGTAGCGAGATGCCTGTTTCGCGTCGATTCGAACGGAAGTGACGGAGGCCAGAAAGCCGGGTTGACAGTGCCAGTGAATTGACAAGAATCCGCCGTGCGCCTCACGACGTTGATGTCGCCGACCGCAACGAATGGAAGGAGTCCATTCGCGATTTCCTGTCGGAGGTGTAGACGCCGTGTGTGAGCGCGAGGGCAGGGAGGCCCCGGGGCAGGTGCAGGACGAGTTGATGATTCGTGGCCAGACAAGCCGCGTTACGGTGAGCTTGCGGGAGTTGTTACCGACGTCGAGCTTCGTCGGTTGCGGCGATGTGCGTGTCCGATCGGCAACCGACCGCAGTGAGAGGTGCCAGCCCGGGCAGTTGTTCGCGGCAGTACGGGGCCTCCGGCACGATGGTCTCGACTACGTGGGCGAAGCGCTCGAGCGACAGGCCGGAGCCCTGCTCGTGTCTCAACCGGTGGCGACGGCTGAGGTGCCGCAATGTGTTGTTGGCGATGTGCGCGGTGCCTACGCACGGGTGTGCCAGGCACTGGCCGGTGACCCCTCGAGGTTGTTGACGCTGACAGGAATCACGGGCACGAATGGCAAGACGACAGTCAGTTGGTTGCTGCGGTCTATTTGGCAGGCGGCGGGACATCCTGCGGGACTCGTGGGGACGATCGAGTACGACGATGGCGGGCACACACAGATCGCGGACCTGACAACACCCGCAGCTCCCGAATTGGCCAGCTGGTTGGCGGCCATGGCCGCCAGAGGAACGACTCATGCGGCATTGGAATTGTCGAGCCACGCCCTGGATCAGGGGCGAGCCGTGGGCGTGGAACTGGCGTCTGCGGTCATCACCAATCTGACGCAGGATCACTTTGACTACCACCATGATTGGGCAGGCTATACCACGGCGAAGGCGCGAATTGTCGAGCTGGTCCGTTCCGGCGGCCACGTGTTCTACAACTCAGATGATGGTCGCGTCCGGGAGCTGCTGCGAGGGGCGAATGTGCTCGCGTCAAGGGCCGAGGGGTTCGTGTCATTTGGGCTGGGCGACGGGCCGGAATCCGACTGGCGGGCCCGGGTGTTGGACGAGTCTGTTCGCGGAACACGTTTCATCGTCGAAAAGAATGGAGTGCCGCGTCCCGGCCTGGAGGTGTCGACCCGATTGGTGGGACGATTCAATGTCCGCAATTGCTTGGCAGCTATCGCGGTCGCCGCGGAGGAGGGCATTCCGGAAAGCTCGATCGTTGCCGGCATTGGCTCGTTGTCCTGGGTTCCGGGGCGACTGGAATCAATCCACTGTGGCCAGCCGTATGACGTGTTTGTCGATTACGCCCACACAGACGACGCTTTGAGACGATCTCTGAAGGCGTTGCGTCGCGTCGTGCCAGGCCGGGTGGTGTGCGTGTTTGGTGCCGGTGGAGATCGTGACAGAGGCAAGCGGCCACTGCTGGGTGCCGCCGCGGGCGAATCTGCCGACGTGTGCATCATCACCAGCGACAATCCCCGCAGTGAAGATCCCGAGCGGATTCTCAGCGCGGTGGCCGAGGGCGTGAGTGCTGTTGGCGGCGAGCCGTACGTCGTCGTGGATCGACAGGAAGCGATCGGCCATGCGATCCGACTGGCACGCCCGGGTGATGCCATTCTGGTGGCCGGAAAGGGACACGAGACTTACCAGGAAATTGGGGGACGGCGGTTGCGATTTGATGACCGTGAAGTGCTCCGGGCGACACTGAGCGGCTCGTCTCGGGCCGAGAGCATTGGTGCGGAGAGGTGATGGACCAATGAGGTTTCATTGGAAAGACATCCTGAAAGCGGTCGGTGCGGCGCGCGTGGTGGGACCCGGACCGTTGCGGCGTCAGGGCCTGAGAGTTGTCACCGATTCCCGCGAAACACAACCCGGCGACCTCTTTGTGGCCTTGCCAGGAACCAAATGCGACGGTCACGAATTCCTGTCAGACGCATTTCGCCGGGGCGCGGCAGCAGCCGTCGTGGAATCGGGCGTGCGGTGTCCAGGATTCTGCTGCCTGGAAGTCCCTGACCGGCTCACGGCCCTTTGGGAACTCGCGGCGTGGTCGCGTGATCGCGTGCCGGCGGTTCGGATTGGCGTGACGGGCAGCTATGGCAAGACGACAACGCGAGAGATGATCTATTCAGTCCTTTCTGCCGACGGGCCCGCCACCCAGAGCCCTCGCAATTTCAACAACCACGTGGGGGTTCCCCTGAGCCTGTTGGCGATGTCACCCGGAGACCGGTATGGCGTGTTCGAGGTGGCGGCCTCGGGCCGCCGCGAGATTGGACCCCTGTCACAGCTGGTGCAGCCGCACGTAGCCGTGCTGACGGGGCTCGGCCGAGCTCATCTGGGGGGATTTGGTTCTCGACAAGTGGTGGCCCACGAAAAGCGAAAGCTCCTGGAGTCGGTCGGAACGAACGGCCTGGGAGTGATGCCTGCGGAGTGCCTGGAGCAGCTGGGTGACCCACGGTCGTGGTGGCGGGGCCAGGAGTTGGTGACCGTGGGGACGGGCCGCGACGCAGATGTGCGGGCTCGCCGAGTTCAGTTTGATTCCAGGGGACTCCACTTTTGGGTGGATGGAACCAAGTTTCGTGTACCAGTCGGTGGCAGCCATTTTTTGCCGTGCATTCTGGCGGCTCTCACAGTGGCCAGGTGGCAGGGGGTGCCGGACCGGGCGACGTCTGACGCCTTGTTGTCGTTTGAGCCCCCATCGGGTCGCTGCCGGGTTGCGAGGATCGGTTCCCGGACGGTCATTGACGACAGCTACAACGCCAGTCCGGAGTCCATGCTGGCGGCGTGTCGCGCCCTTGGAGAATGGCCGACCACGGGACGTCGTGTGCTTGTGCTGGGGGACATGGCTGAGTTGGGTGACGAGGCCGGCGCGTGTCATGAAGAGGTGGGGGCTGTCGTTGGTGCGGCGAGGCTTGGCGCCACCGGGTCAGGGGATTCGAAGGGGCGGATCGACGACTTGTGGGCGGTCGGTGGGTTTTCAGAGCGGTTGGTCCGGGCGGCAACCGCGGCCGGCATGCCGGATGGCCGGGCGAGGTCTGTGGCGACGGTCGACGAGCTGATCCAGGTGCTGCCGAGTTGGCTGGGGCCCGGTGACACGGTTCTGGTGAAAGGAGCTCGGGTGCACCACATGGAACGAGTCGTGCAGAGTGTCTCAGGAGGAGTTGCCTGAATGCTGCTGTGGCTTTTCCAGAGATTCGGTCCGCTGCTCGAACGCGTAGGGGCACACACGTCCGGTGACAGCCGCGTCTACCTGACGGCTCGGACGGCGTTGGCCAGCGTGACCGCCTTCCTGCTGGCGCTGTGCCTCGGCCCCGTCGCGATCAAGTGGCTGCAATCGCGATTCCGTGAGCCGATCAAGAGCGACTCCGATCGCCTTAATCAGCTGCAAGAAGGCAAAGACCAGACGCCAACGATGGGAGGCCTGTTTATTGTCTCAGCCATCGTTCTGAGCATCCTGCTGTGGGCTGACTTATCCAGTCGGTTCGTACAACTGGCGGTCCTGGTGACAGTCGCGTTCGCGGCACTGGGTGGGATTGACGACTGGATCAAGCTGAGCACACCCCGTAACGGCCTGTCAGCGAGGACGAAGTTGATCGTCCAGTCATCGATCGCTTTGGTGGTGTCATTCGGCTTATATGTCGTCTTGCGAAGCCATCCGCGAGGACTGGAGCTGATCTGGCCCATCGGTGATGCCGGGGTGTGGCTGGGCGGAGGGTTCGTGGCCTGGGCGATGTTGGTGCTGGTTGGGAGCTCGAACGCGGTCAACCTGACAGATGGGCTGGATGGGCTGGCCAGCGGATGCATGGTCGTCGCGGGCACCGCGTTTGCGGCACTGTGCTACCTGGCCGGACACAGCGTGCTGGCCCAATACCTGGGCATTCCGTATGTCGCGGGCGCCGGGGAGTTGGCGATCGTGATGGGCTCACTTGTCGGAGCGATGCTCGGATTTCTCTGGTTTAACTGCCATCCGGCGCAGGTGTTTATGGGCGACACCGGCAGCCTTCCCATAGGAGCTCTGCTGGGTGTTGCGGCCCTGGCGACCCGACAAGAATTGCTGTTGGTCATCGTGGGTGGTGTGTTTGTGGTCGAGACGATCAGCGTCATTCTCCAGGTGGCCTCGTTCCGCTTGCTGGGACGGCGAATCATCGCGTGCAGCCCTCTGCACAACCACCTGCTGTTCCGTGGTGACAGCGAATCCAAGATTGTGGTGCGGTTCTGGATCGGGTCCATTGTGCTGGCCGTCATGGCGGTGGCCAGCCTCAAGATCCGATGAACGATACATTCCAGCAATCAGCGATCCTGTTTGCCGGAGGCAAGACGGGAGGACACCTGTTCCCGGGGATCGCCGTCGCGGAGTCGCTGCAGGGCGTGGTTGACAGGATTGGGTTTGCGGGAAGCGGCGGCAGGGTCGAGCGAACCGAGACGTCGAGGCGTGGATACGACTACTTTGTCGTCAACGCGGTGTCCGCGATGGAACTGAGGCGGCGACCGGTCCGGTCGTTTCTTCGGGCCGCCTGGGCCTACCTGGTGGCGAGGCGGATCGTGAAGAGATTTGCGCCGTCGGTTGTGATTGGCCTGGGCGGATATGTCAGCGTGCCGGTTGTGCTGGCCGCCAGGCACCTGGGGGTGCCGGTGACGCTGCTCGAGCAAAATGTCATTCCTGGAAGAGCGACGCGTTGGCTGAGTCGACATGGTGGAGCGGTGTGCGTGGCATTTGATGAAACGGAAGTCGCATTGCCCAATGCCACTTGCTGTCACAACACCGGCAATCCGATTCGAGACGCTGATGTCCCACAACGTTCGCATGGACGTTACAGGGAGTTGGTTGTGCTGGGCGGAAGTCAGGGCGCGAGGTCGCTCAATGAGGTTGTTCCGGCAGCCCTGGGCCATCTGGATCCACAAATGGCTGGTGAGTGGTTGGTGCGACACCAATGCGGACACCATGACGCCGGCGAGGTGATGCGGGCGTACGAGGCGGCGGGATGGCGAGCCGAGGTGAGTCGCTTTGTGGATTGGCCTCAGCGCTGGATCGCCGGTGCAGACCTGGTTGTGGCGCGTGCGGGCGCCACCACACTGGCCGAGATTGCCAGCCTGGGAGCCGCAACGATCCTGGTTCCGTATCCGCATGCGGTCGACGATCATCAACGGGCCAACGCCGAGTGGTATGCGTCACGCGGTGCCGCGGTGATCGTGGAGGAGAGTCCTCGTCGGGAGGCCTGGTCTGACCGGCTGGCCGAAGTGGTGGCCGGGCTGATAGTGTCGGAGCAACGGCGGCAAACGCTTGCAGAGGCGATGCGAGGTTGTGGGAGGCCTGAAGCGGCCTCCCACGTCGCCCGGATAGTCGCAGCCATGAGTGGCGACACAGGCGAGATCGGACTGGAAGTGGGGCGGGGGAGGAGTGATGGAACTGGGGTGTGATGACCGTGTGCTGGTGACAGGTGCCACCGGGCTGGTGGGGAGCCACGTGGCCGAGCGATTTCACCGCATGGGGATTGCGACGCGTGTTGTGGTGCGTGAACCCGCAGCAGCCGGGTGGCTTGCAGAATTGGGAATCGAGGTCCTGTCGGGTGACATGACCGATGGCGAGAGCCTTGCAGTGGCCTGTGAGTCGGTCACTGTGGTTGTGCATTGTGCTGCCAAGGTGGGGGACTGGGGGCCGGTCGAAGATTACCGGGACGTCAATGTTGGCGGGCTGGAACGTCTGATCGATGCCGCGTCGGCGACCGGTACCCTGAGGCGATTCGTACATATCAGCTCTCTCGGCGTTTACGAGGCACGAGATCATCACGGGACTGACGAAACCGAACCGCCAGACCGTGACGGCATCGATGGCTATACGCTGACCAAGGTGGAGAGCGAGGACCTGGCCCTGGAGCGGTTTGACCCGCAAGCATTCCCGCTGGTCGTCCTGCGTCCCGGCTTCGTGTATGGACCCAGGGACAGAACCGTGTTGCCTCGGCTCATCGAGAGACTCGGGAGCGGTGGATTCAAGTACCTGGGCACGGGCGATCAGTTGCTCAACAACGTCTATGTCTCCAACCTGGTCGACGCGGTCTGCTTGGCGATCAGCAACGACGACGTTCTGGGCGAGGTGTTTAATGTCACCGACGGCCGGCTGGTGTCCAAGCGAGAATTCATCGGGACGATCGCGCGCTTGGCCGGATTGCCTGAACCGACCAAGTCGGTGCCGTTGGGGGTCGCCAAGACATTGGCGAAGTTGATGGAAGGGACGTGGAAGTTGCTGGGGAAGACCGAGGCGCCGTTGTTGTCAGGAGCACGCATTAAGTTCCTGGGCCTGAATCTCGATTTCGATATCGGGAAAGCGCGGCGCGACCTTGGCTATGATCCGGCGGTGGATTTCGCTGAGGGAATGGACCGAACCATGCAGTGGTTCCGCGATTCGGGGACGCTTAATACGGTGACCTGACTTCTGCTGGTGGTCGTTCCTCCATCGGAGACCTCAGGGGCGCTTCGGCCTGGGGACTCGTTCACCACGCCCTCGTCGCCCCCGTCGGGCACGTCGACCGCCCTGTGCGTCGGGGTCTCGTCCCTCTGAAAGCGCTGTGATGCGATCACGAATTGCTGCCGCCCGCTCGAATTCAAGGGCCTCAGCCGCGGCCAGCATGTCTGCTTCGAGGTCCTTGAGCATTTCCTGCGAGGTGAACGCCTCTTCGGAGTCATTGCCCGAGGTGCGTTGGACGAGTTGCCGAGCCTCGACCTCTTCCTCGATCCCCTTTCGAATGGCCTTCTGGATCGAGGCCGGCGTGATTCCGTGCTGCTCGTTGTAGGCCACCTGGGCTGTTCGACGCCTGTTGGTCTCGTCGATCGCCGCCTGCATGCTGTCTGTGACAAAGTCGGCGTAAAGAATCACTTCGGCGTTGACGTGTCGCGCGGAACGACCGATGGTCTGGATCAGGCTGGTCGCGCTCCGCAAGAACCCCTCCTTGTCGGCGTCCAGGATGGCGACAAGGGATACCTCGGGCAGGTCGAGGCCCTCGCGGAGCAGGTTGACGCCGACGACCACGTCATGAGTTTGTTCCCGGAGTCCCCGGAGAATGGTCACGCGCTCGATGGCGTCAAGTTCCGAATGCAACCACTCGGCGCGAATTCCCTCCTCCTTGAGAAAGCGAGTCAGGTCCTCGGAGAGTCTCTTGGTGAGAGTCGTCACCAGAACTCGCTCGTCTCGTGAGGTTCTCTTGCGGATCTCAGTGACGAGGTGCGGGACCTGACCACGCGCCGGAACGATGTGGAGCACCGGGTCGACCAGACCGGTCGGCCGAATCACCTGTTGGACGACCTCGCCACCAGTTTCGTCCAGTTCCCAGTCAGCGGGCGTTGCGGAGACAAACACCGATTGGCCGCGGCGGCTGTCGAATTCGTCGAAGCGGAGTGGCCGATTGTCGAGTGCCATCGGCAGGCGGAAGCCGTGTTCGACGAGCGTGGTCTTGCGCGAATGGTCACCGGCAAACATGCCCCGGACCTGGGGGATGGTGACGTGGGACTCGTCGACGAAAAGCAGAAAGTCGTCCGGGAAGAAGTCGAGCAAGGTGTGTGGTGGTTGGCCGGGCCTTCGGCCATCGAGCGCCCGGCTGTAATTCTCGATCCCCGGACAAAACCCCGTCTCACGGATCAACTCGATGTCATAGCGTGCGCGCGCCGAGAGTCTCTGTGCTTCGAGCAGTTTGCCTTCAGACTTGAGCACCTCGAGTCTCTCGTCCAACTCTCTCTGGATCTCGACGACTGCGGCATCGATGCGTTCCGGCGGCAGGACGAAATGCTTGGCCGGGTAGATGTACATTTCGTCTTCGCGGCGCAATTCCTCGCCTGTCAAGGGGTCGATCCAGGAGAGCGTTTCGATCTCGTCCCCCCACAATTCGATCCGGTAGGCAAATTCCTCGTAGGCCGGCCAGCATTCCACGACGTCACCTCGGACTCGGAACTTGCCGCGCGTGAGATCTGTGTCGTTCCGTTCGTACTGGATGTCGACCAGCTTCATCAGCATGTCGTCCCGATCGATGGTGCCGCCGATGGCAAGCGGCACCATCATTTCGAGGTAGTCCTTGGGGGAGCCGAGACCATAGATGCAGCTGACGCTGGAGACGACGAGGACATCGCGCCGGCTGACGAGGGCACTGGTTGCCTGAAGCCTCAAGCGATCGATCTCGTCGTTGATCGACGCGTCCTTTTCGATGTAAATGTCTCGTTGCGGAATGTAAGCCTCCGGCTGGTAGTAGTCGTAGTAGCTGACGAAGTAGGAGACGGCGTTGTTCGGGAAGAATTCGCGGAATTCGCTGTAGAGTTGGGCGGCCAGGGTCTTGTTGTGTGACAGCACAAGAGTCGGACGGTTCAACTGGGCCACGACATTGGCCATGGTGAATGTTTTGCCCGATCCGGTGACACCCATCAGCACCTGGCTCTTGCGGCCCGATTCGATGGCCGACACGAGCTGCGAGATCGCCCTCGGCTGATCGCCCGCTGGCTCAAACTCGCTTTCCAACTGAAAGTCCGGCATCGTTCGTCTCAGTCGGTCGCCGTGTTTTCGGCGTTGTCGGGTTTGGTGGTGTCTGTGGCCGGGCCGTCGTTTTCGGATTCAGACGGTGGCAGGGGCGGGAGAATCCAGATTTCTTCGTAGTTGTGTTCCTGGACCGCTCGAAAACCGTGGTGCCTGAGCAATTCCAGGATGGCGAGAAACATGCCCAGGACGGTGCTGCGCAAAGTGTGTCCGTCGAAGAGAGTCGTAAAGGCGACTTTTTTCTCGGCGCGGACCTGGTCGCCGATCCGTTGGGTGTGTACGGCAATCGGTGTGTCGTCGTAGAGGATGCTGGTGGTCTGCTGGTCTTCGTTCAATTTGAGAACTCGAGCCAGCGCGCTGACGAGATCCCACAATTCGACTTCCTTGAATCGGTCACGCGATGCGTCTCGACCGATGCTGGGCCGGTCGTCAGTCAGACGCGGGTAGCGTTCCTGCCACGAGGCAGCACGGTCTTCGAGTGAGCGGGCGGCGTCCTTGAACTTGCGATACTCCAGCAGCTGCATGATGAGGTCGCTGCGAGGATCCTCGCCGATATCTGGTTCCTGGTCATCGTCGGCCTGGGGAAGAACGAGACGGCTCTTGATCTCGGTCAGCGTGCTGGCCATGACGATGAAGTCGCCTACGCTGTCGATCTCGATCTCCTGCAGGATCTCCAGGTATTCTCCAAATTGAGTCGCCACGTGGCTCACGGGGAGATCAATAATGTCGAGCTCGTTGCGTCGCACGAGATAAAGCAGCAGGTCGAGTGGACCGGTAAACAGGTCGAGCGTGACGCGGTAGGCGGAGGGACTGCTCATCGTGGCGGGACTGTACCTCTAGCCAGTGCCAGGTTCAACCACTCAATCGACGCCCCGCTGAGCAGGTGCTATTCTGTCGCCTTCGACCTGGCCCCATGGCACGGTGTGCAACGCTGGGGCGGACTGGTTGTGGGTGACGCCAACGGGCTGAAACCTGATAGACCCATCCAGATACATGACGAGGGGATGATGCCGACATTTCGAGCGGAACAGCTGGGCGAAGTCGCAAGGCGAGTGCTGGCAGGTGCCGGGGCCAGTGCCGAGGAGGCCGCCCTGGTGGCGACGGAACTCCAGGGGGCCAACCTTGTGGGACACGACAGCCACGGCGTGATGCGACTCAACCAGTACGTCGACTACATTCAACGCGGCTTGATCAAGCCCGGGCAGGAGATGGAGATTCTCCGTGAGGGACCTTCATTTTTGTTGATCGACGGTCACTTTAACTTCGGGCAGGTGACCGCATCGCAGGCGTTGAAGCTTGGCATGGAGAAAGCTCGCCAGGCCGGAACGGCCACGATCTTCATGCGGAATTGCAACCATGTCGGTCGACTCGGTTCCTATACCCAGCAGGCGGCCTATGAGAAGTTCGCAGCGATGATGCTCGTCAATGGTCCCGCCAGTGGCCGCGTGGCTCCGTACGGGGCTCGGGAGGGGCGTTTGGGCACGAATCCGATCACGATTGCTGCCCCCTGGGGCGACGACGCGATGGTACTCGACATGACGTCGAGTGCCACAGCCGAAGGCAAGGTGCGAGTGGCCTACCAGAAGGGGGTTGAGGTTCCCGAAGGCCAATTGATCGATGCGGACGGGGTCCCCACCAATGACCCGGCATCGCTGTACGCAGATCCGCCCGGGGCCATTCTGCCGTTGGGCGGAAACCTGGGATTCAAGGGATATGGTCTCAGTGTGATGATCGACGTGTTTGGAGGCATGATCTCCGGATTTGGCATCTGCCGAACTGATCTGCCTCCCGGGACCAACGGGGTGTGGATGTACCTTGTCGATATCGCCGCCTTCACCGAGCTCGATGACTTTCAGGCGTTGGTGTCGCAGTACATCGCGCACGTGAAAAGTGCGGAAACGACAGAGGGTGTTGATGAGATCCTGATGCCGGGTGAGATTGAGCTCCGGCGTCGAGATCAACGACAGGCCAACGGCGTGGATGTTCCGGAGGAGACGTGGCGGCAGATTAGCGAACTGGCCGATAGCCTGGACGTGTCGCTGGAGGGCGTCTGACGTCGCGGCCTTGAGGGACGGTCAGTCAGAACTGGCTGCCGGGACAGCCGCCGGGACTGGCAGGAACGGACGGATTGTGTTACTGGAGAGCGTGAGGTCGCTGGCGACGTGATAGAGCGTCCGCCAACGGTCGTGGCGGGAAGAATGATCCGGGACGAGGAAGAGACCACATGCTGGCATTCGTGACTTCGCAGGCGGAAGCCACTCTCAGGGAATGGGGCGCAGTGGGAGATATTCTGCTCGCACTCGGAGCCATCCTGGATGCGATCGGCAGTATCCTGGTCACGCTGGCGAGTGTGCTGTTTACCGCGCCGGTGTTTCCGCTGCTCGTCTGGGTGGCGTTGTGGCTGTTTGCCGTTGATTGGACCAGGTTGCGTCAAATCATGCTGAAGGGCGGATGGCTGGGAGTCGTCCTGGTCGGTGCTGTCATGGTGATCGTGTGGCAGCAGGTGTCCCCGGGAGCATCCGAAGTCCTGGGGCTGAAGACGTCAGGCTACGTCGAGAAATTCGTGTACGTCGCGGGTCTCTTTTCGGTGATGTTCCTGTGCGGAGCGGTGCAGTTGACCGGCTGTTGCCGTGCCTGCTGTCCGGCACCCGCGGCCGAAGCAGACTCCGGTGACTCGCACGGTCACTAACGTGGACGCGATGTCATCATGGCGGTGACGCGCTGAACCACTCCCTCGGCAACGTCTCCGAACGGCGTCAACGTGAAGCGGCGAGCGGTTTCTCCCGTGACCGCGATCGTGATTGCGAGCCGATCGGTGGGCAAGGCGTCCGGGACGCGGCTCGACCATTCCAAGAGCATGACGGTCTCGACGTTGAGCCACTCCTCGGGGCCGAGATCAAGAAATTCAGCCGACGAGTTGAGGCGATATGCGTCGGCGTGTGCGATGGCCAGCCTGCCGGGGTAGTGCTGGAGCAACGTAAACGTGGGGCTGCTGACGTGACGGGCTGAGCCGCCGACGCCGACGACCACGGCACGAGTGAGGCGTGTCTTGCCGGCGCCGAGGTCGCCGTCGAGCGTGATCAACAAGCCCTGGTCCACGGCCTGGCCGATCGTCTCGCCGAGTCGATCTGTGTCGTCTTCGCAGGTGGCGTCAAACGTGAAAGACATCACAACGGTCAGGTTCACGACAAGGGGCAGCAGGTCTCGACCGGACAGGATGGTGGTGATCAGAGCGGAATGCAACATGCCCAGGGCACAGGGAACAGTAGTGGTGTCGTTGCCCGTGGAAACGGATTCTGGAAGAATCGTGGCGGAAGGAGCCGGTTCTCTCGTGCAATTTGCCTCTCGCATCTGGCAGACGCTTGCCAGCGATCGCCGGCTGATGATCTTGTCGGTGGTCAGTGGTCTCGTGTTTACGGCCCTGGGGGTGATCCCCCCGCTGTTGATCCGGCAAATGCTGTGGTGGTTGCGTGACCCCCAACTCGCAGGCAGCTTTTGGTGGCTGGGAGGCGTTGTCGCGGTCGTCTACCTCCTCAGGGGGCTGGTTCGGTACGTGTATGGACTGAGTTCTCACGTCGCGGCTTATCGCGTGTTGCATCGCCTGAGCATCGACGTCTATCGCCATCTGCAGAAGATGTCCCCGTCCTTCCTCAGTCGGCGGCATTCTGGAAACCTGGTGGCCCGAACCATGGGAGACGTCGCGGCGATCGAGGATTACATCGCCCACGGCATCCCAGAATCCCTGTTGGCGATCGTGATCCCGATCACGCTGTCGGTGGTGTTGCTGGTCATCAACTGGCAGCTGGCACTGGTGGCCCTGTTGCCTCTGCCCATCATCGCATGCTTTGTTTATGTGCTCGCACGCCGGACGCGTAATATGTGGCGAGGGGTCAGGAGCCGTTTTGCGGAAGTGAGCGGTGTGATCCAGGATCACCTCGGTGGACTCGCTGTCGTCCAGTCGTTTCGGGCTGAACGAGCGATGGCGGGATTGGTGGAGAGCGAGAGCCGGGAGTATCGTGACCGGATCATCCACGCCAACTGCTGGTCCCTGGTCCCTTCGGGCGTTGTCGAAGCGGCCAGCGGCGCTGGCCTGGTGCTCATTATCTGGGCCGGAGGCTGGATCACGACCGACCCGGATTCCACGGGCGGATTGCAGGTCGATGTGGCCGACCTGGTGGTGTTCCTGATGTATCTCGGTCAGATCGTGTTGCCATTCCTGAGGCTTGCGAGCCTGACTGATAATCTTCAGAAAGCGTCAGCCAGCGCCGAGCGTGTCTTTGAATTGCTGGATACGGAGCCCGATATCGTTGACCGAGAAGGCGCGATTACCCCGGAGGATGTGTCGTGGTCGGTGTCATTCGAACGGGTGTCGTTCCAATACACGCCCGAGATTCCGGTGCTGGTGGATGTGTCATTCGAAGTCGAGGCCGGTGAAACGGTGGCCTTGGTCGGGGCGACCGGTGTGGGCAAGACGACGGCGTGCCAGTTGTTGAGCCGGTTCTACGAGGCCGATAGCGGCGTGGTCCGACTGGGCGGGCATGACGTGCGTGATGTCACGCTGGCGTGGTTGCGTGATCACGTGGCGGTCGTGTCACAGGACGTTTTCCTGTTGGCGGGAACGATCCGAGAGAACCTGTTGCTGGGACGTGAGGGGGTGGGGGATGCAGAGCTACTCGAAGCGGTGGAGGTGTCGGCAGCGAGCGAATTCGTCGACGAGTTGCCGCTGGGGCTCGACACCGTGGTTGGCGAACGCGGGATCCGGCTCTCGGGGGGACAGAAGCAGCGGATCGCGCTGGCCCGGGCCCTGGTCAAGGATGCCCCGGTGATGGTACTCGACGAGGCCACCAGCGCGGTGGATGGGGCGATGGAGACTCGGATCAAGCAAGCACTGCGGGAGGCGACGGCAGGGCGTACGGTGCTGGTGGTGGCTCACCGGTTGTCGACTATCATGGCCGCCGATCGCATCGTGGTCCTCGACGGCGGACATGTCGTTGAAAACGGTTCCTATGAGGAGCTCGTCCAGCGAGATGGGGTGTTTGCTCGACTGTGTCGTGTCCGCGAGGACGTGGTCTGGTGACTTGGGATGACGAGGTCTGGAAGGAGAACGCGTGATGCGGATTGTCAGTGGTGGAATCCAGCACGAGACGAACACCTTTGCGACGGTGCCGACAACGCTGGCCGATTTTCAGAGTGAGAGCAGCTGTGACGGCAATCTGCTCGGCGGGGATGAACTCCGAGAGATGTATGCAGGCACCGGGACGATTCATGGGGGGTATCTCGATGAAGCCAACGCCCGTGGGATCGATCTGGAGACCGTGATGAGCGTTAAGGCGCAGCCCGCCGGCCGCGTCGTGCAGGCAGACTTTGACCACATGCTCGCTGTGCTTCTGACACGCATCTCCGACGCGGGGCCGTGTGACGGGATTGCGCTGGACCTGCACGGGGCAATGGTCAGTGACGAGCATGAGGACGCCGAGGGGGCGATCGTTGCGGCCGTCAGGGAACAGGTCGGCCCGGCCATGCCCATCGTTGTCACCCTGGACCTACACGCGAATATCACTGCGCTCATGGCCAGCGAGGCAAATTGCCTGATTGGCTACGACACGTATCCGCATGTCGACATGAACGAGCGTGGGCGTGAGGCGATCGGTGTACTCGATGACATTATCTCAGGCCGCGTCACCCCCACGCAGGCGTTCCGCCAGTTGCCGTTGATGACGATGCCGCCGATGCAATGCACGCTCAGGGAGCCGATGAAGACGCTGATAGCGGAATTGCACGAAATGGAATCGCGTGACGGTGTCGTCACGGCGACCATCGCCATGGGATTCCCGTTTGCCGACATTCGAGATGCTGGGGTGACCTGCCTGGTCACGACCAACAACGATGCGGCTGCTGCGGACCGTCACGCCGATGAACTGGCCGAGCGGCTGTGGTCGCTGCGAGATGCCCTGCAACCGGATCTGACGACCATCGAGGAGGCGATGCGGTTCGCAAACACCGAGTCCGACGGCCTGGTGATCTTTGCCGACGGTTCGGACAACCCGGGCGGCGGGGCGCCGTGTGACGGGACGGTCGCCTTGCGGGCGATGATCGAGTCGGGCTTTGAGAACGGGGTCGTAGGTGTGCTGTACGATCCCGAAACGGCCGCCCACGCCCATCAACTCGGTGAGGGAGCGACCGCTGACTTCGTGATCGGCGGGAAGACCGATGGCTTCCACGGCGAGCCGGTTGAAACGACGGCCATGGTGGCAAGACTTGGTGATGGTCGCTTCACGTTCGGTGGCCCGATGATGCGGGGAGTGCCGGGAGACCTGGGGCCGATGGCGGTGCTGAAGGTGGGCGGCGTCGAGGTGGTGGTCGCGAGCCGACGGAAGCAGTTGCTCGACACAGAAATGCTCCGCATCGTGGGGATTGAGCCCTCCGAAAAGCGCCTGTTGGTGGTGAAGAGCGCGGTGCATTTTCGGGCGGACGTCGGGCCGTGGGCAGCGACGATATTTGATGCGGACACTCCAGGGATCCACCGTCCCGACTTCTCATGTTTTGATTATCACGAGGTTCGCCGGCCGATTTATCCCCTGGACAGGGAGCTCGGGCAGCAGGATGTCCTGGGGCGAGGCCGTTGAATGCGGCGTTACGTGCCGTTGGTCTGCTTGGCGCTGTTGCACACGATTGTCGACACGAGCGCGTTGCTGGTGTCGCCATTGTGGGATCGACTGACAGTACACTGCGCGCTGGCGGGGACTGGCCTATTCGTGGTGATGCTGTCGCATTCGATGCCAACGTCGGTGGCGCAGGGAGTGTTCGGCTACCTACGTGAGAAGAAACCGATGGCTTGGCTGCTGTTTGCCGGCCCCACGGTCGCCGTGTTGTCGTTGACAGTCGTCGGGGGTGTGGCAGCTCCTGATCGCGTCTGGGGCTTGTGTGCCCTGTTCGTGGTAGGAGGACTGGCCGTCGGGGCGTTTCATCCGGAGGCGGCTGTGTTGGCAGGCCGCTTGTTGCCGGGCAATCGGACGCGCGGCCTGGCAGTCTTCATGCTGGGCGGTTCGCTCGGACTGTCGCTGGGCCCGGTCCTCAGCGGCTATGTCGTCGATCGACACGGTCTGCAGGGGCTGCTGTTGCTGATGCCGTGGCTGCTGGCCCTGATCCCGGCTCTGTACTGGGGTGTGTGTCGCGTCGGGCCGGAGACCGCGGAGCCGTCGGAAGACCACGAGGCACGTCGCTTGCGACTGGACCAGATGTTTGACGGGCGGATCGGGCTCGCGCTGTATCTCTTCGTGGTCTGTTCCTTCCGGTTGGTCCCCAACATGGGGATGAGCAAGGTGATCTCCTTCACGCTGGCGGCGCGGGGATTTGACGAGCAGTCTGTGGGCCTGGTCCAGTCACTGTTCCTGGTGTCGGCAAGTGCTGGGATGAGCTTGCTGGCTGCGCTGTTTCCGCCGGGCTGGGAGCGTAAGTTCCTGGTCGTCTGCCCTCTGCTGGGCGTCCCGCTTCTGGCTGTGTGGGGTGTGGAATCATCACCAACCTGGTTGCTGGTTGCCGTCCTCGTTCCCACGGGCCTGGTCCTCTGGGGAACAACCCCAACGATGGTTTCCTACGCGCAGCAGATCTTTCCGCGTGGGGCTGGCGTGGCATCTGCGATCACGATGGGGCTGGCGTGGGGAGGGGGAGGGCTGATTGAAGCGCCCTTCACAACTTACTTCCGGGATCTGGCGCAGCCTCAGCTTGCGGTCTGGGCCTTTTTACCATTTGTGGGCCTGGCTGGTCTGGGAGCGTTGTTCCTGCCGGACCCCCGCCGCGACGCAACTCCCAGTGGTGTGGATCGGCCGCATGCTGTCGATGTCGAATAAAAACGAGTAACAGGTTCTTGACAATTGGGTTCTCCGCGATAGCATCGGCCACGATGTTGGTCACAAGGACGTGGTCGACATGGGCGGTAGGACGCCGCCAATAAGAGACGAGGGTCGAGAGACGCTCGTGCACAGGAGCAAGGGAATGCCCGGAGTCACCCGACGACCGCTGTCGTTTGGGACGTGCCGTACGCCGTCTGCGTGTGTGGCCTGCTCATCAGGGATGCGGCGTCGTGAGACGTTCCTCGTGCTCCAATCAGACGAATGCGATCCACACCGGCTCGTGGTGACGGGTTGGCGTGATGGAGTGAGCACGCGGCGATGGTCGTCGCGATTGTAGATGTGTCAGTGCACAGGGACGTGCACGGATCCAGGAAGGAACCTGACGGATGAGTGGCAAGCCATGGATTGGTATCAACGGCGATTTTCGCGACGCGAAGACGGACGGCAGTGCTGGAGCATTGAGCTGGTTTCAGACCGGCTACTATGACAGCGTCATGGCGAGTGGCGGCCTGCCGGTCTTGCTTCCTCCTCTGGCCGAAGATGATGATCTGAAGCCGTTGTTGAAGAAACTCGACGGGCTCGTCCTGGCCGGCTGCAGCTTTGACTTGAATCCGGCGACACTAGGCCTGGATCACCATCCCACGTCACGTCCAATGCCCAAACGCCGTGAGGATTTTGATCGGCGGCTGTGTGAGATGGCCGTCAAGATGCGGATTCCAATCTTGGCGATCGGCTCCGGAATGCAGTTGCTCAACGTCATCTGTGGCGGCACGCTGTTGGTCGACATCCCCGAGTCGGTTTCCAAGGCGATGTTGCACAGGGATCCTGTCGAACCTCTGCTTCGTCACACGCTGGAGATCGTCCCGGGCACGCGAATCGATGATGCGTACGGAGCGGGCGAACAGCGGGTCAACAGCCAGCACCACATGGCGATCGACCGCGTAGGTGAGGGGTTCATCGTATCGGCGGCAACACCCGATGGGGTGATCGAGGCGATCGAGGCGGACGACGAGAAGTGGTTCTGTGTGGGAGTGCAATGGCACCCCGAGAGCATCACGTCAAGCGGTCTGGACAACCAGGTATTTGACGCGTTTCTCGATGCGGCTGCCGGCAGTCCCGCGGTGATTCCATTCAAGAGGAAGGCGGCCTGAGGCCGCGGTACGACATCCGTGGTCCGCGCGGCAGGTGCCTTGGGGCTGGCTTTGCGCCAGCCAGTCACTCGCTATGCTGAAGGGCTGCGCATTGAACGCGCGGTTGGGATGGCGCGATGACATTTGTGGCCTGGCGTTCGCCGGGCCGGAACAGTGGCAGCGAGATGGCTCGTGTCGGTGATCGTGATGAAATTTGGCGGCACGAGTGTGGCCGACGCGGCTCGAATTCGCGGCGCGGCTCGTCGGGCCGTGGCCGCCTCCCGTGACGGCCACCAGGTCGTGATGGTGGTCAGCGCTCGGGGCAAAAAGACCGACGAACTCGTCGGCTTGGCCGCGGAGATTACCGACGCTCCGTCGGATCGCGAGATGGACATGCTGCTTGCGACCGGCGAACAGGAGTCGGTCGCGCTCATGGCGATGGCGGTGGCCGCCGAAGGGGCTGAGGCGATCAGCATGACCGGAGGGCAGATCGGTATCCGTACGGACTCAGCGCATACCCAGGCCCGCATCATTGACATCTCGACTCGACGGATGCGAGATGCGCTGACCGCCGGTCAGATCGTGATCGCCGCGGGATTCCAGGGCATCGACGACGAGGGACACATCACGACGCTGGGCCGCGGCGGAAGTGATACAACCGCGACGGCGCTGGCGGCGGTGTTGCGAGCAGATGAGTGTCAGATCTTTACCGATGTGGAGGGTGTTCTGTCGACTGACCCGCGTCTGGTGGACGAGGCGAGGCTGCTGCGGCATATCTCGTATGACGAAATGCTGGAACTGGCCAGCATGGGCGCCGGAGTGATGCACTCGCGCTCCATCGAGTTTGCCAAGAAATACCGCGTGCCGGTGCGGGTCCGGCCGGCACATGCCGAGAGCGAGGGGACATTGATCGCCGCGGCGGCCGAAGAATCCGATCAACTGGCACCGCTGGTTACCGGATTGGCAGTCGTCAAGGACGAAGTCCGCGTGGGACTGGTGGGGTTACCCGATCGTCCAGGGGTCATGGCAGAGGTGTTCGCCAGGCTGGCTGAACGATCGCTGCCGATTGACATGATCGTTCAGGACGCCGGCCAGGACGGCTTGGCCGAGGTGTCGTTCACGGTGCCCGAGGCAAACCGGGACGACGCGATGCAAGCGTCCAGGCAGGCCCTGGGCGAACTGGGCCAGGGTGATGTCAAAGAGGGCATTCCGGTCAGCAAAGTCTCCAGTGTCGGACGCGGTATGCGATCTCACACCGGTGTCGCAGCACACATGTTTCAGCTTCTGAGCGACCAGGAGATCAACCTCCACATGATCTCAACAAGCGAAATCAAGATCTCGGTTCAGGTTGATCGTGAGAAGTGCGAATCGGCCGTGGCGGCCGTGCATGGCGGATTTGGACTGGAAGACAGCGAATCCGAGACGCCGGAGGTGGGATTTGTACTGCGGCGTGGCAGCGACGAGGGAGATCTGTCCGAACGGGAGGCGATCGAGCAAGATGTGGTGGACAGGTTGGCCACGATGGAAGAAATCGTGATCAGCGAGGTGCATCTCGACGCCGAGCAGTCCCGTATCACGTTACGAAATATCCCGAACACACCGGGTGTCGCCGCAGCTGTATTCTCGGCGGTCGCTGAGGGCGGAATCCTGGTCGACATGATCGTCCAGAATGACCCACGTGGTGTCGTAGATGTTCTCGGCGAGGCGAGCCTGTCTTTCACCGTGCCGCGGCGTGATGTCGATTCCGCGATGCTGCTCGTGCGAGAGGTGGTCGAGCAATGGGGCGAGGCCACGATCGGCTATGACCGGGACATCGCGATGCTGTCGGTGGTGGGGATTGGTCTGCGGAGCCACACGGGGGTGGGGGCACGGATGTTCCGGGCGTTGGCGGATGCCGGGATCAACATCCAGATGATCAACACCAGCGAGATTCGGATTAGCGTCGTGGTGAGCCTCGAAGACGGCGCCGCGGCGCACAAATGCCTCTCTGGCGTGTTTGGTCTCTGAGACCGACAGTGTGCGACCGATGTGACCCGTTCTGCGTCAGCTCAGCAACGTCTCAAGTAGCGTCGACAGGTCCGAGGAAAACTGGCCTCGCGAGACGACCAGGTCGCAACCGGCCTCGCGGGCCGCATCCAGCTTGTCGGCCTGCACGTGTGGTCCGAATGCCAGGACCTTGGGGGGAGTGTCTGAGCCAAGCGACGCGACCAATGCTGCGACATCGAGGCCGCTGGCGTCGAGATCGACGATCACGAGACGAGCGCTTTCCCTGGCCGCCAGTTCGGCAGCTGCGGCAGTGTTTGCGGCTTCGCGGATACTGTGACCGGCCGCTTGGGCGATCCCAACGACTCGTGGTGAGAAAAACAGGTCGTCGGTGAGGAAGATGATATCGGTCGTCACGGAGGCGGCTTTGTCGTGTAGGGGACTAGGATGCGGGAGATCGGTGAAAGTGGACGTGTTGCCAACACCCGTCCTGCTGTTCCCAGACGCGCGTCTCTTCGCTGGCAAGCGTTGTCGAGGAGCCGTCTTCGGAACTGACTTGTGTGAGACGTACGTAAGAGATCACCGCCACTGTGGTCATCAGGCGGACATGCGGGCTGCTGATCGTGGATTGGCGTGCCAGTCCGTCCGGGCCGGGGGCGAGATAGAATTTGTGGAAGGCCATTCCCTCCACAAGATGGCCCACCGCTTCGGGTTCAAAGGCCGTGAGGCTTGAATCGCACAGCTCCTGATAATCGGCCCAATTGCAGCCGTCAATCGCGTCCAGTAGCTGTTGAGTGATCTGGATGATGTCCGTCGCTGTAGTCATGAATTGCGCCTGGAGGTGTAGCCAGGAGGGAACAGATTACGGCCCGTCGCCAGATAGCAGTGTGGCGAGCTTGGGAATGACTTTGCGTATCAGTGTGTAACCGGCCATGGCCAGCAACAAGACGAATCCCACCCACGCCAGGAGATTGGTTTTTGACGAATTCGTGTCATCACCCATGATTGATGCTTGGTTGGTCAGCCAGATGAGTGCCCAAGCGGTCAAAGGTGCGGCAAGCACGGTGACAGCCTGCGCGGCGACGACAGCCGGTACGGGGTCAAATCCGGCCTTGATGACAAACAGCGCGACGGCCATCCCGATCAGAAGGACGGTGGCGGTGAGAACGCGCGTGGCTGGCTGGTCGGGGCGGCTGCCGAGCCCGAGACCGTCGGCGAGAATGAAGCCACCGATCATCGAATTGACCAGGAAGGACGAATAGGCGGCCGCGAACAACCCGATGCAAAATAGGGGACGGCCCCATTTGCCGAACAGAGGTGCCAGTTGAGCCGCGACCTCGTTGTAGCCCGTGAGCGGTTGTCCTCGAAGGACGGCGGCGGCGGTGCACATGATCATCAGCGTGATCAGTGCCATCAGGATTGACCCTACCCTGGCGTCGATCATCCCATCGGCCAGGTCATCCCGTGTCCACCCCTTCTGCTGCACGAGGTAGGCCTGGTAAAAGGCGGCTGTGATAACGAACGTCGTGCCGACGAGTCCAAGCAGCTCGAAACTGATCAAAGGAGGGGCTTCGGCCGCAGGAATCTCTGGAGCCGGCACGCTATGGGCCAGTGCAAAGCCGAGATTCAGTGCGAACGAGACGAGCATCAGGCCCACGAAGCACATCATGAGGCGTTCGAGAGCGCGGTAGAGGTTCTTGAAGGCAAAGAGAAAGGCGATGGCCAGGGCATTGAACGCGACAACCGAGTAGTCGAGCCAAGGGAGAAGCTCGTTTCTCCGGGCTTCAGAGAGAACGTCGCGCGACAATTCTTTCACCGCGGCATCGACTCCGAGATTGTTGCCAAACTGGAATGAAGCGGAGATGAAAAACGTTCCCACGCCGATGAGTACCGCCAGCGGACGGCCAAAGTGATTGGTCAGTAACTGCGCGGGTGACAGATCGGACACGACGCCCACACGGGCTCCGAGCTTCATGAAAGTCAGCATGAAGACCACGGCGACGAGGACGATCCAGGTCAGCCCAAACCCGTGCGTGGCACCGACCTTGGAGCTCGTCGTGATGCTGCCGGGGCCGATGACGACACAGGCGGTGATCAAGCCGGGGCCGATCCGCTGGATCCAGCTGCTCCGAGGGGTGTGGCTCAAGTCGTTCATGTGATCGCGGCCCAGTGGTCAGGAAACTGATGTTGCGAGGAGAGACGGAAGAGTGTGATGTGGTCGAATGGGTCATTCACCGAATTGACCAAGAAAGTCGGCCAGGTTGTCGTCGTCCGGTGGCGCGTCGGCCGTGGAATCGTCCTCGAAAAAGCCGAATGGCTCCGAATCGTCCTCGTCGAGCATTTCGGCGATGCCCTGCGTTACATCCTCGTCCCGCGGATTCGTGGGCTGGGCGGTGGGCTGGGCGGTGGTGAGGTGCGAGGACTCGGTCGGGGCGTCCTCGTCCTGCGGAGGTTCTTCGGCACTCTGGAGGACCGGTATGTTGTCGACCGTCTCAGAGAGGACCTCGGAACGCAGTGCCGGAGCAATGTCGTCTTCGTCGGCATCGAAGTCGGGGACAACCTCGTCCGGCGGGTCTTCGCCGGTTTCCTCCATGAGATCGTCGTCAGTGATGTCCTCGGTGTCGGCCGGGGTCGATTGTCGTCGGAAGAGTCCAAAAAGAGACCGTGACTTGTGCGGGCTCTCCGGTGGATCGGGCGACTGGTTCTCTGGCGGCGTGTCGAGCTCGAGCTCGATTACCGACGCGTCGGCCGTGTCGCCTGGGGCTTCTTCGAGGGTGGCGTGATCGGCGATCGTTGTGTCTTGGAGCGTCTCGACTGGTCGCTGCGCCTCGTCCGCGGCATCCGGTTGCTGCTCCGGTTCGGGGGCGAAGAGAGGCTGTTGTGGCGGTGTGCCGGGTGTCAGGTCGGTGTCGCCGTCCTTCGGCCAGCCGTCGCCATCCTCTTCGCCAGTGACGAAGTCGGTTTCTTCAGGGTCAAAATGCACAACGAACGAGACGGGCCCGACGGTGATCATGTCCCCGTCGGTGACCAGAATATCGCGACCCGGGGGAATGTCCTGCCCCCCGAGTTGAGTTCCGTTAGAACTGCCGAGGTCGCGGATGAGCAGAGCGTCCCCGTCGATGGTGAACTGGCAATGGCGGCGGCTGACATCAGGTACCGGGATCCTGAGTTGGCAGTCTTTTCCGCGGCCAACAACCGTGTCGTGGCGCAGCCGTACGTCCGGGACGCGGGATTTCTCGTGGACGACTTCGAGCCTGACGTCCATGGGTGTTGACGAGTTGCGGGAAAGCGAACTTGGGCCTGCGGCGCATCGGCGCCCTCTAACACCCGCATGATAGCTGGGGCGAGCGACGAATCTCAAATGTGTCTGCGCCCCGGGGGGCCGCAGAGATCAGCAGACTCGCTCACGCAGCTGCGGAGTCGTCGTGGGGACCGTCTGAGAAGAGTTCTTCTTCTCCTCGAACGATGGCGTCGGTCAGCCGATACCGACGACCTTCCTCCTGTTCGGGAAGGTGGAAGAGAATGTCGAACATCGTCTCCTCGATGACACTCCTGAGCCCGCGAGCCCCCGTGTCCTTGGTCATCGCAATACTGGCGATCTCAGAAAGTGCTTCTGGAGTGAATTCGAGCTCGGCATCTTCCATCGAGAAGAACTTCTGGTATTGCCGCACCAGGGAATTGGTGGGTTCGGTCATGATCCGAACAAGGTCTTCCTGACCGAGCGGAAGGAGGCTGCTGAGGACAGGGAGACGTCCTACCAGTTCGGGAATCAGACCAAACTCGAGGACGTCATCGACCGTGACGTCAGCAAGCAATTCGCGTCGCTGGCGCTCTGTAGTTTCCGGGTCGTCAGACTGACCGAAGCCAATCATGCGCCGTCCCTTACGCTTAGCGATTATATCGTCGAGTCCGACAAACGTTCCGCCGCAGATGAACAGGATATTGGTGGTGTCTATCTGGATGTACTGCTGCTCAGGATGCTTCCGACCACCCTGTGGCGGGACGTTGGCGACCGTGCCCTCTAACATTTTGAGAAGGGCCTGCTGGACTCCTTCGCCGGATACGTCGCGGGTGATGGAGACGTTGCTGGTCGTTTTGCCGATCTTGTCGATCTCATCAATGAACAGGATGCCACGCTGGGCGGCTTCGATGTCGAAGTCGGCGGCATGCAGCAGTTTCAGGAGGAGGTTCTCGACGTCTTCTCCCACGTAGCCGGCTTCAGTGAGCGTAGTCGCGTCGCCAATGGCGAATGGGACCTGGAGAAAACGTGCGAGAGTGCGTGCCAAGAGGGTTTTGCCGCACCCAGTCGGTCCGATCATCATGATGTTGGACTTCTCGAGTTCGACGTCATCGTCGGACTGCTCGAAGTGCATCAGCCGCTTGTAGTGGTTGTGGACGGCGACGGCGAGGGTCTTCTTGGCGTGTTCTTGGCCGACGACGTACTTTTCAAGATGCGAGACGATCTCACGGGGCGTCGGAACGGAGGTGAAGAGTTGTTTGGAATCGCCTCGGCGCCGGTGCTCCTGGTCGAGGATTGACTGGCAGAGTTCGATACACTCGCCGCAGATGTAGACGTCGTCCGGTCCCTCAACGAGCGGTCCGACCTCACGGTAGCTTTTGCGGCAGAATGAGCAGTTGGCGTTTTTCTTGCCGCCGTTGCTGCGACTTGTGGATGTGAAATCTCGTCCCGATGGCATGTCGCGTCTCGCCTGGTGTGCCCTGGAGTGGCAGGCCGCTGGGATATGGGCCGCAGGGTTGCCTTAATCGTCAGATTCTGCCGGTTTATCTTCAGTGCGGGATGGCAGGATCCGGCTCTTGATGGATCGGAATTCTGGGTCGGTGAGGTCACCCTCACGTCTCATTTCTTCAAACATCAAGAGCATTTCTTCGGAATCGGCCGGATCATCGGTCTGCCTTTCGTAAAAAGTGGCGCGAATCTTGTATGCAAGGAACAGAAGTACGGCGAGGAGGCCGAGGAGGGCTGCGATCGTGGGCAGGAACGTAGACTGGCGGTAGATGTCCAAGAGTGAGTGAGTGGCGATAATCTGAATCGTCATCGAATTGTGAGTCTCGTTGGGCGCGACGTGAACGTGCGACTGCCTGGTGGCTTGCGTAACTGCTTCAGCAATTGTCGGGAGGACGACGTGCCACGACAAGTTGTGACGGGGGTGCAGGTGGGACGGTGGCGGGACGGCGTGTTTTCGTTGCGGAGCGTTCATGGCGGTTCTAGAATCGCCGCGGTTGGCTCAAGGCGATGTCCGGGGACACGATTGTGGATTTCCAGCAACGACTGCAGCGTGCGGTGGAGCGTGGCCAGCAGGCCAAGGATGCTCGCAGCCGTGAGGCAGCGGCAAAGGTGTTGTCAGAGGAGGAGTCGCGGGCGCTGCACTCCGAATACCGGCTGGAGCTCTCTGAACGGATCGGGAATTGCCTGCAGCAACTGGTGGACCAGTTTCCGGGGTTTCAATTCGAGTCGATCGTGGGTGAGGAAGGTTGGGGCGCAGTGATCAACCGTGACGACATCTCGCTCGGAGAACGAGGCGGCGCAACGACACTCTTCAGTCGCATGCAGATGGTGGTCCGGCCGTTTTCTGATGCGCGGATCGTGGAGCTGGTCGCCAAAGCGACGATCAGGAACCGGGAAGTGTTCACGAGGTCTCGCTACCAGATGCTCGGCCAGGTGGACATTGAGAGTTTTTCCGAGAACATCGATCTTTGGGTTCTGGAGTATGCCGAGAAATTCTCGGCCATGACGTGAATGAATGTGGGGCCGCGTACGGCTGACCGTCGGCGATCAAAAATCCTCTGAGGCAATGACATGAGTCGTGAAACAGATCTCCGGAGAGTCCTGGACGGGGGCATTGTCGCCATCATCCGAGCCGATTCCGGTGATCAACTGGTCCAGGTCGCCGAGGCCCTCTATGCGGGCGGCATCGAGGTGATCGAGGTGACGTTTACTGTTCCAGGTGTCCTGGAGATCATCTCGGCTGTCCGTGACACACTGGGCGACAGGATTCTCCTGGGAGCCGGCACGGTGCTCGATCCCGAAAGCGCCCGGGCAGCCATCCTGGCCGGGGCAGAGTTCATCGTCTGCCCGACGGTCAATACCGACGTGATCCGAATGTGCCGCCGCTACGACAAGGTGGTGATGCCAGGTGCGCTGACGCCCACCGAGGTGGTGACGGCCTGGGAGGCGGGAGCCGATGTGGTCAAGGTGTTCCCGGCCGATGTGGGTGGGCCCGGCTATCTGAAGGCGCTCCACGGGCCGTTGCCGCAGGTCAAGCTGCTGCCGACAGGTGGTGTGAACTTGGAGACACTCTCCGACTTCATGGCCGCGGGAGCCTGTGCGGTGGGGTTGGGGAGTGCCCTGGTCGAACGGCAGGCGGTCGCCGATGGCGACATGGATCGCATCCGGGGCCAGGCCGAAGCGTACGTCGCGGCTGTGGCCGCGGCGCGGTCGGGATCATGAAGTGAATTCCGGGCGAAGTCGCCAGGAGTACGGGTGCGGGAGCAGTGAGACGCCGCTAGCTAGGCGTTGTCGTGGTCGTAGGTGTCTGGTTCAGGCGACACACCATCGTCTGGGGACTCGTCAGCTGCCACGTCAGTTGCCGGAGTGGGGGGCTCGAATTTCGGGGCAGAGACATTTTCGAGGCTGTCGTCGACAGAGGGGCGCTGGGCGGTTGGTCCGGCGTCATAACCTGGGTCGTACGATGTGGCCGAATGGACCTCGTCCTCGACGCCACGGATCCCCTTCTTGAATTCCGTCAGGCCTTTTCCCATGTTCCGGGCCACTTCCGGCAGCCTCTTTCCAAAGAGCATCAAGGCGACAAACAGCAGGATGATCCACTCCCAGCTGCCACCAAATCCGAAGGCGAGCAATGTTGTCATGGACGGATCCTCTCACTGAGGTCACTGAGGCCCCGCGGCGGGGCGATTACTGGATGGGGGAGTGATTACTGTGCGGGGGCATCGGGCGAGTCGCCTGTGGGCGGCTCGGTGCCAGAGTCGTCGGTGGCGTCGTTGACGCCCTTTTTGAACTCGGTCACGCTCTGTCCGATGGATCGCATCATGGTCGGCAGTCTCTTGGCTCCGAAGAGCAGGAAGATGACCGCGACGACTATCAACATCTGGTAGAAGCCGGGGAACATGGGGTTGACTCGTGACGGGACAATGTGGGGAATAGACCCGGGGTGATGCCAAGCGTGCGTTGAGAGCACGCCGCGAGGGTGATCCTGATGCATGGCCGTGTGGCGGGACACGCGAATCGCCGCAAAGCGGGCCGTGTGAGCGTCTTCGCCTGAGGCCAGACGCCGCCGACCTCAAGGCGGAAACCGGTGGGAAGTGGCAATTCAGGGGGCCCGGGGCTTCGAGTCCAGGCCATTTGAACTGACCAAAGGCTATTGTAGTCGGTGCAAGAGGGGTGTCAACGCTTGTCGCCGTGTGTGCGGCGGCCGGCGCGCTCAAGACGCCATTGCCTTTCGGCGGTCGGGCCGTATGCTTGAGGGCGGCCGGAGGGCACCTTGGCTGGGAACTGCGGAGCCCGCCGGACACGGTATGGCAGGAGACACAGGCCGGACTCAACTCGGACCGGAGGTCCGGTGAGTTCGCGGGTCAGGCGGCGAATATGCGCGACTTGCTGACAGGTTACGACGTCAACGAGGCGACCTGGTTCTACTTGTCTTCGCTGTTGATCGCCGCCGTCTTCTTTCGATTCAGCCGACTCTGGTCGTTGCGCAACCTCGATATCGTTCTGTTGCTGAGCCTGGCGCCGGGCCTCTTGATGGCCGAGCCCGAGCGGCTGGGTATCCTGGCTCAGATTCAACCGGAGCGGTACGAGCTGTTGCAGAGTGTGGGGACAACCTGGCTGTTTGCCGGGGCGGGGCTGGTGCTGATTCGGCTGCTCTGCGACCCGTTATTCCGTCGCCGGCCGTTGATTGAACCCAATCTCGCCGCACAGGGGCTGCTGTTCCTGGCGATTTCTGCATTTGCATTTCTGATGGCCAAGGTCGTTGTGGATCCTCCGTCGTCAGCCGCTCGAGAGGCCGTGACGCAGGGCGAAAAGGTGCTCAGGCGAGAACGGGTGGCTGCGGCGACAGGGGGGGCGGCATCGGCTGCAGCCGGTGCGGCGGCCACGGTGATGGTGGAGGCGGTCACGCCCCCGGGGCCCGGTTTTGAGGACCGGGACAGGGCGCGTGAATTGGCCGCGAGGACGATTCCCGTGATAGCTCACCTGGCGGTAGTGATCGGGTTGTACCTGGTCGGCCGGTGGCATTTTGGTGATCGCCGACAAGGGGTGGCGATGGCGGCGCTGTACCTGCTGGTGCCGTGCACGTCCTATGACGTGGGCGAAGTGGATCATGTGCTGCCGGCGGCCTTTTGCTTGTGGGCCTTTGTCGCCGTTCGCCGGCCCCTGCTGTCGGGGTCTCTGATGGGCGCCGCATGCGGATCTCTGGCCCTGTTACCGGTCATCCTGGCTCTATTGCCGTTATGGTGTGTGTACTACGAGCGCCGCCGCGGCCTGCTATTTGCGATCGCCTTGATCGTAGTGGGCGGATCTCTCCAGGCCGGAGTACTGGCGCTGACGTCGCCCGATCTGTCGCAGTTTTCCGATCGAGCACACGCGTCGGTGCAATCTGTGGTTGATGAATTCATGGGCGAGACGATTGCCGAGGAGGCCAGCCCGGGGGCCGCGGCAGGGTTCTGGAACGCCTCCAACCTCTTCTACCGCATTCCCGTGATCGTCGTGTTCGTCGTCCTGATGGCCGTGCTGACGATCTGGCCAAGACAGAAATCACTGGAACATCTGGTGTCGCACACCGCCGCACTGGTGGTGGCCACCCAGTTCTGGTACTCGCACCAGGGCGGAGTCTATGTCCTGTGGTACCTGCCGTTGCTGTTGCTGGTGGTCTTCCGGCCACGCCTCGCTTCGGTCGCGTCACAGGCCAATGGTGACACCGGAGCCGGCTGGTATGAACCGATTGGCTCGCACGTGCCGGTCGGTACGGGGCTCGGTCAGTGACCACCGATGGCGGGACGCGTGTGGGTCGGACTTCCGTTTCCATGCAGCTGGGTCTAGTCTGATCCGATGCAGATTGTTGAACTGGAAGTGATCGCGTTGTGCGGGGCGACGGTCGATGGCGGATGGCCGCAGGACCTCGAGGCCGAAGACAACCTGCACACCCTGGTGCAGGTGAAGTCAGACACAGGCCTGGCCGGCATGGGCAGCTGCTTCACATCCGGGAAGCTGGTAGAAGGGGCCTGCGAACTGCTGTGGCCGCTGATGAGAGGTGAGTCGGCCGTCGAGCCTGAGCGGGTCAGTGATATCCTCCGCGAGTCGACATTCTGGCAGGGGCGTGGAGGATCGGTCGAGCACGCGATCAGCGGGATCGACATCGCGCTGTGGGACCTGATGGGCCAGGCCTGCGGCCAGCCGGTCTCAAGACTCCTCGGCGGGATCTACCGAGACCGGATCCGACCCTACGGGTCGATCCTGTTCGATGAACCCGATGCCCTGAGAGTGACCCTGGAGGAGACGGTGAGCCGTGGCTTTCGGGCGATCAAGCTCGGTTGGCGTCCATTTGGTCGTCGTGACCAGCGGACAGACGAATTGCTGGTGAAGACGGCTCGCGACACCGTGGGTGACGAGGTGGCGCTGATGGTGGATGCCGGGGGCAGCGAACAATTCTGGCCACACGGGGTCAACTGGGCGAAGCGAACGGCCAAGATGCTCGCCGATTACGGGGTCGAGTGGTTTGAAGAACCACTGCCACCGGATGATATCGACGGCTACGAGCAACTGACGCGGGCATCAGATGTGCCGATCGCCGGCGGAGAAGTCCTTTGTCGCCGCCAAGAATTCCTGCCCTGGATCAGCCGGCGTGCCGTCGACATCATCCAGCCGGATACGACCAAGAACGGCGGCTTGACCGAATCGAAACGGATTGCGGGTTGGGCTTATGACCACAACGTGCAAATGGTGTCGCACGGCTGGAATACGGCCATCGGGCTCGCGGCCGACTTGCAACTCGCCGCGGCGATTCCCGTGGCCCGGTACGTGGAATATCTCACGCCGTGTGACTACATCGAGGACCTGCTGGATCGTCCCTTCGAGCTCGACCAGGATGGGTACCTGGAGATCCCGTGCGAACCGGGCCTGGGGCGAAAACTCGATCCTGAGCGAGTGGCGAGGTATACGGCGTTCGAGCGGGTGTTCCGGTAATCGGTCGGATCGGCGTGGAGAGCGATGAGACTGCTTCGCGAGTTGACCGGCAACGAATTGGCACCTGGCAGCCAGGTGGCGATCGGCAATTTCGACGGAGTGCATCGCGGCCATCAGCAGATCGTCGCCGAGCTCGTCTCGCGGGCTCGTGATGCCGGTGTGCAGGCAGTGGCGGTCACTTTTGATCCGCACCCGATCGCGTTGCTGCGTCCGGGGTTGGCTCCGCCGTTGTTGTCGACGATTGAGGACCGCGCCGCCTGGTTGGGTGATCTCGGTGTTGACATCCTTGTGGCAATGCCGACGACGGCCGATTTGCTGGCGCTGGATCCTCGGGAGTTCTTTGAGCAGGTGGTCGTTGGTCAACTGGGAGTGGCCGGCATGGTCGAGGGGCCGAATTTCTGTTTCGGTCGTGACCGGGCTGGAGGTGTCGACGTGCTGGCGGAATTGTGTGGCGAAGCCGGTGTGTCACTACAGATCGTCGACGGCAGGACGGTCGACGGAGACCTGGTGTCTTCGAGCCGGATTCGGGCCTGCTTGGAGGAGGGTGACGTCACTGGTGCGGCCTGTTTGCTCGGACGTAACCACTCGGTGTCAGGGACGGTGGTCCAGGGCGCGGGACGAGGGCGTGAGATGGGAGTGCCGACGGCGAATGTCGGCCAAGTGCCGACCATGCTGCCGGCCGACGGAGTCTATGCGGGCGCCGTCGAATGGGAGGGCATGCGATACCCCGCCGCAGCACATGTGGGCGCGAATCCGACATTCTCCGAGTCAGGCGCCAGCCTGGAGGTCCACCTCCTGGCATTTGATGGAGATCTTTACGGCAGCCACCTGCGGATGTCGTTTTTGGATCGTATTCGTGGGACACGCACATTTGAATCGGTCGAAGCTCTCAAGCAGCAGCTGGCTGAGGACATCGAGGCGGTATGGCGGCTGGTGGCCGATGAGACGGCCGGGAGCGGAGCAACTGGCGGAGCACCTGCTGGGCCGCTATCTTGACGGCTCGGGGATGGAAGTCGACCCGGAGAGGGAGCGATGGCGATCGACTGGCAGTCGTTTAGTGACCTGGTCGCACAGCACGACCGTTTTGTGCTGACGAGTCACGTGCGCCCCGACGCCGATGCAATCGGGTCCGAGATCGGACTGGCCGAATTGCTCGAAGGCCAGGGCAAAACCGTCCGGATCATCAATCCGTCACCGATCACGCCCGGACTGGAATTCCTCGACCCCGACGCTCGGGTCATGTCCATCGGTGAGGACGTCGACGTCGCAGACGCGTGTGACACCGATGTGCACGTGGTGCTCGACACGAGTGCCTGGGTGCAGGTGGAAGGCGTGGCGGACGTGCTGAAAACGACCGACGCGGTGAAGGTGGTGATTGATCATCATCAGAGCGGTGACCGGATCGGTGACCTCGAGCTCAAGGATACGTCGGCCGAGGCGACCGGCCGACTCATTGTCGACCTTGCCGACTCACTGGGGTGGGACATCAGCGAGACGGCCGCGAGGGCCCTGTTTTGTGCGATCGCCACCGACACCGGGTGGTTCCGGTTTTCCTCGACCAATGGGGGCACGATGCGTGCGATCGGTCGGTTGATTGACCTTGGTGCTGAGCCCCACCTATCATACCGGGAGTTGTACGAGCGTTCTTCGCAGGCGCGTGTTCGGCTCACCGGCCGGGTGCTTGAACGGATTGAGTTGGCGTGTGAAGGGCGATTGGCGTGGCTGACGGCTCGACGGGATGATTTTTCCCGGACCGGAGCCATCCCGGCCGACACCGAGGACGTGGTCAACGAATGTTTTCGGATTGTCGGAGTTGAGTGTGCGTTCATCGCACACGAGCAGCGGGACGGCCGTGTGAAAGTCAGTTTTCGAAGCCGTGGCGATGTGGATGTGGCTGCGGTTGCTGAGAGTTTTGGAGGAGGAGGACATCGCCAGGCGTCGGGCGCTTTGTTCGACGGTCCCTTCGACCAGGCGCTGGATCGTCTGGTCGGAGCCATGATCGCTGCACTGCCGGTGATCAACAGCCCCTGAATCCACCCCGCTTCGAACGTCCCCGATGTCCTCCGTCATCCCGCCCGACCACTCCAACAGGCAGACCCCCCCACTAACCGTTGGATGAGATGTCCCACCCCACCTGATCGTCGCCTCACTTCCTGCCCAGCATCTCCGCACGGGGGTGCTGCCCACCCCGCCTGGTGGCCAGTCGCCACCCCCTGAAACTCCACTCCACAAATCAACAAAACCCTTGGCGTGCCGGCTGATGTGCCGGTCGACCTGCACAGGTTCGGAGATTGAACATGCTGGACGAATTGACCCCCGCCGATGACAACGTCGAGGACGCGTCGCCGGAGACTTCTGACACGGGCGAAGCGTCCGAGGCCACGGGGGCCACTGAGGTGCCAGGAGGCGAAGAGGAGAGCGTCAGCGACGGTGTGGCCGAGTCGTCCGACGAGGTCGAGACCGGAGATGAGGCGACCGACGCGACCGACGCGGCAGATGACGATGATGACGATGACTCGAACGTCGAAGTTGCCGGTGACGGAGCGCCACGGCGAACCTTCCTGACACAGGTGCTCGCCGGGACGGTTGGTGCTGTCGTGGGGCTGGTGCCAGTGCTCAGTGGCCTCGTGTTCTTCCTCGATCCGCTGCTCCGGGACGAATCTGGTGGCGGCGAGGGAGCAGAAGGAGGGGGAAACAGGGACGCAGACGGCTTTGTTAAGTTGGCCGTGTCCCGGTCGGCACTCAAGCCAGGCGGTGCTCCGCAGCAGGTGACGGTCGTCGACGATCTCGTGGATGCCTGGAACAAGTTCCCCAACGTTCCGATCGGGAGTGTGTGGCTGCATCGGACCGATGGCGGGGATGTCGTGGCGTTCAATACGGTCTGCCCTCATCTGGGGTGTGCCGTTGAATACCGAAACGTGCAAAACGATTTTTACTGCCCCTGTCACTTGAGCGCCTTCAAGTTGGACGGGACGAAGAACAACCCGATTCCACCTCGCGATATGGACAGCCTTGAGGTCAAGGCTGACACGGGAGATGAAATCTGGGTCCAGTTCAAGAACTTTCGCGGCGCGATCGCAGAGAAGGTGGAAGTATGATTCGCAGTTTTCTTGCCTGGCTCGACGACCGAACCGGCTACGCCGCCTTCATGCACGAGGCGCTTTACGAGCGCGTGCCGGGCGGGGCTCGCTGGCGATACGTGTGGGGCAGCACGCTGGTCTTCACATTCAGCATCCAGCTGATCACTGGCTTCTTTCTCTGGACGGCCTACAGTCCCAGTGCCAGTACGGCCTGGGAGAGCGTCTACTACATTCAGAACGAGATGACATTTGGGTCGGTGGTGCGAGGCCTGCACCACTTCACCGCCCAGTTGATGGTCGTGCTGATGGGCGTACACCTGGTGCAGGTCATCATTGACGGCGCTTACAAGGCTCCTCGCGAGGTCAACTTCTGGCTTGGACTGGTGCTGATGCAGATCGTGCTGGGACTGTCGTTGACCGGCTACCTGTTGCCGTGGGACCAAAAGGGATATTACGCGACTAAAGTGGCGACGAAGATCATGGGGGCGGCGCCGGTGGTGGGCACCGAGGTCCAGCAGCTTGTGCAGGGAGGTTCCGAATACGGGCACCACACGCTGACTCGCTTCTTTGCTCTGCACGCGGGATTGTTGCCCGCGTCGCTGATCGCGTTCTTGGGGCTGCACCTCTACGTGTTCCGTCGGCACGGCCTGACGGTTCACGATCCCAATCACGCTCCCGAGACAACGTTTTGGCCCGACCAGGTTCTCAAGGATGGCATCGCCTGTCTCGCCGTACTGTTGCTGGTGCTGGGCCTGGCGATCTGGAAAGGGGCCGAACTGAGTGCCCCGGCAAATCCCTCGGAGAGTTATGCGGCGGCACGCCCCGAGTGGTATTTCCTGTTCCTGTTCCGGTTCCTGAAGTTTGAGTTCATCGAGCATTTCGGTCTGGCTTTCGGGTCGATCTACGTACCCGGAGCCCTGATGGGCATAGTGGCGGTCATGCCGCTGGTCGGCCGGCTCGCCTGGGGCCACAAGTTCAATGTCTATTTCACGTGGTCGGTGACGATCGGCATCGCAGGTTTGACGCTCTTGGCGTTCTATGAAGACGGGACCGACGAATCTCACCAGGCGGCGATTCTCGAGGCACATCGTGACGCCGAGAGGATCAAGGAGTTGGCCGGCGGTCCCAACAAGATTCCTGTGACAGGTGCCGTGACGCTGCTGCGCGAAGACCCCTTCACGCAGGGGCCACGGCTGTTCGCCAAGCATTGTTTCAGTTGCCACCGTTACGACGGCCACGATGGAACCGGTCGCTTGGTCTACACGACCGACGCCGAGGGGAATCAGGTGGTTAGCGCACCAACGGCCGTCGACCTCGGTCAATTCGGATCTCCCGAGTGGATGAAGTCGGTTGTGGTCGACTATGCCAACCACTTCTCGGTGCTCAAGAACGCCGAGTGGTTCAAGAACAAAGGTGACGACGACGTGCTGGATCCCGACGGGTCGGACATGGCCGACTGGTCGGGCGACAGCGATTCGCTCAACAGTGCCCAGAATGCCGACAACGTCAAGGCACTGGTGGCCTTCCTGGTGGCCGGCACCGGCCACAAGGAGAACGGGGCGGCCAGGGCGCACGACGAAAAGCTGGTGGCTCGCGGTCGGGTGCTGGCGGTGGATGGCGACTGGGACGGGGCGATCAACGGTACCTCGTGTGCCGATTGTCACACGTCGGTCGGCGAACCGAAATTCACCGAGGTCAGCGAGGACGACGCCGATGGCGTGCCGAATATTTCCGGCTACGGCTCGGCCGCGTGGTTGAAGAGTTTTCTGTCCAATCCTGGTGCGGCACAGCACTATGGCGACAAGAATCAGATGCCGTCGTATGCCAAGGCGATGACAGAGGCGGAAATGGACCTGCTGGTCAGGTGGCTCGTGGGTGATTACCAACCGACGAAGGTCGAAAGGTACGAGGACCGTCGGCGGGCGGCTCAGCCATCCGTCCCGGCGGCGAAACCGGACGCGGAGTAGTCCGCGTCCGGTGTGGCAGTGTGACGTGTCAGGTCAGCGGCCAGTCGCCTGATCCCTTCATCCCGGTGCACAATCGGCCGGTAGCCAAAGTCGCGTATGGCGGCTTCGATCGTGAAACTGTGTGAGCAGGCGAGCTGTTCGGCGAGAAACCGGGTCATCGGAGGGTCGCTGGTTCGGCGAAGCAGCTGCCAGGCCCATTCCAGTAGTGCACCCATTCTCCGGGCGGTGGCCGCCGACACCGAGCGGGTGACCGGGGGCAGATCGGCGATCGCCAGGAGCTGGTTGATCCAGTCCCACATGTTGATGCTCTCGGGATCATTGATGAAGTAGGCCTTGCCGGCGTGTGCCGCGTCGGGGTCGAGCAGGTCGGCGGCCTGCAGGTGAGCGGCGGCGGCGTTTTCGACGTAGACGGTCGAGATCACATTTTGGCCGTCGCCGACGCGCCACAAGCGACCCTGCCGGGCCCGCTGGATGATGCGAGGGAAGAGGTGGTTGTCACCGGGGCCCCAGATCAGGTGTGGTCGGAGGGCGACCGTGGCCAGGCCGTCCCGGCCGTTGGCTTCGAGCACCGCACGCTCACCGATGGCTTTGGACCACGGATAGGCACACAGGTACCGCCTGGGATACGGCAACGATTCGTTTCCATTGATCATGTCTGTGCCGTCGAAAACGACACTCGGGCTGCTCGTGTAGACAAATCGTCTCGCTCCCACATCGCGAGCCGCCTCGACCAGGTTCCGTGTTCCCTGTCCATTGATACTCTCAAACCGCGACCACTTACCCCAGATCCCAGGCAGGCCGGCACAGTGGAACACCGTCTTGATGTCGCAGCAGGCCTTTCCCACCGCTCCTCGGTCCTGGACATCTCCCTGTTGCCACTCGACACCCTCCAAAGCCAGGCATGCCGGACGGCTGCGAGAAAAAACGCGAACCGATTCGCCGCGTGCGACGAGTTGTTCCACGACGTAACGGCCCAGGAAGCCGCTGCCGCCGGTCACCAGGTTGCTCACTCCGTTGCTTTCGTGGAGGGGGGGCGTGTTGGAGGATCGGAGGTGTCGACCGCGATCCGCGTGCTGGCCCACTCGGCCAGTGCCTCGCGGTTGATCTTCACATTATGCCGGATGTCGACAGGCAGCGCGTCGTGGAAAAGGACATCGTGGATCAATTCGGTCTTCGGATGTGATGCGGCGATGTCGAGCAATTCGACTTCGAGTCCGGCAGTCGGTGATGTGCCCGGTTCGCACTCGATCACGATGACTGGCAATTGCCGCGGCCTCGGGCCCACACCAACCAGGGCTGACTTCCGCACGGCCGGATGCTGGTTAAAGATCGCCTCGCAGCAAACGCTCAACAGGAGCTCATGGTCGCACTCGACACGATGTGCTTTTCGGCCGCAAAACCAGAGCCGTTGCTGCTCATCAACGTATCCCAGATCTCCCATGCGGTGCCAGGTGATCCCGTCAGACTGAAACTTGGCGGCTCGTGTTGCTTCGGGGCGCTGGAAATAGGTCCGTGTCACTGGGGGCCCCGACACGACAATCTCGCCGACCTCGCCAGGTGCTGCAAGGTCCTGGGGGGTCAACACAGATAAAGGTTCTTCTGTGATCCGGATGATCTGCAGGTTGATTTCGGGGAACAGCGTCCCGACGCAGGTGCCGGCTCCGTCGGCAGAGGAAGCGGCTGTGTCGTCCAGGATTTGTGAGCCGCTGATCACGGCGACCGGAAGCGCCTCGGTGGCACCGTACGGAGTGTAGATGTCGGCGTCCTCAGCGGTGAGAGAGCGGCGCAGCGTGTCGACGACGGCAGGTGGCACCGGAGCGCCCGCCGAAAGCACTCGGTGGAGAGTCGGCAGCAGGATGCTTTTGTCACGGCAGTAGCGGCCGACGCGGTCCCAGACCGCCGGCGAAGCAAATGCCTGGGTGACGTGTTGCACACGAATCGGTGCAACGACATGGCGAGGGTCGACTGACGCCGGCTTCGTGGTATCGATGTCCGGGATGACGGTCGTGACACCCATGGCGACGTTGAACAGGGCGAAGAGTGGAAACGCCGGCAGGTCACGCTCACCCGGCTGTATCTGGAACTGCTGTTGCAGCAACCTCGCCTGGGCGCAGAACATTCCGTGCTCGTAGACGACGCCCTTGGCGGGTCCGGTGCTGCCGCTGGTAAAGATGATGGCCGCCGGATCAGTGGCGGTGGTGTTCACAGGTTTCGGCAGACGGAGGTCGTTGCCGGCAAGTGTTCGGTAGCTGGCTCGTGAGGGGAACCAGCCTCCGACCCGAATGTTCTTGCGGGCTCGAGGAAAACGTCGTCGGCATGCCCAGCGAGCCCACTGCACCGAAGCGATGGCGACGAAGCCATGTGGGGTGGCCTGTTCGAGGCAGGCGAGCACGTTACGGAGTCCCATGCCTGGGTCGATCAGTACCACGGTGGCACCGCTGCGGAACAGGGCAAACGTGAGTGCCAGGAACCGAATGCCGGGGCGAACCATCAGGACGATACGGTCCCCCGGGCCGATCTCCTCGGCCGCCAACCCAGCAGCGAGTCGCTGCACCAGGTGTTCCAGATCGGCAAACGTGCATGAGTCACGCTGGCTGCCGTCACGACGGCACTCGATGGCAGCCAGGTGATCCGGGTGCGACGTGGCTGTCGCTCTCAACAGGTCGGAGACGTTTGCCGGTTCAGCGGGGAGGGCCCCGGTCACGGTGTGCTCGGTTGGCATGGCAACACGTTCGGAGTGCTGGTGCCGGCTCGCCGGATGAGGCCCTGGGGCCGGTTGGGGTTGTGATCAGGCGGCCCGGACCAGGATCTCGCCTTTGCCCAGTTCCAGGAAGTCGCCGTTGTAGCGTTGAAAGGCCGCGTCGAGAGATCCGTCGGGGACGGGCCAGCCGAGATCGGCGAGGTGTCGCAAATAGAGTCGCAGGAAGGTCGGGCGGCAGAGCCCGGCTGCACGAAACGTGGGCAACATGTCGACTGCGGTTTCGGGAGCGAGGAAGGCAATTGTGCCGCGCTTCATGCCCGCACCGTGGCGAATACCGGGGGCGCCGCCATGCAGGATTGTGCCGGCGATGAGATTGACTCCCGACAGGTCACCCATTCGACCTCCGACAGCGATCAGCCCACGTCGCATGGAGTGGCCCACTTCATTGCCGGCGTCGCCGTCGACCAGGATTTCACCACCGGTCATTCCCCGGTGCCCACCCCGGTAGACAGCCCCGAGCTGGTGGCCGACGTTTCCTCGGACATGGATGCGGCCACCTGACATCTCGGCGCCCACCCAATCCGTGGCATCCCCTTCGCAGATCACCTGACCGCCGGTCATTTCGGCTCCGAGATGCATCCCCGCGGAACCCTCGACCCGCACGTGACCCTCGGTGAGAGCGGCGGCGATGCGCTTGACGAAGCGGCAGTCACCTTCAAAGACGAGCGTGTTGTCATCGCTGGCAGATCCCGACGCCTGGAAAAACTCACCGAGCGGCTCGTGGACGTTGCCGTGGAGGACCGGAGTAGCGAGGACAGCGTCAACGGACTGCTCTCGAACGGTTTCCAGCCGGACGGAGTCCACCTCGATGGGAATCGAAGACGGGTTCAGGAGTGTGAGCCGGAGGGGCATGGAGGGGAAGAGCGGTTGGTGGGGGAAGAGAAACGGAAGTGTGGGACAGGGGGGGGAGAATTCTGGTCGGCGTGGGATTAGAATGCGGCAGTTTTGAGGGTCGCGGTTGCGCGATTTCCGTTGTAGCCGGGGCGTCAGGTCCAATCAACCAAGGACGCGGTCAGGTCGTGTCGTGAGAGGGGCGTAAAAGGATGCAGGGACTGAATGGCAGAGTGGCGTTGGTGACAGGCGCGGGGCGAGGCATCGGCCGGGCGATTTGTGTGGCTCTCGGAGCTGCCGGAGCGAAGGTGGCTGCAGCGGCCCGTTCGACTGACGAACTGGACTCGGTGGTCGACGAGATCCGGGAGGGAGGCGGCACGGCGGAGGCGTTCCCGGCCGACCTGTCTGACGCGTCGACTCCAGCGAGGTTGCTCGATGCAGTGGGCGAAAGCCTGGGCCGTGTGGAGGTGTTGGTGAACAACGCAGGAGTTGGCAGCAGTTCGGATCCGAAGCCACTGGTGGACTTCGACGATGAGTTTTGGGCATTGACGATGGAGGTGAACCTGAATGCCCCGTATCGGCTGACGAAGCTGGCCCTTCCGGCGATGATTGAGTCGGGGTGGGGCCGCGTGATCACCGTCGCCTCGATCAACAGTCGGCAGTCGAGCCTTCACGGATCGGCATACGCCGCAAGCAAGCATGGCGTGCTGGGCCTGATGCGGACGGCGGCTCAGGAGACGGCCTCGCTGGGCGTGACGGTCAACTGCATCTGTCCCGGGCCGGTCAGGACGCTGATGAACGACAAGCGGATCGAGTACGACGCCGAACGGCTGGGCAGGGTGCTCGACGATCACGAGGTGGGGCTGACACCGATCGGCGGTCGGCTGGAGCCCGAGGACATTGCCCCGATGGCGGTCTACTTGGCCAGCGACGCTGGCCGGATGATCACCGGTCAAGCCTACAACATCTGCGGCGGGATTAACATGGCCTAGGCGGCCTGTCGGTTATTCGAAGTTCTCTTTCGAGAACTTGGCAATGACCTTGCCGAGGAAGCGGAGGACCCCGGTGCCCAGGGTGGTGCGGCCGACCACCCCGTCACCCTTGCGCCGGAGTTGCAGGCCGAGGGTGTCGCCTCCGGCGGCGAAGGCGGAGAGTGCCAGCTTGCGGTCAGCGGCACTCTCGGCGGCCGGTGTTCCCGGCTTGGCGTCGGCCAGCCTCGCATCCAAGAGCTTCAGCCAGGGGCCGAGCTTGACCTGGAGATCGACGAAGACCGGGTCGGCTTTCGCATCCTGGACGGTGGCCTGAGCGGCGATCGCAGTCTTGAGAGCTTCGAGAGCACCCGGCCCAGCGGCGCACCATGCAGCATCGTCACTCGTGCCGATCAGCAGCGTGTTGCTTTTGCCAAACAGGGACTCGAAGTCGGACTGGTACGTGGCCGGAACGGCGATGCTGTGGATCTGGACGTTGCCCGCCTTTTCAGTGTCGAGGGTGACGTTGGCGGCCAGTGTCGATGCAGGTGCAGCCGCCAGGGCTTCACGCAGGCGAGCCCCCTGGACCGTTCGGATAGCTCCGACCATCACGTGATTGCCCGTTGGGGCCGGGCGGACATCGAGGAAACTGTCGAGATACCCTTTGTCGAGCCCCGATTGGGTGACAGCCACGACCGTGTCAAGCAACTTGATGCTGGCGGCCTTTTGAGCGTCGGTGGCCTCTGCCTTTTGCTGGATCTCGTCGTGAATCGCCGCTCGGGCCGATGCGAGCACGGCCGTGAGACCCGTGCGACGGAAAGCGTCCAGCGGATGATGCAGGCGTCCACTGAGAATCGCGTCGTCGCTGCGGGGGACCGAGTGGAAGTGACTGGGACTCGTGCCGAGTTCCTTGATTGACTTGTCGAGCGATGAACCGGCGAGCGCGGTCAGGTTGATGTCAATGAACGCCGCTTTTGCTTGCTTGTCCAGTTTCAGTCCGGTTGTCAGTGATTGGGACTCTGCAAAAAATCTCTCGGCTTCGCTGAGCTCGAATCCGAGGAAGGTCTTTCGGAATGCTAGCGAATCGGCCGACTCGCCCTTCTTGGCCTTCGTAGCCGCCAGGAGATTGCGGCGCACGGGTTGGAACGCACGCCGTCGAGCGGCTTCTCCGCCGGCTTTGTTGCTGATGCGTGCAGCCAGGCCATATCGCTTTGCCAGCAATTCAGGCATCTTGGCCTGGGGCGTGACCGCCACGCTGACCTCAGCACGTTGCTCGCTGATCGTCGCATATCCCTTGGCCACACGCATATAGCCAAGGGTGTCCTTCTGTTCACTGAGGCGATACAGACCGTTGCCGATCCGCCTTGAAGTGATTTCAAATCCGCCGAGATTCTCGTCGACAAATGTCTTGAGGTTGTCGATGGGCAGCGCGAAGCGGAAGCGTTCCTCGTCACCACCGAGGATAATCTCGACCCCGACAGGCTTGGTGCGGTCGATCCCAAACAGAAAAGTCTCGATGATGCCCTCCACATTCTCCCACTGTTTCTTCTCGGTGGGAGATGTCAGGTCGAGCAGGGTCTTGAGATCGACGAGGATGCCGTCTGCACTCTGGAGTACCGCGTGGACGGTGGGAGCAGACTTCACGGGATCTTCCTGGGCCACAGCGACTCTCGGCAGGCCGAGTAGCAAGGCGAGCAGCAGACCCGCCGAAGTGAGGGATCTGACTGCGAGTCGGGCTGCGGTGCGGGAAGCGGTGTGGGGCACGTCACACTCCTTGAGACGAATGGCAGTGGGCTCGTGGTCGGTCAATTCGTGTCGTGGCTGTTGGTCGCAAGGGGCGTGGTGCCACGCAGGCTGGAGAGATGTGGCCAATTCTATGCGGCCAGTATGTCGGTGCAAGCACCCTCGGATCCGGTCCAGGCACAACAAACAGGCCGTGCCTTGTCTGGGTGGCAACCTGGTGGTTCTGGGCAAGACACGGTCCGTCTCTGGTGCAATTCGGAATCGGAGGTGCCGCCCTTGAGGCCAAGGTCACCTGACCGGCCCAGGCCGGCCAATCGGTTGGGGCACTGTCACCGGTTTGGCTGCCGCAGCTTGCCTAGTCTGACTCCTGAGAGGTACGAGCCGTCGGCAGTCCTTCGAGCAGCCCGGCGAGCAAAGAAGCTCGTTCGGTCGCACCGCGGTCCCGGGCAGTGGCGAATTCCCAAGCTGGCTGATGTTCACCTCGAGCCGCCAACTGAGCGGCTGCCAGTCGGAAGGCCTCCTCTTTCCAGATGATCAGTTGGGGATCGTTGATGCCGGCGATGAGATGCAAGGCCTGTTCCGGCTTCTTGGAGGCAACGGCCGTCCCGACCAGTTGCAGAAGCAATCGGCGACGTGCGGACCGTGCATTGCGATCTCTCCTTTGACGCGTATCTGCTGCCAGGTCCTTGTAAAAAGTGGGCAGGTCTCCGGTGATGAGTGAGGCACGACCGGCGAGAAGCAACCTGTGGCTGACATCGATCGGGAGTCCTGTCGGCAGCGATGCGTTGATTTCTGTCGTGGCGGGTGTGTTGCCTGCTGCCTGGAATTCCAGGAAGAGAAACGACGGGAGGGTGGTGCGTGTGAAGGCATCGCGCACGGCGATGTCGGATGCCAGGGCGTACGACCGGACATCCTGCCAGGACTGTTTGCCGAGGCCGTGTCCGATAGCGAATCGGTGCAGTTGCTCCAGGCAGGAGGTCCGTTGACGTGCCAGTTGCTGCCACTGCTGACATTTCTTGAGGAAGACGGCAGCGGCCTGCTGCGCCTCGTCGGTGCCGGTCAAGCCGAGTGCCGTTCCGACCTGTCTGGTCAAGCCTGCGTTGCCCTGTGAGGTTGCCGCCTTGATGCGTGACTCGATGTCGTCAATCGCAGGGCCAAGAGACCGGGCGAGTGCGAGGGCGTTTGCAAAGTGCTCGCCCGCCTCCTCGGTGCGCTGGGCCAGAGCCAGGGCCCCGAGCAGATCGGCCTCGGCCTGGCAGGCGAGCCACCAGCCGGTGACATCATCGATGTCGGTCAGGTAGATCGTCTTGATCGTGCCCAGGGTGATCGACCGCGGCTTTTGGAGGGTGGCCATGGCCGTCTGGGCTACCGCGATCGACTGTGTCGCCGTCTCGGAACCGGCCATGGCGTCAGCCAGTGCGATTCGTGCAAGGACTCGACCGCGGGCAGCCGGGCCCAGGCCTGCGAGCAACGGGGTGAGTTCCTGCTGGGGGGCAAAGTGCCTCATCGCGAGAGCACAGTCTGCCAGCCTGTCAGCGCGAGAAAGTGAGTCGCTCTCCTGCCTGGCCCAGGCGATGGCCTCAGCCGTATGACCTCGGGTGACCAGGTGATGCAGCACGAGCGGGTCGGGGGTCGAGACCCCCCTGAGCATCGCGGGGCGGGAGGTGTGTCCGGACAGGCGGAAGGTCCTCCGGTGTCGTGCGAGGAGCTGGTCGAGCCGCAGCGTGTTGGCAGCGGACGGTTGCCAGAGTCTGTGCAGCAGAGATTGAGCCTGCGAGTCGTTGCCCTGGGCGAGCCAGGCGGCTGCGAGAGCCGTGCCGGCGTCAACGGCATAGGGGTCGGACGGGGGGAGTGTGAGTTGCCGGCGTGTGGCTTGCTCCAGCAGCGAGGGCTGATCCTCGGGCTGTTTCGCCCGCTCGTGCCACCAGAGGGAGACCAGGGGAGTGATGTGGAGGTGTGACAAGTCGGGGCCAACTTGGGTCAGTTGCTGGAGCTCAGCCCTCGTCTGTTTGCCATCCGCACTGTGGGCAAAGTGCTCGGCTGTCAACAGTCGGCAGTACGGCTTGCTCCGGTTGTTGTCGCGTTCCTGGGCCGCGGCAATCAGCAGCGCGGGGGCTTCCTGGCGAATAGTCTGGACCGACACCTGTCGGGGGCCGGCAGGTGTCGGTGTGGTCGGCGTGTCAGACTGTCCAGCCTTCTCGGAGTGTCCCACCGGGTCGGTAGATGCAGTCGAGCCTGCGGGGTCATGACTGACAGCTGGCCTCTCGATAGCCCCGGCCTGGGGTTGGGCCGACGGAGTACTAAAAAACCACCATGCGCCGCCAACGGCTCCGACGACGAAGATGAGCACGAGAGCTGTGAGCGGGCCCTTGGAGCCGGACGTGTTTTTCTCGTGAGACTCCGGCCTGACGGTTTCGGCGTCCTTGTCGTCGGTGGAAGATGGGGCCGTGAATATCGGCACCAGGCACTCCGGGTTTGAACACTTGACGTCTCTTCCGGCGGCCTGCCTCGGCAGGAAACCTGGCGTGTCACACATGGGGCATCGAACGCGCCACGGGCGTTTCTTGGTGGGCTTGGCGGCCGCAGGAATGGCGCGGTGCGTGACTGCAGGGTCGACCGAAAATGGGTCGGACGCGTCCTCAGGAGGAGAGGCCGGGTTCTCGGATGAATCTGCGGCTGGCGTTGCCTCCGACGCGGTGTCCTCAGCCGAGATCTGGGGCGAGGCGGGCGCAGCAACAGATGGTGAGGGAGAAACCGGAACGGACGTGCCGTCGCCGGTCATCGACGCTCCACAGAATGGACAGTGCGTGGCCTCGTCATCGAGGACTGACTGCTGGCAGGCCGGGCAACTGGGGAGATCCATGATACGTCTCGCGTGACATGTTCAGCGTCGTGGGGGGTGAGCCTGTCGCAGGATACCACGGGATTTGTCGACGGGGCCAGTCGGGTGGGTGGCGAGCCGACACGCTTGGTTAGCCGAACAGATCTCGCGACCAGATCTCGCTATAATTTCGGCGCATCGCGAGTGGGCAATCAGACACGCGTTGGTGGGAGACGGCATGCACAACGACCAGGGGATGACCGGTGGCGAGGTCGAAGCGGCGGTGGCCCAACGGTACAGCTCGGCGGCCCGGGTAGTTGAGCCATCACTCTGTTGCGCAGTTTCCTACGACCCAACCCTGCTTGAGGTGATTCCCGAGCGCGTGATCGAGCGAGACTATGGTTGCGGGGATCCGAGTCGTCATGTCCAGGATGCCGACGTCGTTCTGGACCTGGGATCGGGAAGCGGGAAGACCTGTTTTATCGCATCCCAGGTCGTGGGCCCCAAAGGACGGGTGATCGGTGTCGATGCCAACGACGAGATGTTGGGGTTGGCTCGTGGTGCGCAGGGCGATGTGGCCACTGCCATCGGTTACAACAACGTGACGTTTCTCAAGGGGCGCATCCAGGATCTGGCCCTCGACCTGGAGCGTCTTGAACGCCACCTGTGCTCACGGTCCGTCTCGAGCCTGGCCGATTGGATGTCGTTGGAAGAGGAGATCACACAATGGCGTGAGCAGGAGCCGATGGTGGCCACCGGGTCCATCGATATCGTCGTCTCCAACTGCGTGCTCAACCTGGTGAGTCAGAGTGCTCGCGGGAGATTGTTTGCAGAGCTTGGCCGAGTCTTGGCGCCTGGCGGTCGGGCTGTGATCAGCGACATTGTTGCCAACGCCGACGTGCCGGCGCATTTGCAAAGCGACATGACGTTGTGGAGTGGTTGCGTGAGCGGGGCGTTTCGGGAGGACCGGTTTCTCGAGGCGTTTTCTGCAGCGGGGTTCCATGAGGTCGTGTGCCTGGAACGGCAGGAAGATCCGTGGACGGTGGTCGAGGGGATCGAGTTTCGCAGCGTGACCGTGCAGGCGCGAGCCCCGGGAGGCTTGGTCGAGGAGGCAACATCGAGCCGGGGTGGCCACGCTGTTGAACTGGACGTGATGTCAGGCGGGGGATGCTGTAGCCCTGGTGGCGACCCGTGTTGAGGCGGTGGGGCAGATTCCCAAACACGAGGTCGGTTGGTAGGATCAGTCGAAGGTCATCGGCCGTGTGAGGTGCAGTCGATGGAGTTCTGCGACCTGCATTCCCGTCACCCAAGTTCGCGTGATGTCCCGTCCATTTCGACCTCTGGCGTGGTCCATACCGGCAGGGACATGGTCCGGAACGCGGGTGACGTGCAGCGTCTGGCTGCTGTTGGTGGCGGCGGTGTTGTGCCTGCAACTGGGCGATGCGGTGACGGGCCTTTTGGCCTCGTCCGTGCTGCTCGTCAGTGTACTGTTCCACGAAATGGCTCACGTGTGGGTCGCACGGGTGACCGGTGGCTGGGGTGATGAAATCCTGGCCTGGCCTCTTGGCGGACTGCTGGCACCACAGCCTGCTCTGACCCGGCGGGCGCAGCTGTCAACGGCACTGGCTGGTCCTGCGGTCAACGCGCTGATGTGCGTCCTGTCTGGCATAACGGTCTACCGGGCCGGGGTGATGGAACAGGCGATCAACCCGTTGACGGCGTGGCCTGCCTTGAACACTGGCTCCGGCCTGGAGATGGCCCGATCGGTTATGATCCTGGTTTTCACCATCAATTGGACCATGCTGGTGGTCAACCTGATCCCTGTTCATCCCTTTGATGGAGGACGGGTGCTCGAGTGGCAGTTGTCCGAGTGGCTGGTCGAGGAGACGGCTGCAGACCTGCAATTGCGACTCGGCGCGCTGCTGGGCGTCCTGGGCTTCGCCAGTGGGCTCCTGTGGGACAACCCCGGCTGGCATGGCACGTGGCTGGTCGCGCTGGGGGCGTTTGTCCTGGTGTGGAACCTCGAGGAGATGTCCATGCGTCGGTCCGTGGAAGACCTCGAGTCGGCATTGCTCGAATATGAATTGGGTTTCGAGAACGATGGGGAGGACTTCTCCGAGATCATCGATTCGGACCAGGGTTTGCTCGATCGATGGCGTGAGCGACGCGAGGAGACGCGATTGCAGGAAGAGGTTGATCGGCAACGCGAAACGGAACGGCGGGTCGATGGCCTGCTGCAAAAGGTCCATCGGGTGGGATTTGATGGGCTCGATGAAGAGGAAAAACGTCAATTGCGACAGGCCAGCCGGGAGTACCGGGATCGGCCAGCGCGGCCCGAGGAAACGGTATGACGATGCGACGGGTGAATGCTGAGAGCGCGTTTAATCGGAGACGAGCGTCATCGGTGGGATTGCTGGCCATGGTCTCATTACTGCTGACAACATCAGGATGCGGCCAGGAGTCTCCGCCTGAAATCCCGGTGCGGGCAGCCGGGCAGACCGGGGACGACGCGGCGGCAATCGCGTCGTCCGGAAAGGTGTCGCAGGAACCCGAGCCTGGGGATGAGACAGGCGGGGATGAGAAGACGGTTCGGCGCAAGTTGACCGGCGTCGCCTTTGATGTGCCGCGTGACTGGAACGAGCTGCCGGAATCGCAGTACTACGAGGCGAAGTACACCATTCCTTCAGACGACGGCCAGATGACCCTGACGCTGACCACCATGGGGGGCGGGATCGAACCCAACCTGCAGAGATGGGTTGGGCAGTTCCGGCAGGAGCCAGGTGAGCGGCCTCGCCGCGAGACGCTCCGCGTGGACGGCACCGAGTCGCAGTGGCTGGATGTCCGTGGGACGTTTCAGGCTGGTGTCGGCTCCAGCCCCGGTCCCCACGACAACTGGAGGCTGTTGGGAGTGGCGATCCCGATGAAGCCTCGACCATTTCTGCTGAAGCTCGTGGGGCCTCGCGCCGCAGTCTCGTCCTTCGAGGACGAATTCAGGACATTTGTCCGCTCGGGGCAAATGGACCGGTAGTCGCCCGAACGATCAGGTGCGGTGACTCGATCGGCAGACGCTATAGATGGAGCCGCCGGCCAGGATGGCGACTATCAGGTAGCCGACGGAATTCCAGAATGTGCCGGCGCCGGTCGAGACTACTTGTGGCTGGTCCTGCTGGGCTCCCGTGGTCGTCGCGGGAGCCGGGGCTTGTTGAGCGGCCAACGGCTGCGGGGTCATGATGATCCCGAGTGACAGGGCGGTCGACAGGCACAGCTGCGTCCAGAAGACGAACGACGCGCGACCGATGCCGGATGGTCGAGATGCGGTGCTGGCGGAAGCGGAGCTGGACATGTGTTGACGAGGCGATGTCGCGGATGTGGGGTTCAATCGGGCCGACGCCGTAGTCTCACGCATGATACGCCTCCACCGGGAATCGGCAATGTCACGACGTCAATTCGTTCCATTCCAGACCCGTATGCAAGGCGCGACGTCATGGCCGACCGTTATGGCCTTGTGTCAGTTTCGGTCTCAAGGGCTTGTGTGATGGCCTGGATCAGTTCCGTGTCCGGGGTCTCGGATTGCTCACCCGTTCTCAGGTCCTTGATCTGCCACGCGCCCGTCGCAAACTCGTCGGCACCAGCAATCAGGGCGACCAGGAAGCCCTTGCGATCGGCGTACTTGAGTTGTTTGCCGAGCGGCCGCGCCTCGGGGTAGACCTCGCACGAGACTCCCACTGAACGGAGCCGCCTGGCGGTCGCCAGGTAATCGGCCACATGTGCTGGGTCAAAGTGAACAATCAGCACAGGCGCCGACGTGGTGGTTCCGCTCACCAGGCCGAGTTCCGCCATGGCCGCCAGGAGGCGGTCGAGACCGAGGCTGGCACCGACTCCCGGTAGAGACTGGGACGTGAAGAGGTTGGCGAGGTCGTCATAACGGCCGCCTGAGCAGACGCTGCCGATGCCCGGCAGGTCATCCAGAAACGTCTCGTAGATCGTGCCTGTGTAATAGTCGAGTCCCCTGGCGATGGATGGGTCGAGCTGGACTCGTGCCGCGTCGATACCCGCACGGCGGCAGGCGTCGAAGAGTTCCCGGAGCCTCGAAATCCCCTCCTGGCCGGTGTCGCTGTCGGTGAGCCGGCGTTCGAGTTGGTCAAGAATGTCGACGGGTGTCCCTCGCAAATCGGCGAGCGCCAGGACACCGGCGGCCTGCCCGGCATCGAGTCCGACGGCAGTTTGCAATTCGCGCGTGACCGCTTCCGCACCGATCTTGTCGAGCTTGTCGAGACAGCGAAGGACTCCGGCGGCGCTGTCGGTGAGATCAAGCGTCTCGAGGAGGCCGTTGAGCAATCGTCGGTTGTTGATCCGGATCGTGAACGACCTGAATCCAAGTCGTTCAAACAGGTCGTGGATTACGAAGAGCGTCTCGATGTCCGAGGCATTGGCGGTGGTTCCGATCGTGTCGAAATCGCACTGCATGAATTCCCGGTACCGTCCCTTTTGGGGTTTTTCGGCTCGCCACACAGTCCCGACATGGTAGCGCTTGAAAGGAGTGCCGATCTCCTGCAAGTGCATCGCGGCGTAGCGTGCGAGGGGGACGGTCAGGTCAAATCGCATGGCGACGTCGCGTTGACCCTGGTCGGTGAACCGAAAGAGCTGCTTGTCGGATTCATCGCCGCCTTTGCCGAGCAGGATCTCCGAGTATTCCAGTGCTGGTGTGTCGATCGGCACAAATCCGTAGCTGCGATAGACGGCTCTCGCGGTATCGATGAGCTGTTCCCGCGCGAGCATGGCCCCGGGAAGATGATCCCGGAAGCCCTTCAGAGTGGCCGGCTTGATGCGCTGGGGCTTTGGGGACTCGGCCGACGTCATCACGTGGTCTCCAGAATGGGCAGGGCCGCACGGCTGCTGGACTTGCGACGGCCGAGGAGGGCGTCGGCGTACTCTTCGATCTGCCTGGGGCTCTCAAACAACTGGTCATAGCATGCGTCGCTGTCGAATTCGCAGCTGTCTGTCGAGTAATTGCGGCAGATGTCTGGCCGGCGGTCGTAGATGCCGCAACGGTGGTCGTCACCGAGGTGGTCGCAGGTGTTGTGGATCATCAGGTACCAGGTCTCGTCGTCCACAAAAACGGAGACTTCTCCATGCATCATGTACCAGCGGATATTCTCAAAATCGGCCCGGTCGACGGGGGTCTCGATCGGCAATGCGAAGTAGCGACAGCAGCGACCGGTGCAGTAATCACACAGCTGATCGCTGGGACCGAGATCCTCGCGTCGCATCACGGTGGTGGGCATGAATCGCTCGGGTGCCGTTTGTGTGACACCGGCCCGCAGGGTTTGGTTCTGTGGACGGAATCTCCGGTGGAACGGAATCTGCTGGCTGGCGCGACGGGTGTCAGTCGGTTTGCGGTTGGGGCCAACGGCGACCGATTGTAAACGAGTGACCATCTCGACGGTATGATGGTCTCGCAACGTGTGGTACGGATGTTCTTGCGGGTTGTGCGGGATGGGGGGCGATCGGTTGTCTCACCCGGCCGCCATTCTTCTTGACCGCCCGCGCAGAGCGGGCCTAAGATTGACGCGCCGGAGGGGTGTGGAGACCGCAACGCATGCATGTGCTCGGAAAAGTCCTGGCGTGGTTCATTGTCCTGGGAGCCGGTGCGGCCATCGTGCTCAGCGCTCGCACACATCAGGTGCGTTCTTCGTGGCACAAAGCGCTCTCTGACCATCGAGAAGCCTATGAGTCCAAAACCGACGAATTCCGAATCGCACGATTCGCTCACCAGGCGGCTATCGTCGATCGGGACAACGCCAAGCGAGGCTGGGGGTCGATGTGGGACCCGGTCGATGTCCGAGTGGTGAACGCTCAGAACGGGTTTTTGCAGACCAGCGACGCACAGACGGCGGGCATCGCGGCCCTGGCGGCAACGGGCAATCAGCAGCAGCCGATGATGATGCACGGATTTCTCAAGATTGCCGATGGCCCTGATCGGTTTGTCGGCACGTTTATTCAGGAAGGACCCGCCCAGGGAGGAATGCGAACGTGGAAGCCGACATGGCAGTTGAGACGCGGCGACCAGGTCGATACCTGGGGAAGTGGCCAATGGAGGATCCGCACGACCATCCCCGCCCATCAGAAAACACGATTTGTCAATCTCGAGGTACTGCTCACACAGGGTGACCAGACGGTTGCCGACAAGGGGCTCGATGCCAATATCAAGGGCAACGTCGATCTCAAGGCGGATGATCAGCTGAGATTGAGGATTGCCGAATTGATGGGGGAGAACCCTGACCTGGCTGGGCTGAAGGGAAAACTACCCGATCACATGGTTGACGGGTTGGTCAGGGCCATCGCGGCCGCCGAAGAGCAACGCAACCTGGGGATTGAAACGGTGGACCAGCTGCGACGATCCTTGAAGGACAACCACGATCGTGCCAATCTGCTGCTGCAGCAAAACCGTACCCTGGAGCGAAGCCTCCCGGGCGCGACAGTGGCTGCTCCGGCCGTCACTGGTGTCATCGAAACAGCACCACGCTAAAAGCGGTTGCTGGTGGTGCCCCGGTTGACCCAGGGTGTCGGGCGAGCGGGCCTCCTGGGGGCCCAAAAGCCAGGGAAGCGGCAATGGGAATCCACAACCGAGAGTACCTGCGAGACGAGCCCGATTACGGCGGACCGACGGTGGGCGGATTTGGAGGTGGAGGATCTCGCCGCGGGCCAGCGTCAGCTGTCAAGATCCTGCTTGTCCTCAATATCGCCGTCTTCCTGCTGACGGTTCTGTCCGAGCCATTGCGCGAGTGGCTCCACCTTCCACCTCTGTCCGCTGACAACGCGTGGCAGCTACCCTGGCGGGTGATCAGCTACGGATTTTGCCACGACACGACCGACCTGTTCCATCTTGTGTTCAACATGATGTGCCTATGGGTCTTCGGTCAGATGGTCGAGATGGTCTACCAGCGGCGGGAATTCCTGGCCATTTTTCTGGCCGGACTGGTGGCCAGTGGCACGGCTCACCTGGTGTGGCAGGCCCTGAGATCTGTGGAGGATCAGGGGGCCTCGCTTGTCGGAGCCTCGGGTGGCGTCATGGCCATCATGGTGCTCGCAGCGTGCCACATGCCGAGGACGCAGGTGCTCTTGATGATGGTCTTTCCCATCCAGGTCCGGACGCTGGTGATCCTGCTGGTGGGATTTGACGTGGCCAAATTGTTGGGCGTGTTTGGTGGCGAGTCTAACGTGGCGCACATGGCGCACCTGGGGGGCGCGGCCTGGGGCTTTCTGTATTTCCGCAGCGGATGGCGTTTGTCGAGTCATTGGGGAGGCTGGGGCGAGCGGTTTCGTTCGTGGCGCCGCCGCGCGGCCCGGCCGAGCATTCGCATTCACCAGCCGTCGGTGGATGGACTCGACGATCAGGTCGATGCCATTCTCGACAAGATCAACCGGGAAGGCGAGGCGAGCCTGACGGACAGGGAGCGGGCGACTCTGATGGAGGCGAGTCGGCGGAAGCGGCAAGAGAGCTGACTGCGAGACTTGCATCTGCGTGATATGCGATTGCGGGTGACGCCGTGATCCCATGTCCATGTTTATTGCTCCAGGCGCGAAGACTCCCGTGGATTCATTGGAGAGCACGCGAAACTGGGGTTCAATTGTCGCACCCGGGGAAAGCGGCACCGAGGGACAAACCGAGCTGGGGCGAAGGGCCGGCGTCCGTGCTGGCGAGTCGGCAGATGGGTGGGATAGACTGAAACCCACAATTCGCAGCGGTTCACATGGCCCGGTCATGTCAGCATTGAATGCATTCCCAGGTGGTGAGCGACCGGCCAATGACAGTTCGACTGGCTTGGTGGTGGAGTTGCTGAACCGCGCGAGGGCGGGCGATGAGTCGGCTCGGGATGCGCTGTTTGAACAGTGCCGGCATTACCTGTCGATCCTCGCTCGCGTGCAAATCGAGACCTGGCTGCAGGCCAAGGTCGATCCGTCGGACCTGGTCCAGCAGACTTTGTTGGAGGCCTATCGCGGGCTGGCACGCTTCGAGGGCCAGTCGGAGGGCGAGTGGCTGGCGTGGCTGAAGCAGATCCTTAAGCACAACGCCACGGATTTCGTCCGCAGCTACAAGGGGACGGCCAAGCGTCGGATCCAGAAAGAGGTGCCCATGGAAGCACCTCGGCACGGCTCGAGCCTGTTTCGGCTGGACCCCTCGGGACCGGGCGAAACGCCCAGCCAACTGGTGATGCAGCACGAGAGCGAAATTCAGTTGGCCGACGCGGTGAGCCAGTTGGCCGAGGACTACCAGGAGGTGATCCTGCTGCGCAACGTGCGTCGGTTGAGTTTCAACGAGGTGGCTGAGGAAATGGGCCGTTCCCGCCCGGCAGTCCAGATGCTGTGGCTGCGGGCGTTGAAGAAACTGAAAGAGCAACTGCAGGATGTCGAGCGAGCCTGAACAGCCGGTTGAGAATCTCGCCGACGGGTTGTCGGACGACGTGCGGCCCTCCGGTCAGGCTCAGTCGTCTGAGACTGTGCTGGCGGACGCACTCGACCGCCTTCTCGACGCCTTGCACGCCGGTGATGCCGAGGCGGGGCAGGCTTTGCTGCTTGAATACCCTGGCCTGGCAGCATTTACGGACTGCCTGTCACGGCTTGATGCGTTGGCCCCCGACCTGGGCGATGTCACTGTCGTTTCCGGTCAATCGTCAGTTGCAGCCGAGACAGCGGTTGGGAGAAATGGTGATCGAGTCGGTACGACATTCGGAAGATACCTGCTGGCAGAACGGATCGGTCGGGGGGCGATGGGCGTGGTCTACCGCGCTCGCCAGCAAGATCTTGACCGCGATGTCGCCATCAAGCTGATCTCGGCAGGACAGTTTAGCTCGCAATCCGATATTGACCGGTTTTACAGCGAAGCCAGGGCCGCTGCGGGCATGCGTCATCCCTCGATCGTCGGGATGCTTGAGGTTGGCGAGGTGGACGGCGAGCATTTCATCGCAATGGATCTGGTGGACGGCGGCAGCCTGGCTGACGAATTGCAAGGCGACGACGAAGACTCGCACACGGTTGGTAGCTCCGACGACTCAGTCCTGTTGCTGACAGCTCCGGCGGGGCTGTGGCGGAAGCCCGTTGGGGTGCGTCGCATAGATCCGGAAGTCTCGGTGGGATGGATGGTCGAGATTGCGAGGGCGGTGGAGCACCTTCATCAAAACGGCATTGTCCACCGTGACCTGAAGCCCGCTAACATCCTGATGGACGCCGAGGGGCGTCCCCTGGTGACCGATTTCGGCCTGGCACACGTTGAAGGGGACAGTGCCACTCAGGCACGCGCGGGGGCGATCGTTGGGACGCCGGCGTATATGTCCCCCGAACAGGCCACTGGACATGTTGAGGCGATCTCCGCGAGGAGCGATGTCTTCAGCCTCGGAGTGATTCTCTACGAGATGTTGACAGGCCGCTCCCCGTTTCGAGTCAAGAATCCTCTCGACACGCTGGTCCGGGTGATCGAGAGTGACCCGGAACTTCCGACACGGCTGGAGCCCTGGCTGTCGCGAGAACTGGAGCACATCTGCTTGAAGTGTCTCGCCAAGGACCCGGCGCAACGATACGAGTCGGCGGCGGCCCTCGCCGACGACCTCGAGCGTTACCTGAGACGCGAAAACGTTCACGCGCGGCCGCCGGGTCTTGGGCACCGGATTCAAAGATGGGGGCGGCGGCAGCCGGTCCTGTTGGTTCACCTGGTCGCCCTGGGCCTTGCGATGGCGATCATCGAGGCCGGATTTCTTTCTGTTGGAGACCGAGAGCAACCGGAAATCCACTGGCGGGTGATGGCAATCCTCGGAGCCTGGGGGCTGGTCTCGGTCGGGTTTCAGTGGGCGATGCGGAAGCCAGAGTGGCAGTTGGGTGTGCGATTTGCCTGGTGCGCAGTAGACGCGGGCCTGCTGACGGCGGTACTGATCCAGAACACCGTTCCGCCTGGTCCGCTGGTGGTCGGATATCCCCTGCTGGTCGCCGCATCAGGGCTGTTCTTTCGAGTGCGTCTTGTGTGGTTCATGACTCTCTCGTGCCTCCTCGGCTACGCGGCACACTTGCTGTTGAGGAACCAGATGCACGAGCAGGCCGTGTCGCCCGGCACGCCCTGGCAATACCCAATTCTCTTTGCGGTCGTCCTGGCTGTGCTAGGCGTCGTGGTGGCTTACCAGGTATACCGGGTCCGAGTGCTCAATCGGTTCGCGCGGCGCCGCGGTTAGTCGTCGAGTGGTCAGACCGGGTCCGCATGCCAAAAGACCTTGTCGCCGTGACGGCAGCAGCGGTATCATCCCGCGCCTGCGGTCCTTGTGGACCGCTCTCTGGAAGCCAGGTCGGGTTCGTGCAGACTGAGGATGTGTTGGCCGGTCGACTGTCCCGTGTGACCGTCGACAGGATTGCCGTGATCAAGCCGACGGCGTTGGGGGACGTAGTCCAGTCGATGCCAGTGCTGGGTGCATTGCGCGAGCGGTTCCCCGACGCGAATATCTCGTGGGTCATCAGCTCCGGATTGCAAGAGATCCTGGCGGAGCATCCGCTACTCCATGAAACGATTGTGTATGAGCGTCATGGCGGCTTCAGGGGCTGGCGGCGTTTGCTGGCCGAGTTGCGGTCTCGACGGTTTGATCTGGTGTTGGATCTTCAGGGGCTGTTGCGTACCGGGCTCATGACATGGGCCACAGGGGCTCCGGTGAGGATCGGGCTGGAATCGGCCCGGGAAGGATCGTCTCTGGCCTGTCACGGACTGGTGCCTCATACCGGACGGCTTGTTCCGGCCCATCAACGGTATTGGCAAGTTGCCGAATTTCTCGGGTGCGGACACGTCGATCGGAGGCAGGAGATTTCCGTGTCTTGTGCCGATGGTGATCTGGCCCGGTCCGTTGCGGATCGCCTGGGGTCACGCGTCGTCGCCCTGCATGCGGGTGCTCGGTGGGAGACCAAAAGGTGGCCGGTCGAAAAGTTTGCCCAGGTGGCGTTGCATGCTATCACCACTCACGATGCCTCGATTGTTCTGGTGGGGGGAGAGGAGGAAGTCGGAAGAAGTGTGGTGTTGCAGAAGGAGATCGAGGCGACGGGCCGAGGTGGACGCGTGGAGAACCTGGTGGGACGTACGGGATTGAAACAACTTGCTGCGGTCCTGGCGAGAAGCGAAGTGCTGGTGACGGGAGACAGCGGCCCGATGCACATGGCGGCGGCCATGGGCACTCCGGTGGTCGGGCTCTTTACCTGTACATCGGCCGAACGGTCAGGGCCACCGCCGGGCCAACACGTGCTCATCGAGACCGCGCTGCCCTGCCGAGGCAGCTATTTCAAGCGGTGTCCCATGCGAGGCGCGAGCCATATGGCGTGCCTGCGGGATCTGTCAGTCTCGCGGGCGTGTGAGGGGCTCGATCGTCTGCTCGAGCGCGACGCGTCGCGGTCTGCGGCTTAGCACCCGTTTCCCAGGCCGGATTGCCGCACGACGCACCATGCGCTCGATGGCTGCCGACGGCCGAGAGCCTCTGCCCGGATGAGAATCCAGGATGTCACTGGAGATGCATTGTGCCTCGTGCCGGTTTCACGGCCGTCCAGGACGATCCTGCTAAGACCCAAACGGCTCCAACCGAATCGACGCTCCGGCGGCGAGGAGGTCTGGCCAAACGCCACAATGGCTGCCTGCCAGAAGTGCCGCACCGAATGCAGCCTCCTGCGTGTGAGTCGGCACGTAGACGGGCAGACCGAATCGGCGTTCGAGGCTGTCGGCCAGCAGGGGATTGTTGCGCAGCCCGTTGCCTGACCCGACGATCCGAGTGGCGTGCAATGGCTGCGTGGCCGTCGCCTGTTCATGGAACCAGGCAAACCCCTCAGCGATGCCGTTGAAGACGGCTCGGGCGATATGGCCGGGTGTGAAATTCGAAATCGTAATGCCTTCAAACGTCCCGCGTGCATGCGGTTCACGTCGCGTTCCACGAAACAGCGGTTGGCAGATGAGGCCGTCAGCGTCTGCTGCGACGTCTTGGGCTGCCTCCGTCAGGGCCCTGTAGACATGCTCCTCTGCGGCGTCATGGCCGGTCGTCCGCAGGCATGCGGAGACCATTTTCTGCACCCAGGCGTACGCATCGCCTCCAGCCAGCCCGGCGCCCACCAGCATGAATCGTTCAATGGGCAGGTAACGCGTGTCCATGCCTTCGACACGAGCGAATTGGGGAACGGGCCAGTTGATCTGGCCACCTGTGCCGACGTTGATTTGGAGGGCCGAGTCCTCCGCGGGGAGACTTCCGAGGACGGCAGCCTGGTTGTCGCCGATGGCGGTGCAAATCGGCAATCCGGCCGGCAGGCCGGTTTCGGCGGCCCACTCGGGGACGAGACTTCCGAGCGGTTCTCCGCTACCAGCAATTTCGGGCAGCCAGCTTGGCGGGATGGAGCCCGCGTCGAGAAGTGCCTGGCTCCAGACGTCGTTGGCGAGATCGAAGACTCCAGAAGCCGCGGCGTTGCTGCGATCGGTGACGATCGACGTATCGGTCAGCTCCGCCGCCACCCAGTCGGCAAGGAACGTAGCTCGTCTTGTGCGTTCAAGGACCTCCTGGGAAAGAGACCCGCTGGCCAGCCAGGTGGCGAGAGTGACGCCGAGATAGCCGGGGGCCGGCCGACACCCGGTGTTGACCAGGTCGTCCTCCGGACACCTGGTGAGATAGTCTTGCAACCAGGTGACCGGGGACTGGTCCTGGGGGCTCGTGTGAGGCCTGGTGGATGGTTGATTGCACCGACGATCCTGCCATGTCACCAGGTGGGTCAATGGGTGTCGGTTATCATCGACGAGCAGGACCCCATGCATTTGGCCCGTGAGGCCCAGGCAGACAGGAGTGCCGGGCAGATCGCTGGCAAGTTCACGCAGGACGTCGATCACCACACCGCGAATACCCAGCGGATCCTGTTCGGCGTGGCCAGCAGGCAGGTTGGAGATGGCGGCTGAATTCGGATGCTGCACCGACCGACAGACATTGCCGTCGACATTGACGGCGATCGCTGCGACAGACGTGGTGCCGAGGTCGAGGGCGAGTGAGAGCGGGCGTGGCATGCGGACGGGAGTGGAGAAGTTGTTACGTGGAGTGGGATTGTTGGTCACGTCTCGAGGTCTTAGAGTGACTATACCACGTCCACCCTGGAGCCTCAGTGATGCGGAAAACCAAGACATATCTCTCAACCGCGGCGCCTCTCTTCTCGATCGGCCTGTCCCTGGCGATTGTCATGGGCCCCGGCCAAGTCCAGTCGGAGGCGGCGGACTCTCCGTCATTTCGAGGTCCGAAGGGCGACGGGCATTCCGAGGAACAGGTGCCGACGGAATGGAGTGCTCAGAAAAACGTCAAGTGGCGGATCTCCTTGCCGTTTCCCGGGCACAGTACGCCGGTCATTGCGCGGGGACGCGTGTACCTCACGACGGCCAATCTCGACGGAACACAACGAGGCCTGTATTGCTATGACCGCAACACCGGCAAGGAACTGTGGAAGCGCGTGGTGCCGTTTGACCGCGTCGAACCGACCCACAAAACCAACCCCTATGGCGCGTCGTCTCCAGTCACCGACGGGAAACGGGTTGTGGTCTGGCACGGGTCGGCCGGGCTGTTTTGCTATGACGTGACCGGCAAGCTGCTGTGGAAGCTGGACGCCGGTGATGCGACCCACATCTGGGGATACGCGTCCTCTCCCGTGATCTACAACGACCGCGTGTTCCTACATCACGGTCCCGGGGTGGACACATTCATGCTGGCCGTGCGGTTGTCGGATGGCGGCGTGATCTGGAAGACCAAAGAGCCCGGCGGACGAAATGATCGGGATCCGCGGATGGTCGCGTCATTCAGCACTCCAGTCATCGCTCAGGTCGGCGGAGTGGATCAATTGATCTGCAGCATGCCGACTCGAGTGGTTGCCTACGATCCAGCCAACGGCTCCATCGTCTGGAGCATCGCCGGTCTCCCGTCGCCACGCGGCGACCTCGTGTACACGTCGCCATTGATCGCCGGTAACATTGGGATCGCGATGGGTGGCTACAAGGGGCCGCGCATGGCGTTCCGGCTCGGAGGAAGCGGCGACGTCACCAAGACACACCGTCTGTGGCGGGTCGAGGACGCGCAGCCACAACGGATCGGATCGGGCGTCGTGGTGGGGGACCACGTCTATATCGCGAACGCCGGACCGGGCACTGTCGAGTGCATCGCCGTGAAGACGGGCGCGGTGAACTGGAAAGCGCGGTTGCCCTCCGGAAATGCCTGGAGTTCCACCGTGCGAGCCGGGGACTACCTGTTCGTGACCGACCAGGGAGCCACGACGCACGTCTTCAGACCTTCGCCAAAGGAGTTCCAGCTGGTGGCCAGCAACCGACTGGGGCCGGGCGAGAAGAGTAATGCGACTCCGGCGTTTTCCGACGGCGAGATCTTTCTGCGGACGAACCAGTCACTGTACTGCATCGGGGCATCCAGGTAGCCGGCGCTTATTCGCTGCGGAAATCGGCGTGGCAGTCGCTGCACGACTTGGCGGTCTTGAGGTAGAGCGGCTTGATCATCGCCTTGTTTT